>Ga0126307_10000271_pt1 | contig 33749 bp, 36 predicted proteins | sample Plot28_FD_89955 | JGI IMG/M metagenome (GOLD analysis project Ga0126307, IMG submission 89955) | Serpentine soil microbial communities from UC McLaughlin Reserve, CA, USA - Plot28 | ecosystem: Environmental > Terrestrial > Soil > Grasslands | place: USA: UC McLaughlin Reserve, Lake County... | reverse complement strand
TTCGGACGCTGCTCCGGTAGCAGCCCATACAGCTCGAGAACGTCGCCCGCGGCCGTCACCGGCCCGGCGCCCAGCTTGAGCAGCGCGTTCGTCCCGGCCGAGAGCGCCGACGTGATCTCCCCCGGCACGGCAAGGACGTCCCGCCCTTCCTCCAGCGCGAAATCCGCCGTAATCAGCGCGCCGCTCCGTTCGCGCGCCTCGACGACCACGGTCGCCGAGCAGACGCCGGCGATGATGCGGTTGCGCGCAGGGAAGCGCCACGGCGCCGGCTCGACGCCGGGCTCGTACTCGCTCACGATCAGGCCACCGCTCTCGACGATTCGCCGCGCCAGCTCCGCGTTGGCCGCGGGATAGTCACGGTCGATGCCGCAGCCGAGGACCGCGACCGTCGCGCCGCCTCCGTCGAGCGCGCCTCGGTGCGCCTCCGCGTCGATGCCGCGCGCGAGGCCGCTCACGACGACGACACCGGCGGCCGAGAGCTCGCGTCCGAGCAGCCGCGCGACCTGGGCGCCGTACGGCGAGCACGCGCGCGCGCCGACGATCGCGGCGGACGGCCGTGAAAGCAAGTCGAGACCGGCCTGCCCACGGACGTGCAGGCGCGGCGGCGGGTCGTGGATCGCGCGCAACAGCGGCGGGAGGTCGGACCGACGGAGCGTGCGGATCACCGCGGCTCGAGCTCCCGCGGCGTCCGGTACGAGAGCGCCTCCGCGACGTGCTCGGCCTGCACCCGCTCGGCGCCGGCGAGCGCTGCCAGCGTCCGCGCGACCCGTGCGACGCGCGCGCGTCCGCGTGCGGACAGCGGCAACCGGTCGACGGCGCGCGAGAGCAGCTCGTCCGCCGCTTGCGTGCGCCGTGGAATCGCCGCGGCGAGCCGTCCACGCGCGGCGACGACCCGCTCGCGCACCTGCGCCGAAGCCTCGGCGGCGCCCGCGGCCAGCTCGTGCGCACGCGGCCGCGGCGCGGTCACGACCATGTCGAAGCGGTCCAGCAGCGCGCGCGAGAGCTTGTCGCGAAACGCCGTCAGCCGCTGCGCAGAGCACGTGCACGTGGCCGCCGGATCGCCACGCGCACCGCACGGGCAGAGGTTCATCGTCGCGACGAGCTGAAAGCGAGCCGGGTACGTCGCGTGGCCGCCGACGCGCGCGATCGTAACGACGCCGTCCTCGAGTGGCTGGCGCAGCGCCTCGAGCGCCGGCCGCTGGAACTCCGCCAGCTCGTCCAAAAGGAGGACGCCGTGGTGTGCCAACGTCGCCTCTCCAGGGCGCGGCCCGGCGCCGCCTCCGACGATTGCGGGTGACGAGGCGCCGTGGTGCGGCGCGCGGAACGGCGGGTGCGCGATCAGCGGGCGCGACGCACGAACGAGCCCTGCGACCGAATGGATCCGCGTCACCTCGAGCGCCTCGTGCGGCTCGAGCGGTGGCAGGATCGACGGCAGCCGCCGCGCGAGCATCGTCTTGCCGGTGCCGGGCGGCCCGGCGAGCAGCAGGTTGTGACGACCGGCGGCGGCGATCTCCAACGCGCGCCGCGCGCGCTCCTGGCCGCGCACCTCGGCCAGGTCCGGGAGCTTCGGTTCCGGTGCGACGCCGCGTCCGTTCGGCTCGAACACCGGCACGTGCTCGCCCTTCAGGTACGCGACGGCTTCCGCGAGGTGGCGGATCGGCAGCGGCTCGACTCCGGCGAGCGCCGCCTCCTCGGCCGACTCGACCGCACACAGCAGGCGGTCGATCCCGTTGCGCGCCGCGCCCTCGGCGACCGCAAGCACGCCCCCGACCGGCCGCACCCGCCCGTCGAGCTCCAGCTCGCCGACGGCGGCGAGCCCGTCGAGCGCATCGGGCGGCACGGAGCGGGCTGCGGCGAGGATCGCGAGCGCGATCGGCAGGTCGAAGCCCGAGCCCTCCTTCTTCAGCTGCGCCGGCGCGAGGCTGACCGTGATCCGCCCGTCCGGCCACGGGAGCTCGGCCGACGCGACACCGCTGCGGATCCGATGCTTTGCCTCCTGCACCGCACGGTCGACGAGCCCCACGATCGCGAGCCCCGGCAGCCCCCGCTGGACGTGTGCCTCCACCTCGACGCGCCGTGGATCGAGTCCGACGAGCGCGTGCGTCACTGCGCGTGCGATCACTCCGCCACGATCGCCGTCGATCCGTCACGCGCGGGTGCCGACTTCGCACCGGATGCGTACCGGCGCTAGCGGGTTGCGCGGCCGCGGAACATCGCGCCGACGACTGCGCCGGCGACGACGAGCTGCAGCCACGCGGGCACGCCGCCGGCGCGGTGGAGCGCCGCGTACCGGTGCGTCGGAAAGAGCTTCCGTTCTCGCGGCTGCGGCAACGGCAGGACGTGCTCGAGGTCCGGCGCGCAGGATGCGACCGCGCCGACGACCGCCCGATCGAGTGGACTGCGTCCGGCGACGACGAGCGCAAGCAGCGCGACGCCGGAGACGATCTGGAAGCGCGTCGAGTCGATGTCCCGGTGCGGAACCGCATCGCACAGCGCGTGCAGGACGACGCCGCACGCGACTGCGCGCCCGCGGGAGCCGGCCGCCGCGCCGGCCCACGCGCCCGTCGCGATGTGCATCGAGACGATCACGACCACCAGCCCGGCTCGCGCCGGCCCGGCGAGGCAGCGAGGATTCCGAGCGCGAGCACCAAGAGGCCGAGGCCAATCCCTGTCCAGCCGGTCACGTCCCTCAGATACCACTCCTCTCCCGGGTGCGGGCCGCTGAAGACGACTCCGGCGCCGGCGAGCACGAGGGCCGCGCCGGCAAGGATCAGCAGCCAGCCGAACGCGCGACGGACGAGGCCGCCGCGCCTACGCCTGGTGCCGGCTCGAGTCAGGGCCACGCCCGCCGCGTTCGGCATGGCGCCGCGGACTCCTAGGAACATTCCTACCAAAGCGCGTGCGCGATGTGCTCGAGCCGCCCCGCACGCTCGGCGACGACGTCGAACCGCATGCGGCACGCCGCGTGCTCCGGGTGCCGAACGAGCCACGACTCGGCCGCGAGCCGAAGCCGCCGCTCCTTCTCGGGCGTGACCATCTCCAGTGGGTCGCCCCAACCCGCTCCCGCCTTCGACTTCACCTCGCAGAAGACGAGCCACGTTCCCCGGCGAACGACGAGGTCGAGCTCGTAGCCACCGCACCACGCGTTCAGGTCGAGGATGCGATAGCCCCGGAGCCGGTAGTGCCAGAAAGCCCTGCGCTCAGCCGGATGCCTGTGCGAGTTCGGCAAGCGCCAGCTCCTCGTCGGTCATGTAGGCACGCGCCCGCCAGCTCCGGCGGTGGATCGGCGACGGGCCTCGCTCGCGGACGATGCTCGTGTGCGACGGAGTGATGTAGCCGACGTGCGACGCGAAGCCGTAGTGCGGGTAGAGCGCGTCCATCCGTCGCATCAACCGGTCGCGCGTCACCTTCGCGATCACCGAGGCGGCCGCGATCGCCGCGCTCTTCGTGTCGCCGTCGACGATCGCGAGGTGTTCCGGCGCGGCCTTCCCGAGGCGGAAACCGTCGACGAGGCAGGCCTCCGCCGGCGGCGTCAGCGCCTCGAGCATCGCCCGCAGGCCGTCGAGGTTCGAGCGGTGCAACCCGCGCCGGTCGATCTCGTCGGCGGGGACCGCACGCACGACGACCTTCTCCGCGCACGAGACGACCGCGTGAAACAGCCGCTCGCGCTGCTCCCGCGTGAGCTGCTTCGAATCGTTCAGGTACGTGAACGGCCGCGCCCGGTGCTCGCGCAGGCAGTCGAGGTCGAGCAGGACGCCCGCGACGACGAGCGGGCCCGCGAGCGGCCCCCGGCCCGCCTCGTCGGTGCCTGCGACGAGCCGAGCGCCGAAGCTCCGGTCGTACTTCAGCAGCTTGTGCCCGGTGCGCCGCACGAGCGTCGAGGATAGCCCTCGCTCCAGCCGGCTTCGAATCGCGTTCGGAAGGACTCTGTGCAAAAAGCGCGGACTGTCGTAGGCTCTGCGCTTCGTTTCGAGGGGCGGCAGGGTGCGGCGAACCGGCCGCGGCTGCCACATCAAAGGGAGGATGAGTTCATGCCGGTCTCGCGACTCGGAGAGCGCCGCGTCAGCATCGCGTTCCTCCTCGCGTTGTTCGTGTTGTTCCTCGTCGCGGTCGTGCCTTCGCGGGCCGCCGCGGCGATCGAACCCCCGTGGTGCGGCGTTCCCGAGCCGGACGCAGCGGAGAACCTGCCGGACGGGACGGAAGCCGGCGATCCCGCGGGGAGCTTCCCGCACATCCCCTACTACGCGATCAAGTGCACGCTCGACTCGATCGCGGCGCAGAGCAACGGACGGATGACGGTCGAGCAGATCGGGCAGTCGGCGCTCGGCCGGCCGCTCTACCTGATCACGATCAACGAGCTCGGAACGGTCCAGCAGCAGCACGACTTCGACACCTGGCGCAAGATCCGCAACGACGCGCTCACCGATCCCGAGAAGGCGCGGGAGACCCTCGTCAAGAACGGTGCGGCGTTCAAGATCCCGCTGTTCATCCAGGCGGGAATCCACGGCAACGAGTACGAAGGTGTCGACGCATCGATGCAGATCATCGAGCGCCTGGCGACGACTCCTTACGGCGTGGACCCCGACGTCGACACGATCCTCGACCACGCCGTCGTCCTCTTCAACATCGACCAAAACCCCGACGGGCGGGTGCTCGGCCAGCGGCCGAACGGCTTCAACTTCGACCTCAACCGCGACTACCTGACGCAGTCGCAGTCTGAGAGCAAGGGTTCGGTGAAGGTCATGCAGGACTGGCTCCCGCCGGACGTGCTCGACCTGCACGGCTACGTCAACCCGACGCTCGTCGAGGCGACGACGAAGCCGCACAACCCGAGCATCGAGTACGACCTCTGGCTGAAGTGGAACCAGTCGCGGATCGACGCGAACGAGGCGGCGATGAACGCGATCGGCCAGCAGATCACGCGGCCGATCAACGACTGGTGCCCGAATGGCGCGCCTCCGGGCGCGACAGGCCTCTGCGCCGGCGGACTCCTGCCCGGGCCTGCGAACGCCGAGGGCTGGGACGACTGGGGCCCCTTCTACACGGTGATGTACGCGCAGCACGTCGGCCTGAACGCGTCCACGGTCGAGATGTGCAACAACACCGCGTGCGGCGGGCGCGCAGGCGCACGCCGCGCGCAGTACACGGTCAGCTGGTCGACGCTCGTGTTCGACGTCGCGAACCGGCACGACCTGCTCGCGGACGAGCTCGAGATCTATCGCCGCGGCGTCGTCAACGCGCCTCGGCCGGCGTGCTGTCCGCCGCCGTTCGACCAGAACAACAACTGGATGTACGAGTACCCGAAGGCGTACGTGATTCCCCTCGGGCACGGTCAGCGCAGCGACGCCGAGGCGAACCGGCTCGTCGAGTGGCTCGCGTTCAACGGCGTCCGGGTGCACGAGCTGAAGGACGCGACGACGTTCGACGGGCAGAGCTTCGAGAAGCAGTCGTACGTCGTCTGGATGACGCAGGCGAGGCGCGGGCTCGCGGAGACGGCGCTCTCGATCGGCGTCAACGTCTCGAACAGCATCTCGCAGCTGTACGCGCCTCCCGGTGCGTGGAGCCACGGGTTCCTCTGGGGCGCGGACGTCGTCCAGATCGCGCGCGACGCGCCGTTCTTCCCCGACACGAGGCAGATCAAGAAGCCGAACAAGATCCACGGCGGCGTCGATACGAACAATGCGACGCGGTACGCGCTGAAGATGAACTCGCCGACCGCCGTCCGCACGCTGAACCAGCTCCTCGCGAACGGCGTCCCGGCGCAGTTCGCGTTGGGTCAGTTCACGGGTTCCAACGGGGCTGTCCTCCCCGCCGGCAGCGCCGTCTTCGCAGCGGACGTCGCGACGAGAACGATGCTCGACAGCGTCGGTAAGAGCACGGGCGTCACGTTCGTCGGCGCCGACGGCACGCTGCCCGCGCTGGATCCGATCGAGGGCGTTCCTCGGATCGCCGTCCTCACCGCCGCGATCACGCAGGAGGTGTGGTCGCTCCGCGATCTCGGCTTCACCGCCGACCCGATCTCGACGGGGACGATCAACGCCGCCCCGGCCGACCCGCTCACGGGCTACGACGTCATCTACAACCAGGGCGGGTACCCGGCGGCGTCGAACGTCGTCGGGCGCGCGAGGCTCACCGCGTTCTTCGCCCGCGGCGGCGGTTACATCGGCGCCGGCGCGAACGGCGCGAGCTTCCTGACGACCGGCGGCCAGGTCGTCGGCCTGACGGCCGCAGCGCGGACGGGCCTGGGGCGCAGCGGGATCATCTACTGGAACAACGAAGGCGGTCCGTCGAGCCCGATCGTCGGCGCGTATCCCGGGCAGGACACCGCTATCGTCGATCCGCCGACGTGGTTTACGACAATCCCGGCAACGATGTCGGTGGACGGTCGCTTGCCGATGACCGACTACTTCGCGTCCGGGCTCTGGGCCGCAGACGCGCAGTCGGCGTCGGCGGCAGGCTCGGCCGTGATCGCGCACGGCGGCAACGTCGCCGGGACGTCACGGCTCACGGTCTTCGCGATGAACCCGCTCTACCGGGCCGATCCGGAGCGCGAGTGGCCCGCGGCCGCCTCGGCGGCGTACTGGGCCGACCAGTAGCCGGAAAGCGTGCGTGGCGAGGGGCGGCGCGTGCCGCCCCTCGCCTCACGCGAGCTACTTGTCGAACTCCCTCTGGTCGTGGTCGTTGAGCTGACCGCGGATCTCGCCGGTCCCCCAGCGCGTCGTGTGGATGTTCGCGTACGAATGCCCCGCACGCATCGCGCGCAGGATCTCGTCGAACGACAACGGCTCGATCCCTTGTACGTTCGGCCCGACGATGTCGGCAGGCGTCACGTCTCCCTCGACCGTTCCCGCGGGATACGGGCACGGCGTCGGCTTCGTGTTGCCTCCGCACAAGAAGTACGAGACGCCGCCGGCGAAGCCGCGCTGCCCGAAGTGGACGTGCGCGAAGAGCGATGCTCCGCCTTCGAGGCCGCCGTACGTGAAGACGTAGTGCAGCTTCTGCGGTTCGACGAGCTCGGCCTCGAACTCGCCCCAACCCGTCGTCGACACCGAAGGCGTCTCCATCAAGCCGTTCATCGTCGCCTTGAAGTGCGTCGACTCGGGCGGATCGCCCGGTCCCTGGAGCTTGCCCGCGGCCGCGAGCGAGCCCAGAGCGAGGCCTGCGATCGCCACGACCGCAACCACGTACACCCGAAACCTCCGAACCATGCGTCCTCCTCCCTCTCCCAGCCTTTTGTCCGCCCGAACCCGCGCAGGCGGAGCCCACTGGAGGAATCTACGGCGACGGAGGCGAGTCGGTTTGGAGGCGCGCCGGCGCGCTAGCGAACCACGGGCTCGCCGGTCTCGGGCTGCTCGGTCAGCTCGGCTTCCGTCTCGGGCGTTGCCTCGGCCTGCGTCTCCGTGTCCGGCTGCTCGAGGTCGGGCGGCTCGGTCGCGGCAGGCGCTTCTTCGGTCGCCTTGAGCGACTTGGCGGCCTTGTGGTCCTGCCGAATCTCGCGGATCCGTGCGCGCTTGCCGACGCGGCCGCGGAGGTAATAGAGCTTCGCGCGGTTGACGTCGCCGACGGCGGCGACGTCGATCTTCTCGATCTTCGGCGAGTGGAGCGGGAACGTCCGCTCGACGCCCACGCCGAACGACTGCTTCCGTACGGTGAACGTCTCGCGCGCGCCGGAGCCCTGGCGCTTGATCACGACGCCCTCGAAGACCTGGAGACGTCGCCGCTCGCCCTCGATCACCTGGAAGTGCACGCGAACCGTGTCGCCCGCCTTGAACTTCGGGATTCCATCGCGCAACTGGGCGCGTTCGAGTTGCTCGATGATCTTGCTCATAGAGAGAAGCCCCTGCGGGCGGAGGCGGAATCGTAGCGAACCTTCGCGGATCGCGGCTCGTGCGGACGGTTCAGGCGGTGCAGAAGCCGCCGAGCGAGCGAAATGGGGCGCGGCCACAGGGGAGCAGCGCGGCGCCGGTGCGAGCGGCAGCGACAACCTCCCGGAACGCCTCGACGACGAGGCGCGGCTTCTCGTACTGGATGTAGTGGCCTGTGCGCGCCACCACGCGGACGGTATTCGTCGACCGTGTCGCCGGCACGGTCGCCCGCACCGTCGATTCGAGCACGGCGACGGGCGTGCTTCCAAACGAGACCCCCCGCAGCTCCGCTGCGTCGCGAACGTCGACGGTCTCCCCGCCGGCCGAGACGACAACTCGTGATGCGAGCTGCTCGGCGTCGGGCGAGTCGACGAGCACGACGCCAGCGACGTCGGCCGGATGGCGCGCCGCGTACAGCAGCACGTCGACGCCTCCGAGCGAGTGGCCGCCGACGACGTACGGCCCCCGAACGCCGGCCTTTGCGAGCAACGTCTGCAGCTCGTCGGCGATGGCTCCGACCGTTGCCTTCACCGCGGCCGGACGCGGGTCGCTCAACCCGACGCCGGCGCGGTCGAACGCGCACACCCGCGTCTCGCGCGACAGCTCGCGCAGGATCGGGTCCCACGTCTCGGACCCGTTCCCGAGCCCGGCGTCCAAGACGACCGTCGGCGACCCCGTCCCGAGGCAGCCGAGGCGGAGGCCGTAGCCGCCGACGTCCAGCTTCCGTCCGCGCGGCAGCCTCATGGTCTCGTCCGCGCGGCTCCTGTTCCCGGCACCGTCGACCGCGGTCACCGTGACCTTCCTGACCCGGCCGACGCCGATCGCGGTCGTCCCGGCCCCCACACGGCGCAGCTTGCCTCCGACGGAGACCTGGTAGTGGTCGAGACCGCTCCCGGAGTCCGTGCTCGCCGTCCAGCGCGCGGTCCCCGCCGTCACGCGCACGCGCGGCGCAGTCGGCCGTGTGCGATCGGTCCACCACAGCTCGAGCCGTACGGTCGAGTCGCCCTCGCCGGCGACACGGACGGTGAAGGCACCGGGGACGGAGAAGAGCTCACCTGCGGCGAGCGCGGCACGTCCGGGCGCCGCGGCATCCGCGAGCAGAACCGGATGCTCATAACGCTCTCTCGTTTCCGGCGGGGCCGTCGTCCGGATCAGCACGCCCGGCACGAGGTCGTGCCACGGCAGCGCCCACGGCGCGGCGACGCCCCGTTCCGACCGGTACTCGAGCCAGAAGTCGCCCTTCGCAGTCCGCACGACGACGCCGTGGGGCAGCGCCGACGGGCGCTCGATCGCCGCGACGTCGAGTACGGTCGCCGCGTCGGTGCCGGGGCGCGCGAGCGCCGTCACCCAGTCGAGGCTCGCCTTCTCGTAGGCGTTGAAGTCGCCGGTGCCCCAGCCCATGACGTCGTAGCGGTCGCCGTACTCGAAGTAGGAGCAGGCGCCCGTGTCGCACTCACGCGAGCTCGCGTGGCCGAGTCCCCAGGTGTGCCCGAGCTCGTGGGCAAGCACCTTGTAGTGCAGGCGGCCGTTGATCAGGAGCTCGAAGCCGAGAGCGACGCCGCCGAACGGACACTGGCCCTCCGGCTGGATAACGGCGTAACGGCCGAACGCCGCGAGGTCGAATCCGGCCGCGGCGGCCGCGGCCTTCGCGTCATCCGCGACTCGGCTCGGGTTGCACGTGCCGCCCGTCGAAGGCACGCGGAGCCACGGAGCGGTGACGGTCGACAGCCATGCCTTTCCGTACGACGTCCGCTGCACCCACTCGTCGGTCTGGCGCGCAACGGCTTCGATCTCCGCGATCGAAAACGGCTGAGGCCCCCACGTCGCAGGGAGGATCAGCACACGCTGCTCGCCGTGCGTGCGAAACGCCGAGGCCTCCTGCGCGCCCATGACCAAAGCGACGACGGCAGCCACCGTCACAAGTGCACGCCTCACGTGAGGTACTACGACTTCGGATCAGCTTTGTTAGCCGATTCGCCGCTAAGGAAATCCGATCCGCTGCGGCGGCCAGTAGACGAGGAACACCTTGCCGATGATGTTCTCTCGCGGCACGGTCCCCCACACGCGGGAGTCGCACGACGAGGCGCGGTTGTCGCCCATCATGAAGTACCGCTCGGGGCCGATCTTGACCTTCTGGTGCGACATGAAGTCGCGGCGGCCCGGCTCGAGGTAGCTCTCCTTCTGCCGCTTGCCGTTGATGTAGACGTAGCCGCGCTTCTCCTCCCACGTGTCGCCCGGGATCCCGACGATCCGCTTCACGAACACGCCGCCCGCGCCGCACTTCGCGCGCGCGATCTCGGGCACGTCGAAGACGACGATGTCGTCCCGTTTCGGCTCCCGGAAGTGGTAGATGAAGCGGTTCGCGAGCACGCGGTCGGAGAAGCGCGCCTGACAGCCCGAGGCGTTGCGCGCGCAGTGCAGCGTCGGCTCCATCGAGGAGGACGGAATGCGGTACGGGTTGACGACCCACGTCTTGATCGCGAGGACGATCGCGATCGCGCCGGCGATTGTGAAGATCCAGTCGATGATCGTGCGCCACGGCTGCGGCACACCCATCCGCTCGAGCGGGTTTCTCAACGAACCGACCGCGCCCGGCTCTGCTCGCGCCGCCAGTCCTCGATTCGCCCGTGGTCGCCCGACAGCAGCACGTCGGGCACCTTCCAGCCGCGGAACTCCGCCGGCCGCGTGTACTGCGGGTACTCGAGCCCGCCCTCGAGCTCGGCGGAGAACGACTCCCACTCGCCCGACCCCTCGCTGAGCGCGCCCGGAAGCCGACGCGCAACCGCGTCGAGGACTGTCATTGCGGGCAGGTCCCCGTTGGAGAGGACGTACGGCCCGACGGAGACCGCGTCCGACGCGAGGTGCCGGACGATCCGGTCGTCGAAGCCCTCGAAACGCGCGGAGAGGAGGGTGAGCTGCTCCTCGCGCGCGAGCTCCTCGACCACCGCCTGCGTCAACTGCCGGCCCTGGGGCGTGAGCGCGATCACGCCGTGGTCGCGGACGCCGCCGTAGACGGCATCGAGCGCTGCGGCGACGACGTCCACCCGGAGCACCATGCCGGCACCGCCTCCGTAGGGCTCATCGTCGACCTGGAGCGCACGAAGTGGCGTCGCCTCGCGATAGTTGAAGAGCCGAAGCTCGAGCTGGTTGCCGAGCACGCCCGCGAGTGGACGCTGCTCCGTGAGCCAGGCGAAGGCATGTGGGACCAGCGTGAAGACGTCGATGCGCACGCGGCAACGTTAGTCGTCTGCGTCGAAACCACGCGCCACAACGATTCTGCGCGCGCCGACGTCTACCTCCCGAACGCACGCGTCGACGAGCGGCAGGAGGATGCCCGTGTCGAGCTCGAGCACGGCGTTTGCGGGCGCGTCCTCGACCGCGGCAACCCTGCCGAGCGCCTTGCCGTCCTCGCGCTCCACGTCGAGACCGACGAGATCGGCGACGTAGTAGTAGTCCTCCGCCGGCTCCGGCAGCGCAGATCGCTCCACCTCGAGGACGGTGCCGCGCGGGACGGGGCGGTCGAGACGGATCACGCGTCGGCCGCCGGAACGCTTCGACTCGACAACCTCGGCCTCCGCGCCGCCCGCGAAGACCCGCGCGCCGACGGCGAACCGTTCGGGGTCGTCGCTCGAGTTCTCGACGACGAACGCTCCGGCGACGCCGTGCGGCCTGCCGACGCGACCGACGGAGATCCGCTCAGGCAAGGCTCTCGAAGTGTCGCGTTGCCTCGCTTCGCGAAGGCGGTGTCCGCAGGTTCTCGCGGACGAACTCCTCGGCACGCTCCCATCCCGAGGCCTCGATCTCCGCGATCGCGTGCTCGACGTCGAACGACGTACGCCGGAACGTGATTTCTCCGTCGTCGACGACGGCCCAAAACGCGGCGACGTCGTCCTCGTACGGCATTCCGACGGAGCCGGCGTTGGCGAAGCGGTCGCGTCGGAACTGCATGTGCGTGTGGCCGGCGACGACGAGTCGGTTGTCGATTCCGGACAGGGCGTCGTCGAAGCGATCCGGCGGCGAAGCCTCGGTCAGAATCGGGCGGAGGTCGTTCGCCGGCGACGCGTGGCAGTAGAGGACGCCATCGAGCTCGACGGTCGTCGGCCAGGCCGCGGCCCACGCGACCGCCTCCTCCGGGAGGTGTCGCCGCGTCCACTCGTCTGGCTCGCGGTCGCAGTTCCCGCGCACGAACCTCGCGTCGACGCTCCGGACGAGCTCGAGCGTCTGCGCGGGCAGCGGGCCCAGGAACAGGTCTCCGCCGAACACGACCGCATCGACGTCACCCAGATCTCCAAGGACCGCCTCGAGAGCGTGCACCATTCCGTGCACGTCGCACAGAGCCGCTACGCGCACCTAGTCGGCGATCTCGAGCAGCATGCGCTTGCGCTCGCGTCCCGAATGGGCGCGCACGAGTTGGCGCAGCGCGCGGGCGATCCGCCCTTGGCGCCCGATCACCTTGCCGACGTCGTCCTTCGCGACGTGCAGGCGCAACACCACCGTGTCGTCACGCTCCTCGCGCTCGACACGAACGGCGTCCGGATCGTCGACCAGACGTCGCGCCAGGTCCTCGAGCAGGTCCTGCACGCCGCGGCGTCAGCGGATGCCGCGGATCTTCAGCAGGCGGCCGACCGACTCGGTCGGCTGCGCGCCCTTCGCGAGCCAATCCCTGACCTTGTCCTCGTTCAGCTCGATCGTGGACGGCTCCGTCTGCGGGTTGTAGCGGCCGACGATCTCGATGAACTTGCCGTCGCGCGGCGAGCGCGCGTCGGCGACGACGACGCGATAGATCGGGTTCTTCTTCGACCCGACCCGCGTCAGGCGCATCTTCACTGCCAACTGTCTACCTCCGTGACTTCTTGTTCTTCTTGCGTTTGCTCTTCGACTTGCGCGTCATGCTCGGACGAGGTCCGGCGCCGGCTGCGTCGACGCCGCCGTTGCCCTGCTGGAGCTGTGCGAACGACGGCATCTTGCCGCCGCGCATCTGCTTCATCATCCTCTCCATCTCCTTCCGTGCGAGGAGGAGCTGGTTCACGGCCTGCACGTCCGCTCCGGCGCCCCTGGCGATGCGCTGGCGGCGGCGCCCGTCGATCGCGTGCGGGTACGCGCGCTCGTGCGGCGTCATCGAGAGGACGATCGCCTCCACGCGCTTCATCTGCTGGTCGTCGACGTTCATCCCGTCGAGTTGCTTGCCGAGCCCCGGAATCAGCTTCAGCACCCCCTGGAGCGGCCCCATCCGCCGCAGCATCTTCTGCGCCTTCAGGAAGTCGTCGAACGTGAAGCGCCCTTCCATCATGCGCTTCTCCATCTCGGCTTGCTCGTCCTTCTCGACCGCTGCTTCGGCGCGCTCGATCAGCGTCAGGACGTCTCCCATCCCGAGGATCCGCGACGCCATCCGGTCGGGGTGGAACCACTCGAGCTGGTCGAGCTTCTCGCCCGTCGACGCCAGCTTGATCGGCTTCCCGGTGACGGCCTTGACGGAGAGCGCAGCGCCGCCGCGCGCGTCGCCGTCGAGCTTCGTCATCACGACGCCGTCGAACTGCACCCGCTCCTGGAACGCCTCGGCGACGCGCACCGCCTCCTGACCAGTCATCGCGTCGAGGACGAGCAGGACGTTGTGCGGCTTCGCCGCCGAACGAACCCGCGCGAGCTCTTCCATCAGCGACTCTTCGACGACCTGCCGCCCGGCGGTGTCGACGATCACGACGTCGCGCAGCTCCGTCGCCGCGCGCTCGATCCCGTCCTTCGCCGCCTTGACCGGGTCTTTGCGCTCGTCCGAATAGACCGGGACGTCGAGCTGTCGCCCGAGCTGCTCGAGCTGGTCGATCGCAGCAGGCCGCTGGAGGTCCGCGGCGACGAGCGCCGGCTGCTTCCCCTCATTGCTCAGCAGCAGCGCGAGCTTTCCCGCGGCCGTCGTCTTGCCGGCGCCGTTCAGACCCACGAGGAGGATCACCGTCGGGCCGCGGCCTGCGTACGCGATGCGCGACACGCCCGTCCCGAGGAGCGCCGTCAGCTCCTCGTGGACGATCTTGACGACCTGCTGTCCCGGCGTGAGACTCTTTCCGACCTCGTCGCCGACCGCGCGCTCGCGGACCTTCTCGACGAACTCCTTGACGACCTGGAAGTTGACGTCGGCCTCGAGCAGCGCGAGACGGATCTCGCGCATCGCGCGCGAAACCGATTCCTCGTCGAGCCTGCCCTTCTTGCGGAGGTCGCCGAGCGCGCCCTGGAGGCGCTCTGACAGCGTGTCGAACACGAGCGGATGAGTCTAGCGGCCTAGGTTTTTCCGGCTCTCGGGCCTACACTCGCACGACATGGCCCCCGGGGCCGAGTCGTTCGTTCGCAAGACGGTCACGGTGCTGTTCTGCGACGTCACAGGCTTCACGAGCCTGGGCGAACGCATGGACCCGGAGACGATGCGCCGGGTCATGCTGCACTACTTCGACGAGGTGCGCACCGTGCTGGAACGGCACGGAGGCACCGTCGAAAAGTTCATCGGCGACGCGGTAATGGCCGTCTTCGGCGTCCCGGTCGTCCACGAGGACGACGCGCTTCGCGCGGTTCGCGCCGCGGACGAGATGCGGCGCGCGCTGGGTCGGCTAAACGTGCTGCTCGATGAACGGTTCGGCGTGCGGCTCGAGGAGCGGATCGGCATCAACACGGGCGAGGTCGTCGTCGGCGATCCGACCACCAAGCAGACGGTCGCCACCGGCGACGCGGTCAACGTCGCAGCGCGCCTGCAGCAGGCCGCCCAGCCCGGCGAGATCCTGCTCGGCAAGGAGACGTATCGGCTCGTCGCCGACCGCGTGCGCGCAGGCGCGCTCGACACGTTCCAGCTCAAGGGCAAGAGCGAGCCCGTCCCGAGCTGGCGGCTGGACGAGGTGCGCGCGGGAGTCGACCTGATCTTCAGGCGTCTCGACTCCCCGCTCGTCGGGCGCGACCACGAGCGCGACCGGCTGCACTCCGTCTACCGCGCGACGCTCGACGAGCAGTCCTGCCGCCTCGTGACCGTCCTCGGCGCCGCCGGCGTCGGCAAGACGCGGCTCGCGCAGGAAGTCGCGGCGCGGTCGTTCGGCGCGACAGTGGCGCAAGGCCGCTGCCTTTCGTACGGCGAGGGGATCACGTTCTTCCCGGTGACGCAGATCGTGCGCAGCCTCGCCGGACTCGCGGCCGACGACGACGAGGACGTCGTCCGGGGACGGATCGCGCAGCTGCTGCCGAACGGCGACGAGGTTGCGCTCGTCACCGAGCGCCTCGTCGAGCTCCTCAAGAGCGACGCCGACGTGCGCGCCGAGGAAGTGTTCTGGGCCGTGCGGAAGCTCCTCGAGGCCGTGGCGCGCGTGCGGCCGCTCCTCCTCGTCCTCGAGGACGTGCACTGGGCAGAGCCGACCGTGCTCGACCTCGTGGAGTATCTCGTCGGCTGGAGCCGCGGCGTGCCGATCCTCGTGGTCGCGCTCGCGCGACCGGATTTGCTCGAGCTGCGGCCTGCGTGGCCGGGCGAGCACCTCCTTCTCGAGCCTCTTGCAGCGGGCGAGGTGCAGGCGCTGCTGGTCAACCTCCTGGGCTCGGCGGAGCTCGACGCCGAGATCGCATCCCGGATCGAGCTCGCGGCGGAGGGAAACCCGCTCTTCATCGAAGAGCTCGTGCGGATGCTCCTGGCCGACGGCGCGCTCGTGCTCGAGGAGGGGCGTTGGGTCGCGCGGGACGTCGAGGAGCTCCCGATCCCGCCTTCGATCAGCGCCCTCCTCGCCGCCCGCCTGGACCGCCTCGAGCCGGGCGAGAAGGTCGTGCTGCAGTGCGCGTCGGTGATCGGAAAGGAGTTCTGGTGGAGCGCCGTAGCGGACCTCGCGCCCGAAGACCTTCGCGGCCGCGTCAGCGCGCACCTCCACGCCCTCGTTCGCAGGCGGCTCGTCTTTCCCGCCGAGTCGACCAGCTTCGTCACCGAAGATTCGTTTCGCTTTGGGCACATCCTCGTACGCGACGCGGCGTACGCGACGCTTCCGAAAGCGCAACGCGCCGATCTGCACGCGCGCTTCGCAGACTGGCTCGACCGCAGACGCAGCCCCGAGGAGATACGTGGCCACCACCTGGACCAGGCGTACAGGGCACGTTGCGACCTCGGCATGGTCGACGAGGAGACGGCATTGCTCGGAGAACGGGCGGGCGCGGTCATCGCCTCGGCAGGCCAGCGCGCGTTCGCCCGGGAGGACATGCGCGCGGCCGCCCGATTGCTCACACGCGCGGTCGAGCTTCTGCCCGAGGGCGGCGCACGCCGCGAGGCGATGCGCGATCTTTCCGCCGCCCTCTGGGTCGTCGGCGAGCACCAGCGCGCGGACGCGGTACTCGAGGATGCTCTCGAGCGCGCGGTGAACGCGGACGACCGCCGGATCGAGTGGTACGCACGACTCGAACGTGCAGGACGCCGGGACACGAGAGCCGAAGCGCCCGCCGAAGAGCTGGAGAGCGTCGCGCGTGACGCGATCCCCGTGTTCGAAGAGCTGCAAGACGATCTCGGGCTCGCCCGTGCCTGGCGCCGGATCGCGTACGCAGCCGAGCGCCGGTGCTCGTTCGCGGCGGCTTCCGAGGCGAGCGAGCGCGCGCTGGTCCATGTCAAGCGCGCCGGCAGCGCGCAGGACGAGGCGCGTGTTGTCGATCGGCTGTGCATGGCGCTCCTCTACGGACCGACGCACGTGACGCACGCAATGCGTCGCTGCGACGAAATCCTCCGCAGCGCTCGACCGAATCTGCTCACCGAGGCGAACGTCCTCGGCGCGCTTTCCGGGCTCCGAGCGATGGCCGGGAGGTTCGACGCCGCCCGCGCCGCCTACCATCGAGCGCACGAAATCTACGACGAGCTCGGCTTGCGGCTCCTGGCGGGGAGCCTGACGGTGATCAGCGGCCCTGTCGAGCTCACGATCGGCAACCCTGCCGCCGCCGAGGCCGAGCTTCGACTCGGCGTCGAGATCGCTCGTGAGACTGGGTTCAGCCGTGCGCTGGGCGAGGATGCGGCCCTCCTTGCGGTCGCGCTCCACGCTCAGGACAAACGCGCCGAGGCCGCAGAGTTCGTGGAAGTCAGCCGGAACAGTGCCGCCTCGGCGGACATCGCCGCGCAGGTGCTCTGGCGGTGCGTGCAGGCGAGGCTCGACGTCGACGAGGAACTTGCGCGTGATGCGGTTGCGCTCGCGGACGAGACCGACGCGCTCAGTCTTCGGGGCGACACACGCGTATCGCTCGCCGACGTGCTCGAGGCGTCAGGCGTCCCCGACGAAGCTGCGGTCGAGCGGGAACGCGCGCGCGCGCTCTACACGAGAAAGGGGAACGTCGCCGCAGCTTGGCTCCTCGCCAGGACACAGGTGTAGGGTCGTGCCGACACGAAGGAGGATGGGAGCATGCAAGGATCCAGCCACAACTTCAGCGACGACGACGGCGAGGTGCGTCTCACGCGCACGTTCGTCGGGCGGTTCCGTCCCGCCCAACCGCGGAACATTGATCACGCGGAGGGTTTCGATAGAGCAATTCGAGCGGCTCTCGACGAGGCCGACCGCGCGTTCGAGGTGAACGTGGCGCAATTGCCCGACGCGCCGAAGGTCTTCCAGGCACGCATCACCCTCGAAGCCGAGGTCGAGGTGCGGAGTCCCGGAAACGTCGGCGAGTATCGGGCAATCGTCACCGAGCACTAATCGCCTCCGGTTCGGCGCGCACGACTTCGTGCGCGCCGCTCGCCGGCTGATCGCCTGTCCGGACAGACGTGCTGGTCGGCGCCGACGGCACGCGCGACGCCGCGCTGGCGATCTGCGACTGCGGGCGCGTCACGCCCGAGCGTTCGGTTCTGGACGCCGATCCCCTGCCGTACGTCCGCGAAGCCCCGGCCGTTTAACCTCGCGCCTTCCACCGCCTGATCGGTCGACGCGGTTTCGAAGCGTTCGGCCGCGGAACACCAGCGGCGACCCCTGCGAGAGGAGCGAGATGACAAGCGTCGCCAAGGTCGTCACGATCATCGGCAACTCCCCGGAGAGCTTTGCGAAGGCCGCCGACGCCGCGGTTCAGGAGGCGTCGAAGACGCTGCGCGGCATTACCGGCGCCGACGTGATCTCGATGTCGGCAAACGTCGAGGACGGCCGCATCAGCGAGTACAAGACGACCGTCAACATCGCGTTCGCGGTGGAACGCGGCAACGAAGGCTGACGCAGCCGCACTGGATCGAGGCGCGCGCGCGTCAGCCCGCGACCAGGGCGCGCGCGAAGTCGCGCGCGTCGAACGGCCTCAGATCCTCGAGCTTCTCGCCGACGCCGATCAGCTTGACCGGGAGGCCGAGCTCGTAGGCGATCGGGATTGCAACGCCGCCTTTGGCGCTGCCGTCGAGCTTCGTCAGGGCGACGCCGCTGACGTCGACGGCGTCCTTGAACAGGCGCGCCTGCTGGACGGCGTTCTGGCCGCTCGTCGCGTCGACGACGAGCAGCGTCTCGTGCGGCGCGCCGTCCACGCGTGACGCGATCACGCGGCGCACCTTCGCCAGCTCGTCCATCAGGTTCGTCTGGGTGTGCAGCCGTCCGGCCGTGTCCACGACCACGATGTCGCTGCCGTTCCGGCGCGCGCGCTCGATTGCGTCGTAGGCGACGGCCGCGGGATCGCCGCCGCGCTCTCCCTCCACGAACTCCGCGCCCGCTCGCTCGGCCCAGATCCCGAGCTGCTCTTCCGCCGCGGCGCGGAACGTGTCCGCGGCCGCGACGACGACCTTGTGTCCGTGCTCCGCGAGCCTCGACGCGAGCTTTCCGATCGTCGTCGTCTTTCCGGTGCCGTTGACGCCCACGACGAGCACGACCGCCGGCTCCCCGCGCACGCCGAGCGTGCCGGGGTCGCCGAGCAGCTTCTCGACTTCCTCCGTCAGCGCGGGGGTGAGATCGCCGGCGTCGCCGCGCTCCTCGAGCCGGCGGACGAGCTCCGCCGTGGCCGGGACGCCGACGTCGCCTGCGATCAGCGCCTCCTCGAGCCGCTCCCACGACTCGGTGTCGCCGGGGTCGAACGCCGCGGACGCAATCTCGGCCGTCAGCGCCTGGCGCGAACGCGAAAGCGACTCGCGGAGGCGACCGAACAGTCCCCGCCGCTCCTCGTCGGCCTCCGGCGCGGCACCGTCCTCGCCCAGAAGCTCGCCCCAGCTCCGCGCCACGGCGCGAGCGTAGCTACGCGATCAGGGCGGCTGCGTCCGTACGCGGAAGCCGGCGCGAGACGACCTGCGACACGCCTTCCTCGCCCATCGTCACCCCGTAGAGGACGTCGGCGGCCTCCATCGTGCGCTTCTGGTGCGTGACGACGATGAACTGCGCGCGGTCTGCGTACTTCCGCAGCAGCGTCACGAAGCGGCCGATGTTCGTGTCGTCGAGCGCCGCCTCGACCTCGTCGAGGAGGTAGAACGGGCACGGCCGCGCGAGGAAGAGCGAGAACAGGAACGCGATTGCGCCGAGCGCTTTCTCGCCGCCGGAGAGGAGCGACAGCCGCGTCACGCGCTTTCCGGCGGGCCGCAACTCGATCTCGATGCCCGGGTTTCGGTCCTCGTCGTCCTCGCCCGGCTCGGTCAGCGCAAGCCGCCCCTCGCCGCCCGGAAAGAGCGTTCCCGCGACTTCGGCGAAGTTCGTCCGCACCGCCTCGTACGTCTCGGCGAAGCGACGCTCCACCGTCTGCGCAAGCTCGTCACGGAGCCGCTCGAGCTCCTCCAGAGACACCTCGAGGTCGGTCCGCTGCGTCGCGAGCTCCTCGAGCCGCGCCTTCTCGGCCTCGTATTCCTCCTTCGCAAACGGGTTCACGCGTCCGAGCGCCTCTCGCCGGCGCTCCAGCCGCTCGACCTTCGCACGCAGCTCCTCGGCGTCGTCGCCCTCCGCGGGCTCGCCGCCGGCGGCCGCGAGGCGTCTTTCCGCCTCGTCCGCCTCCGCCCCGAGCCGCGCGAGCTCGACATCGACGACGTTCGAAGCCTGCGCCTGCGCGGCCTGCTCGCGCCGGACCTCCGCCTCGGCCGCTCCGAGCTTGCGCAGCTCGGCTGCGAGCGAGCCTGCGGTCGTGCCGCCAGCGTCGACGCGAGCGCGCAACGGCGCCTCATGCCGTGAGGCGTCGACCTCGAGTAACCCGATCAGCCGCTCCGCGAGCTCGACCGCACGCGCGAGCGCCGGGTCGGCTTCGGTCGAGTACGCGGCCTCGGGCGGCGGCGCCGAGGCGCGGGCCCCGAGCTCTGCCACGTCCGCCGCGAGCTCACGACGCCTCGTCTCGAGCTCGAGCCACACCGCCTCGGCGGTCTCGCCCGCGAACCAAAGCTCGCCACGCCCCGGGTCATAGCCGAATCCTTCCGGAGTGACGGCCGGTACCTTCGACGCCAAAAGCTCCTCCTTCGCGACGACCGGGAGCGAGCGCGCGAGGTCGCGCGGGTCGCGCCCGACCAGCACCGTCAGCGATCCGAGGCCCCGAGCACGCGCACGCTCGAGCAGCGCGAACCCCGAGGCGGCGTCTGCGGCGACCAGCGCCGAGGCCCGCGGCCCGAGTGCCGCGGCGGTCGCTCGCTCGCTACCCGGCACCGCGTCCACGAGCGAGAGCGCGAGCCGCTCGCCTTCCTCTGCGAGCGCGCGGGCCGCGGGAGGCAGTCCCTCGCGTTCCGAAAGAACTCGTTCGAGCTGGACGAGACGCTCGCGCGCGAGCCGCGCCCGCTCTCGCAACGCCTCACGGGCAGCGCGCGCCCGCTCGTCGAGGCGGCGGCGCGGCTCCGCGACCTCTCGTTGCAGCCGCATGAGCAAACCCTGGACGTTCTCCCGCCGCAGCGCCAGGCGCTCCGACGCGCTGCGCAGGCGGTAGAGCTGCGCCGTCGCCTCCTCGCCGCGCGCCGCCGCCGCTCCGAGCTGCTCCTCGACGCGATTGCGCTCGCGCAGCAACGCGGCAAGCCGCTCCTCGATCCTCGAGCGGACGAGCTCCGCCTCCTCGCGCCTGCGCGTCGCCGCCGCCGCGCGCTCTTCGAGCGCTTCGAGGTCGAGCTCGGCGAGCCGCGCGTGGAGCTTCCCGATCTCGACCGCGAGCTTTTCGGCGCGGTCGGCCGCTGAGGCCTGCAGCGCGAGCGGGCGGAGCCGCTTTCGCACCTCCTCCTCGAGATCGCGCGCCCGCTCGACCTGGACCCCGACGCGCGCGAGCTTGAGCTCCGCGCGGTGCCTGCGGGCCTTGAACTTCCCGAGCCCAGCCGCGTCCTCGAGCAGCGCGCGCCGCTCCTCCGGGCGCGACGCGAGGATCTCCTCCACTTTTCCCTGGCCGATGATCGAATGCATGCCCGCACCGAGGCCGACGTCCGCCAGCAGCTCGACCAGGTCGAGCCGCCGCACCGCCGCACGGTTCACGAGGTACTGGCCCTCGCCGCCGCGGTTCAGGCGCCGCGCGACCGACACCTCCGAGTAGTCGAGCGGCCCGTCGCCGCCCGCGTTGTCGAAGAGAAGCTCGACCTCGCACGAGTCGACGGCGTTCCGAGAAGCCGAGCCGGCAAAGAGGACGTCGTCCGGCTTCTCGGCCCGCAGCTCGCTCGGGCTCAACGAGCCCGCAGCCCAGACGATCGCGTCGGCGACGTTCGACTTCCCGGAGCCGTTCGGCCCCACGACGACGGCCACACCGGGCTCGAACCGGAGCTCGAGCGGGTCGACGAACGACTTGAAGCCACGGATCTTGATCGTGCGGAGGTGCACGCGCCCGGAGGCTAGCTGGCGATACGGACGGCTACTCGCGGCCGCGCCCGGCTATGCCGCAGCCGGCCGCGGCTCCAGCCCGAGCGCTGCGAGCGCCTGCTGGGCGGCTTCCTGCTCCGCCGCCTTCTTCGTCTGACCGGTGCCGCGCCCGAGCTCGTCGCCGTCGACGACGGCGGCGCACGTGAAGCGGCGGTCGTGCGGGGGCCCCTGCGCTTCCAGCACCTCGTACTTCACCCCGCGCCCCTGGCGCGCGAGCGCCTCCTGGAGCTCCGTCTTGTGGTCGACGAAGCTCGTCAGCGCGTAATCGATCCGGCCGGAGAAGGCCGCGACGACCGCCGACTCGATCTTGCCGAACCCATGAGCGAGGAACAGCGCGCCGAGCGCCGCCTCGAGCAGGTCGGCGAGCACGTTGCGGTTGCGCGCGAGACGGTCGAGCTCCTCCTCGGCGAGGATCCCGTGCCCAGCCGCGAGCAGACGTGCGCCGAGCCCGAGCTCGCGTGCGACCACGGCGCAGCTCTGGCGCGAGACGACGTGCGACCGGATCTTGGCCAGCCGCCCCTCCGAGAAGTCCGGATGCGACTCGTAGAGCGCGCGAGCCATCGCGAGCTCGAGGACGCTGTCACCCAGAAACTCGAGTCTCTCGTAGGACAGCGTCCGGTCCGGAGCCCAGGACGCGTGCGTGAACACGGGGTCGGCGCGCTCGGCCGGCAGCTCGTCGATCAGGACGATGAGCTTGCGCGGGTCGCCTTGCCCGCTTTTCTTGCTACTGGTGCTTCGAGACGTAGTCGACGGCCTGACCGACGGTCTGGATCTTCTGTGCGTCCTCGTCGGAGATCTTCATCCCGAACTGGTCCTCGAGCTCCATGATCAACTCGACCAGGTCGAGCGAATCCGCGTCGAGGTCCTCCTGAAAGGACGCCTCCTCGGTGATCTCGTTCTCGTCGACGCCGAGCTGCTCGGCCAGCATTTCCTTGACGCGCTCGAAGACTTCGTCACGAGATGGCACTCGTCTCTCTCCTTGTTCTTTGTTCTCAGGATGCAGGGCGCGCCGATGCTACACGGTCGGGGACCCGATGCGCGAGGCGGTCCACGACCCCATGCTCGACGCCCCGCGCCGCAAGACGAACCGCATTCGCGATCGCTTTCGCGGACGAGTTCCCGTGGGCGATCACGGAAAGGCCGCGCAGGCCGAGCAAGTAGGCGCCGCCATAGGTCTCGGGATCGAGCCTGGCCCGCATTCCGCGCGCCGCGTGCCTGATCAGGAGCCCACCGAGCTTCCCGCGCGTCGTCGAAGCGACCTCTTCGCGAAGCGCGTCGAGCACCTCCGCGATCGTGCCCTCGAGAAGCTTCAGCGCGACGTTGCCGGTGAAGCCGTCGCAGACTATGACGTCGCCCGCGAAGCGGAGGAGCTGCCGCGCCTCCGTGTTGCCCTGGAAGTCGAGCGCGGGATCCTCCGCGAGGAGCTCGTGCGCCTCGAGCGTGAGCTGGTTTCCCTTCTCCGGCTCCTCCCCGATCGAGAGCAGGCGGACGACCGGACGCGGCCGCTCGAGGACCTCTGCGGCGAACACGGCGCCCATGTGCGCGAACTGGAGCAGGTGCTCGGGCCGAGCGTCCGCGTTCGCGCCGGCGTCGATCAGGACGGACGCGCCGTAGCGGGCCGGAATCACGACCGCGATCGCAGGACGCATCACACCCGGCAGGCGGCGGATGTGCAGCAGCCCCGCCGCGAGCATCGCGCCCGTGTTGCCCGCCGAGACGATGGCGTCGGCTTCACCGTCTCCGACGGCGCGATTCGCGGCAACGAGGCTCGACTCGGGCTTCGCGCGCACAGCGTCCGCGGGCTTCTCGTCCATCGCGATCACTTCCCGCGTCTCGACGAGGTCGAGCCCGCGCGCGTCGATGCCGCCGCCGTAGAGGACGACATCGATCCCGTCCGCGGCAGCCTCGAGTGCGCCTTCGATCACGACCTCGGGACCGCAGTCGCCCCCCATCGCGTCGACCGCTATCCGCGGCACGACATCAGCCTGTGGCCACTCGGCTACGGAGCGGGCGTCGTCAGCGGCTCGACGTCGCGACCCTTGTACGTGCGGCAGTTCGGGCAGACGTGATGCGGCCGCTTCGGGCGGTGGCAGGTCGGGCACTCGTTCAGGCGCGGTGCCTGAATGCCATGCTGCGCGCGGCGCTTGTCGCGCCTCGCCTTCGACGTTTTCCTCTTCGGGACTGCCATTCGCGACGGCGAGTGTAGCTAAGACAGACGCGAATCTCGCGTTTGCGGCGGGCTCGAGCTCGATCGACGGCGCTCGGGCCGTCGACCGTCGCATCCGGCCATCGTCGGAGTCGCGAGAAATCGGAACAACGACAGAACCAGAGCTCGACTAGACTGACTTAAGAGCCCGCGGGCTCTTTCCATGCGCGCCTGCTGATCGCCACACGTTTCGTTCCCTTCCGATCAGGAGGTTCACGCGCTATGCGCGGCACGCTCGCCGTCGAGAACATCACGAAGGAGTACGGCGCGACGCTCGTGCTCGAACGGCTGTCGCTGGCGGTGCCGCCGGGTGCCCGCATCGGCGTCGTCGGGCCGAACGGCGCCGGAAAGTCGACGCTGCTGCGGATCCTCGCCGGCGTGCAGGAGCCCGACGGCGGCCGCGTCAACCGTCGACCGGCGTCGCTGACGGTCGGCTACCTGCCTCAGCAGCCCGAACGGCGCGAGGGCGAGACGCTGCTCGCGCACCTCGAGCGCCGTACGGGCGTCGCCGCTGCGGAGGCGGACGTCGAGGCGCTGGCGGGCCGGCTCCACGCCGAACCGCGACTGGCCGACGCATACGACTCGGCGCTGCACCGCTTTCTCGCGCTCGGCGGAGCCGACCTCGAGCCGCGGGCACGCGACGTCGCGAACGAGCTCGGGCTCCGCGTACCGCTCGACCGGCCGCTCCCGACGCTCTCCGGCGGCGAGGCGGCGCGCGTGTCGCTCGCGGCGCTGCTGCTCGCGCGGCACAACGTCCTGTGCCTCGACGAGCCGACGAACGATCTCGACTTCGCCGGGCTCGAGCGCCTGGAGCAGTTCGTGCGAGCGTTCGACGGCGCGATCGTCCTGGTGTCACACGACCGTGAGTTCCTCGACCGCACCGTCACGCGGATCCTCTCCTTTGAGGCCGAGACTCGGCGCGCGCACGAGTTCGCCGGCACGTACCGCGAGTGGGAGCAGGCGCGCGAACGTGACCGCGCGCGGCACGAGGCGGCGTACGCGGACTACGCCGAGCGGCGCGATCATTTCCTCGAGCTGCTGAACGACCGCCGGAACCAGGCTCGCGCCGGTGGAGAGATGGCAGATCGCCGGGGAACGCAGGCGCTTCGCGGGAAGGTCAAGCAGGCAAGACGCCATTTCGAGCGCCTCGACGACGTGGAGAAGCCGTGGTCGCCGTGGCGCCTCCAGCTCTCGCTCGAATCGCAGGCGCGCGGCGGCGACGTCGCTGTTCGCCTGCGCGGCGCCGTCGTCTCGCACGGCGAGTTCCGACTCGGCCCGCTCGACCTCGAAGTCGCGTACGGGGACCGGCTGGCGGTCACCGGGGCGAACGGATCCGGGAAGACGACGCTGCTGCGGGCGGTGACGGGGGAGGTTCCGCTCGCCGCGGGAACGCGCGAGCTCGGAACAGGCTTCGTCGCCGGCACGCTCGACCAGCGGCGCGAGCTCTTCGACTCGCCCGAGCCGCTCCTGGGCCGATTCGGCGAGGAGTCGGGCCTGGCGCCCGAGCAGGTGCGGACGCTGCTCGCGAAGTTCGGCCTTCGCCGCGACGACGCGTTGCGTCCTGCCTCGTCGCTCTCGCCGGGCGAGCGCAGCCGCGCGACCCTCGCGCTGCTGCAGGCGCGCGGCGTCAACGCGCTCGTCCTGGACGAGCCGACGAACCACCTCGACCTCGAGGCGATCGAGCAACTCGAGCTGGCGCTTGCCGACTACCCGGGGACCGTGCTGCTCGTCACGCACGACCGCCGGCTGCTCGAGCGGTTCGAGGCGACGAGGGTCTTGGAGCTGTAGCGGCGGTCAGAGCTCGTCGCGGAGCTTCGCGAGCGCTTCCCAGCGAGGATCCGTCGTGTCCTCATCGTGCGTGTGCGGCTCCAGGTTGAGGTCCTTGCCGCACACGGGGCAGAGCCCCGCGCAGTCGGGACGGCACAGGATCTGTTCCGGCAGGTCGAGTGCGATCGCGTCTCGCGCCCACGCCTGGACGTCGAGCTTCGAGTCCTCGAGGTACGGCGTTCGGAGCTCCTCCTCGTCGCCGGGGTTCGTGGCCTGGTACTCGCGCGCGTTCACGCCGACGTCGAGGACCGCGTCCTCCAGGCACCGGTAGCAAGGCCCGTGGAGCTGCGTGCGGAAGCGAAGCCCGAAGACGGTGCCCGTGGAGGCCCGCGCGATCGCGAGCTCCGCCGGCACGACTTCCGGCACCGGCACGTAGCGCTGGCCGCCGTACTCGAGCGGCGAGAGCTGGAGCTCGATCGCCTCGCGGTGCTCCTCGCCCGAGCGGACTCTGATCGACCGCAGGTCGAACGTCTTCATGAGACGAGCGTAGCGCTGCTAGCGCGCGCGAACGGGCATGGCCGCGGGGTGTGCCGCGGGGCGTGCGCGCCACTTGGGCGCGATAACGATCAAGGCGACGCCGGCGACGATCACAGAGCCGGCGAGCAGCGTCCGCTGCGTCAAGTCCTCGGAGAGAAACGCCCAGCCGAGGAGTACCGCGACAACCGGATTGACGAACGCGTAGGTGCCGACGAGCGACGTCCGTGCGTGCCGGAGCAGCCACGTGTACGCGGTGAACCCCACGAGCGACCCGACGACGACGAGATACGCGAGTGCGGCGAGCGACTCGAGAGACGGAACCTGGAGATCGGCGGCCTCGCCGTGCAGGAGGCCGGCGGGGACGAGCAGCGCGCCGCCCGCGAGCATCTGCATCGCCGTGCCGACCAGCGGATCGGAGTGCGGCGCGCGCCGCGAGGCGAGCGAGCCGAGCGCCCAGCACATCGTCCCGACCATTACGACGAGCGCGGCCGGCGCGAACGCGGCAGCCCCCGGCGAGACCAGTAGCGCGACGCCGCCGAACCCGAGCGCGAGACCTGCAAGCGAGGCTGTGCCGAGCCGCTTGCGGTCGAACAGCGCCAGCCACAGCGGCATCGCACCGACGAGCAGGGCGACGACGCCGGTGTCGACGGTCTCCTCCGCGATCGCGACCGCCCCGGTGCCGCCGAGGAGCAGCAGGCCGCCCGAAATCGCAGCGTCGCGCCACTCCAAGGCAGTCGGCCGCACCGGGCTCCGGCGCCGTGCCCACAAGTAGAGGAGCAGGCCCGCGACGAGGAAGCGCCCCGCGAGCATCAGGAGCGGCGGCACGGTCCGGATCGAGACCGCGATCCCCAGGTAGGTCGACCCCCAGACGACATAGACGGTCGCGAGGGCGACGGCGACGCGCGCACGCACGCCGGCGTCGTCCCTAGACCCAGCGCCGTGCGCGGCGGGACGTGTCCGGGCGCGAATCCACGCCGTACAGCGCCGCGAGCACGAAGAAGGCGACTACTCCGATCACGAGGAGAAGAACCATCAGGAGATGGTGCCTCGTGAGGTCCATTAGCACAAGTCGGTGTTATGATCGAGACCATCACGGAAGCTGATCGTCTACTCGGAGTCGAACTCCGCCACCTCGTCGCGCTCCAGGCGGTGGCGCGGGAGGGAACGTTCGGGCGTGCGGCGCGTTCCCTCGGCTACACCCAGTCGGCCGTCTCGCAGCAGATCGCCACGCTCGAGCGCGCGGTGGGCGAGCGGCTGCTGGAGCGACCGGGCGGGCCGCGGCCCGTCTCGCTGACGGAGGCAGGGAAGCTGTTGCTGCGCCACGCGGACGCGATCGTCGCGCGGATGCAGGCGGCCGCGGCCGATCTCGCGGCGTTCTCGGGCGGCGAGGCGGGGACGCTCCGGATCGGCACGTACCAGTCGGTGAGCGCGCGGATCCTGCCGACGCTGATTCGCAGGTTCAAGGAGGCGTGGCCGAAGGTCGACGTGCACCTCATCGAGTCGGCGCTCGACGACGAGCTGGAGCTGCTCGTGGAGCGCGGCGAAGTCGATCTGTCGTTCGTGATGCTGCCGACGCGCGAGGGCGTTCCGCTCGAGACGGTGCAGCTCCTCGTCGACCCGTACGTGCTGATTGTCCCGGCCGACTCGCCGCTCGCGGGTCGGCGCTCGCCGCCGTCCCTGAGCGAGATCGGCGACGTGCCGCTGATCGGCTACCGGCAGTGCCGCTCGATGGAGGGAATCGAGGCTGCGATCCGGCGGTCGGGAAGCGAGCCGCACGTCGTCTTCCGTTCCGACGACAACGGCACCGTCCAGGGCCTGGTCGCGGCGGGGATGGGCGTCGCGCTCGTGCCCCAGCTCACGCTCCAGGCAGGCGACGGGAGCCTCGAGGTGATCGACATGTCGGATCTCCTGCCGCCGCGCCTGATCGGCGTCGCGTGGCATCGCGACCGCTATCGCACGCCGTCGGCCCGCGCGTTCGTCGAGACGGCGCTCGAGCTTTGCGCCGGCGACGCGCTGCGACTCGTCGCGGCCTAAGCCGGTTTAGTACGGGTTTTCGTCGTCGGGCTCGCCGGCAGTCGCCGCGGTGGCGCCTGCCATCACGTGCTCCTGCGAGCGCTCCTGGAGCCGCTCGCGGCCCCGTTTCACGGCGCCGAGGAACTTGTCGAGGTTGACCTCGAGCGTCGAGAGGATCCCGTCCGCCCAGTCCTCCATCTCGAGCTTCGTCTCGCGGGCCTGGCGCCGGGCATCGTCGATCATGTCCTGCGCCTGGCGCTCGGCGATCTTGACGATCTCCGTCTGCGAGGCATCCCGGACCGCCTGCTCGCGCGCCTCGTTGATCAGACGGTCGGCCTCGCGCTTCGCCTCGGCGAGCATCTCCTGCCGCTCCTTGACGATCCAGCGGGCCTGCTTGATCTCCTCGGGAATCGTCGCGCGCATCTGGTCGAGGATGTCGTAGATCTCCTCGCGGTCGATGCGCACCTGGTCGGTGAGGGGGACGGCCTTCGCGTTGTGCACGAGGTCGTCGAGCTTGTCGATGAGAACGAGGACGTCCATTGGCCGCGAAGTCTAGGGGATTCCTATTCGCCTGGGTTTTCAGGTGTACCGGGATGCGCGTGCGGGTGCAGCTCGCGAAAACGGCGCGCGACCGCCTCCGGAACCAGCTCGTCGACGTTTCCGCCAAACGCGGCGATCTCCTTCACGCCGCTCGAGCTGACGAAGCTGACGGACGGGCTCGCCATCACGTAGACCGTTTCGATCTCGGGCGCGAGGACGCGGTTGAGCTGATTCATCTGGAACTCCCACTCGAAGTCGGAGATCACGCGGAGGCCTTTCACGATCACCTTCGCGCCCCACTTCCTCGCGAAGTCGACGACGAGCTCCGAGAAGACGTCGACCTCGACGTTCGCGACTCCTTCCGTAGCCTGCTTCAAGAACGCGACGCGTTCGTCGAGCGCGAACATCGGCGCCTTGTGCCGTGGCTGGCCGACGACTCCGACCACGACGCGGTCGAAGATCGAGGCCGCGCGTTCGATCACGTCGATGTGCCCGTTGGTGACGGGGTCGTAGGTTCCCGGATAAATCGCAGTAATCATTCGCGCGCGAAGAGGCTAATCCGGGCGGCGCCGTAGCGTCGCGACGTGCGGAGGGTCAGAGGGAGCTCGGGCTCCGATCCCCGCGAGGACGTCTCGAGGACGAGCACCCCCTCCTCGGCGAGAACGCGCGGGAGATAGCGGGTCAGCTGCGGCTCGAGGCGTTCGTACTCCTCGTACGGCGGGTCGCAGAAGACGACGTCGTAGGTGCGCGTCTCGGTCGCGAGGGAGCGCGCGACGTCGTGGCAGAGCACACGCGCGCCGGCGACGCGGAGCTTGTCCAGGTTGGCGTTGATCGTCCGGCACGCCTCGACCTCTGCCTCGACGAACACGGCCGTCGCCGCCCCTCGGCTCAGCGCCTCGAGCCCCATCGCGCCCGATCCCGCATAGAGATCGAGCACGTCCGCGTCCTCCACCCATGGGGCGACGAGGTTGAAGACGTTCTCGCGGACGCGGTCGGAGGTCGGCCGCGTGGCGCTCCCGCGCGGCGCCTCGATCCGGTGGCCCTTGCGCGAGCCGGCGATGATCCGCACGCGCGGGAGCCTACGCGCGGATCGCGACCGTCATCTCCAGCTCGGGGCCGTCGTACGCACGCCTCGCCGAGTCGCCGACGTGGTCGAGCAGCGCGATCGCCGGCCTGTTGCCCGACGCGACGAGAGCGCGAAAGCGGTCGATGCCGCGCGCGTCGGCGAGACGGGCGAGCTCGACGATGAGACGCCGGCCGACGCCGCGTCCCTGCCAGTCGTCGGCGACCGCGTACGCGACCTCGGCGACGCCCTCGTGGTCGACGACGTAGCGCGCGAGGCCGACGGCTCGGCCGGTCGCGCGATCGGTGGCGACGACCGCCTCGCGCCCGCAGCAGCCGACGGCCGCGAGTTGCTCGAGGTCGCGCTCGCTCAGCTCCCGCTTGGCGCCGTGGAAGCGCGATGCCCGGGAGCGGTCGGACATCGACTCGAAGAGCTGGAGAATTGGGCGCCGCTCCCCCGCGCGCAGGCGGCGGAAGGTCAGCGCGCGTGTGAGATCGACGCCCATGTCCACAGGACGAAGCAAACACGCGCGCCCCGTCGGCCGCGGGGATGATCTTCGGTCGTTCGGGCGGACGAAATTGCCGGAACGGCGCGGTCCGCAGTACCTGGCACTCGCCCGGTACCGCCGTGCGCCGTTCGGGACGCCTCGGGAGGTTATGCGGCGACTTCGGTTTCGGCGAATTTGGCCTCGACCTCGTCGGACAACGGGCCGTCATGGTCGACGAGCCGACGCGCGACGTCCCGCGCTCGCTCGAGCAGCCGCCGGTCTGCGCGGAGGCGCGTGAACTTCAGGTCCGACAATCCCGACTGCCTCGTCCCAAGCAGCTGGCCCTCCCCGCGCAGCTCGAGGTCTTTCTCCGCCAGCTCGAAGCCGTCCGTCGTCGCCACGAGCGCCTCCAGTCGCTCGACGGCGGCGTCCGTCAGCTCCTCGCGCGGTCGCGACACGAGTAGGCAGTACGACTGCTCGGCGCCTCGGCCGACGCGGCCTCGAAGCTGGTGCAGCGTCGCGAGCCCGAACCGGTCTGCCTCTTGCACGATCATGATCGTCGCGTTCGGAACATCCACGCCGACCTCGATCACGGTCGTGGCGACGAGAACGTCGAGCTCGCGCGCGTTGAATCGGGTCATCAGCTCGCGCCGGTCCGCCGGCCGCAGCCGGCCGTGCAGCAACCCGACGCGGTAGCCGTTCAGCTCGCCCCGCCGCAGCCGGTCGGCCTCCGCCTCGGCGGCTCTCGCGACCGACGTCTGGGACTCCTCGATCAGCGGGCACACGACGTATGCCTGCCGCCCGTCGTCGAGGTGGCGGCGCAGGCGCCGGTACGCGTCGGACGACCGCTCCGCCGTCACCCACGCGGTCACGATCGGCTTGCGCGTCGCGGGCGCCTGCGCGATCTCGCTCACCGCGAGATCGCCGTAGACGGTCAGTGCCAGCGTCCGCGGAATCGGCGTCGCAGTCATGTGCAGCGTGTGCGGCGAGCGGCCCGACACGAGCGCCTTTCGCTGCTCGACGCCGAAGCGATGTTGCTCGTCGACCACCGCGACCGCAAGGTCGGCGAACTGGACGTGCTCCTGGATCAGCGCGTGCGTGCCGACGGCGATGTGCGCCTCGCCCGACGCGATCGCCGCTCGCGCGTCTTCCGTAGCCGCGCTCGAGGTGAGCAGGACGCAGCGGACGTCGAGCTCGGTGCAGAGCGACTCGACGGTCAGGAAGTGCTGCTCCGCGAGCGTCTCCGTCGGCGCCATCAGCGCTCCCTGCCGCCCGTTCTCGACCGCCCGGAGGAGCGCGTACAGCGCGACGACCGTCTTGCCGGAGCCGACGTCGCCCTGGAGCAGTCGCTGCATCGGCACGGGCCGCACCAGGTCGGCGTCGAGCTCGAAGATCGCGCGCTCCTGGTGCTTCGTCAGCGTGAACGGCAAGGCCTCGCGGTAGCGCGCGACGAGGGCGCCGGGCTCGCCGAGCGCGGGAGCGGCCTCGTCGTCGCGCGCGCGGACCATGCGCGCGATGCCGAGCTGGAGGACGAGCAGCTCGTCGAACGCGAGCCGCGCACGGCCGGCCTCGGCCTCTTCCAGCGAACGCGGCTGGTGCACCGCGACGAACGCGTCGCGCCGGAGCGGCAACGCCTCGCGCTCCTTCACGGCGGCCGGGACGGCATCGGGAACGTCACCGACTCGTTCGAGCGCCTGCTCGACCAGCGCGCGCAGCCGCGGCGCCGGCAGCTCCTCGCTCGCCGGATAGACGGGCGCGAAGTCGGCGGTCGCGGCAGCGTCACCGAGGTCGTACGACTTGACGTTGAACTCGCGCTTGCGCACCGTCCCGCGCAGCCGTACGTGCGTCCCCGCCACCAGCTTCGACTCGAGCCACGGCTGGTTGAACCACGTGGCTGTGACCCCGCCCGAATCGTCCTCGACGATCGCCTTGAAGATCGTCAGCCGCCCGCGCGCCTTCCGCAGCGTCGCCGACCGGACAATGCCCGCGATCGACGCCTCCTCCTCCCCGCGCAGCCTCGCGATCGGCGTCTCGCCGAGCGGTCGCTGGTAGTCGCGCGGCCGGTGCTCGAGCAGGTCGCGAACCGTGCGCAGGCCGAGCTTCGCGAGCCTCGAGCGGAGGGACGGGCCGACGCCGGCGATCGCGTCGACTCCGACATCGAGGCGCGCCGGACGCAGCGCCGCGCGCGTGGGCGGCCACACATCGGGACGGTCCGCGCCCGCGAATCCGAGCGGCAGGGTCGCTGTCACCGCGCGCACAGGGCCGTTCGAGTGTAGAGCCGCGGTCCGGACGGCAGCGCTTAACGGCACCGCAACAATCAGCCCCCGCCGCCGCTCCGTCAGATGCTTCGTCACGGTAGGCAACGCGAGCGGCGGAGGCCCCCTATGGTTCGGTACCTGATTCGGCGCGTCCTCTGGGCGGCGGCGCTGTTCGTCGTCGTCACGATGGTGACGTACGTCATCTTCTTCATCATCCCGGCGGATCCCGCGAAGCTCGCGTGCGGGCAGCGCGCGACGCCTGCCTGCATCGCGCTGGCAGCGGATCACTTCGGGCTCGACGACCCGATCTACGTCCAGTACGGCCATTTTCTCTGGCGGCTCACGTACCACCACGACCTCGGACGCTCGTTCGTCGACCGGCAAAGCGTGAACGAGACCGTGATGAAGGCCGCACCCGTGACCGCGTCGCTCGTCTTCGGCGGGGCGATCCTCTGGCTGACTCTCTCCGTGCCGCTCGGGATCCTCTCCGCGCTGAGGCCGCGGTCCCTCCTCGACAGGGTCGGAATGCTGTTCGTGCTGATCGGCATCTCCGCGCACCCGGTCTGGATCGGCCTGATCTTCTCGTACGTCATCGGCTACAAGCTCGGCTGGACGCCGATCACCGGCTACTGCGACTTCTTCAACCCGTCGACGGACTGCGGCGGGCCCGTGCAGTGGGCCTACCACCTGATCTTGCCCTGGGCGACGTTCGCGATCCTGTTCGCGGCGCTGTACGTGCGACTGATCCGCGCGTCGGTGATGGAGACGGTGCAGGAGGATTACGTGCGCACGGCGCGCGCGAAAGGCGCCTCGGAGGCCGTCGTCGTCAAGGACCACGTCGTGCGCAACGCACTGCTCCCGATCGTGACCATCCTCGGGCTCGACGTCGGCGCCGCGCTCGGCGGCGCGATCTTCACCGAGACCATCTACTCCCTGCCCGGCCTCGGCCAGACGGCGCTCAATTCGATCGCGACCTTCGACTTACCCGTGACGATGGGAATCGTCGTCTTCGGGACGGTCTGCATCATTTTCGTCAACCTCGTCGTCGACATCCTCTACTCGGTGATCGATCCGCGGATTCGCTTGCGCTGACGGTCTCGTCCGCGCGAACGAGGAGCGAATCGTCCGCGAGAGTCAGCGATCGCCGGCCGCGCGTCGTTCTCACCTACACGAAGACGAACCGCGCGGCCTTCGGCGGAGGAAAGGCGATTGCGATACGGACCGCGATTGTCACAGCGGTAGCGCGAGCCGCCTCTAGGTCGTCCGTGCGAGCGGGA
>Ga0126307_10000270_pt1 | contig 33861 bp, 33 predicted proteins | sample Plot28_FD_89955 | JGI IMG/M metagenome (GOLD analysis project Ga0126307, IMG submission 89955) | Serpentine soil microbial communities from UC McLaughlin Reserve, CA, USA - Plot28 | ecosystem: Environmental > Terrestrial > Soil > Grasslands | place: USA: UC McLaughlin Reserve, Lake County... | reverse complement strand
TCGTCCTCCGGCTCGCTCGTCCTCCGGCTCGCTCGTCCTCCGGCTCGCTCGTCCTCCGGCTCGCTGCTGCAGCGCAGCTCACCCGGCGTGAGGGCCGCTCCCCAGCAGGCCCCGCCGAGGAGACCCGAGTGGTGATCGCGCCCCGGCCGGGGCCGGCGCCGGTCAGACGACGGCGGGCAGGCGGGCGCGCACCGCGTCGCGCAGGTCCTGGAGGGCGGGACCGGAGAGGCGGCGATCCTCGACGCGGAACACGTCGCCGAAGTGCGGATCCTGGAACAGCTCGCCCGCCCACGACCGTGAGCCCCTGTAGCGCGGCACGACGTCGAGGTACACTTGGTGGCTGCGGCTCGTCAGGAACGCATGGTCGTACTGGTCGGGGCGCAGCAGGTCGTCGAGCGCCCGCTGCACCCGGCGAAGCTGTGCGTGCAGGTCCATCCACTCGGCTGCCGTGAGATCGGCGACCGCCTCGCAGGGCCGGTTGAGCAGGATGACCGTCGCCCCGAGCAGGTACTGGTTCTCGTTGATGGCGATGGTCCATGTGCTCCGGGACTCGACGTGGGCCTCGGGGCGGACCCGCAACCAGTTCGTCTGCGTCACGGGACCAGTTTGACAGGGTTCTGAACTTACGGTTGCGGAACGTAGGCTGCGACCGTGGGCGATCTGGGAACCGACACCGCCGTCACACCGCGCGCCGACGGCGGCTACACCGCCACGCTTCGCCCCGAGTGGGCGATCTGGGGACCGAACGGCGGCTACCTCGCCTCGGTGGCCCTGCGAGCAGCTGGCCTCGCGACCGGGCGGGCCCGGCCGGCCAGCGTGCTCGTCCACTTCCTGGGCGTGGCCGCGTTTCACGACGTGACGATCGAGACGACCGTCCTGCGCAGCTCGCGTTACGCCACCTCCCTGCGGGTCGAGCTTGCCCAGGACGGGCGCCCGGTGCTCGAGGCGCTGGTGTGGGGCGTCGACGAGCCGCCGGTGGCGCTCATCCACGACCAGACCGTGAAACCCGACGTGCCGCCGCCCGAGCACGTGGCGTCGTTCGACGAGCGCATGGCGTCGAGCGGCGAGGTCGCGCCGTTCCCGTTCTGGGCCAACCTCGAGCACCGCCCGGTCGATTGGGCCGAGACGTGGCCGCCCGCTGAGCCCCTCGGCCCCGAGCAGCGCTGGTGGTGCCGGTTCCGGCCCACCGCGAAATTCGCGGAGCCATGGCTCGACGCCTGCCGCCTTCTGATCCCCCTCGACACGTCGGGGTGGCCGGCCGCGACGCTGCCCCACGCCCCGCGCTCCCCGCTCGACGTGATGGCCCCGACGGTCGACCTGTCGGTGCGGTTCCATCGACCCACGGACGACGAGTGGGTCTACTGCGAGACGGTGTCGCCGGTCGGGGCGAGCGGCCTCGTCACCGCCACGGGCCGGGCGTGGGACCGGGCGGGCCGCCTGCTGGCCTCCGGCGAGCAGACGATGCTCTGCCGTCCCGCGCCCCCGCCCGGCTGACCCCGCGGCGGTCGGGCCGCCTCGGCCGCAGGACCGAGGGTCCTCGGTCGCAGGTCGGGAAACTGCCCGGCGGGCCCCTGCAGCGGAATCGGCTGGCGCAGCGGGCTGTTCACCGGATGGCATGCCGTCCGTGACCCGTGCCGCCCCGCCCGCCGCAGCCCCTGCCGGTCCCACGACGGCACCGGCGGGCCCGCCGGCCGCACCGGCCCCGGGGGTGTGGTCGCCGGAGCGGCGGCGCCTCACGGCGGGCCTCGTGCTGTCGGTCACGCTCGTGGCGTTCGAGTCCCTGGCCATCGCCACCGTGATGCCCGTGGTGGCCGACGACCTCGGGGGGCTGGGCCTGTACGGCTGGGTGTTCAGCGGGTTCTTCCTCGGAAGCCTGCTCGGGATCGTGGTGTCCGGGCAGCTGGCCGACGGGGTCGGCACCCGCCTGCCATTCGCCATCGGCCTCGTGCTGTTCGCCGCCGGACTCGTGGTGGGCGGCACCGCGCCGTCCATGGCCGTGCTCGTGTTCGCCCGGTTCTTCCAGGGCATGGGGGCCGGCGTGGTGCCGGCGCTGTCGTACACGAGCGTGGGGCGGGCGTACCCGCCCGAGCTGCGGCCCCGCGTGTTCGCGGTGTTCTCGAGCGCCTGGGTGATCCCCGGCCTCGCGGGACCTGCGGCGGCCAGCGCGATAGAGGGCTGGCTGTCGTGGCGCTTCGTGTTCCTGGCCCTTCTCCCGCTCGTGGTCCTCGCTGCCATCATGGCGCTGCCCGCACTGTCCGACACCGTGCCGGGTCGACCCGCGGGCGAGCCCGGTGCACCCGCCGACGACGAGGGTGCGCGGTCGCACGGCGAGGAACGGTGGCGGCGGGCGATCGTGCTCGTGGCCGGCGTGGCGCTGGTGCTGGCGGGCCTCGGCGCCGACCAGATGCTCCTCGCCGCGCCGCTCGCGGGGGCCGGCGGTCTGGCGGCGACGTGGGCCTTCCTGCGGCTCGTGCCCCCCGGCACGGCCCGCTTCCGGCCCGGCCTGCCGGCGGCCGTGGCGATGCGGGGCGTGCTGACGTTCGCGTTCTTCGGCACCGACGCCTACATCTCCCTGGCGCTCACCGACGTCCGCCACCAGCCCACCTGGGTCACGGGCGTGACGCTCACGGCCTGCACGCTCACGTGGACCACCGGCGCCTGGATCCAGCAGCGGCTCGTGGTCTCGCGGGGCCCGCGCTGGCTGGTGCGTCGCGGCATGGCGCTCGTCGGGTTGGGCACGGCGGCCACGATCGTGGGCCTGGGCGCCGCCCCGCCCGCCGTCATCGTGGCGGCCTGGACTGTCGCCGGGCTGGGCATCGGCCTGTCGTATGCCCCGCTGTCGGTCACGGTGCTTGGCACCGCGGTGCCCGGCGAGGAGGGGCGGGCCAGCGCCTCGCTGCAGCTCACCGACGTGCTGGGCGTGGCGCTGGGCACCGGTGTGGCAGGCGTGTTCGTGGCGCTGGGCGAGGGCGGCGGCTGGGCGACCGGCACGTCGCTCACCCTGGGCTTCGCCATCACCCTGGCCGTGGCCCTGGCGGGCGTCGTGGTCGCCGGCCGGCTCCCTCGCCTCCTGCCCGGCACCGAGGCCGACGCGGGCGACGCCGAGCCCGCCCTCACGACGATGGCCGGCTGAGCCGGCCGCCGCCCGACCCTGCTCGACCCGTCCCAGTCGGCTGAGCCGGCCGGCCGCCCGACTCCGGTCCCCCGCAGTCGGCTGAGCCGGCCGGCACGCACGGCGCAGCGACGCCGGCTGCGCGTGCAACGATCCGGCGCCGCGGCCAGGACGAAGGATGGTGCCGGAGAGGTGTGACCGGCGGCGGTCAGACTGGCGGACGTGCTGCCGCCCCGACCGCTCGAGCGCGAGGACGCGCTGGTGCGCGGGTTGCTCCTGGGCCTCGCCGTGTTCCGGTGGCTGGGCTGGGCGTCGATGGCCGTGTGCTGCTCGTCAACCGCACCGAGCTCGGCGAGGATCCCGCCCGCCCGGCGCTCGCCATCGTGCTCGTCGGCCTCGCGCTCGCCACCACCGTGGCGGTCACGGTCGTGCTCGTGGTGGCGCCCCGGCGGCCTGCGCCGCTCGGTCCGGGGACGGATCGCCGAGGTTGGCGGGCGGGTCGAGGTCGACGGGCGCCCCGGGCGGGGCGCCGAAGTGCGCTGCTGGGTGCGCCGCCGGGCCGGTGCCACCCCTGACCTCGCCCCGTGAGCGACCTCCGCGCCGTGCGGGTCGTCCTGGCCGACGACCAACGCATCTGGCGGTCCGGCCTGCGGGCGGACCTCGGCTCGAACTTCCACGTCGTGGGCGAGGCCGGCGAGGCCGACGAGGCGATCGCCCTCATCGGCTCCACCGCACCCGACCTGGTCGTCTGCGATCTCAACATGCCGGGCTGCGGGGGCCTGAAGGTGGCCCCCACCTGCGGCGAGGCCACCCACATCGTCATGCTGACGGTCAGCGAGCAGGAGCGGGACCTGCTCGACGCGCTGGCCGCCGGCGCCAGCGGCTACCTCGTCAAGACCACCCCGCCCGACGAGCTTCTCCACGAGCTGTGGCGGGCGGCGCACGGGGAGCCGGTGTTCTCCCCGGCGCTGGCGGCGCTCGTGCTCGGCGAGTTCCGCCGCATGGCCAAGGCCGCCGGGCCGACCCGGCCGCTGTCCGAGCGCGAGCGCGAGGTCCTCCAGCACGTGGCCCGCGGCCATACCTACCGCGAGATCGGCGAGCAGCTCTACATCGCCGAGAAGACCGTCGAGAACCACGTGCGCAACATCCTCGGCAAGCTCCACCTGAACCGCCGGCAGGAGCTGGTGCGCTACGCCCTCGAGCACGGCATCGAGTGACCGGTCAGGCGACCGCCGGGGCCACGACCGGTGACCGGTACGGTGCCCGGCCATGGACGGGACGGGAGCGGCGTGGCGCGACGAGTTGGGCGGCGCGCGCCTGCTCGTCAGCGGGTTCGGCAAGTGGGGCGGCGGGGTCTACGACCTGACCTCCGGTCGGCCGGAGGCGCTCGACGACCTCCCCACGTCCGGCCTCGTCCCCGGCGGCGGGCGGCTGTGGCGGGTGCTCCGGGCGCCGGGCGAGCAGACGGCGACCTGTGAGCTGCTGTCCTACGACGAGCGCGGCGTGCGCTCGTACCAGCGCCTCGACGCCGTCCGCGACCCCCACGACGTTTGCTGGCATGACGGCGCCGTCCTGCTGACCTCCAGCTGGGACGACGCCGTGTGGCGTCTGACCGCGGGCCGCCCCGAGGTCCTGTGGCGGGGCAGCACGGTTCCCGACGGCTGGCACGTCAACTCGCTCGTCGTCGTCGACGGCTCCCTCCACGTCTGCGCGTTCGGGCGCTTCGGGCGCCACAAGGCCTGGAAGACCAGCGAGCGCAAGGACACCGGCTTCGTCCACGACGTGGCCGCCGGGCGCGACGTGCTGACCGGCCTGTCCCATCCCCACACGCCCCGCCGGTCGGGCGACCGGTGGTACGTGTGCGAGTCGACCCGGGGCGCGCTGACCGAGCTGGACCTCGCCGGCACGCCTTTACGGCGCGCGCAGGTCAAGCGCTTCACCCGGGGCCTCGCCGTGCTCGGCCGCTGGGCGCTCGTCGGCGGCAACGCCCAGCGCGACGTCGAGGACGACCGGGGCGAAGTGACCGTCGTGGACCTGGCCACCATGGAGGTCGCCGAGCGCATCCCGATGCCGTGCCTCGAGATCTACGACATCGTTCCCGTCGACCCGGGGCTGGCCCGGGGCGTGGCCACGGGCTTCGGGGCGAACCCGGCGCGCGCCGTCGAGCAGCATCGCTCGACCGGGCGGCCGGTCGAGACCCACCCGGCGCCGCCGTCGGCCGCCGTGCGCCTCGCCACGCCGGCGGTGGCCGGCGAACTGGCGGGCATGGGGCTGCGGCTGGACCCGGAGGACGCCCGCCTGTGCGCGCTGAGGGGCCGGCTCGTGGCGCGGATCCCCGCCGGGGCCGCGGGCACGGCCCGGGTCGAGGTCGTCAACCTCTCGTCCCGGCTACTGGGCTCGGTGCCGCCGCGCGTCGTGAAGGTCGGCGCCCGCTGGTTTCCCGTGGTGGGCGGCGAGCGGGCCGACGACGACGCGGCGCTGCCGAACCCGCAGGTGCCGCTGCCGACGGTCGTGCACCCCGGCGACCGGACCACGATGGCCGTGCCCCTGGAGGCGCCCGACGATCCCGGCACCTACGAGGTGCGCATCGCGTTCCGCCAGCCGGGGGTCGGCTGGTTCGGCGTGCGCATCCAGGCGCTGGTCGAGGTCACGGCTCCCCTCGTCCCCGGCGCCTGAGGCCCGGCGAGCCAGCGGGCCATCGGAAGGCCGGGCAGACCGGAGGCTGCGCCCTCGCCCCCGGCGGCCGAGGATCGGCGAGCCAGCGGCCGCTCAGTACGGGTCCGACGCGGTGGCGGGCCCACAGGACCCCCGGGAGGGGTCGGGTCCTACTCCTGCTCGGGGCGCAGCGTCGGGAACAGCACGACATCGCGGATGGACGGCGTGTCGGTGAGCAGCATGACCAGGCGGTCCATGCCGACGCCCAGGCCGCCCGTCGGGGGCAGGCCGTACTCGAGCGCTCGCAGGTAGTCCTCGTCGACGACCATCGCCTCGGCGTCGCCCGCCGCGTTCCGGCGGGCCTGGTCCTCGAAGCGGCGGCGCTGCTCGTCCGAATCGGTCAGCTCGGAGAACGCGTTGGCCAGCTCGCGCCCGGCCACGATCGCCTCGAAACGCTCGACCGTCTCGGGCAGCTCACGGTGATCCCGGGCCAGCGGCGAGACCTCCTTCGGGTAGTCGGTCACGAAGACGGGCCCCCACAGCTCTGCCTCGGTCGTCTTCTCGTAGATCTCGAGGACGAGCTTGCCGGGCCCCCAGGCGTCGTCGGGCTCGACACCCACGTCGGTGGCGATGCGGCGCAGCTCGTCGAGCGGCATCCGCGGCTCGATGCGCACGCCGGCGTGCTCCTCGACCAGCTCGGTCAGCGAAACCCGGCGCCACGGCGGGGTGAGGTCGACCTCGCGGTCGGCGTAGGTGACGACGGTCGACCCGGTGACCTCGGCCGCCAGGGCGGCGATCAGCTCCTCGGTGAGGGCCATCATGTCCCCGTAGTCGGCGTAGGCCTGGTAGAGCTCGAGCATCGTGAACTCGGGGTTGTGCCGGGTCGACAACCCCTCGTTGCGGAACACCCGGGCCAGCTCGAACACGCGCTCGAACCCGCCGACCACGAGCCGCTTGAGGTACAGCTCGGGGGCGATGCGGAGGTAGAGGTCGAGGTCGAGGGCGTTGTGGTGGGTGACGAACGGCCGGGCCAGCGCCCCGCCCGGTATCGGGTGGAACACCGGCGTCTCGACCTCGACGAACCCGCGGTCCTCGAGGAAGCGCCGGGTGCACGACATGATGCGGCTGCGCGCCAGGAACGTGGAGCGGCTCGCCTCGTTGGCCCACAGGTCGGCGTAGCGCTGGCGGTAGCGCAGATCGGTGTCGGTGATGCCCTTCCACTTGTCGCCGAAGCCGCGGCGGGCCTCCGCCAGCAGCTCCCACGTGGCGACCTGCACCGACAGCTCGCCCTTGCGGGTGCGGACGACCTCGCCGGTGGCGACGACCCAGTCGCCGAGCGTGAGCGCCGTGAAGCGGTCGAAGCCCTCGGTTCCCTTGGCCGTGGCCATGAGCTGGATCGAAGCGCTCGAGTCGCGCAGCGTCGCGAACGCCAGCTTGCCCATCGAGCGCAGCAGCATCACACGACCGGCGACCGTGGCGGTCACGCCGCTGCCGTCGCCGTCGGCGAGGTCGACGTGGGCCGCGGGCAGGTCGGCGGCCCGGTCCGTGACCTCGACGCGGTAGGGCGGGCGCAGCTCGCTCATCGGTTCTTCTCGTAGATCAGGCGGAGGCCGTGCAGCGTCAGCCACGGCTCGTGGTGGTCGATCGTGGCCGACAGCGGCGTGATGAGCCCCGACAGGCCGCCCGTCGACACGACGCACGCCTTCTGCTCCAGCTCGGCCTCGATGCGGGCCACCATGCCGTCGACCAGGGCCGTGTAGCCGTAGATGACGCCCGACTGCATCGACTCGACGGTCGAGCGGCCGATGACGTGACGCGGTTCGACCAGCTCGACCCGCCGGAGGGCCGCGGCCCGCGAAAACAGGGCGTCGAGGCTGATGTCGATGCCGGGAAAGATGGCCCCGCCCAGGTACTCGCCGCGGGCGGAGATGGCCTCGAACGTGGTGGCTGTGCCGAAGTCGACGACGATGATCGGGCCCTTGTAGAGGTCGTACGCGGCCACCGCGTCGGCGATGCGGTCGGCGCCCACCTCCTTTGGGTTGTCGTAGAGGATCGGCACGCCGGTGCGGATGCCCGGCTCGATCACCACGGCGTCGCGGCCGAAGTAGCGCTCGTTCATGCGGCGCAGGGCGCCGGTCACCCGCGGCACCGACGAGCACAGCACCGTGCCGGCGATGTCCTCGTCGAACGAGAAGCCGTGGAAGCCCAGGAACTCCTGCACGACCAGGGCGTGCTCGTCGGCCGTGCGCTCGGCGTTCGTCGCCACCCGCCAGTGGTCGAGCAGGTGCGTGTCGGCCAGACGACGGTCGACGTTGTGCTCATCGTCGGGCTCGAGGTCGTAGAGGCCGACGACGGTCTGGGTGTTACCGACGTCGATGGCCAGCAGCATCACGGGGCGTGAGGCTACGCGGCCGCCGCGACGCCGGACGAACCCGTTGCCCGGCCGGCGGAACCGCCCCGTGCCGGCCCGCTCACGCCGGGTCGACGTCGAGGCCGATGTCCAGGACCGGGGCGGAGTGGGTGAGCGCGCCGATCGACACCAGGTCGACGCCGGTGAGGGCGTAGGCCCCGATCCTGTCGAGGTCGATGCCGCCCGAGATCTCGAGCAGGGGCCGGTGCGGGTGCTCGGCCCGCACCTCGTCGACCACGGCCTTCACCTCGGCCGGCGCCATGTTGTCGAGGAGAAGGGCGTCCGCCCCGGCGGCCACCGCCTCGCGCACCATCGCGGCGTCCGCGCACTCGACGTGCACGGTGCGGCCGGGCCAGCGGTGCCGGGCGCGGCCCACCGCCTCGGCGATGCCGAACAGCTCGAGGTGGTTGTCCTTGAGCAGCACCCAGTCCGACAGGTTGCCGCGGTGGTTCGCGCCGCCGCCCGCCCGCACGGCTGCCTTCTCGAGGGCGCGGAGGCCCGGCGTGGTCTTGCGCGTGTCCCACACCCGCAGGTCGCCCCCGGCGTCGGCCAGGGCCGCGACGAACCGGGCGGTCAGCGTGGCCACGCCGGACAGGTGGCCGAGGAAGTTGAGGGCCGTGCGCTCCGCGGTCAGCACGGGGGCCAGCCGGCCGGTGACCCGGCCGACCTCGTGGCCGGCCCGGACGCGATCGCCGTCGTCGGCCGACCACGTGATGGCCAGGTCGGGGTCGATCTGGCGGAACGCCTCGTCGGCGCAGAGCCGGCCCGCCAGCACGCCGTCCACGCGGGGGACGAACCGGGCCGTCGCCTCGAGGTCGGGCGGGAGCAGCAGCGACGTCAGGTCCCCGATCGGGGTCAGATCCTCGACGAGGGCCCGGGCGACGGCCTCGCGGACGGCGGCGAGCGGCGGGTGGGCGTCGTGCACGGGCGCAGTCTGGCGCGGCTCCGGGCGTCGGAGCCACCGCCGTCCGCACCCGGCGGACACGCTGAGTGCAACACCGCGTCGACCCCGTGGAAGACTCCGCTCATGGTGCGCTCGGTCGCCCCCGTCCTCCTCGGGGGGACGGACCGGGGGCCCACCGGGGAGCACGTGCAGGGCCGGCAGGGGCCCGGGCGCCGCCCGGGCGCCTGGCTACGGGCGGTGATGGCGCTGGCGTCGGCGCTGGCCCTCCTGCTCGTGGTCGCCGGCTGCTCGGGCGGCGACGACGGCGACGACGGCTCGCCGCCCACGACCGCCGAGCGCGGGCGCCGGTCGGCCGACGAGGGCGCGGGTGACCGGCCTGCCGGCGAGGACGTCGGCGACCAAGGCGGCATCGACGGCCCGTATCCCGTGGGCCTGCTGGCGCTCGACCTGGTCGACACGAGCCGGCCGACGAGGGCCGCGCCCGGACTCCCCGGCGGCGCCCCCGACCGGGCGCTGCCCGTCGACGTGCTGTACCCGGCGACCGGCGAGGCGCCCGGCGCGACGACCATCCAGACGCCCGATGACACCGCCGAAACCACGGGCGGGACGGCGGGCGACGCGGTCACACCGATCGAGGGCGCGGAGCCGGCACCGGGCCGCTTCCCCCTCGTCGAGCTGGCCCACGGCACCGACGCCACGAAGGAGGACATGCGCCGGCTCGCCGCCGTCCTCGCCCGCGCCGGCTACGTCGTGGCCGTCCCCACGTTCCCGCTGAGCCGCGCCGGCGTGGGCGAAGCCGGCGACTACGTGAACCAGCCGGCGGACATGTCCTTCGTGCTCGATCAGGTGCTGGCCCGAGGGTCGGAGGGCGCCACGGGGCCGCTGTCCGGCCACGTCGACGGCGACCACGTGGCGGTGGCGGGGCACGCGCTGGGCGCGGCCACCGTCTACGGGCTCTCCTACAACTCGTGCTGCCTCGACGAGCGCGTGGACGCCACGATCGGGATCTCGGGCGGTGGCCTGCTGTTCCCGGGCGGTGACTACGAGGGCGCCCCGGCCACGCCACTGCTCGTGGTCCTCGGGGCCCGCGACGCGACGGTGCCTACCTACGTGGGTGACAACTCGTTCGCCACCGCTCAACCGCCGGCCTACTACCTGCTGCTGGAGGGCGCCGACCACACCTCGCTGCTGGACGCCGGGACGGACGGCGACGCCGATCTGCTCGTGGCCGCCGCGGTCGCGTTCCTCGACGCCCAGCTCAAGGCCGCGCCAGCCGGGCTCGACGCCATCGGCGAGCGGATCGAGGCGGGTGGCGGGGGCGAGTGGCGCTCGAAGGCCTGAGCGGCACCGCGACGGTCGACCGGCCCCCCGGCCGGTCGAGCCGACGCCGACCCGACCCGGTCAACCGAAGCCGCGGGCGTCCTGCTTGAGGGCGGTGTCGACTCCGAGAGCGGCGGCGACGACGAGCATGCGCAGGGGGTCCTGCAGCGGGCGGTGGATCTGCACCACGTAGTTGTCGGCCGTGGTGAACATCGTCTTGGCGAAGCCCTCCCACGTCTTGGTGATGCGGGCGACCTCGCCACCGGTGTGGTCCTGCACGTTGAAGTTCCACGCCCGCCAGTTCTCGGCGTTGATCGAGCCCCACACCTGGCCGCCGGCCTCGAGGTTGAAGCGGATCTTCCCGATGGCGTTCTGCTGGGTGATCTGGCCGATCTCGTTGCCCATGGCGTCCTGCACGATGACGCGGGACTTGAGGATCTTCGCCGGGCGGGTCAGCGCCAAGAGCACGTTCCCGTGGACGTCCACCACCTGCAGCTTGTGGGTCATGAACTGGTCGTACGAGCTGACGACCCGGATGACCTTCTTGAGGGCGCTCTGACCGACCTGGCGCACGGCGCCGAGCTGGCGGCCGCTCTGGTCGTAGATCGCGTACTCGTTGTTGACCTCGACGAGCTTGGCCTTCTGGTTCACCACCAGGATCGGCTCGGTGAAGATCGTGCCGCTGCCCTGGTGGCCGGCGGCCACGCCGGCGCGGGCCACGTCGTTGGCGACCTTCTCGCTCGAGCGGTTGATCTGAGGGATGTGGCCACCGCCGGCGGGCTGGTCGACGCCCTGGCGACCGTGCGAGGCGACGTGCTCGGTCCAGCGGACGCCGTCCCACCAACGGGTCTCGTGCCGCCCGAAGGGGTCGGGGTACCAGCCCTGCGGGTGCTGGCCGGGCGTCCCGGCGGGGGCGTACTGATCGCCTCCTGACATGGCGGCCGACTCTAGTGGTCGGTCCGTCGCCGCGACGGTCGCGCGGGCACCCCGTGCGGGGCACGCCGCGGAGGCGCGCCGCGGAGGCGCGGTCGGACCGGATGACTCCCCAGTTCCCATCCGGTCCGACCGCTGGTGGGGCCGGAGGCGCCGGGTTTCCGACGCCACTGTCGAGATAATCGATCGGCGGGCCCGCCGTGTCAATGGTTCGGGGAGGGACCGCCCGCCACCAGGCGCACCTGCGGGGCCGGCCAGCGGTCCCGGTGGTCCGTCCGGGCGTGGGCGCCGCGGCTCTCGGTCCGGACGGCGGCGGCGGTCGCCAGGACCCGTCCGACGCTGACGAGATTGGCGAGCTCGGCCCCGGCCGGGCCGGCGTCGCCGGCGGTCGCCACGACCGCGGCGGCCTCGCCGAGGGCGGCGGTGGCAGCGTCCAGCGAAGCCGCCGAGCGCAGGACGCCGGCGTGGGTGGTGAGCGCCCGCTGCAGGGCGTCGCGGGCGGCGGCGACCGCCCCGTCACCGCCCCGCCGGGCCTCGGGCACGATCGTGCCGCCGGCCGCCGGCGGGTCGGTCCGCGACGTGGCCGGCGCGGGCGGCGCCAGCGGCCGCCCCACGATCCCGTCCGGCTCGTCACCCGGCGGACCGCCCTCCACGCCGAGCACGCAGCGCATGGCGCCCGTGGCGTCGGGCCCGTCCTTGCCCCGGTCGACCGCCTCGACCACCCGCGGGGCGAACACCATGCCGTCGAGCAGCGAGTTGGAGGCCAGGCGGTTGGCTCCGTGCACCCCGTTGCACCCCGCCTCGCCCGCCGCCCACAGGCCGGGCAGCGTGGTCGCCCCGTCGAGGTCGGCGACGATGCCGCCGCAAAGGTAGTGGGCCGCCGGAGCCACCGGCAGCCAGTCGCGCCGGGCGTCGAGGCCGATGCGGGCCAGCTCGCGGGCGATCGTCGGGAAGCGCTCGCCGAACCGCTCGAGCGCTGTGGCGTCGAGCCAGACGTGGTCGCTGCCTTCGGCGAGCATGCGGGCCGTGATGGCCCTGCTGACCTGGTCGCGCGGCAGCAGCTCGTCGACGAAGCGCTCGCCGGCGGCGTCGCGTAGCAGGGCGCCGTGGCCCCGCAGCGCCTCGGACAGCAGCGGCCGCGGCATGAGCGGGTGGTGCAGGGCCGTCGGGTGGAACTGGACGAACTCGACGTCGGCCACCGCCACCCCGGCGCGCAGGGCCATGGCGATGCCGTCGCCCGTCGCCTCGGCGGGGTTCGTCGTCACGGCGAAGAGCTGGCCGGCACCGCCCGTGGCGACCAGCACGTGCCGGGCCCGCACCTCGGCCCGTTCACCCGCCGGCGTCAGCGCGGTCACGCCGGCGCAGTGCCCTGCCTCGACGAGCAGGTCGACGGCGAACCAGCGCTCGTGGACGGCCGCGGCGGTGCTCTGCACGGCCGCCACGAGCGCCCGCTCGACCTCGGCGCCGGTGGCGGCCCCGCCGGCGTGCACGACCCGGGCGTGGCTGTGGCCGCCCTCGCGTGCGAGCAGCAGCCGCCCGGCGGCGTCGCGGTCGAACGCCGCCCCCAGGGCGATCAGCTCCTCGACCCGGCCCGGCCCCTCGTCGACGAGCACCCGCACGGCATCCGCGTCGCACAGCCCGGCGCCGGCGGCCAGCGTGTCGGCCAGGTGCAGGTCGGTCGAGTCCGGATCCTCGGCGAGCACGGCGGCCACGCCCCCCTGGGCCCAGCGGGTGGTGGCCTGGTGCAGCTCGGCCTTGGTGAGCACCCCGACCCGTAACCCGTGGACGTCCGCGGCGCGCACGGCCGCGGAGAGGCCGGCGACCCCCGAGCCCAGGACCAGCAGGTCGAGTGGCGGGCTAACGGGTCGCCACCTCGACGTAGCGGTGCGGGGCCGGGCCGCGCTGCTCGGCGGCGATGAGCTCGGTGGTCACGGTGTCGACCTGGCGGTTGCCGGCGTCGACGTGCACGACGACCGGCTTGTAGCCGGCCAGCTCCTCGCGGTCGTAGTCGGCGTAGCTGATGACGATGACCATGTCGCCGGGGTGCACGAGGCGGGCGGCCGCGCCGTTGAGGCACAGGTCGCCCGAGCCGCGCCGGCCGGCCATCGTGTAGGTCTCGAAGCGGGCGCCGTTGTCGACGTCCACGATGGCGACCTGCTCGTGCTCGAGGACGTCGGCAGCCTCGAGCAGGTCGGGGTCGATCGTCACCGAGCCCACGTAGTGCAGGTTGGCGTCGGTGACCGTCGCCCGGTGGATCTTGGACTTGAGCATGCGTCGCCGCACGGTGGACAACCTCCTCCGGTGGGCGCCGTCAGACGGTCACCCCCACGTTGTCGATGAGCCTCGCTCGACCGAAGCGAACCGCGGCGAGCAGCCTCAGATTCCCGCTGAGCTGGTCCGGGACCGCGAACGAGTCTGCGCCCACCACCTCGGCGTAGTCCAATCGGGCGAGCGGCTCGGCCTCGATGATCGCGGCCACGAGCCCCCGCACGGCGGCTGGGTCCCGCTCGCCCGCAAGGATCGACGCCGCGCCGGCCCTCAGGGCCCGCTGCACGACCGGCGCCGCCTCCCGCTCCTCGGGGCTCAGGTACACGTTGCGCGACGACATCGCCAGGCCGTCGGGCTCCCGCCGGGTGGGGCACCCGACGACGTCGACGGGCATCGACAGGTCGCGAGCCATGCGGCGGATGACCGCGAGCTGCTGGTAGTCCTTCTCGCCGAAGTACGCGGCGCAGGGTCCCACGATCGAGAACAGCTTCGCCACGACCGTCGCCACCCCCGCGAAGTGGGTCGGCCGGCTGGCGCCCTCCAGCGGCTCCGACACGCCGGCCACCGACACCGTCGTGGCCATCGGCTCGGGGTACATCTCCTCGACGGAGGGCACGAACAGCACGTCGGTGCCCGCCGCCGCGGCCAGCGCACGGTCGCGGTCGAGGTCGCGCGGATAGGCCGACAGGTCCTCGCCGGCGCCGAACTGCAGGGGGTTCACGAAGATCGACAGGGCCACCACGTCGCTCGCGGCCCGGGCCGTCCGGATCAGCGAGGCGTGGCCGTCGTGCAGGTAGCCCATCGTCGGGACGAACCCCACGCGGGCGCCCCCGGCACGGGCGGCGTCGAGCGACGCCCGCAGCTCGGCGATCGTCTCGAGGGCCTTCACGCCGGCGTGGTCGCGGCATCGAGGTCGACGGGGTCGGGCCGGCTGCACCCGTCGCCGGTCGCCGCCCGGTCGCCCGACCGCTTCGTGCCGGAACCGTCGTCGATGTCGTCGGCCGGCGGCGGGTCGACCGGCTCGGCGGCCAGGCGCCGGGCGGCGTCGACCATGCCGCGGTAGGCCTTGCGCTCCTCGGGCGGCAGGGCTCGGAGGTGGCGGCGGATCGTGGCGTCGTCGCCCCGAGCGGCGGGCCCTGTGAGCGCCCGGCGGGGACCCAGCTCGGCGACGTTGGCCACGGTGGCCCGCACCAGGACGAGGTAGGCCTCGAACGGCACGCCGACCTCGCCGGCCAGGCGCTGGACCTGCCCGAGCAGTGCGACCAGGTGGTTGGAGGCGATCGAGGCGGCGGCGTGGTAGGCGGCCCGGTCGTCGTCGGCGACCGTGAACGCCCGCCCGCCGAGCGCGGTCACCACGGCGTCGGCCATCGGGTCGCCGGCGACGGCGAACCAGGCGCCGAACAGCCGCCGCGAGCCCAGGTCCGGGTTGGGCAGCGCCACGAGCGGGTGGATCGCCGCCCGCCGGTCGTGCGGACCCAGCTCGGCGAGGCCGAGGGAGCCGGACAGGTGGGCGACAACGGTCGTGGGCACCGGCACCACGGCCTCGGCCACGGCGCCGATGGCGTCGTCGGGCGTGGCGATGACCAGCACATGGACGCCGCGTGCGGCCCCCGAGACGTCGTCGGACCGCCCGAGCACCGGGGCCACCTCCCAGCCCACGTTCGTCAGGGCGAGCGCAAGCGAGGTGCCCGCCCGCCCCGGCCCGATGATGCGCACCGACGTCACGCCGGCGAGCCTACGGCCGGCGACCCGCCGTCGACGGGCGGGCCCTACAGGCCCTCGAGAGGCCCGATGCACTCGGCGTGGCCGACCGTGCGCTCCAACGCCTGGCGGTCGACGAGGTCGGGGGCGAGGTCGTGGAGCGGCGCCAGCACGAACCGCCGCTCCCACATGCGAGGGTGCGGCACGACGAGGTCGGGCTCGTCGACCGTGACGCCGTCCATCCACAGCACGTCGACGTCGAGCGTGCGGGGCCCCCAGCGGACGTCGCGCACCCGGCCGGCGGCCGACTCGAGGCGGTGGCACACGCCGAGCAGTTCGAGCGGCGAACGGTCGGTGTCGAGCTCGGCGACCAGGTTGAGGAACGGGCCCTGGTCGCCCGGGCCACCCATCGGATCGGTCTCGTAGACCGGCGACACGGCGGTGAGGCCGACCGAGCCGAGCGTCACGACGGCGTCGCGCAGGTAGGCGACGCGGTCACCGAGGTTCGAGCCGAGGCCCAGGTAGGCCCGGGTCACGGCCGGTCCCGACGGAGGCGGACGCCCGAGGTGGCCAGCTGCTGTGGGACGGGCGGCCGTAGCTTGCGCACGCACAGGTCGACCGTGGCGATGCGGGCGTCGGTGGCGAAGACGGCGTCGACCAGCACGGCCGCCAGCCGTTCGAGCAGGGCGACGTGCCCGGCCGTGGCCGCAGCCTCGAGCGCCGCGCAGACGGCCCCATAGTCGACCGTGTCGTCCAGGTCGTCGCTGACACCGGCGGGCGCCAGGTCGATCCCCAGGTCGACGTCGACCTCCAGCGGCTGGGGCTGGGCCACCTCGTGAGGCAGCACGCCCACGAGGGCCACGACGTGCAGCCCCCGGAGCTCGATGAGGTCGATCACGGCCGTCACCGTACCGGCGGCGGCGCGACCGCCCGGTCAGCCGGGCTGGGGCTCGGGCTGGTCGCGCAGCTGCTCGGCGGTGGCCACGAGCTGGCGGCCGAGCGGACCGAGCTGGCGGCCGGTGAGCCGCTCGGTGATCGAGATCGCCTGCGGGCCGTAGGGCACGAGGCGAGCCCACAGCAGGTAGCCGGCGACGAGGCCACAGATCCGGTCGCCGACCTCCTCCTGGTGCAGCACGAGCTTCTCGCCCCGGGCGAGCAGCGCCCGCAGCTCCAGGTAAAGGTTGCGCTGGAAGATAACCGGGTCGTCCTGCGGGCGCTGGGGCCGGTGAAGCCAGGCGAGGTTGAGCTCGTCGTAGTTGTGCAGGTTGTGGGGTGCGGCGATGAGCGAGACCACCCGGGAGAAACCCTGCTCCCGGATCCAGATGATCTCTTCCTGGCGGCGCACGCGGCGGTGGTTCGGCCCGTAGCCGCCCGGGCGCTCGCAGATCGCCAGCTTGTCCTTGAGCACCCACACGAAGTTGCGGGGCGTGATGCCCTGGGCCCACTTGCCCTTCATCGGTGCCACCGCGCACCCTCCTTCGAAAAAGACCCTGCGCCGGCGCCCCCGGCGGATGCCACGACGGCCTCGGCGGCCCACACGGTGGCGGCCACGTCGTGGGCCCGCACCATGGTCGCCCCGCACCGGTACGCCCAGGCGGCGGTCGCGACCGAGCCGGCCAGGCGGTCGCCCGGCGGCGGCACGGCATCGGAGCCGTCGGCCCGAGCGGCGAGGCGCCCGAGGGTCGTCTTGCGGCTCGTGCCCACGAGCAGCGGGAACCCCGCGGCAGCGAGCACGTCGAGGTTCGCCAGCAGGTCGAGGTTGTGGTCGAGCGTCTTGCCGAACCCGATGCCCGGGTCGATCCACACCTCGCGCACGCCGGCGTCGCGGGCGGCCTCGGCCCGCTCGACCAGGAAGTCGCGCACCTCGGCGACGACGTCGTCGTAGACCGGCTCGGCCTGCATCGTGGCCGGATCGCCCCGCATGTGCATGGCGACGAAGGCGACGCCCGAGGCGGCCGCCACGTCGGCCAGGCCGGCCGAGACGTCGTTGATCATGCGGGCGCCGGCGGCCACGGCGGCCTCGGCCACCTCGGGCTTGCGGGTGTCGATCGACACCTGCGCCCCGGAGACGGCCAGAGCCTCGATGACGGGCAGTACCCGCCGCATCTCCTCGTCCGCCGGGACGGGATCGGCGCCGGGGCGGGTCGACTCCCCGCCGACGTCCACCCAGTCGGCGCCCTCCTCGACGAGGCGGCGCCCGTGGGCGACGGCCGCGGCGGGATCGATGAAGCGGCCCCCGTCCGAGAACGAGTCGGGGGTCACGTTGAGGACACCCATGACTCGACCGGGACGGAACTGCACGACCGTCCATCCTAGGCGCAGACGGCATCCTGTCGCTGACTTCACGAATGGTTACCCACCCGTACCGCGTTCAGCTGACCACTGAAAGTCAGCGTTGGCCGTTGATGAAGCGCATCGCCTCTTCGCGGGTGGCCACGCTGTGACGGAACAGCCCCCGCACGGCGGAGGTGACGGTCGTCGAGCCGGCCTTCCGGATGCCCCGCATCGTCATGCACAGGTGCTCGGCCACGATGACCACCATGACGCCCTGCGGGGCGAGCGTGGTCTCGACCTGGTCGGCGATCTGCCTGGTCAGCTTCTCCTGCACCTGGGGCCGCCGGGCGTAGGCGTCGACGAGGCGGGCGAGCTTCGACAGGCCGGTGATCCGCCCGTCCGGCCCCGGGATGTAGGCGATGTGCGCCTTCCCGATGAACGGCACGAGGTGGTGCTCGCACAGCGAGTGGAGCTCGATGTCGCGCACCATCACCATCTCGTCGTGGCCGGCCTCGAACGTGACCGCGAGGTGCGTGTCGGCGTCCTCGTGCAGGCCGGAGCAGACCTCGGCGTACATGCGGGCCACGCGCTGGGGAGTGTCGCGCAGGCCGTCGCGGTCGGGGTCCTCGCCGATCGCCTCGAGGATCTCACGCACAGCCTTGCCGATGCGGTCGAGGTCCATGGGGGTGTCGAGCGCGGGGAACTCGCGGGCCGGGGCGGGCCAGTCGTCGTCGGACGCCCCGTCGCGGAACGGCGTGCTGGGGGTGTCGGTGGTCATGGCCGGGCCATCAGGTGCCGCTCGGGCGGGGCGCCCGCACGGGCCGCCAGCGGCGCATCCGCCGCGACAGCGAGCGCATGACCTCGCCGATCGGCGCCTCGGCGGGCATCGCGGCCTCGTGGGCCGGCGTGGCCTCGGCGGCCGTCACGCCGATCGCCGAGCGCACCGGCGCCACCTGGCGCCGAGGCGGCGCCTCGGGCAGCTCGATGCCGGCGCCCTTGTCGATGTCGCCGAACACCTCGGCCAGCTCGGCGTCGTCGAGCGTCTCCTTCTCGATGAGCGCCGTCGCGAGCCGGTCGAGCGTGGGCCGGTGGGTCGTCAGGATGAAGCGCGCCCGGTCGTGGGCGAAGTCGACGAGCTGGCGCACCTCCTCGTCGATGAGGCCGGCGACCTCGTCGGAGTAGGTGGGCTCGTGGCCGTGGTCGCGGCCCACGAAGACCTCGCCGCCCTGCGAGCCGAGCTGCTGGGGGCCGAGCTTGTCGCTCATGCCGTAGGTCGTGACCATCGAGCGGGCGATCTCGGTGCAGCGCTCGATGTCGTCGCTCGCGCCGGTGGTCGGCTCGCCGAAGATCAGCTCCTCGGCCGTGCGCCCACCGAGCAGCATCGTCATCGTGTCGACCAGCTCGCCGCGCGTCTTGAGGTACTTGTCCTCGACGGGCAGGGCCAGCGTCCAACCCAGCGCCCGGCCGCGCGAGACGATCGACACCTTGTGGATCGGGTCGGTGCCCTCGAGCACGTGGCCCACCAGCGTGTGGCCGCTCTCGTGGTAGGAGATCACGCTCTTCTCGCGCTCGGACATGACGCGGGTCTTGCGCTCGGGCCCGGCCAGCACCCGGTCGATCGCCGCCTCCATCGAGACCATCGTGATCTCGTCCGCGCCCCGCCGGGCGGTGAGCAGCGCCGCCTCGTTCATGAGGTTGGCCAGGTCGGCGCCGGTGAAGCCGGGGGTGCGCCGGGCCAGCACGTCGAGGCGGACGTCGCTGCCGAGCGGCTTCGACTTGGCGTGAACGTCGAGGATCGCCTTGCGCCCCTCGAGGTCGGGCTGGTCGACCACGATCTGGCGGTCGAAGCGGCCCGGCCGCAGCAGCGCGGGATCGAGGATGTCGGGGCGGTTCGTGGCGGCGATGAGGATGACGCCGGTCCGGGCGTCGAAGCCGTCCATCTCGACGAGCAGCTGGTTCAGCGTCTGCTCGCGCTCGTCGTGGCCGCCGCCCATGCCGGCGCCGCGATGGCGGCCGACGGCGTCGATCTCGTCGACGAAGATGATCGCCGGCGCCGATGCCTTCGCCTTCTCGAACAGGTCGCGGACCCGGCTGGCGCCGACGCCCACGAACATCTCGACGAAGTCGGATCCCGAGATCGGGAAGAACGGTGCACCGGCCTCGCCGGCCACGGCCCGGGCCAGCAGCGTCTTGCCGGTGCCCGGCGGGCCGTAGAGCAGCACGCCCTTGGGGATGCGGGCGCCGATGGCCTGGAAGCGGGCCGGGCTCTGCAGGAACTCCTTGATCTCCTGCAGTTCCTCGACGGCCTCGTCGCACCCCGCCACGTCCGCGAACGTGACGGTCGGCTGGTTCTTGTCGACCTGCTTGGCCTTCGACTTGCCGAACTGCATGACGCCCCGGCCGCCACCCTGCACGACGTTCATCACCAGCAGGAAGGCACCGATGAGCAGCACGGTGGGCAACAGGCTGAACAGCAGCCCTGTCCACGCCGAGTCCTGCTGCTGGTCGGTGGTGACCTCGACGGCCGGGTCGGCGTCGTCGAGCTCGTCGACCAGCTCGTCGGCGTACTCCGACGGAAACGACACCTCGTACTCGGTGTCGTCGCGGAGCTTGCCCTGGACCATGTGGTCCTTGTCCTTGATGGTGGCCGTGGCGATCTCGCCCTCGTCGAGCGAGCGCCGGAACGACGAGAGGTCGAGCTCCTCGCGGTCGGGGCCCTGGCGGAACAGCTGGGCGCCGAAGAAGAGGACGGCGAAACCCAGGGCGAGGTAGACGAGCGCGAGTCGGCGAAAGCGTTTCACGGTGGGGGTCAGGCTAGCGAGGGGCTCGGACTTCCGACAGGCGGTGGCGGGGCCGCCGCATCAGTGATCACCGGCGTACGCGCACACGTACGGCAGGTTGCGGAACCGCTCGCCCACGTCGAGCCCGTAGCCGAGGACGAAGGCCGGGGGGATCTCGAAACCGACGTAGCGCAGGTCCTCCTGGGTCTTCTGCTTGCCCTGGCGCACGAACAGGGCGCACACCTCCAGGCTCGCCGGCTGGCGGGCCGCCAGGTTGCGGCGCAGGTAGGTCAGCGTGAGGCCCGAGTCGACGATGTCCTCGACCAGCACGACGTGGCGGCCCGTGAGGTCGACCTCGAGGTCCTTCACGATGCGCACGACGCCCGAGGACCGCGTCGAGGCCCCGTACGACGAGACCGCCATGAAGTCGACCTCGATCGGCAGGCGCACCTCGCGCACGAGGTCGGCCAGGAACACGAACGCGCCCTTGAGCACGCAGACCAGCAGCGGCGGCCGGTCCGCGTAGTCGGCCGTGATCTGCTTGCCCAGCTCGGCGACCCGCGAGCGGATCTTGTCCTCGGAGATGACGATGCCGCCGAGGGCCGGATCGTCGACGTGGTGCGACGTGGGGGCAGGGTCGAGTGACTCGACGCGGCGCGGGCCCGCCAGCCCGGGCGGCGCGCTCCCCGCCTCGACTGGGTGGTCAGAGGAGGGGCGATCAACCGCCATGGCCTCACGGTAGAGCACGGGGCCCGCAGGTCGAGAACCGGGCTGGCCAGCGGTGCGACCGCCGGGTTCAGCAGGGCGGCGGCTCCAGCCACAACCGGCCCCGGTGCCGGGCCACCCGCCAGCCGCCGGCGACCTCGCAGGCCACCGCGTCGCCGCGGGCCACGGCCAGGACGCGCTCGACGGCGGCGGCGTCGGGCGGATGCCTCTCTGCCCCACCCGGGCCGGCGGCGCGCAGCCAGGCCCGCACGGCACGTCGGCCCAGCGCCGGCGGGGCGGCGGCCAAGGCCGCGGCGCACCCGATGTCGATGTCACGGGCCAGCGCGTCGAGCGCGGCGGCGTCGTCGCGGGCGAGATCGGCCTGGCGGGCCACGATCGGCACCACGTCGCGCCGGGCGATGGCGTCCAGCAGCGGCACGAGCTCGTGGCGCACCCGGTTGCGGGTGAAGGCCGGGTCGTCGTTGCTCGGGTCGACCACCGGCACCAGGCCGAGCGCGACGCATAGGGCCCGGGTCTCGTGGCGGCGCAGGTGGCGCAGGGGTCGGCGCTCGGGGGCCATGCCGGCCAGGCCGTCGACGCCGGCGCCGCGCAGCAGGTTGAGCAGGACGGTCTCGGCCTGGTCGTCGGCGGTGTGGCCGACGAGGGCGCCGGGGGGCAGGGCGGCGTAGCGGGCAGCGCGGGCCCGGGCCTCGACGTTGGGACCGGGGGCCACGGGAGCGGCGACGGCCTGGAATCCGGCGCCGAGCCGCCGGGCCGCGTCGCGCACGACGTCCGCCTCCGCGGCCGAGCCGGGCCGGAGCCCGTGGTCGACATGCACGGCCGTGACCGCGCAGCCGGCGGCGACGGCGAGCGCGAGCAGGGCGAGCGAGTCGGGTCCGCCCGACACTCCGCAGGTCACGGCCGTGCCAGGCGGCGGGAAGTGGCACCGGGCGAGCAGCGCCCGCGCCGGCTGGCCGACAGGCTCGGCTATCCGACCAGCTCCTCGGAGAGGCGCACGCGATCGAGCCAGTCCTGCGGGGCCCGGATCTCCGCCAGCGTGGGCAGCCACTGCGGGCCGCGCCAGGCCGGATCGAGACCGGTCGCGCCGCCGTGCTCCTCGACGTAGGCGATGAACGCATCGCCCTGCGTGTACTGCTTGAGCTTGGCGTCGATCCCCATCGTGCGCTGCACGACCTTGGCGAGGCTGCCGCCCTGCTTGCGACGCTCGCGCAGGGCCCGCGAGAAGCGGGGGGCCGAGGGCACGTGGCCCTGGCCGGCGCGGTCCATCGTGACGTCGCCGTGGCCCTCGAGCAGGCTCATCATGCCGCCGATGCGGTTGAGCAGGTCGCGCTGCGACGGGGAGGCGAACAGCACGGCGAGCCCGCCGTCGTCGAGCGGGTTGCGGCCCGACCGCACGTCCTCGAGCACCTGGCCGAAGGCGTCGAGGAACCGTCGTGGGTCGGGATCGACGGCGTCGAGCGTCTGGTGGATGAGCGTGAGGAAATGCTCGCGCAGCCACGGGATGCCGGTGAACTGCGCCCGATGCGTCACCTCGTGCAGCGCCAGCCACAGGCGGAACTCCCCGGGCGGGAATCCGAAGCGCTTCTCGAGGGCGAGCACGTTGGGGCCCACGTAGTAGACGAGGTCCTGGTCCGCGACGTCCTCGTCCTCGACGACGAGCAGGTCGTACTGGCCCAGCACCCGGCCGGCCATCCAGCCGAGCAGCAGGCCGACCTCGACACCCGCAGCCCGGCGCGACAACCCGCCCGTCAGCCCGGCGAGGCGGCCGGTGCGGTCGATGCGCTCGTCCATCTTGTCGATGAGCGGGCGCAGCAGGCGGCGAAAGCTCGCCAGGTTCGCCCGGACCCAGTCGTCGCGGCCCACCACCCGCGCCCGCGCCCGGCCCGAGGCCGAGCGCAGGCCCGTGGCCTCGGCGACCAGCAGCTCGGCGCGCGTCGTGACGTCCTCGAAGTCGGCGGCCAAGCGGTCGTAGTGGTAGGACGCGGCCAGCGGCTCACGGCCGGCGACTCGGATGGCGACCCTCTCGGCGAGACCCCAGTCGACCGGGCCCGGCGACACGCCTAGCGGCCCTTCGGGTAGCGGGTCGACTCGACCTTCCTCAGGTAGCTGGCAACGAGGCTGCCAACCGTCGCCAGAGCCCCGAGGGCGAGGGCGACGCCGATCCAGTAGTGCCAGACCACGGCGAACATGAGGCGCATCGTAGGGGCTGTGGCCGGGAAGCGACCAAAGGGTGTCACCGTCGTCGCGACCGGTTCGAGCGGGGGCGCGGACGCGCGAGAGCGCCCCGTCGCCGAGTGGCACGGGGCGCGCTGTGGCCGGCGGGTCGCCGACCCGCCGATCACTCGCGATCAGGTTGGGTCAGGCGATCTTGCGACCCCTCGTACGAGGGGCCGAGATGCGGTGGTGTAGGGAGCAGTACTTCTCGTCGTTGTAGATGGAGAGCCGTGTCCGGCACCCCTCTTCGGAACAGATCCTCCCTGACCTGTACCGACGGGACGGAGCGACGGCGCTGGTGATCCTCTCACCCGAGAGCGCGCGTTCTTCCATGTCGTCGGCAACCTGTGTCGTGCGGCTCGTATTCCCCGGAACGCGCTCACTTGCCCACGTTTCGCGCGCGGCGGCACTGTCACGGTGTGTGGATCGAGCTCAGCCGCCCAGGTTTGAGCGCTCGGCCTCGTACTGGAGGGCGGCGCGCACCTTCATGACCAGCTTGTCCGGCACCTGCTCCTGGCACTTGCGGCGCACGACCTGGCGCAGCTCGGCCTCGAAGTCGTAGGGCTCGGCGCAGGGCTGGCAATCATCGAGGTGGTGCTGGATGAGCTTCCGACGGTGGTCGGTGAGCTCTCCGTCGAGGAACCCGTACAGCTCGTATAGTGCGTCTTCGCAGTCAGACATGGGTCTCAGGCCGGTTGGGAGCGAGGTTTCGGTCCACGGCGTACTCGTACAACCGCTTCTGCAGCGCCTTTCTTCCACGATGAAGGCGACTCATGACCGTTCCGATCGGGATGTCGAGTATCTCGGCGATCTCCTTGTAGGAGAACCCCTCTACGTCGGCCAGCAGCACCGCCAAGCGGAAGTTCTCGGGCAGCGACTCGATCGCCTCCTTCACCTCGGCGTCGGTGAACCGGTCCAGCAGCTCGTCCTCCGCGCTGCGCCCGGCCATCGCCGCCTCGAGGCCGCCGATGCGGCGGTAGAGGTAGAGGTCCTCGACCTCGTCGAGCTCGGTCTCGTCGGGCCGGCGCTTCTTGGCCCGGTAGCTGTTGATGTAGGTGTTCGTGAGGATGCGGTAGAGCCAGGCCTTGAGGTTCGTGCCCTCCTGGAACCCGCCGAACCCGCGGTAGGCCCGCAGGTAGGTCTCCTGCACGAGGTCCTCCGCGTCGGAGGGGTTGCGCGTCATGCGCAGAGCCGCTGCGTACAGCGAGGGCATCAGCTCCATCGCCTGGTCCGCGAACGTCGACCTGTCGGCCATCTCCGGACCCTACCGTCCCCCGGCGATGACGGGACGGCCTACGGGGCGGGGTCGATGGCCCCGGCCGTGTACCGCACGGACGGGTCGAAAAGCATGAAGCTTTCGACGCCCCGGGCCCGGACGGCATCGAGCTGCGCGCGCACCTCCGGATCGTCGTAGGTGACGCCGCCGACGGTGAAGTCCTGCAGCGACGGCACGAGCACCGCGCCGGTCCCCTCGACGAGCTGCTGGTAGCGCTCGACTGCCCGGAACACCAGCTCGTAGGGCTGGCTGACCGGGCTGTTGACGCCGAACTCGCCGGCGCCCCAGTAGCCGGGGTGGATGGTGGGGACGAGGTAGTCGGCGTTGCGGGCCATGCGGCCGACGTCCTGGGCGACGAGGCCGCCATCGGTGGCAGCGATGCCCGCCGTCGACACGCCCTGGTAGGCACCGCGTCGGCGCAGCGCCGTGTGGGCCTCGCCGAGGAAGCCGACGATGGCGTCGGCCGGCGAGCCGCGCAGGCCGGGCACGACCATCGTGTCGTCCGCGCTGCCCGGCTTGCGGACGTCGTCCCAGAGGATGTCGTCGATGCCCCGCTCGACCGCCTCGAGCGCGATGTCGAGGTTGTACTGGCGGACCGCCGGGCTGGCGAAGTTGGTGAACTCCCCCGGCTCCTCGTAGGCGCGGCCGTCCGGCGTCTGGATCACCTCGTCGTGGAGACCGGCGGCCCACGCCGCCCGGGCGAGCGCCGGGTCGCGGAACGTGGTGATGCGGCCGATCACCCGCGCACCGTGGGCCTGCAGCTCCGCCACGGTGTCGTCGAGGTCGTAGTACTCCGTGACGGCACCGATCTGGCGGGCCCGGGCGACCTCCGTGTCATAGCCCACGATGCCGTCCTCGTTCTTGAGCTCGAGCACGACGGTGTCGATGCGGCGCTCGTCGAGCATCTGGAGGACCCCGCCACGCAGCACCTGGCTGTCCAACGAGGCGGCGGTGACGCTCACGGCCCGCGCGCCCGGGTAGGTCACCGGCACCACGAGGTCGAGGCGGGTCACGTTCTCGGCGCGGTCGCGGGCCTCGACGGCGATCGGCCCGGCCGGCGCCCGGGGGAACGCGAGCGTGAACGCGCCGTCGTCGTCGACCTCGACCCCGCGGCCGTCCGCCGTGAGCGTCGTACCGGGATCGGTCGTACCGGTGACCTTACTGGCGGCGTCGATGGCGACCGCATCGACGACCGGGGGCACGTCGAGGGCCGGAGCCGTGGTGTCGACCGTGAAATCCCACGTGAAGTCGGCGTCGCCGATGGCGGGCCGGGGCACCGACAGCACGAGCGAGTGGTCGCCCTCGTCGAGCTCGCCGGGCGGGCGCCACGTGATCACTGCGCCCTTGACCTCCGGTTCCTCGACCGGCTCGCCGTCGAAGGTCAACGTGGCGCCCTCGACCTTGCCGGGCGAGCCGAGGTCCATCGTGACCGTCAGGGCGGCGGCCGCCTCGGCGTTCAGCGCCGCGCCGTCCTCGAGGCCCTCTTGGTCGACCTCGACCTGGGTCCCCCGGTGGACGAGCACGATGACGAACACGAGCGTGCCGAGGGCGAACAGTCCGGCCAGGATCGCCCCGACGTCGATCCTCCGCTCCCTGTGGAACACCCCCGGCTCGCTCGGCGGGCGGGGGTCGGTGAAGCGGATCGGACGGGGGCCGAAGTCGAGCCGGCCGCCCCCGAGGCCGAGGCCCTCGCCCCGGCGACCACGACCCCTCCTGCGACGGCCGGATCGGCGCGACCCCTCGGGCCGGCCGTCCACGCTGTCGGTGAGGGGGGACTTCATGGTGCCTCGGCAGGGTTCACCGGGTCGGCTCCGGGGCGCGGACCGGTCCGTCGTCGTCGCCCGAAAGGTACCTCCCGCCAGGGGTGTCAGGGGTGACGCCGATTCAACGCGGGTCCCACACCTCGCGCATCGTCAGGAACGGTCCTGACGCGGTTGCGTGCCCGCCGCAACGGCGGCCGCGGCGAGCACCGAAGGGACCTGAGCGACGAACGGTTGTGCCTCGTCGCACCCGGCAGATTCAGCGGTGGTCGTGGCGGTGTGAAGGTCCGGTACGTGGGGATGTGCGTAGGCGATCGTGGCCCCCGGCACGGTCGTCGCCACCAGCAGGCATCACGGCGTGACGAGCGCATCACGGGCACTCTGGCCCGGTGGCGAACTTCGACGGCCGAACGGTGTTGGTCACCGGCGGCACCAACCTCATCGGCCCGGCCAAACCTCATACACGCCGTCGTACCGCACCTGGTCGCTGCGGGAGGCGGCCGGATCGTGAACATCTCGTCGAGGGGCGCGTTCCGCGGTGAACCCGACCATGCCGCATGCGGTGCGAGCAAGGCGGGCCTGGAACAGCCTGGCCAATCGATGGCCTCAGCGCTGGCGCCGCACGGCATCTACGTGACGACGGTGGCCCCAGGGTTCGTCGAGACCGAGATGGCGGCCCCGTACCTCGCCGGCCCGGCCGGCGGAGCGATCCGCGCGCAGACCCCGATGAATCGTGCCGCGACACCGGACGAGATCGCTCGCGTCGTGGTGTGCCTCGCGTCGCCGGCATGGAGTCGACAACGGGCGCCGTCGTGGACGTAAACGGCTTCGTCGTACCTCCGCACCTGAGCGAATGGGGACGAAGGGGGTCGTCTCCTGAGCATCTTGCCCGGACACCTGAGAAGAGGCTGTGCAGGATGCGCTACGGTGCCGCAGTCGATGAGACATACGGCCTCGTCGACCATGCCGCGAGCACCAGCCACAGGGGGAAGCAGATGCGAAGTCGCAAGGGGTTGCTCGTCGCCGTGGTGGCGACGGCCGCGCTCGCCGTTCCGGTCGGGACCGCCGGAGCCCGCACCGCCGGCACGGCCGGCAGCACCGGCACTGCGGCCGCGTCGAGCGGTCAGCGGACCGTCGTAGCGGCGAGCGGTACAGGTGAGTTCGTGGTCTTCTACGCCGACGGCGTGGCAGCCAGCGATGCCCACGCCGCGATCGCTGGGGCGGGAGGCACGGTCGTAGACGAGATCGGGTCCCTTGGCATCGCCCGGGTGACCACGGAGAACGCCGCATTCTCGAGTGCCGTCACGGCGAGTGGGACCGTGCGAGGCGTCGTGCGCAACCACTCGGTTGGTGCTGACCGTGCGGGGGCGGCCCACCGGTTCGCCGAGGAGCGTGCGCTGGAGGACCGCGCCACCTATGCGGCCCAGCAGGGCAGCAGCAGCGCCTCGACGGCGTCCTCCCCCCACGAGGGACCGGAGACGTTCTCGTCGCTGCAGTGGGACATGCAGATGATCGGCGCGACGCCGAACCTGGCCCACGCCAGGGCCACCGGTGAGGGCGTGAAGGTTGGCATCATCGACACGGGCATCGACGCCAGCCACCCCGACCTCGCGCCGAACTTCGACGCGGCCCTGAGCCGCAACTTCACCACCGACATCCCCGACATCGACGGTCCGTGCGAGGCCGAGCCCGACCACTCCTGTTCGGACCCGTCCAACGTCGACGAGGGCGGTCACGGCACCCACGTGGCCGGCATTGTCGCCGCCGCCGCCAACGGCTTGGGCATCGCCGGTGTAGCGCCCGACGCCACGCTGGTGAATCTGCGGGCCGGTCAGGACTCCGGGTTCTTCTTCTTCTTCGAGACCGTCGCCGCCATCGCCTACGCGGGTGACCACGGCATCGACGTCGTGAACATGAGCTTCTACACCGACCCGTGGCTCTACAACTGCGACTCGGCCGACCACTACGTCGACGGAACCGTGACGGCCGAGGAGCTGGCGGAGCAGGCACTGATCCGCCAAGGGATCATCGACGCGGTCGACCAGGCCCGCGGCAAGGGTGTGACGCTCGTGGCCGCCGCCGGGAACCAGCACACCGATCTCGCTGCGCCGACGCGGTTCGACGACACCAGCCCCGACTATCCCCTCGAGACGGAGGAGACGCGGACCGTCACGAATGACTGCCTCGACCTCCCGTCCGAGGCACCCGGAGTCATCCAGGTCTCGTCGATCGGCCCGTCCAAGATCAAGGCCGACTACTCGACCTGGGGTTACGGCGCGATTGACGTGGCCGCCCCCGGCGGCTGGTTCCGTGACTACTTCGGCTCCCCGGATTTCCAGGAGCCCGAGAACATGATCCTGTCGAGCTACCCGGTCGAGGTGGCCCGGGAGGAGGGCGCCGTGAACAAGGGCGGCGGCCTGAAGGACCCGCACTTCTACAAGCGGGACTGCACGGCCGGAAGGCCCTGCGCTTACTACCAGTACCTGCAGGGGACGTCGATGGCCTCCCCGCACGCCACCGGCGTCGTGGCCCTGATCATCCAGGCCCATGGCACTCCTGACGGGGCCGGCGGCTACGACCTCGCCCCCGACTCGGTGTACGAGATCCTGACGTCGACGGCGACCGACACCGGGTGCCCCGATCCGGCCCTGCTCGACTACACGCAGGAAGGTCGGCCGGCGTCGTGGAACGCCACGTGCACCGGGAGCGCGGAGTACAACAGCAACTACGGCCACGGCATCATCAACGCCGTCGCCGCGGTGGCTCCGTAAGCACACCAGGGACACGCGACGAGCGGGCGCCCGGCACCATGCCGGGCGCCCGTTCTCTTTCCCTCCCGGCAATCCGGCGGCCACGTCCCCGGGCCCGATCGCCCGGCCGGCGTCGCCGGACGTTCCGGCAGCCCTTTGGCCTGCCGGACGTTGGACGAGGCGGCCGGGCGCTCAGCTCCCGTCGGCGCGTGCGGCGATCTGGATCAGGTTCCCGCACGTGTCGTCCAGCACGGCAGTCGTGACCTGGCCCATGGCCGTCGGCTCCTGCGTGAAGCGAACCCCCAGGCCCCGCAGGCGCTGGTACTCGCGATGGACGTCCTCGACCTCGAAGGAGGTGAAGGGGATACCGTCCTCGACGAGCGCGGCCTTGAACGGCTTTGCGGCGGGGTGCTCGTCGGGTTCGAGCACCAGTTCGACGCCGTCGGGCGCTTCGGGGGACACCACCGTCAACCAGCGGTGCTCGCCGAGGGGGATGTCGGTCTTCCTGCTGAAGCCCAGGACGTCGGTGTAGAAGGTGAGTGCCTTCGCCTGGTCATCGACGAGGACACTGGTCAGCGTGATTCTCATATGGCCTCCGGGCGCCGCTTGAGCCAGCGGTCGGCGATCCGCTCGAGCGGCCGCGGGTCGAGGTGATGGAACTTGTACCGGCCCTCGCGTCGCGTCTCGACGATCCCGGCGTCGACCAACACGTCGATGTGCTGGGAGACCGCCTGCCGTGACGACGCGACGCTGTGCTTGGCCGCGAGCCTCGAACACAGCTCGAACAGGGTCTGATCGTCCCGCTCGGTCAACTCGTCGAGAATCGCGCGCCGCGTGGGATCGGCCAGGGCCTTGAAGACGTCCCCCACGCGGGCGACGATAGGCAAGCATTCACTTGCCTGTCAACGGATGCCGGGTTCTGGCTTCCGCGCCGTCTACGCCGGCCTGTTCGGGAACCGCAGCCGGAACAGTGGTCGCCGGGATCGATGAGGTGAGGCACCCTGCTGGACGCCACCAGCTGCCTAACAACCCGGGGTCCACAACACCGGGCAACTCCACCCGGTGACCGGTCACGCTCCTGTCGATGGCCATCTGCCCGATGGCGCAACAAGCGCTCCAACGGCGCTCACGACGTAGCGTGGCGACAACGAAGGTTCAGCGTCGTTGGTATGCCCACTGATCCGGCGATCAGTGACGGTTGGGTTCGCTCGCTTGTCGGCGACGGCGCCGAACGATCCAGACGACGACAGCCGCGACGATGACGAGCGCTGGGCCGGAGTGGACCGCGAGCACACCGATCAGAGAGGGCCCGCCCCAGTCAGACCGGTAGCTGTCCGAGTCGTTCACGTCGATGACGAACGGCTCGACTATCCCCCGCAGGACCAGGTAGAGGGCCACGACCAGACCGAGGCCGACGAGCACTCGCTTCGCCGCTCCACGGCCTCCTGGCGTAGTCCGGCTCGGTCGATTCACTGGCTCAAGGTAGACGCCCACCCGGCGGGGAGGTGACAGGCGTTCAGACGCCTACCGCACAGCAGAGCGCCCGGGTTCACATCGCTCACCGCATCTCCTCGGTTGCCCAGCCCGGAGCGGTACTCGTCTCGAGCACGGTGAAAGAGCTCGTTGACGGATCGGACATCGAGTTCGACGACCTCGGCACCCATCAGCTCAAGGGCGTACCACGCTCACGGCAGCTTTTCACCGCGAGGCTCTGACGGGTTCCTGCGTCTCAGACACGGGACGGCGTTCGTGCAGGTGGCAGGGCGTCCGATCACCCATCCCCTTTCCCGTTCCGAACCTGGTGTCCGGCCGGAGTCAGCCAGGGTCTGGAGGTACGCGGGCAAGCGGCGCCCCCGCATCTCCTCAGCGCCCTGCGGGAGATGGCGCTCGCCGCCGTCGTCGACGTGGGGACCATCGATGACGAGGTGGCGGCCGTCGTGCTCAGTGCCGCCGGGGACACGGGTGTCCGGCTACCTGATACAGCAAGTTCTAAGATCCGCCGCTGGCTCGCGCACCTACGACCGCGCTGGAACGCGGGAGCGGCCGGGCTCGGGGGAGGGGTGCACCACTCAGCGTGACGGCATTCCAGGTGGTTGTCGGGTGGACGCTGGCGTCGGTACAGCTGGTCGCGTGCGCCCTCGCCGGGCACGGTCTGCGGCGGCGCCTCGTGCCGCTGTGGCATGGGCCCTGTGCGACGCTGGTCGCTGCGGTCGCTGCGGTCGCGGTGCTCGTCGGCGTGGAGGAGATCCTCGGGTCCGTCGGGCTGCTGCGGCAGTGGGCCCTTCCGCCCGCTCTGGTGACGGCCGCATGGCTCATACGTCCGCGGCAGCAGACCGTAGCCGTCTCCCCGGCCCCCGAGCCGATCGCGGGGTTGCAGCCACGCGCCGTGCGCATCGCCGCGCTCTTCGCCACGGCCGTCGTCGCGGCCAGCTGGATCGAACGGGTGGTCGCCGTCTACCGGCGGGGCCTGACCGACGGCGACAGCATGATGTACCACCTCGTTTTCGCCGCGCGATTTGTGCAGACCGGCTGGACTACCGGTGCCGACGCCGTCGGTCCCGACGCGTGGGTCGCGTTCTATCCCGCGAACGTCGAGCTGGTCCAGGCGTCGCTCATGCTGCCGTTCGGCACCGACGTCCTCGTCCCCTTCATCAACCTCGGCTGGTTGGCGATCGCCCTCGCCGCATCGTGGTGCATCGGGGCCGAGGTGGGGCGCGGGCCGCTGGGTCTGGTCGTCGGGGCGCTCCTCGCCTCCGTGCCAGTGACGGTGGCGACGCAGGCGGGCACGGCGCGCGTGGACATCGCGATCGTCGCTCTCGTGCTCGCCGCGGTGGCGCTCGTGCTCCACCAACCGAGGTCGGCAGGGTCCTGCGCCGTGGCGGGACTGGCCCTCGGGCTGGCCATCGGATCGAAGTTCGCGCTGCTCCCCCTGGCGGGCCTCGTGCTCGCCGGCGTCGCGCTGGCGGTCGTGCGCCGGGACGGCGTCCGGGCTGCGCTGGCGTGGTCGGGCGCGACGGTGGCCGCGGGCGCGTACTGGTACGCCCGAAACTGGGTCATCACCGGAAGCCCCGTTCCCTACATCGACTTGCGCCTCGGCGGTGTCGGCTTCACTCCGCTGCCCGAGGACCGGCGTGAGCTCCTCGAGGCCAGCTCGATCGTCGACAACATGGGCCGATCGGGGTTCTGGCGCAACATCGCGTGGCCGGTGGCAGAGCACGCCTTCGGCGCCCCTTTGATCAGCGCCGCCGTGGTCGTCGCGGTGGTGGCGGTGACCGTGCTCGTCGCCCGCGAGCGCCCACTGGGTCTCAGGCACGCCGTCGTGATCGCCGGGATCGGCGGCTGCCTCGCATACCCGTTCTCCCCATATACCGCCCCCCTGCTCGACTCGAGCACGAGCAGTCCGTTGGCCGGCCTGATCGTCGCCCTCAACGTGCGGTATCTGCTGCCGTCGTTGGCGGTGATCCTGTGCCTGCTGCCCGTTGCGCTCCACCGGCTCGGTCGCGGGGCCGACCTGCTCGCCGGCGCCACGACGGCTGCCGTCGTGTACTTGTGGATCGACAACATGGGCTTCGACGCCGAGTGGCCGACGGCGGGGACGGACAGCCTGATCGCCACAGCTCTCGTCGGTGTCGCCGCCGCCATTGGGTTCGTTGCGGCCAGCGCCGCGGTCGGTCGGGCCGATGAGCGGCGGCGGCCTGCGGTGGCGAGCACCGTCGGCGTGCTCGGCACCGTTGCGGTCGCCTGCATCGCCGTCTCCGGCTGGGTCGCGGCCGGCCGCTCGGGTCTGCACCGGTACGAGGAACTGCCGCCCGGCCACGTCCGCCTCTGGGAGGCGGCCGGCGATGCGCCGGCCGAGGACATCGCGTTGCTCGACGACTGGGTCCAGTACCCGCTCATGGGGGACGATCTCGACAGGCACGTCCACTACGTGGGCTTCCCGCGGGACCAGGGTCTGACCGAGCCGCCGCGGAACTGCCAGGAGCTGGCGACGGTGCTCGCCGCCGGCAGCTACGACGTGGTCGTGGTGCAGCGACCGATCTTGACCGGGTCCGGCCCGACAGACTACGTCGGGTGTCTTCGCGATGGGCGTCGGGCCGAGGTGGTGCTCGAGACCGACACCGGAGCGGTGTTAAGTCTCCGGTAGGCCCGTCCCCGGGCTCACATCGCTGCCCCGGCGGGCGCCCGTGGCCATGGGTGCCGGGCCGGGGCTAACTGGTGAACAACGGCGAATCCGAGGGCAGCGGCAGGGCTCGCTCCGGCTTGCGGCTCCGGCGCCAGGGCGGAGGCTGCGGTCAGGGCGCGGGGAGCCGCAGGGCCTGGCGGTCCTCGTCGGGGACCGGGACGAACCGGTCGGCGGGCGACGCCATGCCGCTAGCCGACCGATGCGGACGCCGCGTGTTGTAGTCCTGCGCCACCCAGGCTTGGAGGGCTCCTCACGCGTCCTCGAGCCCTCGAAGGACCCGTGGTCAGCGAGCAGCTCTCGACTCGATGGCGGATCGGCTCGACGCCGCCGCCTTCGACGTCGACGCCGACTCATTGCGGACTGGGGGTCTGCGGATCGGGCCCGGGGGTCATTCGTCGACGGCCGTCGACGTCGATGATGGCGACGGCCCCGGCCCGGCCGGCGCCCGTTGCCGACACGGTGACCAGGAAGAACAACGGGTTCCGGGGTCTGCTGGACCCGCTGCTATCGTGTTTCGTCCCGCCCGGGTAGCTCAGCTGGTAGAGCAACGCACTCGTAATGCGTAGGTCAGGGGTTCGACTCCCCTCTCGGGCTC
>Ga0126307_10000269_pt1 | contig 33870 bp, 33 predicted proteins | sample Plot28_FD_89955 | JGI IMG/M metagenome (GOLD analysis project Ga0126307, IMG submission 89955) | Serpentine soil microbial communities from UC McLaughlin Reserve, CA, USA - Plot28 | ecosystem: Environmental > Terrestrial > Soil > Grasslands | place: USA: UC McLaughlin Reserve, Lake County... | reverse complement strand
CGGCTGGACGACCCAGCGCGGGGCGATCGGTCCCGCCGGGTGGAGCCGCAGCGACTCCTGCACGACCGCATCGGCATACGGCAACCGCTCCGGGTCGAGCTGCCCGGGACCGTCGTCGTCCGGCGACCCGTCGCCCGCCGACCCGGCGGCATCCGCCTCGGCCCGCAGCCGGGCCAGGACGTCCGGGCGGAGGAGCACCTCGGTCAGCAGCCACGAGATGGCGGCCGACGTGGTGTCGTGGCCGGCGGCGATCAGCGTGACGACCTGGTCCCGGACCTCGGCGTCGTCCGCCCCACCGTCCGCCGCCGCCGCCAGGATTGCGTCCAGCACGTCGCCCCGCCTGCCCCGCTCCGCCCCGTCCCCGTCGGGCCCGTCCCGCCCCGGCCCGCCGTCGGCCCGGGCGCCGGGTGTGGGCGACGCGGCCCGGCGGCGGGCGATCTCGTCGTCGAGGAGGCGGTCGACCCGGCGCCGGGCGCGGCGGGCGGCGGCGCGGGCGCCGACCGGGAGCGGGTGCGGGAGCTGGCGCAGGGCGGGGCTCCCCGCGTAGGCGATCGCCGGCGCCAGGGCGGCGCCGATCGCGTCGGCCCGCCCGGCCAGCGACTCACCGAACAGCACGCGGACCACCACGCGCCGCACGACCGCCCGCATGGCCTCGTGGAGGTCGGCCGGCTCGCCGACCGACAGGTCGTCGATGGCCCGGTCGACCTCCCGCACGACGAGCGGCGCCCACGCCGCCAGCCGGCGCCGGGCGAACGCCGGCTGGGCCAGCCGGCGGCGGCGCCGGTAGTCGTCGCCATCGCTGACCATCATCGCCGTCGGCCCGGTGACGATGGTGAGGGTGCGGAAGGCGGTCCGCCAGCGGAACCGTTCGGCCGGCGCCGCCAGCACCTCGCCCACCAGGTCGGCGTCGCCGACGACGACGAGCCGGGCGGGCCCGACCGCCAGGCCGACCACCCGCCCGTGGGTGGCGACGAGTGCGTCCAGCGCCCCGCACGGCTCGGACAGCAGGGCCCGCATCGCCCGGGCCGAGGCGCGTACGCCCCGCGGTCCCGGCACCCGTACGGGCTCGGTCGTCAGCTCCACTGGGTCGCCGGCCGGTCCTGTCGGACGCCGTCGACCGTGACGTCCACCCGCTCGTCGAAGAAGCAGACGAGCGCCTCGACCTTGGGCAGCTCCGGGATCGGTGCCCGGTAGGACCACGCGACGTCGGCGACGCCCGGCCCGGAGCCGTCGCCCGTGTACGACCAGTAGCTGGCGACGCCCTTGTAGGGGCAGCGGCTGGTGGTGGCGGACGGTTCGAGCAGGTCGAGGCGCACGTCGGCCCGGGGCAGGTAGTACCGCTTCGGAAGGTACGTCTCGACGAGGATCGACGGCCGGCGGCTGTCCGCCAGCACCTGGCCCCCGACCGACACGACGACGTGGCGGGACGACCGGAGCACGTCGACCCGGTGGTACGGGTCGCGGGGATGGACGAAGACCTCGTCGTCCTCCTCGAACCAGGCGTCGAGCCGGTTCCAGTAGAAGGCGACGTAGTCCTTCAGCTCGGGGTTGTCGGGGTAGGACCAGGCGGCGTCGGCGACGGTCCGGTCGCCGACCACGACGTCCCAGTAGCGGGCGTCGCCCTTGACGTCACTGTGCGTCGTCGTGTCGCTCGGGCGGAGCAGGTCCTCCCGGACGTCGCTCCGGGGGACGTAGTAGACGGGCAGGTACCCGGTCTCGAACATGTAGACGGCGTCGTCGGTGTCGACGACCGTGGCCCAGCCGACCGTCGCCCGGACCCGCCGCGGCACCGGCTCGGTCCGGAACGTGTGTGCCGCACCGTCCGGCACGGGGACGACCGCATGGTTCTCCAGGTCCATCAGTCCGTCCCGCCTTCCCCGTCGCCGAGGAACTCCTCGATCAGCCCGGCGAGGACCAGCGGCGCCTCGCCGGGGATGTCGTGGCCGAGCCCGTCCAGCACGTGGACCGCCGCGTCGGGCCGCCGCGTCCGCAGCTCGGCCTCGTCGTCGTCGGACACGACCGTCGACGCCCCGCCCCGGACGAGCATCACCGGCCCCGGGACGCGTTCGAGCGCGGCCCACAGCCGGGGCCGATCGATGTCGAACGAGCCGGGGCCGCCGGTCATGTTGCCGAAGTGGTGCCGCCAGACGACCCGCCCGTCGTCCCGCACGGTGGTGTTGTGGACGATCCCCCGCCGCAGGCTTCCGGCCGACCGCGCCGGCCAGGCGGCGGTCGCGAGCTCCCAGAGCTCCTCCCGGCTCGCCCAGCCGTCCGGCGTGCGCGCCAGGGACGGCACCGGGCTCGGCGCGCCGGGTGCCCCCGGGCCGGGCGACACGTCGACGAGCACGAGCGCAGGGACGAGCGACGGTGCCTCCGCCGCCAGGGCGAGCGCCGTGAGGCCGCCGAGCGAGAACCCGACGATCGCCCGGGGCGCCGGCGCCCACGTCTCGACGCCGCGCCGGACGTCGTCGGCGATCACCTCGGGCGCGTACCGCCCGTCCTCCCGCCACGACGACAGCCCGTGCCCGGGCAGGTCGATGGCGACCGCCGGCCTGGCCAGGGCCAGCAACGTGGTGTCCCAGGTGTGCGAGTTCTGCGCCCCACCGTGGAGGAACACCAGGTCGTGCCCGTCGCGCCCTCGGTCGCCTCGGCCCTCGCGCCCGCCCCCGCCCGCGCCGGCCTCGCCCCAAGCGATCGCCGCCAGCGACCCGCCCCCGGCGAGCTCCAGCACCCGCCGCTCCATGGTGGGCGGGCCACGCCAGGGCAACCCGGCGTCCTCGGCCACCTCCTCGAGGAAGGCGAACTCGTTCCCCGGCTCCGACAGATCGACCCCGATCACCCCACCCGGCCTACTCGCGCCCGCCCCGGAAGGAAAGGCCGCAGCCCTCAGGCTTCGGTCCGCGCATCGGCGAGCTTCCGCAACCCCTCGCCGATCTCGGCGACGTCCTGGTGTCCGGCCGTCACGTCCATGACGAACGCGTAGACGTCGCCGTTGGGGATACCGGTGACGGTCACGCCGTTGATTTCGAGGAAGGTCGCGGTGGCGAGCCAGCCGAGCCGCTTGTTGCCGTCGACGAGGGCATGGTTCTTCACGATCGACTGCAGGAGTGCGGCCGCCTTCCGCCAGAGGTCCGGGTAGGCGTCCTCGCCGAACAGCGTGGTCTGCGGGCGGACGGCCGCCGACCCCAACAAGCCGACGTCCCGGACGGGCGGGGGGTCGCCCAGCAACGCCGCGGCCAGAGCCAGCAGGTCGTCGAGGTCGAGGTAATCGACCTGGCGGCTCACCGCCCGAGCCGCTCGAGTGCGTCTGCGTGAGCGGCCATCACACGCCGGGCCGCCGCCGACACGCGCTCCCGATGCTGTCCACGAGCGACGTAGTCCCGGACGGCCCTGCGGGCCGCCTCCTGCATCGAAATGCCCTCGACCTGTGCGCGCTCACGAAGCGCCGCCTGCTCGTCGTCGGTCAACCGCAAGGTCATGGCCATGCCGCCATGGTATCGGTCCGATACCACACCTACGGCACGGACGGCCGACGCGGGGGCCGGCGTGGGGGGTCATGATGGGGTCAGGAGACGGACTCGGAGGAGAACGATGAGTCAGCATCACGACGTCGCCCAGCCCACGAGGATCACCGCGCCCGAGGCGTGGCACATGACGATGGTCGAGCGGCAGCTCGTGGGCGAGTTCGGGTCGTCGGTCCCCGTGGCCGAGATCCAGGTGGCCATCGAGGACGCCCTCGCCGCCCTCGAGCCGCTCGCCCGGCGCGAGTTGATCCCCCAGCTGGTCCTCCGCGCCGTGCGGACCGACCTCCAGGGCCGGACCGGCACCGATCCGACCCGGCGGCCCCTCGTCCGCCCGCTCACTTCGTAGGGCTCGGCCGCCGCCGCTCAGCCCAGGACCACAAGGGTTTCTCCATGGCCGGTTCCATCCGTCGCCACGTCGACACGACGCTCGCACGCCTCGCACCCGTGGCCGGCACCACGCCGGACGGGCCCGCGTGAGCGCCGCCGTGGACACCGTGGCGGCCGACGACCGGGGCGCGCTCTTCCGCACGGCGAGCGCCTGGGCCGACATGGACGCCTGGCACCGGCGGGTCGCGGAGATCCGCCGGACCGCGCCCATCCTCCGGGTCGACGACCCCGGCTACGCGCCGTTCTGGGCCCTGACCCGCCACGCCGACGTGCTGGCCGTGAGCCGGGACAACACGACCTGGCACAACACGCCCCGCGCCGTCCTCGGACCGGACGAGGACTGGGACCGGATGCTGGCCAGCGGCATGCCCCTGCCGGCGACGCTGGTCCACCTCGACGGGACGAAGCACCGCACCCACCGGGCGGTCACGAACGACTGGTTCAAGCCGGCGGCCGTCCGCCACCGCCAGCCCCGCATCGAGGAACTGGCCGACCTCTACGTCGAGCGCATGCGCGCGCTCGGCGGCCGGTGCGACTTGGCCGAGGACATCGCCAAGCCGTACACGCTGCGGGTGATCATGGACATCTACGGGGTCCCCGAGGAGGACGAGCCCCTGATGATGGACCTCACTCAGGGCATCTTCGGCGCGGCCGACCCCGAGTACCTCGGCACGGCCGAGGACCCCGGCCAGCGGATGACGGCCGCGGTCATGCGGTTCGTGCAGTACTTCAAGGAGCTGACCGCCGACCGGCGGGCCTGCCCGGCCGACGACCTGGCCACGGTCATCGCCACCGGCCAGGTGGACGGCGCCCCGATGGGCGACATCGAGCAGCTCTGGTACTACATCATCGTCGCCACGGCCGGGCACGACACCACGTCGTACGCCCTGTCCGGCGGCATGGAACAGCTGGCCCGCGACCCCGCCGCGCTGCTGTTCCCGCTGGCCGACGACGAGGCCGCGATCGTGAACGCGGCCGAGGAGTGCATCCGGTGGACGTCGCCCGTCCGGCACTTCATGCGCTACGCCACCGTGCCCGCCTCGGTGGGCGGCGTCGAGATCCCGGAGGGCGGCCGGGTCCTGCTCTCGTATCCCTCGGCCAACCGGGACGAGCAGGTCTTCCGCGACCCGCACGTCTTCTCCCCCACCCGGGCCGACGCCACCCAGCAATTGGCGTTCGGCGGCGGCGCCCACTTCTGCCTGGGCGCCCAGTTCGCCCGGCGCGAGCTGCGCACCATGCTCACCCGCCTGTCCCGCGAGCTGACGCACGTCGAGCTGGCCGGCACGCCGGAGTGGTCCCGCAGCCACTTCGTCAGCGGGGTCAAACACCTCCCGCTCTCCTACCGCATGCGCTGAGGCGCGAGTAGACCAGCGGCGTGAGCGATGCCGTGTTCGGGCGGTTGCGGGATCGGCTGGCCATCAACCCGCCGTACGTCGGGCTCGTGGCCGACGGGTACGACTCCTGGATCCCGGTCGACGACGTGTGGTCGGAGGACCCCTGGTACGAGCGGCTCGTCGAGCGGGCGGACGGGCCGGTCCTCGAGCTCGGCTGCGGCACCGGGCGACCCCTGCTGCGCTGGCTGGCGGCCGGTCACGACGTCGAGGGGGTCGACGCCTCGGCCGACATGCTGGCGATCCTGCACCGCCACGCCGACGAGCGTGGGCTGGCGCCGGTCGTCCACCACGGCGACTTCGCCCCGCTGGCGCTCGGGCGCACGTACGCCGCCATCGTCTGCCCCGCCGGCACGTTCACGCTGATCGACGATGCCGACAGGGCCGCCGAGGCCGTCGCCAGCTACGTCCGCCACCTCCGGCCGGGCGGGACGCTGGCCGTGAGCCTCTACGGCCCGGAGATGGGCGGCCGGCCGCTCACCTGGCGCCTCCGCCGCACGGGTACCACGGCCGACGGGCGCACGATCGTGGCCCACGAGGCGGTCCACCACGACGCCGGGACGCACCTCCAGGTGGTGTACAACCGGGTGGAGGCCTACGACGCCGACGGGCACCTGCAGGACACGTGGCTCCGCCGCCACCACCTCCGCCTGTGGCCGCGGCCCGACGCCGAGGCCCTCTTCACCGAGGCGGGCCTCACCGACGTCCACTCCACCGGCCTGGACGCCGCCTGGATCACCACCGGCCGCCGCCCGTAGGCCGGTCCGGCGGGGGCCGGCGGCGGCGCGTCCGACGTCGGGCCGGACGGCCGGGGGGTCGGGGACCTTGGGCCCTACGAGGTGAGTGGGTGCGTTCGTACGGTCGTCTTGTACGGATCCGACGATCCGGGCCCCGAGGAGAGGAATGACCATGAGCTCCGCCACTTACGAGCGCCCCACGGCGCCGATGCCGGAACCCACGCCCACCGCAGCCGAGCCGGACGCCGTGAGGCTGCCCCGCCGCCGCATCGACCAGTTGCTGATCGGCGTCGGCGTGATCGCCGCCATCGTGTTCGCCGCGGCCGGCGGCCTCCTCACCTGGGGCGCCTCGTTCGCCAATGACTACGTGCACGACGAGCTCGCCTCGCAGAACGTCTTCTTCCCCGACGAGGCCAGCCTCCAGGAGGAGGGCCGCGACGACCTCGTCAAGTACGCCGACGAGCAGGTCACCACCGGTGCAGAGGCCGAGGCCTATGCCAGCTACATCGACGGCCACCTGGCCGAGATCGCCGGCGGCCTGACCTACGCCGAGATCGACGACCGGGGCGCCGCCCAGGCCGTCGTCGACGCGGAGGAGTCGGGCGCCAGTGAGGCGGAGATCGCCGAGCTGCAGGCCACCGCCGACGAGCTGCGGGGACAGCGTGACTCGCTCTTCCGGGGCGAGACACTGCGAGGCCTGCTCCTGTCGAGCTACGCCTGGGCCACCATCGGCACGATCGCCGCCATCGCCGCCGTCGTGGCCTTCGCCGGTGCCGCCGTCATGGCGATCCTGGTCATCGCCGGCATGGTCCACCTGCGCCGCCACCCTGCATGACACCGGAGCCGCCGAGCCGGCGGCCCTCCCACCCGTCCCACCCACCCCACCGATCGCCGGGCCGCCGCCCGGCGATCGTTCGCGTCGGGCCGCAGGCGCCGTGGCCGGTCAGACGCAGACGCCGTCGGTGACACCCCGGGCGCAGAGGTAGGTGGCCTCGACGGTGCGGGTGGTGAAGGACTCCCCGTCGGGGTCCGGCGTGGCGAAGACGTGGAGGCGCTCACCGGCGAGGGCGTCGTCGCCGTAGCCGAGAGCGTCGACCGTGATCTCGCCGAGGTCCCCGACGGTCGGGCCGGCCACGACCGTGACCTCCGGCACCGGCTCGAACGGTGCCCGCAGCGCGACGACCTGATCGGCGATTTCCACCAGCGTCTCGGCCGCCGGCAGCTCGTCGAGTTCGCTCGTGACGTCGTTGACGGCGCCGGGCGTGGCGAGGAAGGCGGTGTTGGCCCAGCCCGTCTCCCCGCCCACCGTCAGCTCCGCCCAGACGCTCCGGTCCTCGAGTTGCCGGTTCGTCCCGGTGGCCACCAGGTCGTCGGCGAGGGGGTCGAGCTCGACCACGACGTCGAAGTCGGTTCCCGGGCCCGAGCGGACGTTGAGCGTGTCGTCCGCCGCCACGCCGACCACGCCGAGCGGGGTGTCGGCGTACGGGTAGATGTCGATGGGCTCGCCGGGAAGGCTGCCGTCCGCCGGCGCCGCCGTCCCCGGTTCGGGCGTGGCCCCGGTGCCGTCGCCGCCCGTCGTCGTGTCGGCCGGGGACGTCGAGGTCGTGGTCGTGCCGGTGGTGGTGTCCTCGTCGTCGTCTCCGCCGCAGGCGGCCGCGCCCGTCAAGCCGAGGGCGAGCGCCACGCCCACGGCCAGGCGGCCTCGCCGGCCGGGCCGCACGCGGGCGCGGGCGCGGCTCCGGCGAGGCGGGCGGGCGTGACCAGGAGCGACCATGGCCACGGGTTACCGCATCGCCCGTGCCCGGTCACGTCAAACGACCGGGGCCTCCACGAGGCAGCCGTCCTCCAGGTACCGGATGGAGCTGGTCCGGCGGGCGGCGATGGCGTGGAAGATGCGGTTGGCCAGGCGCGGGACGGTCACCGCCGCGAGGTCGTTCGGGGCGCACAGCGTGTAGCCGGTGACCTCGGCGCCGTCGACGGTGATGCGCGAGCTGAGCTCCGGCGTCAGTGGCCCGCCGTCGAACACGAACAGCAACTTCGGCCCGCCGACCCCGTCGGGGCTGTCCAACCACCAGTCGGCGACCAGCAGCCGGCCGATCGACGGCTCGAAGCCCAGCTCCTGCCGGACCTCGCGCCCGGCCGCCGCCCGGGGGGACTCCCCCGGCTCGACCATGCCGCCGGGCAGGTCGACGTAGCCCCTGATCGACGGCACGACCATGAGGACCCGCTCGTCGACGTCCTGGAAGAGCGCCCCGGCGGCCACGCGGGGCCGCACACCGCTCGTCGGGTCGACCGGCTTCACGACCGCGTCACCACCCGGGACGGGCCGGGGCGGGGGCCGGCGCGCGTCGCCGCGCCGTCAACCCCTGCGCCGCAGAGCGGCCGAGCAGTCCGTCATGCCTCATCCGACTTCCCCAACCTCACCGGCGACCCCGTAGCGTAGCGAGGCCGTCGCCCAGCGTTGTACGGGCCCGGAGCCGGGGGCGGCCGCCGCCCGACCCTGGGGTCAGGCGGCGGGCGGGGGCGTGGGGGCATGGGGATGGTGGGTGCCCCGGTGGCCGCAGTGGCAGGTGTAGTGGAGGGCGAGGGTGGGGCCGCGGCCCTCGATGCCGCGGACCTGGCGGGCGGAGAGGAGGACCTCGGCGCCGTGGCGGGGGCAGTGGACGGCGAGCATCGGTCAGGCCTCCTGGCGAGCGGGCCGGCGCCGGATGCGGCGCAGCGGGGCGGTGTGGCGGTGGAGATCCTGGCGGCGGATCGAGGCCAGGGCGGTGTTGGTGGTGATGTCCTGCATGGGGACAACGTACGACCGGCCTGGACCGGGTGTAGGGTCCAGTTGGTGAGGGGCTATGGGGTCCACTTCGCCTGAGCTGTTCGTCGCCCTCGACCGGTCGCGGCCTCGCGGGCTGCGGGCGCAGGTCGAGGAGGGCCTGCGGTCCGCCATCCGCGACGGGCGGCTCGTGCCGGGCGTGCGGCTGCCGTCCAGCCGGGCGCTCGCCGCCGACCTCGGCGTGACCCGCGGCGTGGTCGTCGACGCCTACGACCAGCTGGCCGCCGAGGGGTACGTGACCACCGTCCAGGGGTCCGGGACCGTGGTCAACGACATCGCCGCCCTCGAGGGACGGGCGGCGCCGGGCCGGCCCGGCCCCGACGGCGCCGCCGCAGCGGCGCCGGCGCCGGCGCTCACCCACGACTTCCGGTCCGGCCTGCCGGACCTGGGGCTGTTCCCCCGCAACGCCTGGGTCCGGGCGACGAAGGCCGCCATGGCCACGATGCCGGACGCCGAGCTGGGCTACGTCGCCACGGGCGGGCTCCCGCGGCTGCGCCACGCCGTCGCCGCCTACCTGGGCCGCGTGCGGGGCGTCGCGTGCTCCCCCGACCACGTGGTGGTGACCAACGGGTTCGCCCACGGGTTCAGCCTGGTCCTGCGGGCGCTGGTCGACGGCGGCCACCGCGACGTCGCCCTGGAGGTCCCCGGCTACGCCGACCCCCGCGAGCAGGTGACGTTCGCCGGCGCCAGCGTCCACCGGGTGCCCGTGGACGGCGAGGGCATCCGGGTCGACGAGCTGGCGCGCACCCCGGCGGACGTCGCCGTCGTGACGCCCGCCCACCAGTCCCCGACGGGCGTCGTGATGTCCCCGCCGCGGCGCCGGCAGCTGGTCGAGTGGGCCCGCGCCACGAGCGGGTTCGTCGTCGAGGACGACTACGACGCCGAGTACCGCTACGACCGCCAGCCCGTCGGCGCCCTCCAGGGAGTGGCGCCGGACCGGGTCGTGTACCACGGGACGCTGTCCAAGTCGCTGGCGCCCGGCATGCGGCTCGGCTGGCTGGTCGCGCCCGACGAGCTCGTGGACGAGGTGATCCGGGCCCGGCGGGTGACCGACCACATGACGGCGTCGCTGATCCAGGCGACGTTCGCCGAGTTCCTCGAGCGGGGCGACCTCGACCGCCACCTGCGCCGGTGCCGGCTCCTCTACAAGGAGCGGCGGGACGTCCTCGTCGCCACGCTCGACGAGGTCCTGCCGGGGTGCGCGGTGAGCGGGGTGTCCGCCGGCCTGCAGGCGTTCGTGACGCTGCCGCCGGGGTGGGACAGCGGCGAGGTGGTTCGCCGGGCCCGCCAGCGCGGCATCGGCGTGTACCAGGTCGACGACCCGGCGATGGACCCGGCCTGGAAGTCCCGCACGCTCCTCCTCGGCTACGGGACGCAGCGCCCCGAGCAGCTCCGGGAGGGCATCCGCCGCCTCGTGGCGGCCCAGGACGGCCGGTAGCTCCGGGAAGACGGGATCGGTGACGCTGACCCACGGCTCGGTCCCGGTCACGCGGGGCATCGACGAGCCGAGCCCCGGGTGGGCCGGCTACGTCGCGGCGAGCGAGGACTCCAGGGTGGCCCGGATCGCCCTGTAGTCGAGCTTGCCGTTGGCGGCGCGGCTGGTGGACGGGACGGCCACGATGCGCCTCGGCACCTTGTAGTGCGCCCGCATGCCCTTGACGTGGGCGATCAGCTCGGCCTCGTCGAAGGCGGCCCCGTCCTCCAGCTCGATGACGGCGTGGACCGCCTCGCCGAAGCGGGGGTGCGGCAGGCCGACGACGGCGGCGTCCCGGACCGCGGGGTGCGTCTTCAGCGCCTCCTCGACCTCCTCCGGGTACACCTTCTCGCCGCCCGTGTTGATGCACTGGCTGCCCCGCCCCAGCAGGCGGATCGTGCCGTCGGCGTCGACCGTGGCGTAGTCGCCGGGGACCGAGTAGCGCACGCCGCCGATGACCGGGAACGTCTCGGCGGACTTCACCGGGTCGCCGTAGTAGCCCACCGGGACCCGGCCGGCCATGGCGACGACGCCGACCTCGCCGGTCCCCGGCGCGACCGGGCGGCTGCGGTCCTCGGCCAGGACCACCGTGGACGCCCCGACGCGGAACGTCCCGGTCGTGGCCGAGCCCGAGTCGCCGGTGGACACCGAGTTGGCCATGCTGATCGCCTCGGACGAGCCCAGGCTGTCCACCAGGATCAGCCGCGGCCCGTGCCGCAGCATCCCCTCCTTGACCTCCTGCGACCACATCACGCCGGACGAGGTGATCAGGCGGAGCGAGGACAGGTCCCACCGCTCGGGCTCGGCGTCGAGGGCGGCCAGCAGCGGGCGGCAGAAGGCGTCGCCGACGATGGCGATCGACTTGGCGCGAGCGGACTGCACGAGGTCGAGAAGTTCGGTCGGGTCGAACGAGCGCCCGACCAGCGTGGCGATGCACCCACCGGACGAGAGGGCGCCGAACGACGAGACCATGCCGGTCCCGTGCATGAGCGGCGCCGCCGGGATGTGCACCGGGCCGGGCTTCACCAGCATCCGGCGGACGTCGTCGAGCCCGCCGTCCTCCGGGTACCGGACGGCGGCGATGGCGTTGGTGACGGCGAACATGTCGTCCTGCCGCCACATCACGCCCTTGGGCATGCCGGTGGTGCCGCCGGTGTAGATCAGCCACAGGTCGTCCGGGCTGCGGCCCCAGGGCGCCACCGTCCGCGCGCCCGGGGCGGCCGAGGCGGCCACCTCGTCGTACGGGTCCGCCCAGCCCGGGCAGGGGCCCGAGCCGTCGTCCACCCACAGCCAGCCCCGGACCTGGTCGACCCGGCCGGACGACCGCAGCTCCTCGACGACCGGGGCGAACGTGCCGTGGAACATCACCGCGACGCAGCCGGCCGTGCCCCACAGGTAGGCCAGCTCGTCGGCGGCGTAGCGGTAGTTGGTGTTGACGGGCGCCACGCCGAGCTTGAAGCAGGCGAACGTGGCTTCGACGTACTCGTTGGACGAGTACAGGTACTGGGCGGCGGTGTCGCCGCGGGCGGCGCCCAGCGACAGCAGCCAGGCGGCCACGCCGTCGGCGCGCCGGTCGAGCTCGGCCCAACTGCGCACCACGTCGCCGTGGCGGGCGGCGGGCGCGTCGGGGAGCGTCTCGGCGACCGTCTCCCACACCTCGGCGAAGTTCCAGGCCATGTCGTCGGTCCCCCGTCAGCTCGTCCCGCGCCGGTGCGCCGATCCCCAGGATGCCCCAGCCGGCGGGATGTACGCCTTGCGGACGGCGTCCGTCGGTCAGGCCGGCGGGTGGGCGGCCCAGTGCCGGCGGAGGTGCGGGATCAGGTCACCGGGGCGCTCGTCGGGGAAGAAGAGCTTGGCCCCCGGCACCTCGACGACCTCCGTCACGCCGGGGATCGTGTCCCGCAGCCAGTAGGCCCAGGACACGTCGAAGAACTCGTCGCCGGTGCCCCACACGACGAGCGTGGGCACGGTGAGCTCCTTCAGGGCCGGCTCGACGTCCAGCAGGTCGCGGGGGTCGAGCGCCAGGAGCACGTGCTCGAACCGGAGGGCCGCCTGGGGCGTGCCGAGCACGGGCGTCAGGTACGCCCGTAGCATCTCGTCGGACAGCTGGTCGGGGTGTTCGTAGCCGGCGCCCAGCCCGCCGGCCCGCATCAGTGCGGGGTCGGCGAGGACCGCCTCGGCCGTGGCCGCCAGGGCGCCCTGCCGGGCCATCTCGATGACCGGGGCGAATGCCTCCGGGGGGATGTTGTCGTGGGTGTCGCAGTTCGTCAGCGTGAACGTGCGCAGGCGCTCGGGGTGCCGGGCGGCGACGACCTGGGCGACCGCGCCGCCCGTGTCGTTGGCCACGAGGTCGACCGGGCCGAGGCCGCCGCCTCCCGCCCCGTCGAGCGCCTCGTACAGGGCCTCGACGACCTCGGCGAGTCCGCGGAGGGAGAAGTCCTGGTCGGGGCCCGCCGGCGTCCGCCCGTGGAGCGGGAGGTCGGGGGCGATGCACCGGCGCACGTCCCGCACGCCGTCGATCACACCACGCCACAGGTAGGCGTTGGTGCCCACCCCGTGGACGAAGAGGGCCGGCGGCCCCTCCCCCACGTCGACGTAGCTGACGCGGCCGAGGCGCGTCTCGATCGTGTGCCGGTGCGCGTCGAAGTCGGCGAGTTCCATGGGTCCTCCCCTGGCCGGGCCTCCCGGGATACCGTCACGGCGTCCCCGGAGCAGACCGACTGTCGGTCTGATGTCATTGGTAGCAGACCGACAGTCGGTCGGTAAAGGAGGAAACGGTGAACAAGCGCGTCGAGCGCGGACGGTCCACCCGCGGGCAGCTGGTCGCCATCGCCACACGCCTGTTCGGCGAACGGGGCTACGAGGGGGCGTCGATCGAGGCGGTCCTGCGGGAGTCCGGGCTGAGCCGCGGGGCGCTCTATCACCACTTCGCCGACAAGAAGGCTCTGTTCGAGGCGGTGCTGGAGGCGGTGGAGGCCGACGCCGCCCGGCGCACGATGGAGGCCGCCGCCGGGCTGGCCGACCCGGCCGAGGCGCTGCGGGCCGGCTGCCAGGCGTGGGTCCGCATCGCCGGCGAGCCGGAGGTCCGCCGCATCGTGCTCATCGACGCCCCCGGGGTCGTCGGCTGGGCGCGCTGGCGCGAGCTCGACGAGGAGTACGGCTTCGGTGCACTGAAGGCGGGGCTCGTGGCGATCGCGGCGGCCGGCCGCCTCGACGCCGACCTCGTCGACCTGTTCGCCCACATGATCCTGGCGGCACTCAACGAGATCGCCCTGGTCGTGGCCCAGTCCCCCGACCCCGCCGAGGCGACCCGCCGCGGCCAGTCCGCCGTCGACCAACTCCTGGCCAAGTTCCTCGGCTGACGGTGAGGACGTGACCCGTCGGCTGCCCGGCGTCGCGACGCGTGGGACGATGGGCCGGCGGCCCGACGATGGGGGGCAGGGGGGTGCTGGTGGCGACCGTGGACGTGTCGAACGAGATCGGCATCGATCGACCGGTCGACGCAGTCGCGGCCTACGCCGTCGACCCGGACAACGCACCCCGGTGGTACGCCAACATCCGGTCCGTCCGGTGGGTGACGCCACCGCCCCTGGCCGTCGAGACCCGCCTGGAGTTCGTCGCCCGGTTCCTCGGGCGGACGTTGACCTACACCTACGAGGTCACCGAGCTCGTCGCCGGCGAGCGGATGCTGATGCGCACCGCCGAGGGGCCGTTCCCGATGGAGACCACCTACTCGTGGAGGGCGGCGAGCCCGCGAACAACCATGATGACGCTGCGCAACCGGGGCCGGCCGACCGGCTTCCCGGCCCTCGTCGCGCCGTTCATGGCGGCGGCGGTCGGACGGGCCAACCGGAAGGACCTGCGCAAGCTGAAGGCCCTCCTCGAGGCGCCCGACCACGAGTGACCGGAACGCTCGAGGGCGGCGCCCTGCCGTCGTCGCGGTGCGAGGGGCGGACATCTGTCGCCCGCCGGGCGGAGGCGGGCACGGGCACCCTTGGGAACCGAACGTCAGCGACCCGTCGTCCTCGATCGTGGCCGTCGACGTTCGCGTGCCGGAGCCGGCGGACTCATCGGCCTACGGTGCCGCCGTGGACATCCTCCGGCGTGCCGAGGTGCTGTGGGACACCGTCGGCGACCCGGACGCCTTCCCGTTCGCGCTGCCGGCCGTCCGGGGGCTGGACGGGCTCGGGTTCCCGACGCCGGTGACCTTCCTCGTGGGCGAGAACGGCAGCGGCAAGTCGACCGTCGTCGAGGCCCTCGCCGCCGTGGCCGGGCTGAGCCCCGAGGGGGGCAACCGGGACATCCGGGTCGCCACCCGCGGCACCGAGTCGCCGCTGGCCGACCACCTGCGGCTGATCTTCGGGACGCGTCCCCGATCGGCGTTCTTCCTGCGCAGCGAGACGTTCTTCCACGTCGCCGGTGTCTACGCGGGGCTGCTCGGCCGGGGCGACCTCGGCGCCCGCTCCCATGGCGAGGCGGTGATCGACAGCGTCACGAGCGATCTCTTCACCGCGGGCGGGCTCTACCTCATGGACGAGCCCGAGGCCGGGTTGTCGTTCCTCGGCCAGCTGAAGCTGCTGCGCCAGGCCCACCAGCTCGTGGCCGGTGGCAGCCAGCTGGTGGCGGCCACCCACTCACCGATCCTGCTGGCGTTCCCCGGCGCCACGATCTACCAGCTGGACGACGACGGCATCCACCCCACCGCCTACGAGGACACGGACGCCTACCAGCTCACCCGCTCGTTCCTGGACGCGCCCGACCGCTTCCTGGCCCCGCTCCTCGAGGACTGACCCGGCGGCGCCACCAGCGCCGCCGGGCGGGCAGCGCTCAGCCGTCCTCGCGGTCGGGGGACTCGAGGCGGAAGAAGTTGCTGGGGACGCCGTCGCTCCGCTCCTCCTGGTAGATGAAGTTGAGGCGGCGCTTGTCGAAGGTGTCGAACCACTCGTCCCAGCTGACCTCGCGCAGCTTCTCGTCCTTGTCGCCGAAGTCGAAGCGGAGCACGCCGAGGTGGTCGCCGTGCTCGGTGCCCTCGACGGTCGCCGGGACGCCGCCGCGGCTCTCCGCCCACTGGCGGATCACGTCGTGGTGCGTGGTCACGAGGCTGCGGCCCTGGCGCTCGGGCTCGTCGTCGGTCGAGGTCACCTCCTGCGAGTACTTCAGGGACCGGGACGTGTCCGGGCCGGTACGCACGTGGCCGTCGTCGGGACCCGCTCCCTCGGAGCCGCTCGACCCGGAGGACGACGATCCGCCCGAGGACGAGCCGACGAGGGCGTCGACCAGCTCATCCTTGCGCATGTCGGACTGGCCCGCGACGCCCGCGTCCCGGGCCATGGCGTGCAGTTCGTCGACCTTCTTCGAGCGGAGCTCGGTCTCGCTGACGCCCGGCGTGTTCGGTGTCTGGTTACCTGGTTTCTCGGCCATGGCCGCGTGCTACCCCGCCATCGCCAGGCGTCACATGTCCGTGCGGCGAGACCCCTTCCGGCGGCCGCGGACGTCAGCCGGCGACCGTGATGTCGTGGGTGGCGGCCCACTGGGTGACGTCGCGTCGCTGGATGGCCGCCGCCATCAGCTCGGGGAACAGGTCGGGGGTGCAGGCGAAGGCGGGCGCGCCCAGTTCGGTGAGGGCGGCGGCGTTCCCGGCGTCGAAGGACGGCGCCCCGTCGTCGGACAGCGCCAGCAGCACCACCACCTGCACGCCGGCCGCCACCAGGTCGCCGACGCGCCGCAGCAGCTCGTCACGGACCCCGCCCTCGTGCAGGTCGCTGATCAGCACGAGGATCGTGTCCTCCGGCCGGGTCACCTGGCCGGCGCAGTAGCCGAGCGCGCCGGCGATGTCGGTCCCCCCACCGAGCTGGACGCCGAACAGCAACTCGACCGGGTCGTCGAGCGCGCCGGTGAGGTCGACGACCGACGTGTCGAACACGACGAGCCGGGTCCGCAGCGAGCGCATCGACGCCATCACGGCCCCGAACACCGAGCTGTAGACGACCGACGACGCCATCGACCCGGACTGGTCGACGCAGAGGATCACCTCGCGCAGGACCTGCGGCGCCTTGCGGCCGAGGCCGACGAGCCGCTCGGGGATCACGGTCCGCCGGTCCGGCTGGTAGTGACGCAGGTTGGCCTGGATCGTGCGGTGCCAGTCGATGTCGCCGTGGCGCGGCCGGCGCGTGCGGGCGGCGCGGTTGAGCGCACCGGCGATCGCCTGGCGGGTGGGCGGCTCCAGCCGGCGCTCCAGGTCGTCAGTGACCTGGCGGACCACGGCCCGGGCCGTCTCGCGCGAACGCTCGGGTATGGCCCGGTTGAGCGCCAGAAGCGTCCCGACCAGGTGGACGTCGGGCTGGACGGCGTCGAGCATCTCGGGTTCGAGCAGCAGCTCGCGCAGCCCGAGACGCACCATGGCGTCGCGCTGCATGACCTGCACCACGCTGGACGGGAAGTAGGTGCGGATGTCGCCGAGCCAGCGGGCCACCCTCGGCGACGAGCCGGCCAGGCCACCACGCCGGGCCCCGTCCCCGCCCCGGCCGGCGTCGCCGCCGTAGAGCTGCTCAAGTGTGCCGTCCCGGCCGATGTCGCCGCCGTCGAGGTCGACGCCGGTGCCGTCCGCCTCGTCACCGCCGAGGACCAGCCGCCACCGCCGCATCCGCTCGGCGGCGATCGCCGGGGTCGTCGCCCGCCGCCGCCCGGGGACGGCGTCGGCGTCGCCGGCCGCGCCGCCGCCCCGGCCCGGCGGGGCGGTCGGAGCGTTCGTCCGGTCGGGGTGGTCGTCAGGCACCGGTGGCCTTCGCGGTTGAGGCTCCCTCGTCGAGGCCGAGGAGGAGGCGCAGGACGGGCTGGACTCGGGCGGCGCGCTCGGCGTCGACGGTGGCCTCGGTGGCGGCCGGGACGGCGCCGGGGACGCCGGCGTCGAGGCGGCGGACGTGGGCGCCGATCATGCGCCGCTCCGGCGCCTCGTAGCCCGCGAAGGCCCGACGTAGCAGCGGCAGCAGGTCGTCGAACGCGTCGCCGGCAACCGACGTGAGCCAGCTGTCGATGGCCGCCAGCAGGGCGTGGTCGTGGAGGAGGAGCAGGGCCTCCCCCGCCAGGAAGCCCTCGAGGAACGCTGCGGACCGGGCCGGCTCGCCGGCGAGAGAGAGCGCCAGCGACAGGCGGCGGTTCGCCTCGCCGGCGTCGATCCGCCCCGCGTCGAGCAGCAGGCGGACGATCCGCCCGGCGACCAGGCCGTGGACGTCCCGGCGGTCGGCGACCGTCGCCAGGCTGTCGAGCCAGGCGGACCGCAGCCCGCCGTTCTCCAGCAGCGACAGCCCCCGCTGGACGTCGTCGATGCGGGCCCGCAGCAGCTCGGCCGCCTCGTCGTCGAGGGCGCCCGACGCCGCCGGCAGGCCGACGCACACCCGCCGGACCAGGCCGTCCAGCACCTCGGCCACCAGGGCGCCGTCGGCCCCGCGGACGTTCCCGTACCGGGCCACCCGGGCCAGGGGCTCGACCGCCGCCATCAGGCGCAGGGTGTCGTGCTGGAGCGCCACCCGCTCCTCCAGGGCGGCGACGACCGGGCGGAGCCCGTCAGGCAGGTCGGCCAGCAGGCAGCGTTCGACGAGGGAACACAGTTGGGCGATGTCGGCGTCGGCCGCCCGGCGGGCCACGGTGTCGACGGCGGCGTCCACCACCGTCGTCCCGGCCACGGACGCCTCGATCACGGCGATCGCCAGCTCGGGCGTCCACTCCAGCGCCCATGCCTCCTTGAACGTGCCGGCCGTGCGGCCCTCGTCGGCCGGCTCGGCCCAGTGGATACCGAGCAGCCGGAGGCGGTGGAACAGCCGGGACCGCTCGCGCCCGTTCGGGGTCCGCAGGTCGAGCGTGAGCGTCGTCACCGCCGACGAGGCCTTGAGGCGGAGCCGCTTCTGCTGAGCCGCCAGGTCGCGGGCGAGCGGGACCATCGGCGTCTCGTCCGGCACGTGGCCGAGGGCGTCGCCGACCAGGAGGCGGTCCTCGACCAGGGCCATCGGCACGGGCGAGCCGTGGCACAGCACGGCCTCGGTGGCGTCGCGCAGCTCGGACAGGCCCGGGATCGGCCGCCCCCGCAGCGCCGCCAGCCCGTCGGCCAGGCGGTGGGCCTCCACCACGGACGCCGGCGACACGTCGTGGTGCTCGTCGCGCAGGAGGCGGGCGGTGCGGACCAGCCAGCGGCCCACCGGCTCGTCCGGCGCCGTGAAGAGGTGGTGGTACCAGCCGGGCGAGGTGACCCCGGCTCCGTAGCCGGAGGCGTGGCCCAGCCGCCGGGACGTCCACGGGACCCAGGTGGCGGTCACCTTCGCCTTGGGCAGCCCCCGCAGGCGGGCGGCGTCGGACGTGGCGGTGGGCCAGCGGTCGGGCACCAGGGCCGGGGCGTGCCAGGCGCCGCACACCACCGCCACCCGCTGGCCGGCGAGGCTGCGCAGGACCTTGCGCATCGCCGCCTCGCGCGTGAGGTCGTCCTCCATGGCGCCGGTGAGGGTCCGGACCTCGGTCATGGCGTCGAGGACGGCGTCGAAGGCGTCGAGGCCGTGGTGGCGGTGCTCGACGGCATCCTCCCACCAGCGCTCGGGGTCGTCGAAGCCGGCGGCCTCGGCCAGCATCGCCAGCGGGTCGGCCCGCACCCGGGCGGCCCGCTCGGCCTCGGCGGCGGCCTCACCGTCCTCGTCGCGTTCGCCGTCCGGCGCCGGGCCGTCGTCGCCGGGGGCGGCGCCCTCTGCGCCGCCGTCGAGCGGGCCGTCCGCCGCCGGGCCAGCGGGCGGCGGGTCGTCCGGTGGTGGGCCGTCGACCGGAGGGTCGTCCGCCGGGCCGCCGCAGGCGGCGAGGACGTGGGTCGCCGGGAGGTCGGCGAAGCGGACCGGGCGGTCGTGGGCCAGCGCCCACCGCAGGGCCACCCACTCCGGCGAGAAGGCGGCCATCGGGTAGAAACCGGCCCGGCGCGGGTCGTCGGGGACGTAGGTGAGCAGGGCGACCGGCGGCTCCATGGCGGGCGAGGCGGCGAGCGGCGCCACCGCGTCGAGCTCGGGCGGCCCCTCGATGACCAGGATGTCGGGACCCAGCTCGTCGAGCGCGACGGCGACGGCCCGGGCCGAGCCCGGGCCGTGGTGGCGGACCCCGAGCACCCGGACGTCGGCCGGGCCGTTCCTGCTCAGCGCCGCCCCCTCAGCCCATCTCCCGGCAGGCACGGTACAGGTCGCCCCAGCCCGAGCGCTCGCGCACGATCGCCTCCAGGTACTCGTCGAGCACCACGCGATCGGCCACCGGGTCCTTGACCACCGCCCCGATCAGGCCCGCCGCCACGTCGGAGGCCCGCAGCGCCCCGTCGCCGAAGTGGGCGGCGAGCGCCAGGCCGCTGGTGACGACCGAGATGGCCTCCGCGGTGGACAGCGTGGAGGAGGGCGACTTCAGCTTGGTCCGCCCGTCGGCGGTCACCCCGGACCGGAGCTCGCGGAACACGGTCACCACCCGGCGGACCTCGTCGAGCGACTCCAGCTCGGCGGGCAGCCCGAGGGACGAGCCCAGGGCGGCGACCCGGCGGCGGACGATCTCGACCTCCTGCTCGGCGTCGTCCGGCAGCGGCAGGACGACCGTGTTGAAGCGCCGCTTGAGAGCCGCCGACAGCTCGTTGACGCCCTTGTCCCGGTCGTTGGCGGTGGCGACGACGTTGAACCCCGGGCGGGCCTGGACCTCGTCGTCCAGCTCGGGGATGGGCAGCACCTTCTCGGACAGGATCGTGATCAGGGCGTCCTGCACCTCCGAGGGGATGCGGGTCAGCTCTTCCACCCGGGCGATGGCCCCGCGCTCCATGGCCCGCAGGACCGGCCCCGCCACGAGCGCGTTGCGCGACGGGCCCTCGGCGAGCAGGCGGGCGTAGTCCCATCCGTAGCGGATCGCCGCCTCGTCGGTGCCCGCCGTGCCCTGGACGAGCAGCGTCGAGTCGCCCGAGATGGCGGCGGCCAGGTGCTCGCTCACCCACGTCTTGGCCGTGCCGGGGACGCCGAGCAGCAGCAGCGCCCGGTCGGTGGCCAGCGTGGCCACGGCGACCTCGACGATGCGGCGGCGGCCCAGGTACTTGGCGGACACCTCGCTGCCGTCGGGCAGCGTCCCGCCGAGGAGGTAGGTGGCGACGGCCCACGGCGAGAGACGCCACCGGGGTGGGCGGGGGCGGTCGTCGGCCTTCTCGAGGGCGGCCAGTTCGGCGGCGAACTCGTCCTCGGCGTGGGCGCGCAGGACGTCGACGGGGAAGGGCGTCGTCTCGGTCATGGGAGTTCCTCGGCGATCGTCGCGCGCAGGGTGAGCGCGTGGTGGAGACGACGGCCGTCGCGGCGGCCGGTGGCGTTGTCGCCCAGCCCGTTGAGCCAGGCCTCGACCTCGGGGGCCACCGCCGGGTCGAGGGCGGCGGCGAGGGTGGGCGCGGCCTGCAGGAGCGGGCCGGGGCGGTCGCCGGCGGCCCGCAGGCGGGCGACGACGAGGGAGGACAGGGCGGGCGACCAGGGACGGGGGCAGGCGTCGAGCAGGCCGACGAGGCGGCGAGCGTCGACGCGGGTGTCGGTGAGGAGCGGCGTCAGCGCCCGTTCGGCGGCCGGCGGGTCGAGGACGGCGAGCAGGCGGGGCTGGTCGAGCCGCCGGGGCAGGAGCGCCTCGACCCAGGCGGGGTCCCGCTGGCGTATGGCGGCCTGCGCCCACCCGACCAGCAGCTCGTCCGGGACGCCGGGCAGCTCGACGAGCGCCCGGGGCGGCAGGCCGAGGTGGTCGGCCCAGGCGCCGAGCGGCGTGGCGGTGACCAGTTGGACCAGCCACCAGGCCCGCCGGCCCCACCCGTACCGGCCGACCGCGCGGCTGCCGTGGTCGCTCACGCCGTCGCGCCGGGTGGCGGCGTCGGGCTCCTCGGGCAGGTCGACGACGAGGCGGGGCCGCAGCCTCCCCTCGACCCGGACGAGCGGCAGGGCGCGGGCGGCCATCCGCGCCGCCCGCCGGGAGGCCGGGAGGGCGTCGAGCGCGGCGGCGGCCGCCGCCCGGACGCCGGCCGCCCGGTCGTCGAGCGCCGCCTCCAGGAACGGCTCGTCGCCGTCCGACAGGCCGGCGTCGTGCAGGACCTGGACGAACGTGGCCCGGTCCGCGGCGGCCTCCGACACCCACGTCGACTCGACCAGCCCCCGCCCGGCCGCCGGGTCGGCCGCCCGCACCCGCCGCAGGACCTCCAGGCGCACGCTGCGCACCCCGGTGTCCCAGGCGTGCTGCTCCGCCCACCACCGGTCGACTCCACCGCCTGCGCCGGTGTCGGCGCTCGGCCCCGCCGGCGAGCCGCCGGACGCCGGACCGGGCTCGGCACCGACGGGGCGCTCGGTCCCGGGGATGGCGGGCTCGGCGGACGCGGCGGGGGCGTGCTCGGGCTCGACGGCGACGGCGGCGTCGGCGGGCGGGGCGGCGGCGTACGCAGGCCCGGACTCGGTGGGTCCGGCGGTCGCGGGCGCCGGAGTCGGCTCGGGCTCCGTGGCGGTGGTGGTGGCGGTGAACTCGTGGACGGTCGCCCACGACCAAGCCGGGTTGAGGCCGGCCAGCCAGCGGCCGCGTTCGCCGGCGGCGCGGGCGGCGGCGTCGCGCAGCGCCGGGTTGCCGGACGCCCGGTCGAGCACGGGCGCCAGCAGCGGCGGCGGTACCCGCAGGCCCCGGCGGGCGCAGCGGGCCAGCCACTCCCCGACCAGCCCGTCCGGTCCGCCGGGGACCGACACGGCCCCGGACAGCAGCAGCTCGAGGACCTGCACGGCCGCGGCCGGCGCCACGGGTCGGTCGTCCTCCGGCGGCGGGGCCGCGCGCCCGGCGGCCCCGCCGAGCACGCCGGCCGGCGGCGCCGGCGGGACCCAGCCGGCCCGGCGGCCCCCGCCCAACAGGGTCGCGGCCGCCAGGACCTGGGCCTCGACCGGCTCGACCGCCTCGCCGTCCTCGACCGCCTCGGGATCCGGGAGGCCGGTCGCCGCCCGCACCGGGGGCGGCAGGTCACGCCGCCGCTCGGTCCCGACCAGCGCCACGGCGATCAGTTCGTCCCAGGCGGATTCGGGGGCGCGGCTCACAGCGGCACCAGCTCGTCGTCGACCGTGACCGTGGCCGGGTGGAGCGTGCCGTGCTCCAGCTCGCCCAACAGCGTCGTGCGGCCGCCGCCGGTGAGGGCGAGGAGCGGCCACGGGTCGAGATCGTCGGCGATCGGGAGGGCGGCGCCGGCGGCGTCGACGAACCAGGCCCGCCCGTCCACGAGCGTCGGTGCGCCCACGAGGGCGGCCGGCACGCGGTCGAGCCACGGGTTCCCGGCCAGCCAGGTCGCCCGGCGGTCGAGCAGGCCGGCGATGTCGGTGGCGTCGGGGACGAAGGCGGCCCCGGGCACGACCCGCTGGTCGCCGGTGAACAGGCCCCGGGGCGGCGCCCCGCCCGGGTAGCGGGCCACGGTGGCGTCGACGATCGTGCCGGTCACGCCCGCCACCTGCAGCGTCGCCCCGGCGGCGGCGAAGTCGAGCAGGAGGACGAGCTCGCCGGTCGACTCGGCGGCGAGCCAGGTGCGCTGGGACCGGATCCGGTCGTCGCCGCCCAGCCGGACCCCGAGGACATGCCAGCGGTCGCGGACGCCGCCGGCCGCCATGACGTCGTCGCGCCGGCGGGCCACGCCGAGGAACGTGAGCAGGTCGGCCGCCACCGGCGTCGGCAGCGCCGCCCGCCGCCCCCACGCCCGCACGGCGGCGAACCAGCGGCCCAGCTCGGTGAGCAGCGGGGCGGCCCAGTCGCCCGGCCGGGCGACGAGCCCGGCCGCCCCGCGCACCCGGTCGGCCAGCCCTGGGACCTGGGCGTCGACGAGGCGGGCGGCGGCCTCGTCCCAGAACCGGTACGGCTGGCGGCGGGCCGCCCCCAGGCCCGACCGGACCAGGTCGGTCAGCCACACGTCGAACGAGGCCAGACCGGCGGTCATCGTCTCCTCCCGCCGGGCCGCCCGGGCCGCCGCCGCCTCGGCCGCCTCGGGGTCGGTCGAGGTTGCGCTGCCCGCCGCGCGGCGGGCCGCCTGCCCCGCCGCCCGGCCGGCCCGCTCGCCAGCCCACTCGCCGGCGAATGGCGCCGCCTCGGCGGCCTGCGCCACGTCGCCCTTGCCGGCGGCCCACAGCAGAAGGAGCGCCAGCCCGTGCTTGCACGGCACCTTGCGAGACGGGCAGGTGCACCGGAAGGCCGGCTCGGTCAGGTCGACGGTGACCTGGTAGGGCGCCTTGCCCGAGCCCTGGCACTTGCCCCACACCAGCGACTCGGTCGAACCCGTCTCGGACCACGGGCCCGGCCGGGCGAGCCGGCGCGCCGCCGCCCGGGACGCCGGGTCGGGCGCCAGCCCCAGCACCCGGTCGACGGTCCAGCGCGGCATGCCGGGCAGGATGGCACAGGCCTGTGACGGTCCCACCCGAACCGGGCACGATCACCGCCGACCGCCGACCGCCGACCGCCGATCCGCCGATCGCCGCCGGGAAATTGCCGGCCCGGGTCAGTCCCGCACGTAGCGGCTGCGGACCACGGTCTCCGGCTGCTTCACCGTCTCGTACCGCACCCCGACGACGCCGGACCGGTACACCTTGCTCCACACGAGGGCCAGGTCCGCCGGGGCGTCGAGCCGACCGAACACCGGCAGGCCCCGGCCCACCGCCACGGGCTCCACCTTGAACCAGTACTCGTCGACCAGCCCGAGCCGGACCACCTCGGCCACCGTGCTCGCCCCGCCGAAGATCGCGATGTCGCCACCCGGCTGCGCCTTCAGGTCGGCGACCTCCTCGGCGATCCCCCTCCGGGCCAGGCGGGCGGTCGGCATCCCCAGCTGCGGCGTCGAGCGGGAGAAGACGACGATGGGCGTCTCCACCATCCAGCGGGCGAAGGCGGCCATCTCCGGCGTGAGGCTCCCGTCGGCCGCCATCGCCGGCCACGCCCCCTCGAAGCTCTGGTAGGTGGCCCGCCCGGCCAGCATCGTGTCCGCCCGCTGCCGGATGTCGGTCGTGAAGTCGTGGTCCATCTCCTCGTCGTCGACCATCCAGCTCATGTCGCCCCCCGGGCCGCCCATGAACCCGTCCAGCGAGGTGTTGCAGGACAAGATCAGCTTGCGCACGTCGGCTCCTCGTCGCTCGCACCGCGGGCCGCCCCGTGCGGCCCGTCACCCTTCCGACACCCGGCCCTCCCGGGAATCGACAGCCCGCGGGTTCAGTGCAGCCCGGTGCGCCAGCGGCCCGGGGGGGAGCCGTGGTGGCCCCGGCAAGACCGGCGACCGCGGTCGGCCGGGTTCCGCCCACGGTCCGTGGGAAGCGGCGGGCATGGTGCGCAACGGACAGACCGCCCACGACGGCGCGGACGATCGCCGGGTCGTCGTCGTGCTCGGGGCCTCGAGCGGTATCGGGCGGGCGTGTGCCGTGCGCTTCGCCCGGAAGGGGGATCGGCTCGTCCTCGCCGCCCGGGCCGCCGACGGGCTGGCCACCGCCGCCGCCGAGTGCCGGGAGGCGGGGGCGGCGGCGGTCGAGGCCGTGCCCACCGACGTCATGGACGAGGAATCCGTGCACGCCCTGGTCATGCACGCCACGGACGTGTTCGGGCGCCTCGACGTCGTGGTCCACAGCGCCAACGTCATGGCGTACGGCGCCTTCGAAGACCTGCCCACCCGGGTGTTCGAGCGGGTGGTCGACACGTCGGTCCACGGGACGGCGAACGTGGCCCGGGCGGCGCTGCCGGTCCTGCGCCGCCAGGAGCACGGGACGCTGATCCTGGTGACGTCCCTGCTCTCGTCCGTCCCCGTGCCCGGGATGGGCGCCTACATCGCCGGCAAGTGGGGCCAGGACGGCCTGGCCCGGGTCCTCCAGCTCGAGCTGCGGGCCGCCAGGGGCGTGAAGGTGTGCACGGTGGCGCCGGGGGCGGTCGACACCCCGATCTTCCGGCGGGCGGCGAACTTCGCCGGCTTCGTCGGGCGGCCGCCCCCGCCGGTCGTGTCGGCCGACCGGGTGGCGCGGGCGGTGGCCCGCTCGGCGGACCGCCCCCGCAAGCGCCGCTCGGTGGGCCCGGCGAACCCACTCGTGATCCTCGGCTACCGCCTGTTGCCGCCGCTCTACGACCGCCTCGTGGTGCCGCTGGCCCGGATCGGGACGCTGACGCGTGAGCCGATCCCACCGACGGACGGCAACGTCTTCACCCCCTCGCGGCACACCGGTGCCACACCCGCCGATCAGCTGCGGGACGCGTCCTGAGGCGAGACACACGTCGGGCGACCTGCCGATACGCGCTCCGATGCGCCCCGCACCGACTCGGTACAGTGCCGAGTCCATGGCGGCGACGACGAGCACGGGCGGGGCGGCCGCTGACCGCCTCCGCGACATCGAGGCCCTCACCGACGCCGGCCTCGCCCAGCTCGGCGTCGAGGACCTCCTCAGCGAGCTGCTCGACCGCACCCTCGCCGTGCTGGGCGCCGACACCGCCGCCGTGCTGCTCCTCGACGACTCGGGCAGCCAGCTGGTCGCCACCGCGGCCCGGGGCCTCGAGGAGGAGGTCTACCAGGGCGTCCGCATCCCGCTCGGGCGGGGGTTCGCCGGCCGCATCGCCGCCGAGCGGCGACCGGTCACCATCGACGACCTCGACAAGGCCGACGTCCTCAACCCGGTCCTGCGGGAGAAGGGCCTGCGCTCGCTGCTCGGCGTCCCGCTCCTGGTGGCCGGCGATCTGCTCGGCGTCCTCCACGTGGGCACGCTGACCCAGCGTCACTTCAGCGCGAGCGACGTCGACCTGCTGCGGGTCGTGGCCGAGCGGGTCGCCCTGGCGACGCGCGCCCAGCGCGCCGACGAGGACCGGAAGGCCGCCGCCGCCCTCCAGCGCAGGCTGCTGCCCGACCGCCTCCCCACCGTCGCCGGGCTCGAGAGCGCCCTGCGGTACAGCGCCGGTGGCCAGGGCGACGTGGGCGGCGACTGGTACGACATGTTCGTGCTGCCGTCGCGCTGGGTGTGCATCACGGTCGGCGACGTCGTCGGCCGGGGGCTGCACGCCGCGGTGATCATGAGCCGCATCCGGAGCTCGCTGCGCGCCTACGCCCTGACCTCGTCGCCCGACCCGGCCCACGTGCTCGAACGGGTCGACCGCAAGATCCAGCACTTCGAGCCCGGTGAGATGGCGACGGCGCTCGTGGCGATGATCGAGCCCTCGCTGGAGCGGATGCACGTGTCGCTGGCCGGCCACCCGGCGCCGATCGTCGCCCACCCGGCCACGGAGCGCCCGGGCGGCGGCACCTACCTGCAGCTGCCCGTCGACCCGCCGCTCGGCGTGACCCAGTGGCGCCAGCGTCGCGCCACGCCGGTCGACCTCCACCCCGGCAGCGTCGTGGCGTTCTACACCGACGGCCTGGTCGAGCGGCGGCACGACTCGATGGTCGAGCGGCTCGCCCAGCTGTGCGACGCCGTGACGCCCGACGAACCCGAGCGCGTGTGCATCACCGTCATGGCCAGCCTGGTGGGCCAGGAGCGTCCGCTCGACGACGTGGCGCTCCTGGTGTTGCGGCGCACCGAGCTCGGCCCGGCCGAGCCGCTGGAGATGACCTACCCCGCCGTGGCCTCCGCCCTCGGCGACGTGCGGGCCGGGCTACGACGCTGGCTGGCCGAGGCGGGCGCCAGCCGCGCCGACACGATCGACGTGCTGCTGGCCGCGGGCGAGGCCACGAGCAACGTCGTCGAGCACGCCTACGGCCCGCAGGGCGGGGACATGACGGTCCGGGCGGAGCGGGACGAGCGCAGCGTCGTGATCACGGTGTCCGACCGGGGCGGGTGGCGCGAGCCGCGCGGCACCAACCGGGGACGAGGGAGCGGCCTCATCGCGGCCGCCAGCGACGACGTGCGGGTGGACCGGGGGCCGGACGGCACGACCGTGACGATCCGTCGCCGCCTCGGTCGGCCGCCGGAGGGCCGGGCATGACCACGGCGCACGTCGACACGACGACGGACGACGGCGGGCGGCGGCTGCGCCTCGCCGTCGTGGGTGAGGTCGACCTGTCCAACGCCGGCGCCGTCGAGGACGCCCTCGTCGCGGCCATCAGCAACGAGGCGACCGAGGTGTCGGTCGACCTCGGGGCGGTCGAGTACCTCGACAGCGCCGGGCTACGTCTCCTCTTCTCGCTGGTGAGCCGGCTCGCCGTCCTGCAGATCTCCCTCGAGCTGGTCGTGCCGTTCGACTCGCCGTCCCGCCGGGCCGTCGAGCTGTCGGGGCTGGCGGCCGTCGCCCGGCTGACGCCGGAGGCGTCGCCCCCGTTCTCATAGGCACGGCGGCGGGCAGGAAGGCGTGTCGCCCCGGCGCGCCGGGGAAGGACCCGCCCGCCATGAGCACCACCGCCTCCCTCCCCGACATCGTGCTCGGACCGACGGCCGGCGCCCCGCCCGGGGTCGACGACGGCGTCGGCGAGGTCACGTTCGTCGGCACCGCCACCGTCCTGCTCCGTGTCGGCGGGTTCACCCTGCTCACCGACCCGAACTTCCTCCACGCCGGCGACCACGCCTACCTCGGGCTGGGCCTGCGGTCGCGGCGGCTGACCGAGCCCGCATTGCAGCCGGCGGACCTGCCGCCGCTCGACCTGGTGGTCCTCTCCCACCACCACGGCGACCACTTCGACGACGTCGCCGCCCGCGAGCTCGACAAGGCCGTCCCGATCGTCACCGAGCCGCACAGCGCCCGGAAGCTCCGCTCGCAGGGCTTCACGCACCCGGTGGCGCTGCGGACGTGGGAGTCCCAGTCGTTCGTGCGGGACGACCACCGGCTGACCGTCACGGCGACGCCCGGCAAGCACGCCCCCCAGCCGCTGCAGTCGCTCCTGCCTCCGGTGATGGGCTCGGTGCTGGACCTGAGCACCGATGGGCGGCACCGCCTGCGCATCTACGTCACCGGCGACACGCTGATGCACGACCGGCTGGCCGACGTGCCCCACCGCTTCCCCGGCATCGACCTGTGCCTGCTCCACCTGGGCGGCACGCGGGTGGCCGGCGTCCTGCTCACCATGGACGCCGACCAGGGCGTCCGCCTGCTGCGCCTCGTGCGCCCGCGCACCACCGTGCCGATCCACTACGACGACTACACGGTCTTCCGCTCGCCGCTGGCGGACTTCCGCCGCGCCGTGTCGGAGGCGGCGGCCGGCGGGGACGGGCTGCCCACGGACGTCCACTACCTGGACCGGGGCGAGACCTACCGCTTCCCACTCCGGGAGGGGGCCGACACCGGACCGGACGGCGGGATCGGACCGGACGCCGGCTCGCGCCTCGGGGACGACGGGCCGCGCTCGGGGGACGCCACCGGCGGACCGACGTGATCGAGGCCGGCGGCGGGGCCTCCGCCGGGCTCACGTTCGGCGCCGACCACAGCGCCGGCTAGAGCGTCGGGTCGGTGGCGAGGGCGTCGGCGTCCGGGTCGGGTTCGGGGAGGATGCGCAGCTCGCCCGTGCGGTCGCGCAGCTCGGTCTCGACGTAGTCGTCGACGGCCTCCTCCGTCGTCACCTCCCGCTGCAGCGCCTCGGCCATGTACCAGCGATGCTCGAGGATCTCGTGGAACAGCTCCGCGGGGTCGAGCCGCTCCTGGAGGTCCGGCGGGACGCGGGCCAGCGCCGGCTCGAACGCCTCGGTGAGCCAGCGGTAGGCGGCGACGGCCTCGGGCATGTCGTGGCCGGTGGTCCGCTGGGCCCACGCCCGGAACTCCGCCATGTCGTTCAGCAGCCGCCGGGCCTGGTTCTCCTGGACCCGCAGGCCGGTCAGGGCGGCCAGCCGGCGGGCGTGGTGGCCCTCCTCCAGCACCCGGGCCACGACGCGCAGCTCCGGCCCGTCGGCCGTGCGGACCAGCTCGAACTCCTCGACGTCGAAGCCCATCTCGTTGAGCCGCCGCAGCCGGGCCTCGACCCGGTGCCGCTCGCCGGGGGCGACGACCTCCTCCCGCGTCAGCTCGGTCCACAGCTCGGTGTAGCGGCGGTCGAGGGCCTCGGCCGTCTCCAGCGGGTCGACGTCGGAGGGCAGGCGCCTGGCCGCTCCGAGGTCGAGCAGCTCGCCGGCCACGTTCTCGGTGGCGACGGTCAGGTCGTGGCCCCGCTGGCCGTCGGACAGCTGCGGCCGCCGCTCGCCCGTCTCGGCGTCGACCAGGTACGCGGCCAAGGCGCCGGCATCGCGGCGGAACAGGACGTTCGACAGCGAGCAGTCGCCCCAGAAGAACCCGTTGAGGTGCAGCCGCACCAGCAGGACGGCGAGGGCGTCGATGAGCCGGCTGCGCAGGTCCGGCACGCCGCGCCCGGTGAAGAGGGTGCGGTACGGGAGCGAGAAGTCGAGGTGGCGGGTGATGAGGACGGACGGCAGGGGACGCCCGTCCGCGTCGCTGCGGCCCCGGACGACGCCGACCGGCTCGACCGCGGGCAGGTTCTCCTCGGCCAGCCAGCCGAGGAGGCCGTACTCGCGCTCGGCCAGCGCGAGCGAGGTCTCCTTCAGGGCGTACGCCCGGCCCGCCTCCGAGACGAACCGGACCACGTGGCGCGAGATGCCGCGGGCGTAGTCCACCAGGCGGGAGTCGTCCCACTCGGCCAGCGGCCGGTCCCACGGGAAGTCGAGGAAGTCGGGGTGGCCGGTCCGGGCGACCAGGTGGAACAGCGGCGCGGCGGCGGGCCTCTCCACGCCCTGAACGGTACGGGAGCCGGCGCTAGCCGACACCCACCTCGTCGCCGACGGCCACCGTCCCGCCCCGCACGACGTCGCAGTACACGCCGAGGTGGTTCTCGTGCTCGGCCGCCATCGTCCGGTAGATGCCCAGGTCGCGCGCCAGGGCCGGCGCCGGCCCGGCGGCGGGTTGGGCGCGCAGCGGCACGGCGCAGCGGACGGTCCGCATGAGGACGTCGAGCGTGACGCCACGGCGATCGCTCCCGCCGTCGCCGCGGCCGTTTCCCATCGCCAGCGGGCCGCCGACCCAGGCGTCCTCGGGATAGTCGCCGGCGGCCGGGCCCGTGTCGACGAGCACGTTCGGGCGGAAGCGCCGGACCGCCCAGTCGCCCGCCGGGTGGGTGGCGGCCATCGTGGCCAGCGCCCCGGTCGTGAGGACGTGCACCCCGGTCAGGTCGCAGAACGACCCGAGCGGCGTCTCGATCGGCACCAGCTCGGCGTCGTCGTCGGGCGGGTCGAACGTCATCTCGTACGCCGTCGCGGCGTCGCCGGCGGCCGACCGCAGCTCGACCCGCCGCCCGAGCCAGTCGGACAGGGCGCCGTCGGCGAGGCCCCGGTCCTCGCTGTCGAGCACAGTCCCGTCGGGCAGCGTGATCGTCACGGCGTCCTGGTCCCGGGAGGCGGCCGACGCCTGCAGCAGCGCCGGCACGGTCTTGGCGGACAGCACCCGCCCCGACGCCCGGTCCACCACGCCCCAGGCCCGGTCGCCCGCCACCCCGCCGGCGGTCCCCGGCCCGGGCCCGACGAACACCAGCGTGTCGACGGCCTCCCCCTGCATCGACTTCACGGGGAACCGCCACAACCCCACGACGGTCCCCACGCCCGACCCCCCGACCCCCGACGCCTCCGTCATCCCGCCATCCTGCCCCGCCCGGGGTGGGGCCGACCGGGATCTTTCCCATCGGTGTCAACCCGGACGGTGGGGGCGGCGTCCGTACGTGTGGCGCCGCTCGGCGGACGGGCGGCGAGGACGGAAGGAAACGGGCCATGCGCTCGACACGCACGTTCGTCGCCTTGGCGGCGATCACACTGACGCTCGGCCTCGGGGCCGCGCCCTTGGCGGCCACCCCGGCGGCGAGCTCGGCCCCGGCCGGCAGCGCCCTCCGGGCGGCCCCCTACTGCGGGATCACGTGGGGCTCCCTGCCCGACGTGGACCCGGACTACACCGGGGCCCGCATCGTGAACCTCCGAGCCGGTCGCCACACCTGCTACGACCGGCTGGTCGTCGACCTCGGGCCCGGCCTGTCGCCCGGGTACGACGTCCGGTACGTGTCGCAGGTGACCCTGGACGGCTCGGGCGCGGCCCTGCCGCTGAGCGGCGGCGCGTTCCTGCAGGTGCTGGTCCGCGCCCCCGCCCATGACGACTACGGCCGGCCGACCTACTCGCCGGCCGACCGCTACCACGCCGTGAACGTCAGCGGGTTCACGACCTTCCGGCAGGTGGCCTGGGGTGCCACGTACGAGGGCCAGTCCACGATCGGGCTGGGCGTGCGGGCCCGGCTGCCGTTCCGGACGTTCGTGCTCCGCTCGGCCGACGGCGGCTCCCGCCTGGTCATCGACGTCGCCCACCGCTGGTAAGGCCAACGCCGGCGGCACCCGGGCGAGCCCGGACGGCGATCTGGAGCGCCGTCCGGGCCATCCGGTCGTGCGGGGCGCTCATGCGCCGTTGCCGCCCCTCACCACCGCGACCTGCCCGCCGAGGTCGATCACGCGTCCCTGCTCCACGGTCGTGCACCGTAGAGGGGGCGGCGACCTCGCTAGCGTCCCGGCATGGCCGGCACCGACGCCACGACGAAGGACGGCGACGGCGAGCGGGACGGGGTGAAGCTCACCAACCTCGACCAGCCGCTGTTCGACGGGGCCGGCGCCACCAAGCGCGACCTGGTCGAGTACCTCGACGCCGTGGCTGACCGGATCCTCCCCGTACTGGCCGACCGGCCGCTCTCGGTCGTCCGCGTGCACCGGGGCCAGGAGGCGTTCATGCAGAAGAACGTCCCCAAGTACACGCCCGACTGGGTGCGGACGACGTCGTACTGGGCGGAGACGTCGAAGCGCAACGTCCGCTACGCCCTGTGCAACGACCGTCGGACCCTGCTGTGGTTCGCCAACCAGCGAGCCGTCGAGTACCACCCGACGCTGGTCCCGGCGGAGCGCCTGGACCGGCCGACGCACATGGTCCTCGACCTGGACCCGCCGGAGGGCAGCGACTTCGGGGCCGTGGTGGCGGTCGCCCACCTCGTCCGGCAGGCGCTCGCCGACCTTGGGCTGGCCGGCGCCGTGAAGTCCAGCGGGGCGAAGGGGCTCCACGTGTTCGTGCCCATCGGCCCCGACGTCCCGACCGAGGACTCGGCCGCCGCCACCCGCGCCGTGGCCGCTCGCGCCGCGGCGCTGGGCCCGTCGATCGCCACCACGGCGTTCATCCGGGAGGACCGCGCCGGCAAGGTGTTCGTCGACCCCACCCGGGCCGGCGGGGCCACGGTGATCGCCGCCTACAGCCCGCGCGTCCGACCGGGGACGCCGGTCTCGTTCCCCGTGGCGTGGGACGACCTCGACGGGGTCGCCCCGTCCGACTTCACCGTGCACACCGCCGTCGAGCGCCTCGGCGACGCCGACCCGTGGGCCGAGCACATGCCGCCGACCCAGACGCTGCCGCCGGACCTGGTAGCGGAGGGCCACGCCATCCCCGTGGCCCGGGTCCAGGCCATGCACGAGGGCAAGCGCCGCCGACGCGCCCAGGCCCAGGCGGCCGCGGAGCCCGACGACGGCTGAGCGCCACCACCCAGCGCCGGCGCCGAGCGTGGGCGGGCGATGCCTCCGCCTTGTTCCACGTCGCGACGATGCGCTCCGCAAGCGATCATCCAGCGACGACAACGGAGGGACGGGCGTGGCCAACCAGGCGATGAGGGACCTGTGGGACGGCGAGAGCGGAGCAGCGTGGGTCCGCCTCGAGGAACGCTACGACGGGACGCTGGCACCGTGGGCCGAGCTGCTCGCCGACGTGGCGGCGATTGGGCCGGGCGAGGACGTCCTCGACGTCGGCTGCGGGTTCGGCACGACCTCGCTGGACGCCGCCGCCCGCACCGGCCCGTCCGGCGCCGTCCTCGGCGTCGACCTGTCGAGCGTCATGGTCGCCCGCGCCCGGGAGCGGGCGGCCGCCGCCGGGCTCGACCACCTGCGCTTCGCCGTGGCCGACGCCCAGACCGACGACGTGGGCGCCGACCACGACGTCGTGATCAGCCGGTTCGGGATCATGTTCTTCGACGACCCGGTCGCCGCGTTCGCTCACCTGGCCGCGTCGGTGCGGCCCGGCGGGCGGCTGGCCGTGCTGGCGTGGGCCGCGGCGGACCGGCAGGAGTGGGTGACCGTCCCGGCGGCGGCTGCCCTGGCGCACGTGCCGTTCCCCGATTTCGGCGCCCCGGGCGCCCCCGGCGCGTTCGCCCTTGCCGACGCCGATCGCACTGCCGGGATCCTGGCCGCGACGGGCTGGTCGGACGTGGCGATCGAGCCGCACACCCGCACCCAACGGCTGGGCGGCACGGACGCCCTCGAGCTGGCCATGGACTACGTCGTGTCGAGCGGCCCCGGCCGGGCGCTGCTCGCCGGCGCTCCCGACGACGCCGCCCGCGAGCGGGCGATCGCCGCCGTGCGGGAGGCCCTCGCGGCCCGGGCCACCACCGACGGCATCCCGGTCGACGGCACGGCCTGGGCCGTCACGGCCCGGCGTCAGTAGATCGTCTGGCGGGCCCGCTCCGGGTAGCCGGCGTCGTAGCCCGCCCCGTCGAACTCGCCGGCCGTGATGTACT
>Ga0126307_10000268_pt1 | contig 33908 bp, 29 predicted proteins | sample Plot28_FD_89955 | JGI IMG/M metagenome (GOLD analysis project Ga0126307, IMG submission 89955) | Serpentine soil microbial communities from UC McLaughlin Reserve, CA, USA - Plot28 | ecosystem: Environmental > Terrestrial > Soil > Grasslands | place: USA: UC McLaughlin Reserve, Lake County... | reverse complement strand
GGCCACGAGACCGTCCACCAGGCCGGCGAAGCCGAGCACCAGGCCCGACTGCAGCGCCTCGACGGTGTTCTTCCCGATCGCCTTGGGCGGCACGGTGAGCTCGACCGACCGCAGCTGCGCCGCGCGGGTGGCCAGCGCGTCGAGGCTGACCTCCACGCCGGGGGCCAGCGCGCCGCCGAGGAACTGCCCCTCGGGACCGACGGCGTCGACGTTGGTCGAGGTACCGAAGTCCACGACGACCACCGGGCGTCCCCGGCCGTCGGGCCAGCGGCCGAACAGCTCGTGCGCGGCCAGCGCGGTCACCACGCGGTCGGCGCCCACCTCCCGTGGGTTGTCCACGTGCAAGGGGACGCCGGTGCGGACCCCGGGCCCGATGAGCACGACGGGCACCTCGAGGGAGTCCAGCAGCTCGCGCAGTGCGGGCAGCAGGGCCGGCACCGTGGAGCAGGCCGCGACCCCGGTGATCTCGGCGTCGCGGAGCAGCCCGCGCCAGAGCAGCCGGAGCTCGTCCGCGGTGGCCCGGGGTGCGGTGGTCACCCGCCAGCACCCGATCCGCTTGTCGCCGTCGAAGGTGGCGAGCACGGTCTGGCTGTTGCCGATGTCGACGGTCAGCAGCACGGCTGCGTCCCGTCGAGCCAGGCGCTCACCGGATCGGGACGCCGAGCAGAAGGGCCCCGTCCTGCCCTCCGCTCGCAAGCTCGCGAGGGAACCCGGGACGGGGCCGTCACTCGGCCCCGCTCGACGACGTCGCGAACGGGCTCCTCTGGTGGTCCACGGCGCCGGGCACCGGCGCCGACGGGTCCCCGCCCAGCTCGACGATGCGGTTGGCGCCGTCGACGTGCACGACCGTCGGGATGTAGCTCTTCGCCTCGGTCTCGTCCATGAGGCCGTAGCTGATCAGGATGACCAGGTCGCCCGGGTGCACCAGGTGCGCGGCCGCGCCGTTGATGCCGATCACACCGCTGCCCCGCTCGCCGGGGATCACGTAGGTCTCCAGGCGGGCGCCGTTGGTGATGTCGACGATCGCGACCTGCTCGCCGGGGATCAGGTCGGCGGCGTCCAGGAGGTCCTCGTCGACGGTCACCGACCCGACGTAGTGCAGGTCGGCCTGGGTGACCGTGGCACGGTGGATCTTCGACTTGAGCATCGTGCGCATCATCGGGGGGCTCCCAGCTCGACGGGGACGTTGTCCAGAAGTCGGGTGCTGCCGGCGCGGGCCGCGACCAGCAGGCGGGCGGGGCCGGCGGCGGGTGCCGTCCCCAGATCGACGTCGGTGAGTTCGAGGTAGTCCTGGACGAGGGCGGGCTGCGCCTCCAGAACGGCGCGGGCGGCGGAGACGACGGCGCCTGCCCCGCCCGGGCCCGCAGCGGCGCCCGCCCTCAGCGCCGCCGAGATCGTCAGGGCCGCGGCCCGCTGCTGCGGGTCCAGGTAGCGGTTGCGGCTGGACAGCGCCAGGCCGTCGTCCTCGCGGATGGTGGGCACGCCGACGACCTCGACGCCGAGCGCCAGCTCGCGGGCCATCGCCCGGATGAGCGTGAGCTGCTGGTAGTCCTTCTCGCCGAACAGCGCGAGGTCGGGCCGCACGAGGCCGAAGAGCTTGGCGACGACGGTCAGCACGCCGGCGAAGTGACCCGGGCGCACCGCGCCCTCGAGCACGCTGCCCAGCGGCCCGGGGTCGACCGTGACACCCACGGCGCCGGGCGGGTAGACGTCCTCGACGCCCGGGTGGAACACGAGGTCGGTGCCCTCCTCGGCCAGGGCGGCGAGGTCGGCGTCCCAGGTCCGCGGGTAGCGGTCGAAGTCCTCGCCCGGCCCGAACTGCGTCGGGTTGACGAACACCGAGACGACGACCGACCCCGCCCGCTCGCGGGCGGCGCGCACCAGCGCGCGGTGTCCCTCGTGCAGCGCCCCCATGGTGGGCACGAGCGCGACCGGGCCGGGCAGGGCGCCCCGCAGGCGGCGCAGGTCGGCAACCGTCTCGGCGACGGCGGGCGTGGTGAGCACGGTCATCGGGAGCCCGCCGCGTCGTTGTCGCGGGCCTCCCGGAGGAGGTCGAGCAGCGGAGCGCCCTCGTGCCGCTTGAGCCGGCCGGCGGCGAGCGCCCGCTCCGTGGTCCGCCGGGCCATCGCGACGTAGGCGGCCACCGCCTGCGGCGCGCGCTCGGTGAGCGTCTCCAGGTGGTCGGAGACGGTGCCGACGTCGCCGCGGCTCACCGGTCCGGTGAGTCCGCGGTCGCCGCGGCGCAGGCCGTTGTCCAGGGCCGCGGTGAGCAGCGGGGCCAGGACGCGGGCAGGGTCGCCGACCCCTGCGGCGCGGAGCAGGTCGGCCGCCTCCGCGACCAGGGTGACCAGGTGGTTGGCGCCGGTGACCAGCGCCGCGTGGTAGAGCCGCCGGTCCTCCTCGGCGACGAAGAACGGCTCGCCACCCATCTCCAGGACCAGGGTCTCGGCGACCGGGCGGTGCTCGGGACGGCTGGTCACCCCGAAGGGCGCGCCGATCAGGCGATCGGCGTCCTCGGGGGTGCCGCCGAAGGTCATCGCCGGGTGCAGGGCGAGCGGCAGCACGCCGGCCCGCTCGGCGGGCGCGAGGACCGCCAGCCCGTGCGCCCCGGAGGTGTGGAAGGTGAGCTGGCCGGGTCGCCAGGCGCCGGTCTCGGCGAGGCCGGCGACCAGACCCGCGAGGGTGTCGTCGGGAACGGCGAGGACGACGAGGTCCGCGGCGGCGACCACCTCGTCGGCGGGCAGCAGGGGAACCCCGGGCAGCAGACGGGCGGCACGCTCGGCGGAAGCGGCGGAGAGGCCGGAGGCGGCGACGACGTCGTGCCCGGCGGCGGTGAGCGCGGCACCCAGGACGGCGCCGACGCGGCCGGCGCCGATGATCCCCACGCGCAGGCGCGCGGGTGCGGCGGCGGCGGGCGGAAGTCCGGCAGCGCGGACTGTCCTGCGGGGAGCAGGCATCAGGTGCACCTCTCGTTCCAGTCCCTGGTGGGTACCGGACGTCGGGGGCGACCCCCTCCGTTGGAGGTCACCGTCGTGCTGGTCGTGCGGTCGTACTGGTCGTGGCACCGCGCCGCTGCAACCGGATGTGTCGCGCAGGTTGACTGCCGTTCGCGAGTGTGTGACCGGTTCCCGCGCCCCGCAATGCGTACGGACTGTGTCGTCGCTCACCCGTGGCTCGTGGGCGCCGGGCGACGGGCGCCCTTCCCTCTTTACGGTGAGGCCATGGCAGCCACCGGGCGGGACGTCAGCATGCAGGGCCGGACGGCGCTGGTGACCGGCGCCAGCCGGGGCATCGGGCTTGCGATCGCGCAGAGCCTGGTCGACCGGGGGGCGCGCGTCGTCGTGACCGCCCGGAAGCCCGACGCCCTGGCCGAGGCCGTCGACACGCTCGGCGGGCCCGACGTGGCGGTCGCCGTGCCCGGCCACGCCGGCGACCCGGGCCACCGGTCGGAGGCGGTCCGCACGGCGATCGAGACCTTCGGCAGCCTGGACATGCTGGTGGGCAACGTCGGGGTCAACCCCGTCTACGGGCCGATGGTGGATCTCGACCTGGACGCCTTCCGGAAGATCCTCGACACCAACGTCGTCTCCTCGCTGGGGCTGGTCCAGGAGGCGTGGCGGGCGTGGATGGCCGAGCACGGCGGCTCGGTGCTCTTCGTCGCCTCGGTCGCCGGGCTCCGCTCCTCGGAGAACATCGGCGCCTACGGCGTCAGCAAGGCGGCGGTGATCAACCTCACCACGCAGCTGGCCGTCGAGCTGGGGCCGACCGTGCGGGTCAACGCCGTCGCGCCGGCGGTCGTCAAGACCCGTTTCGCCGGGGCCCTGTACGAGGGTCGCGAGGAGGAGGTCGCCGCCGGGTACCCGGTGGGCCGGCTGGGTGTCCCCGAGGACGTCGGGGAGGCCGCTGCCTACCTGCTCGGCGAGGGCGCGGGCTGGGTCACCGGTCAGACGATCGTGCTCGACGGCGGGCGGCTGTCGGTCGGCCGCTGAACGTCAGTTGCGGCCGAGCACGCGGGCCAGGACGTCGTCCGGTTCGTCCTCGTCGCGGTAGCGGCGGCGCCGCCGGCTGCCCGTCGGGGGGCTGACGCCGTTGTCGGCGAGGATGTCGGCGACCCGGTGCCCACGGGTGGCGGGCTCCGTGCCGCGGTCGTCGGCCGGCACCGGCGGCGGCGCGACCGGCCGCTGCGCCGTGGGCGCGGACGCCGGGTCGACGTAGGGCGGGGCGTCGTCGTCCGACCGCCGCCGTCGGGGCGGGAGGTCCGGCCCGGAGGATCCCCGGGCGGCGTCGAGCGACGAGCGGGCGGCGAGCCACTCGAGGGGGGGCGCGGGCGGCTCGGCCGGGGTGACCGGCGGGGGCGCGATCGGCGCGAGGCTCGTCGCCGGCGGCGCGGTGCTGCTGGACGGCCGGATGGACGGCGCCAGGGGGAAGGCCGCGGTCGGGGGCGTCCGCGTGCCGTCGTCCGACCCGTGGCGGGAGCGGTGCGCCTCGGCGGGCGGCTCGGAGGACCACAGGCGCGGCTCGGCGGGGTCCTGCGCGCGCGGGTGCGGCGAGGGCCGCGGGGGGAAGGCGGGGGGCGGCTGCGCCGCGGGAACGGGTGGGGGCGTAAAGGCGGGAGGCGGCGGTCCGGCGGCGTCGAACGCTGCCGTGGCCGGCGGGGCCGGCGGCGGAGGCGTGGCCGACCAGGTGCTGGTGCCGGGCGTCTCCCACGACGGCCGCTCCCAGCTGGGCTCGTCCCAGGAGGGCCGCTCCCACGAGGGTTTCTCCCACGAGGGCGTCTCCCAGGACCGCGCCTCGGTCGCCGGCGGCCCGGACGGCGGCACGGGCGGCCGGGACCCGGCCCGCTCCACCCGCACCTGCTCGAACTGCTGGGTCTCCCGTGGCTCGTCCAGTCGCACCGCGGGCCAGCCGCCGGTCAGCTCGCGGGGCGGCGCGTCGTCGGCCCAGCTCTGTCCCTCCACCGTCCGGCCGGGGGCCTCCAGCCGGGCCGACTCGGTGGGCAGGCGGCTGGCCTGGGTGCGCATGACGATCCGCTCGACCAGCATCTCGCTGGACAGCTGCTCGGTGAGCTCGGCCCGCAGGCGCCCCATGTCGGCGCGCAGCTCGGCGAGCTGGCCGAGCTCGTCGCGCAGCGAGCTGAGGGCGGCGACGTCGTCCCGCAGGGCCGCGAGCCGCGCCACCTCGTCGCGCAACTGGGTCAGGGCGGTGATGTCGCCGCGCAGCGCGGAGACCCGGGCGACCTCGTCCTGCAGCCCCGACAACGCCGCGATGTCCCCCCGCAGGGCGTCGAGCTCGTGCCGCATCGCGTCCTCGGACTCGCGGCGCAGCTCGTTCTCCAGCTCCAGCTCGTACTCGCGACGGGCCGACACCTCGCGCTCCAGCTCGCGCTCGTAGGCCCGCTGCAGCGCCGTCTCGCGCGCCCTGGCGGCAGCCCGGTCGCTGCCGCGGCGGCCCGCGGCGACGGTGGCGAGCACGAATGCCCAGGCCACGGCGACGACGGCGAGCCGGAGGAACTGCGGGTTGTCCGTGAGGAAGACCGCGAGGGTCGCGCCGGCGGCGAGGAGGAACCCGCCGGCGAGGACGAGGTTCCGCGTACCGGGAGCGCCGGGCCGGGGGGCGACGGGGTCGTCCTCGCGGCGGGGCATGGTTCCAGCGTAGCGGCGGAACCGCCCGGTACCCGGTCAGGAGGAAGGTCTCGCCGCGGCGTCGCGCCGCGGCTGCCAGAGTGGGCGCATGACCATGACGCTGCTCGACTGGCGCCGCCGGGTCGCCGCTCTCTACGCGGCTGCCCGGACCGCTAGTGACCCGGAATCGGGCTGGCGCAGCTGGCGCGAGGGCCGCGACGAGCTGTTTGCGAGCCATCCGGACTCACCGCTGGACGAGAGCGCCCGCGCCACGTTCACCGGGCTTCCGTTCGCTCCCTACGACCCCGCTCAGCGCTTCGAGGTCGTCGTGGAACCGGCCGCGGCGCAGCGGCTGGAGGTGCCCACGGCATCCGACGGGATCGTGCCCTTCGAGCGGATCGGCACGGCCGACCTCGGAGAGCTGGGCCGCCTCGACGTGTGGTGGCTCGACAGCTACGGCGGCGGGATCTTCCTGCCGTTCCGCGACGGCACGGCCGGATCGGGAACCTACGGTGCCGGCCGCTACCTGCTCGACACCGTCAAGGGCGCCGACCTCGGCGGTGCCGGTGACCGGCTGGTGCTCGACCTCAACTTCGCCTACCACCCGTCGTGCACCTACGACCCGCGCTGGTCCTGCCCCCTGCCGCCGGAGGGGAACCGGATTCCGGCGCCAGTCGCCGCCGGGGAGCAGTTACCCCCCGGCGGCTGGTACTGACCGCAGCGGTTGGAACGGCCGCCCTTCAGGGTCCCGCGCCGAGCTTGCGAGGCGTGGGGGGAAGGGTGGTCCTTCTATCCCTTGGCGAGCGCGCCGTCGGAGCTGAAGACCAGCCCGATCGAGACCTCGCCCTGCTGGATGGCGGCCTTGGTCAGCGGACCACCGGCGTCGAGCTCCTGGAAGTCCGCGAACTCCATGCCGTACTTGTCCTCGAGCCCCAGCTGGCAGAACGGGCGGGTCGGGCACTCGGGCGGCCCGCCCAGGACCAGCGAACCGTCGCCACAGGCGTCGGCGAGCTCGGACAGCGTGGTCACGCCGAGCTCGTCGGCGAAGTCCTGGGTGACGGCGAACGCGTTCTGGTCGGCCGCCTCGGACGGCTCACCGAACGTGAGGCCCGCCTCCGTGGCCAGCGGCTCGAGCGCCGCCAGCGTCTCGTCGACGTCCCCGCTGGCGACGGCATTGTCGTCGTCGCCCTCGATGAACTCGGTGACGGTGGCGAGGTACTCGGGGACCACCTGGATCTGCTCGCCCGCCTTCAGGGCCTCGAGGTAGAGGTTCCGGCTGGCGGGCTCTGCCACGGTGGCGGTGAATCCGGCCGCGTTGAGCACGTCGGCGTAGATGTTGGCCAGGATGATGCCCTCGCTGAAGTCGGCGGCGCCCACGGTGATCGGCCCGCTGCCCTGCTCGAGGCCCTCGGTGACACCGTTCTCCTCGACCCATCCCGCGGCGACGTCCTCGGGGGTCTGGCGCTCCACGTCGACGGCGGCGTTGAGGTCGACCAGTTCGTCCGTGGTCAGCGCCGCCGAGACCGCGTTCAGCGCCGGCAGCACGGCCGGCTGCGACTGCGCGGTGCCGGCGTTGACCGCCGGGATGATGTTGTCGGCGTTCTGCAGGTGCTGGTCGTCCTCGAGCACCACCAGCTGATCGCCGGCGATCGGCGCGCAGGCCTCGCCGGAAGCGGAGCTGTCGGTGTCGTCGCCGCCGCCGGTGCCGGAGGAGCCGGACTCCCCGCACGCTGCCGTGACGGCCAGCGCCACGGCCAGTGGTGCGATCAATCGGATGCGTGCGCGCATGGCCGGACGCCCCGCCTTCTGTGTCCCGTGGCGGCGCCGGGCCGCCACGCGTGTCTGGCGGGAGGAGTTCCCGCGCGGAACATGCAACACCGCCCGTTGCACACAATGCAATCGAGGGGTTCTTCGTTACCGATTCGTGAGGTGCGGTCTTCCTACAGGGGCATGCCGGACGGCGCGGGCTCGGGTACCGCCTCGTCGGGCCGCCGGCGCACGGGCTGCCACGGGAGCCGCCTCGGGCCGGGTGTGACGGCCCAGGACAGGAGCACCAGCACCAGCTCGGTCAGCACGGCGAGGACCGCGATCAGCAGGGCGCCGGCGATGATCAGCCCGTAGTCCTGCTGGCCGAACCCGAGCCGGACCAGTCGGCCGAGTCCTCCTCCGCCGACGAGCGCCGCCAGGCTCGCCGTGGCGACCACCTGGACCGTGGCCGTCCGCAGGCCCGTCATGATCAGCGGGAGGGCGAGGGGCAGGTCGACCCGGCGGATCACCTGGCCCCGGGTCATCCCCATCGCGCGGGCCGCCTCGCGCACGTCGGCGTCCACTCCCCGGACGCCGACGTAGGTGTTGACCAGGATCGGCGGTATCGCGAAGACCGCCAGGGCGATCGTGGTGGCACGGTTGCCGAAGCCGATCGGGCTGACGGCGAACAGGGTCAGCAGCGCGAGCGTCGGCACCGCCCGGCTGACGTTGGAGACGACCACGACCGTTCCGCCGCCGCGGCCCGAGGCGCCGAGGGCGACGCCGATCGGAAAGGCGATCAGCAGGGCGGCCAGCACGGCGACGACCGAGATCGCCAGGTGCTCGGCGAGCAGCTCGAGGATCCCGCCGCGCCGGGTCCAGTTGTACGGGTCGTTGAGGTAGACCATCGCCTCGCCGAAGGCACTCATGCCCGGACCGCCCGCGCCCAGGGCGTGACGAGTCGCTCGACGCCGGCCAGCAGCACGTCGGCGACCAGGGCGAGCAGCACGCAGCCGACCGCACCCGTGACGATCTCGGCCCGGTAGAAGTTGGCGTTGAAACCGCCGTAGATCAGCTGGCCGAGACCGCCGTGCCCGACGAGGACGCCGACCGTGGTCAGTGCCACCGTCGAGACGGTCGCGATCCGCAGGCCGGCCATGAACGCCGGGAGCGCCAGGGGCAGTTCGATCTGCCAGAACAGGCGGACCGGGCCGTAGCCCATGCCGCGGGCGGCCTCGCGGACATCGGCCGGGACTCCGAGCAGCCCGGCGAGGAAGTTCCGCACCAGGATGACCAGCGAGTACGCCACGAGCCCGATCAGCACGGTCGTCGCCGACAGTCCCTGGAAGGGGAAGATGAAGGCGAACATGGCCAGTGACGGGATCGTGTAGACGATCGTGGAGGCGGCCAGCACGGGCCCCGACAGGTAGCGGCTGCGGCGGGCCAGCAGCGCCAGGGGCAGGGCGATCAGGGCACCCAGGACGACGGCGCCGACGGTGAGCCGCACGTGCTCGCCCAGGTAGCGCAGAATGGTGTCCCAGTTGTCGGTCACGTAGGAAGGGTCGATCCAGGGGTTCGGCGCCTCGTCGACCGCGAGCACGGCACCTCCGGCCCACGCACCCGCATCCGCGCTCAGCACCGGGCGCATCCCAGGAGGGTCATCCCGTGGACGCTACTGCGCACCCGTTCCGCTCGGCGAGCGCCGAGGGCGGCGCCGCGGCTGCCGAGATCCGGCTCGAGGGCGTCAGCAAGGTCTACCCCGACGGCACGGTCGGCGTCGCCGAGCTGGACCTGACGTTCGCGGCCGGTGAGCTGACCGTGCTGGTCGGGCCCTCGGGCTGCGGCAAGACGACGACCATGAAGATGATCAACCGGATCATCGAGCCGACGACCGGACGGATCCTGCTCGACGGCGAGGACGTCACCCGGGTCGACCCCGACCAGCTGCGCCGCCGCATCGGCTACGTCATCCAGAGCATCGGGCTGTTCCCCCACCAGACCGTACGGACCAACGTCGGCACCGTGCCCCGGCTGCTGGGCTGGGACAAGGCACGGGTGCAGGCACGGGTCGACGAGCTGATGGAGACCGTCGGCCTCGACCCGGTCTCCCACGGCGACCGCTACCCCGCGCAGCTCTCGGGCGGCCAGCGGCAGCGCGCCGGTGTCGCCCGCGCCCTGGCCGCCGACCCCGCCGTCCTGCTGATGGACGAGCCGTTCTCCGCCGTCGACCCCGTGGTGCGCGAGCGGCTCCAGTCGGAGTTCCTCCGCCTGCAGGAGACGGTGCGCAAGACCATCGTCTTCGTCACCCACGACATCGAGGAGGCGGTGCGGATCGGCGACCGCATCGCGGTGATGAGCCAGGGCGGCCACGTGGAGCAGTTCGCGACCCCGGCCGAACTGCTGGGCCGGCCGGCCAACGCGTTCGTCGCCGACTTCGTGGGGGCCGACCGGGGCCTCAAGCGGCTCGCGGTCACCGGCATCGACCTCGCCGACCTCGAGCACCCGCCCGTCGTGCACCTGACCGACGGCCTGGCCGACGCCCGGGCCGCGATGGAACGGGCCGGCGCGCGCTGGGCCGTGGCGCTCGACGACGCGGAGAACCTGCACGGCTGGCTCTCGGCCGAGCGGGCCGCCGGGCCGGGCACGGTGGGCTCGGCGGCCAAGCGCATGGAGGCGTGGGTGCCGGCGGACGCGTCGCTGAAGAGCGCGTTCGCCACGATGCTCCAGATGGAGGCCGGCTGGGTGGCGGTGCTCGACGGCGACCGGTTCCTCGGCGTCCTCACCCCCGAGTCGCTGCACGCGGCGCTCCGCCGCTCGGTCGAGGGCACGGTCCCGGAGACAGCGGGAGCCGTCTAGTCGTCACGCCGAGTGGGGCCCGGAGGGTCCCGCGCAGGCGTGACTCAGCGGCTCAGCGGGCAGGGGGGACGGCACCTGGCCGCGGTGTCGTCGTTACGCCGAGACTCCTTCGGTGGGGTCGGTGTCCTCCGGTGGGATGCGGCAGACCGACTCCAGCCACAGACCGGCGGCCACGAGAGCCACGGAACACAGGACGCCGAGCACCGCGGTGAGAGCGTCTCCCCCGGCCGCCTCCAGCCGGCCGACGGCGGGGCCCACGTGCAGCAGGACACCGCCCCACACACCGGTGAACACCGCGCCGACGTAGGCGCTGGCCTGCGCGAGCACCGCCAGCCGGGCCACGAGCATCGGCTCGACCGGCCGAACGGGACCGCTCGATTGCACCGCGCCGGGCGGGCGGCGGAACGCGGCGCGGGCCTCCCGCAGGGCGGCCAGGCGGGTCTTCACGGTCCGCGCTCCCAGGCCCTCGGCCACGGCGAGCACGCCCAGCGGTGTCGGCAGCCACCAGTCGAAGGGCGGGAGTTCCCCGTAGAGGGACCGGACGAGCAGCCAGACGGCGACGGCCAGGCCGGCGGTGAGGACGGCGAGGTCACGGCGGCGGACCGGTGTCATGCCGCGCTCAATGCAGGTGGTCCCAGCGCACGACGGCCGCGACGTCGTCCGGCGGGAGCGCGGCCACGAGGTCGGCCACCGGCCCGTGGCCCGGCAGGACCGCCGAGGGTTCCAGGGTCAGCCACGGGACCAGCACGAACGCGCGCTCGTGGGCCCGGGGATGCGGCAGCGTGAGCTGCGGGTCGTCGGAGACGACCGGCGTCCCGTCGTCGGCGAACACCGAGACGACGTCGACGTCCAGGGTGCGGGCGCCCCAGCGGACCTCCCGGGTGCGCCCGGCGGCCTCCTCCAGCTCGTGGGCCCGTGCCAGCCAGCCTGGGGCGTCGCGGTCGTCGCTGAGGATCGCGACGGCGTTGAGATAGGGCGGCTGCTCGACCGGGCCCCAGGGCGGGGTCTCGTAGAGCGTGGAGCGGGCCACCAGTCCGTCGTCCTTGAGCGCGGTGAGGGCGTTCCGGATGGCGCCGGCCCGGTCCCCGAGGTTGGCGCCCAGCGACAAGACCGCCCGGGTCATGCCCGCTGCCGCCGGATGGCCACCGTGACGTCGTCGAACGGCACGCCGAGCTCGGCGTTCGGCTTGTGCACGGTGATCTCGACCGCGTCGACGAGCGGGTCGGCCAGGCACACGTCGGCGAGCCGCTGGGCCAGGGTCTCCAGCAGGTCCACCGGCTCCCCGGAGAGGACGCCGTAGAGGTTCTTCGCCAGCTCGGCGTAGTTGACGGTCCGCGCGAGGTCGTCGGTCTCCGCCGCAGGAGCGGTGTCGAGCTCCAGGACGGCGTCGGCGAGGAACACCTGGCCGCGGTCGCGCTCGAACGCGTAGACCCCGTGGTGGCCATGGGCGCGCAGCCCGCGCACTGCGATCCGGTCGGGGGTGGAGCGCTCAGCCACGGCCGGCGCTCCGGGCGGCGCGCACGGCCTCGAGCGTGCGGATGGCGTCCACCGAGGCCCCCGCGTCGTGCACCCGCACGCCCCAGGCGCCGGCCTCGGCCGCCAGGACGGTGGTGGCGACCGTGGCGTCGTCGCGCTGCTCGGCCGGCCGCACGGTGCCGTCGGCGGAGGCCAGCAGCCGCCCGAGGAACGACTTGCGGGAGGCCCCGACGAGCACCGGCAGCCCCAGCCCGACCAGCCGGTCCAGGCCGGCCAGCAGCGCCCAGTTGTGCTCGGCGTTCTTGGCGAACCCCAGCCCCGGGTCGAGCACCACCTGCCCGGGGTCGACCCCGACCGCGACGACGTCCTCCACGCGGGCCATGAGCTCGGCGCACACCTCGGTGACGACGTCGCCGTACCGGGCCGCCGCGTACATCTCCCGGCTGTGCCCCCGCCAGTGCATGAGGACCCAGGGGACGCCGGCCTCGGCGACCAGCTCGGCCATGTTCTTGTCGGCCAGGCCGCCGCTGACGTCGTTGACCAGGGACGCACCGGCCGCGATCGCCGCCTCGGCCACGTCGGCCCGGGTGGTGTCCACGCTGGTGCGGACCCCCGCCGCGGTCAGCTCGGTGATGACCGGCAGCACGCGTCGCAACTCCTCCTCGGCGTCGACGCGGTCGGCGCCGGGCCGGGTGGACTCACCCCCGACGTCGACGTAGTCCGCGCCCTGCGCCTGCATGGCGAGGCCCTGGGACACGGCTGAGGCGGTGTCGGCGAAGCAGCCGCCGTCGGAGAACGAGTCCGGGGTGACGTTCAGGACGCCCATGACCACGCAACGCCCCGGGCGCGGCAGGTCGAACCTCGCGCTCACCGGCCGAGGACGAGGCTCATCGCCTCGCTCCGCGTCGCCGGGCTGTCCCGGAACATGCCCCGGACGGCGGAGGTGACGGTGATCGAGCCGGGCTTGCGGATGCCCCGCATGGCCATGCAGAGGTGCTCGGCCTCGATCACCACGATCACGCCGCGCGGCTTCAGCACGTCGTCGAGCGCCTCGGCGACCTGGCGGGTCATCCGTTCCTGCACCTGCGGCCGGCGGGCGTAGACCTCGACCAGCCGCGCCAGCTTCGACAGCCCGGTCACGCGGCCGTCCTCGCTGGGGATGTAGCCGACGTGCGCGACACCGTGGAAGGGCACGAGGTGGTGCTCGCAGGTCGAGTACATCGGGATGTCCTTCACCAGGATCATCTCGTCGTGGTTCTCGTCGAACGTCGTCGCCAGGATCTCGTACGGGTCCTGGTGCAGCCCGGCGAAGGTCTCCGCGTACGCGCGGGCCACCCGGGCGGGGGTCTCCTGCAGGCCCGGCCGGTCGGGGTCCTCCCCCACGGCGAGCAGCAGCTCACGGACCGCGGCCTCGGCGCGGGCCTGGTCGACCCCGTTGGCCGGAACCTCGTTCATCGCTGCGCCGGTGCTCCCACGTCGCCGACCGGGGTGCTGCTGCCGCTGGCGCGGCCGTTGCCGTTCTGCGCGGCCCGCTCGGCGGGGGTGAGCACGGGCGGCTCGTCGGACGGCGTGCGCTTGCCGAAGCCGTTGTAGGGAGCCAGGGACGGCCGCTTGGTGACCGGCGCGCAGATGCGGGCCATGTCCTCCTTCGACAGCGTCTCCTTCTCCATCAGCTCGAGGACGAGCTGGTCGAGCACGTAGCGGTACTCGACCAGGATCTCCCAGGCCTCGTCGTGCGCGGCCTCGATGAGCGCCCGGATCTCCGCGTCGATGTCGGCGGCCACCGCCTCGGAGTAGTCGGGGCGGGTGCCCATGTCGCGCCCCAGGAACGGCTCGGCCTGGTCGCTGCCGTACTTCACGGCGCCGAGCTTGGCGCTCATGCCGTACTGGGTGACCATCGCGCGAGCCATCGAGGTGGCCTTCTCGATGTCGTTGCCCGCACCGGTGGTCGGCTCGTGGAAGACCAGCTCCTCGGCGGCACGGCCGCCGAGGGCGTAGGCGAGGGTGTCGATCATCTCCGAGCGGGTCTGGGTGTACTTGTCCTCGGTCGGCAGCACGAGGGTGTGCCCGAGGGAGCGGCCGCGCGGCAGGATCGTGACCTTGTGCACCGGGTCGAGGTTCGGCAGCGCGTGCGCCACGAGAGCGTGCCCGCCCTCGTGATAGGCGGTCACCTTCTTCTCCTTCTCGCTCATCGCCCGGGTCTTGCGCTCGGGGCCGGCGATGACGCGGTCGATCGCCTCCTCGAGGGTCTCGTCGTTGATCAGCGAGCCGTTGTTGCGGGCGGTGAGCAGCGCCGCCTCGTTGAGCACGTTGGCGAGGTCGGCGCCGGTGAAGCCCGGCGTCCGGCGGGCCACGGTCTCCAGGTCGACGTCCGGCGCGAGCGGCTTGCCCTTGGCATGCACCGACAGGATCGCCTTGCGGCCGAGCAGGTCGGGGCGGTCGACGGCGATCTGCCGGTCGAACCGGCCCGGGCGCAGCAGGGCCGGGTCGAGGATGTCGGGCCGGTTGGTGGCGGCGATCATGATCACGCCGCCCTTGACGTCGAAGCCGTCCATCTCGACGAGCATCTGGTTGAGCGTCTGCTCGCGCTCGTCGTGGCCGCCGCCCATGCCCGCGCCGCGGTGCCGGCCGACGGCGTCGATCTCGTCGACGAAGATGATCGCGGGAGCGTTGGCCTTGGCCTGCTCGAACAGGTCGCGTACCCGGCTGGCGCCGACGCCGACGAACATCTCGACGAAGTCCGAGCCGGAGATCGAGAAGAACGGCACCCCGGCCTCGCCGGCCACCGCGCGCGCGAGCAGCGTCTTGCCGGTGCCCGGCGGGCCGAACAGCAGCACGCCCTTGGGGATCTTGGCGCCGACGGCCTGGAACTTCACCGGGTTCTGCAGGAAGTCCTTGATCTCGTAGAGCTCTTCGACGGCCTCGTCGGCGCCCGCGACGTCGGCGAACGTCGTCTTCGGGGTGTCCTTGGTGACCTGCTTGGCCTTGGACTTGCCGAAGGCCATGACCCCGCGGCCGCCGCCCTGCATCGAGTTGAACAGCCAGAACAGCAGCAGGAGCAGGATCAGGAACGGCAGGAAGCTGACCAGGAGGCTGACCAGGAGGCTGTCCTGGGTGACGTTGGTGTCGAAGTCGACGCCCTCGGCGTCACCGGTGCCCGAGACCAGGTCGAAGACGGCCTCGGAGGCGCCGAGCGGGTAGGACGCGGTGACCTTGTCGCTGCCCTGGACCTCGCGGCGCAGCTCCAGGTCGAGCGTCTGCTCCTTGTCGTTGATCGTCGCCTTCTCGACGTTGCCGTCGGAGAACTGGGCGAGCGCCGTCGAGGTCGACACCTCCTGGTAGCCGCCGTTCCCCTGGAAGAACGAGGAGAACGTGAGGGCCAGCAGGACGACGAGGACGACCCAGAACCACACGGAGCGGAAGATCTTCTTGCGTTCCATACACCGATGCCGGGCGCCGGAGGTCCGGCCTGCCCGTCGACCCTCCTGATCGTCCGGTGACGCCGCCTGCGACCCGGGCGGGGCCCCGGCGCTCGGTGCAGCGTCGTCGGAATCGACGGTACACCGGGCACCCTGTGGATTTGCTGCGCCAGAGCAAGGAGCCACCCGTGGTGGTGGTGAGCGGGACGAGGGGTTTCCGCAGCTCGCCCGGCGGGGTCGGTGCGCCGAGCGGGTGGCCGGAGGCCACCCCGAGGCGTGCCGAGAAACGGCTCAGCGCAACAGGCGGACGGCTCATGACCGCGGTGTCGTCCGGAGGACAACAGTGTTATTGCGGTCGTCGGGCCGGAGGCCCGACAAGTGTCACTGATAGACCTCGGGCTTGAGCGTGGCGATGTAGGGCAGGTCGCGGTAGCGCTCGGCGTAGTCGAGGCCGTAGCCGATGACGAACTCGTTCGGGATGTCGAAGCCGACGTAGCGGACCGGCACGTCGACCTTCACCGCGTCCGGCTTGCGCAGCAGCGCGCACACCTCGAGGGACGCCGGCGAGCGGCCGCCGAGGTTTTTCAGCAGCCACGACAGGGTCAGACCGGAGTCGATGATGTCCTCGAGCACCAGGACGTGCTTGCCGGTGATGTCGCGGTCGAGGTCCTTGAGGATGCGCACCACCCCCGAGGAGCTGGTGGCCGACCCGTAGGACGAGACGGCCATGAATTCCATCTGGGTGGGCAGCTGGAGGGCTCGGGCGAAGTCGCTCATGAACAGGACCGCGCCCTTGAGCACGCCGACGAGGAGGACCTCCCGGCCGGCGTAGTCGCGCGCGACCTGCTCGGCGAGCTCGCCGATCTTCGCCTGGATCTCCTCCTCGCCGAGGAGGACATGGTCGATGTCCGGGCCGTAGCCGTGGTCGGGCCCCAGCGCTCCGGGGACGGTGGCAGGCTTCGTCACGGATGTGGCTCCTCTGGTGACAACCGATGGGCGCTCTCCCCGGCGGCGGGGGGCTGCAGCACCAGCCTGCCAGACGTCCGGACGACGCCCGCGCCGCCCGGTAGGTCCACCCGGCCCTGCCCGCGCCAGCGGGTGAGGAGCGCGTCGACGGCGCCCAGGTGAACCGCCTGCAGGTCGGGCACGCCGGCGTCGCGCAGCCAGGAACGGAGCACGCGGCGGCGCAGGGCGGCCGGCAGCCCGGCGACGTCGTCCGCCCGCAGGTCGCCGTCCTCCGGCCGGTGCGCCGCGGCGAGCGCGTCGAGGGCGTCGAGGTCCTCGCGCAGCTGCGCCGCCGTGCGCGCCAGCGCCGGGGCCACCCCGCCGCCGAGCACGTCCTCGAGGAGAGGCAGCACCTCGGTGCGCAGCCGCACGCGGGTGTAGGCCTGGTCGGCGTTCCAGGGGTCGTCCCACACCCCGAGCCCCTGGTCGGCGCAGGCCTGCCGGGTGGTCGACCGGCGGACGGCGAGCAGCGGGCGCCACCAGAGCACTCCGCCGTCGGCACGCTCCGCCACCATCCCGGCCACCGACCGCGGACCGGAGCCCCGGCCCAGCCCCAGCAGGACGGTCTCGGCCTGGTCGTCCAGCGTGTGGCCCAGCGCGACGCGGGCACCGTGCTCGGCGGCCGCCCCGGCCAGCGCGGCGTACCGGGCCGCCCGCGCGGCGCCCTCTGGTCCCCCGTCGGTGCCGACGTCGACCCGGAGGACGACGACGGGATCCACGCCGAGCCCGCGGAGCAGGTCCGCCGTGCTGCTCGCCCGCTCCGCCGAACCTGGCTGCAGCCCGTGGTCGACGGTCACCCCGCCGACACGAACCCCGGCGTCCCGCGCCTCGAAGGCGAGCGCGGCGGCCAGGGCGACCGAGTCCGCTCCCCCGCTGCACGCGGCGAGCACCGGCTGCGGCGAGCCGCGCAGCCCCGGCCGGACGGCGGACCGCACCTCGGCGACCGCCCGCGGCGGGCCCACCATGCGCTACCTCAGGCGGGGATGGCCGGGCGGCCGAACACCCGCTCCACCCACTGCGCGGGAGCGGTCAGCTCCTCGATCCGCGGCAGGTTGGCCGGGCCCTCCCAGACCCGGTTGAAGCCCTCCATGCCGACGAGGTCGATGACCCCGCCGACGAAGACCCGGCCCTCGGCGTACTGCTTCATCTTCTGCTCGAGGCCGAGCAGCCGGCGCATCACGCGGTCGAGGGGCCCGCGGCCCTTGCGGCGCTGGGCGAACCGCTTGCGGAGGGTCTTCACGGTGGGGACGACGTCCGGCCCCACGCCGTCCATGACGTACTCGGCGTGACCCTCCACCAGGCTCATGACGGCGGTGACCCGGTCGAGGACGGCGCGCTGCCGCGGGTCCTTGACCAGCGCCAGCAGTCCCTCGGACTCGCCGTCGGAACCGCGGACCGCGTCGGCCAGGCTGCGCAGCACCTCCTGCAGCCGCTCGCGGAGCACGTCGGCGTCGAGGTCGGTCGCCTCCACGAACTCGGCGATCTCGCTCTCCAGGTGGCCGCGCAGCCAGGGGACGGCGGTGAACTGGAGCTGGTGGGTGACCTCGTGCAGGCACACCCAGAGCCGGAAGTCCGACGGGTCCACGCCGAGCTTGCGCTCCGTGGCGACGATGTTGGGCGCAACCAGCAGCAGCCGGCCGCCGGTGCCGAAGATCTCGTACTGGCCCAGGACGCGCGAGGAGAGGAAGGCGAGGATGCCGCCGGCCTGCACGCCGGTGGCGCGCGAGCCGATGGCCATGGCGAGCGGGCCGGGGCGGCTGTCCTGCTTCGCGGCCAGCGCGTCGACCAGCGGGTCGAGCAGCGCGGCCATGCCCTTGGCGTTGGCGTCGACCCAGCCGGGCCGGTCGACGACGGCGACCTCGGGCGCCGGTCCGTCGGGCGCCGCGCGGAGCCCGGTGAAGCCCTCCACGTGCGCGACCGCGACGGCGGCCTTCTCGTGGAGCTCGCGGACGACGTCGGCGGCCTCCTCACGGGTGGTGGAGGGGCCACCGCTGATCAGCCGCCGGGCGGTGCGTCCGGCGAGGTCCCAGTCGACCATCGAGGAGGCGCTGCTCATCGCCTCACGGTACGCGGCGAGGCGCGGAGGGGTCGCCTAGCGACAGCCGCAGCCGGCCAGCGCCGCGGCGACGTCGTCCAGGGCCGACTCGGCGGCGAGCTCGCTGCCGGTCGAGGCGTCGGCGACGACCGCGAAGACCAGCAGCCGGCCGTCGGTGGTCACGACCGTGCCGGCGAGTGCGTGCACCGCGAGCAGGGTGCCGGTCTTCGCGCGCACCGTGCCGGGGGCGGCGCCGGCGTCGCCGCGGTCGAACAGCGTGCCGTCGTAGCCGGCCACCGGGAGCCCGGACAGCAGGGCCGAGGCGCCGTCGATGCTGCCGTCGGCGGCGCCCTTGACCACGGCCGCCAGCACGGAGGCCGGCACCTGGTCCTCCTTCGACAGCCCGCTGCCGTCGGAGAGGCTGACGCCGGTCACGTCGATGCCCGCGTCGGTCAGGGCGCCGGTCACGGCCTGCGCTGCGCCGTCGAAGCTGGCCGGCAGGTCGCGGGCCAGCGCCACCTGCCGGGCCAGCGCCTCGGCGAGCATGTTGTCCGACATCGACAGCGTCTGCTCCACCAGCCGGGCGACCGGGGCGGAGTGGACCGTCGCCAGCACCTCGGCGTCCGGCGGCGCCTGGCCGAGGACGACGGTGGCGCCGGGGGCACCCAGGGCGTCGGCCAGCGCGGCCCCGGCGTCGAGGCCGGGTTGTCCGCTGCGGGCGGTGGACCCCGGGCTGACCCGGGCGCCGTCGACGGCGGTGGCGGTGACCGGGGCGGCGTAGCTGGAGGGGGCGTCGGCCGGCCCCCAGCCGCTGGCCGTCAGCGGCCCGGTGAACAGGGAGCTGTCGACCACGATGCGGGAGACCGGCGTGCCGGCGGGCAGGGCGGCGGTCACCTGGGTGGCGAGATCGGCGACCGTCGGCGCCCCCGGATAGCTCTCGGAGGGGGCCGTGCGCGAGAGCGTCAGGTCGCCCCGGCCGACGAGGACGACCTCGCCGGGGGTGGTGCCGGCGACGACCGTCGTCTCGATGGTGTCGGTCGGGTCGAGCGTGGTGAGCGCGGCGACGGCCGTGAGCAGCTTCGCCGTCGACGCGGGGGTGGCGGGGTCGGCGGCATCCAGGTCGAGCAGCACGTCACCGCTGGCGACGTCGACCACTTCGGCCGAGACGCCGCTCCCGAGACCGGCCGCGGTGAGCAGCGGGGTCAGCTGCGCGCTGAGGACGGCGGGGTCGGGGGCCGGCGCGTCGTTGGAGAGCGAGGCCAGGACCGGCGTGGCGTCACCGAGCTGGGGCAGCTCGGCCTCGGGTACGGCGACCGCTTCGCTGCTGCCGCCGTCGTCGCCTCCGCCGGTGAGCAGGATGCCGACGCCGACGATGCCGCCGACGAGCAGCAGGACGAGCCCGATGACGCCCATCGCGATGCGACGGCGGAAGCGCCCGGTCTTCGCTGTGACGATCGTCGAACCACTCGACGCGATGGTGCCCACCCCCCAGAAAAGCGACCCGCCGATTGCTGCGGGTCGCCGTGGGTCACACTACGTCCGTGCAGTTCGACGTGACGGTAGAAATTCCGAAGGGCCAGCGGAACAAGTACGAGCTGGACCACGCCACCGGACGCATCCGCCTGGACCGGATGCTGTTCACCTCCACCCGCTACCCGGCGGACTACGGCTACATCGAGAACACCCTCGGCATGGACGGCGACCCCCTGGACGCCCTGGTCCTGCTCGAGGAGCCGACGTTCCCCGGCTGTCTGATCACCTGCCGCGCCATCGGCATGTTCCGGATGACCGACGAGAAGGGTGGCGACGACAAGGTCCTCACCGTCCCGGCGACGGACCCCCGGATGGCTCACTACCAGGACATCACCGACGTCTCGGAGTTCGACCGGCTGGAGATCCAGCACTTCTTCGAGACCTACAAGGACCTCGAGCCGGGCAAGTCGGTCGAAGGCGCCGAGTGGGTGGGCCGCGAGGCCGCGGAGGAGGAGATCGTCGCCTCCCTGGGGCGCGCGAAGGACGAACCCGCGCACCACTGACCAAGGACCCCCTGCCCCCCACCGCTCGCACGCTCGCGGCGGGCCCCTGCAGGGGGCCGCTGACGTTCAGGTACCGATGTCGTGCAGCACGAGAGTGGCGAAGCCGAGCTGGCCGCGGTAGCCCTCGAGCCACTGCGTGCGGTGCTCGCGGGCGAGCTCGAGCGCCACGTCCCGGTCCTCGCCGGACGCCTCGCTGAGCGCCCATCCGGCCAGCGCGCCGGTCCAGGACCACTCGTAGTCGTCCCACTCCTCGGCGGTGCTGAGGTGGCCGTAGCCGGGTTCGTAGCCGGCCGCCTGGGCGGCCCGGACCAGCCCCGCGACGTCGGGCAGTTCCCCCGGCTCGGCACCGAGCGCGTCGAGAGCGCTCTGCGTCGGCGTCCTCTCCCAGTAGCCCTCGCCGAGCAGCACCCGCCCGCCGGGGCGCAGATACTTCCGCACCGCCTCGAGGGTCGGGCCGAGACCGCCGAACGCGTGCGTCGCCCCGATGCAGAGGACGGCGTCGAAGCCCTCCCCCGACCAGCCAGCGGCGTCGGCCTGCTCGAAGGTCGCCCGGCCGGCGAGACCGCGCCGCTCCGCCCGGGCGCGGGCCTCCGCCAGCGCGGGGGCCGAGGTGTCGACGCCGACGCCGGTTCCGCCGGGCGCGACCTCCAGGGCGGCGAGCAGCCACTCGCCGAAGCCGCACCCGAGGTCGAGCAGCCGCCCGTCCGGTGGCAGGTCGAGGCGCTGGACCAGCAGCCGGAGGGTGTCGTCGCAGACGGGGGCGGCGACGGGGTGCCAGCGGTGCGCGATCGCGCTGGCCAGGGCTCTGTCCACCCGGCATCCTGCCGGGCGGTCCGGGCGGGGAGCGACCGGGTTACCCGAGCGCGTCGAGATGCGGGGCACGGCTGTCGTCGAGCGTCCGGATGCCGCCGCGCGGCGCATCTCGGCGGCGCCCGGCCCCGGGAACGACTCAGCGGATCCGTCCGGTGGACGAACCCGCTGCTGGTAGAGGAGAGCCGCCTGTCGGAATCGAACCGACGACCTTCTCATTACGAGTGAGATGCTCTACCGACTGAGCTAAGGCGGCGGACGTGCGCGAACAGCCTACGACACCGCCGGCCTCGCTCGGCGCAGGGGCAAGGGCTCTCGCGCCTTCGTCGAGTGTCGTCCTGCTGTCGTCTCGCGGCCGCTGAGGCGACGACAACCCGACACTCGGCGCGGCCCGGGGCGCTCCCGCGGGATCGCGCTCAGGCGGGCAGCCGCAGCGCGACGGTCAAGGCCTCCAGCGCGATCCGCGGCTTCACGTTCTGCTCGAGCGCCAGCCGGCAGCCGAGGAGCGCGTCGATCCTCCGCAGCGCACCCTCGGCGCCGATCCGGCGGGCCAGCTCCTGCGCGTCCGCGCGGCGGTCGGGGTGCAGCAGCTGAGGCGGCTCGCCCCCGTCGACCGCCGTCGCGGCGAGCACCAGGGCATCGCGGTAGAGGCCGGCCAGGTCGACCAGCGCTCGGTCCAGGGAGTCGCGGCCGAGTCGGGTCGCCCGCGACTTCTGCCGTTTCTCCAGCTCCTTGAGCTGTCCGGCGCCGCCTCCCCGTGCGGCCACGACCCCCGGGCCGCGCGCGCCGTAGCCGAGGCTCGCCTTGACCGCTTCCGTCTCGGCGGCGTCGAGGACCGAGGTGGCGGCCTCGGTCTCCTCCTCCGCGGCGCCGACGAGATCGTCGGCGGCGTCCAGGCAGGCGGCCAGGGAGACGAGGGACAGCGGGACGTCGAGCACCGCCTTGCGGGCCAGCCGCGCGTCCTCGTCGCGCGCCAGTCGCCGCGCCCGGCCGACGTGACCGCCCGACGCCGCGGCCGACCACGCGGCCAGCGCCGGGTCGACGCCGTCCCGCCTCACGAGGACATCGGCGATCGCGTCCACCCCTGGGGTGCGCAGCCGGACCAGGCGGCAGCGCGAACGGATCGTCACCGACACGTCGTCGGGGTGCAGGCTCGGGGCGCAGAGCATCACCACGGTCCGCGGCGGCGGCTCCTCGATCATCTTCAGCACCGCGTTGGCCGCCTGCTCGGACATGCGGTCGGCGTCCTCGATGAGGATGACCTGCCAGCGCCCCCCGGACGGGGCACGCCCGGCGATCCGCACGATCTCCCGGGCCTCCTCGACCTTGATCGAGAGCCCTTCGGGGACCACGAGGTGCACGTCGGCGTGTGTGCCGGCCAGCACGGTGCGGCACTCGTGGCAGGTGCCGTCGCCGCCGTCCGGGCACTGCAGCGCGGCGGCGAAGGCGCGGGCGGCGACCGACCGGCCTGATCCCGGCGGGCCGGTGAAGAGCCAGGCGTGCGTCATCGCGGCCGGGTCGGTGACGGCGGCGCGCAACTCCTCGACGACGGCCGGCTGGCCGACCACCTGGGACCAGACGCCGTCCGGCGCCTCGACGGCGGCGGTCACGGGTGCAGTTGCGGGGTCGCGCCGGTCTGGGCGTGCGGGTGGTGGGGAACGGCCGAGGTGGCCACGTGGCCGTGGTCGACCGTCGAGCCGTTGGTCGCGGGGGCCGGGGCGTCCTGCTGGCTGAGCTGCTGCAGCGGCAGGCCGGACAGCAGGTCGGTCACCCGTACCCGGATCGCGGCGGCGATCTCGTCGGGGCTGCGCCGGGCGTCGACGACCAGGTAGCGGTCGGGCTCTGACTCGGCGAGGGCCAGGAACGTCTGCCGCACCCGCTGGTGGAAGTCCAGCGACTCCGACTCCAGGCGGTCGGCGACCGCCCGCCCCCGGGCGCGGGCCAGACCCACCTCGGGCGGCAGGTCGAGCAGCACGGTGAGGTCGGGCTTCACACCCTCGGTGGCCCAGCGGGAGAGCATGCGCACGTCGTCCAGCGGGATCGTGCGCCCGGCGCCCTGGTAGGCCAGCGAGCTGTCCACGAAGCGGTCGGTGATCACGACCTCCCCGGCATCCAGTGCCGGCCGCAGGACGTCGTGCACGTGCTGGGCCCGGTCGGCGGCGTAGAGCAGCGCCTCGGAGCGCGGTGCGATCCCGGTGTGCGCGCGGTCCAGCACGATCGACCGGATGCCGGCCCCCGAGGGCGTCGCGCCCGGCTCGAACGTGGCCCGCGCGACCAGACCCTCGTTGGTCAGCCATTCCTGCAGCCGGCGCACCTGCGTGGACTTGCCGGCGCCCTCACCGCCCTCGAAGGCGATGAGCACCCCGCCTCCCGCGAGGCGGCGGCGCGCGGTGGTGTCGCGGCGGAGCGCCGTGACGACGTCGGCGAGCAGGGGAACCGGGCGGCCGTCGTCCATCTGCCGGTAGGCCACGAGACCGACGCCGAGAGCCAGGAACCCCGCGACCAGCAGCATGATCCGCTCGCCGGTGACCGGGAGCGTGACGACCCCGAGGTCGACCTCGTGCTGGCCGATGAGGCCGACCCCGAACGGCACGATCGCCAAGGAAAGGATCAGCGCCGCCCGGACCAGCGACTGCACGATCGCGAAGGTGCGGCCGCGGATCTCGTCCTGCACCTCGGTACCGAGCAGGGTGAAACCCGCCAGGTAGGCGACGCCGGCGAAGAAGCCCATGAAGACGACCAGCAGCAGCGCGATCCAGAGCGTGAAGGTCCAGGCCATCAGCAGCACCATCGCGCCGGCGCCGACGATGGCGATGCCGAACAGCCGCTCGCGGGCGAGGTCGCGCGCGACGCTCGGTCCGATGGCGATGCCGAGACCGAGCCCGATGAAGACCGCCCCGAACAGCAGGCCGTAGGCCGCCTCGCCTCCGCCCACGGCGTTCGCGAAGGCCTGGCCGGTCGCGATGATCACGCCGGCGGCCGTCATGGCACCGGTGATGCCGATGACCAGGCCCCGGACCAGCGGCGTGTGCCCGGCGAAGGAGAAGCCGTGCTTGAGCGAGCCGAGGAAGCTCTCCTGCGGCCCGGTGGTGCCGGCCGCGCGGCGGCCGCTGATCGAGGGCAGGTTCCAGATGACCACCGCCGCGACCAGGAACGTCAGCGCGTTGAGGAACAGGGCCAGGTCGACCTCGTCGACGCCCGGAAGCAGATCGGACAGTGGGCCGCCCAGGCTGGTCAGGACCGCGAACACGATGGCGGCGAGCACCGGGGTCAGCCCGTACGTCGTGACGAGCGAGAGCTGGTTGGCCGGTTCCAGCTGGTCCTTGCGCAGCATGTTCGGGACGGCGGCCTCCTTGGCCGGGATCCAGAACAGGGTGAACGCCTCGATGAGGAACTGGGCGACGAACAGCCAGATCAGGTTGTCGACCAGCGGGATCGAGGCGAACAGGGCGAAGCGGATGACGTCGACGACCACCATCGTCTTGCGGCGGTCGAACCGGTCGGCGAAGGCCCCGGCCAGCGGCCCGAGGACGATCGCGGGCAGCAGCCGGAACAGCAGGACGCCGCCGAGGGCGAAGTTGGCCGCGGCGAACCCGTCGACGAGCGACGTGGCGGTGGCGGTGATCGCCAGCAGGCCCAGCCAGTCGCCGAAGCTGGACAGCGACATCGACAGCCACAGCTTGCGGAAGTCGCGGACGCGGAGGACCGCGCGCAGCTTCGCCACCAGACCGACCGACCCGGGGACGCCACCACCCGGGGCGCCGCGGTCCAGCTCCGTCAACGGCATCGGGGCGTCCGGCGGCACCGGTGTACCGGCGGACGGCAGTCCGTCCGCCGATACGTCGATCCGCTCAGCCGGCTGCACCGGTGGCGTCGGGTCGGACGGAATCGGGTCTCCCGGGGTCGGAGGGCGGTGCCGGCTGGTCCCTCGGCGGTCTCACGGTACCGGGAGGAGGCGACGATTCCGGCAGATTTCCGCCCGTACGGGGCAGTCTGCGACGGCCCCGGTGGCATCCGCGAGGTCCGGCTAGGGTCGATCCGGTGAACGATCCGGGACGGTCGGCGACGCCGGGCACGACCGCGTCGTGGGACCCCGCCACCTACCTGCGCTTCGCCGGTGAGCGGGCCCGACCCTTCGTCGAGCTGCTGGCCCGCGTGGGCGCCGAGGCCCCGGTCGAGGTGGTGGACTTGGGCTGCGGCGAGGGCACGATGACCGCGACACTGGCGCAGCGCTGGCCCGGCGCGCGGGTCACCGGCGTCGACTCCTCTCCCGAGATGCTCGCCTCTGCCGCGGCGTCGGCCGTGCCGGGCCGCGTGGAGTTCGTGTCCGGTGACGTTCGGGAGTGGTCACCCCCCGGGCCCGTCGACGTGGTGGTCAGCAACGCCGTCCTGCACTGGGTGCCCGGGCACGACCGCGTCCTCGCCCGGTGGGCCGGCTGGCTGCCGCCCGGCGGCTGGCTGGCCGTGCAGGTGCCGGGCAACTTCCGCGCGCCGACGCACGCCCTGCTCGCCGAGCTCTGCCGCGCCCCGCGGTGGGCCGGGCGGCTGGCCGATGCCGCCCCGCGCGCCGACGCCGTCCTGGAGCCCGACGGCTACCTCGACGTGCTGACCGCCGCCGGCCTCGCGCCCGACGTCTGGGAGACGACCTACCAGCACGTTCTCACCGGCGCCGACCCCGTCCTCGGCTGGGTGCGGGGCACCGTCCTTCTGCCGGTGCTCGCCCTTCTGGACGACGACGAGGCGGCCCACCTCACCGCCGAGTACGCGGAGGCGCTCCGGGCGGCCTACCCCGCCCGCGACGACGGGACGACGGTGCTGCCGTTCCGCCGCATCTTCGCCGTCGGCTCCCGCCCGTCCTGACGATCAGCCGGCCGAGACCGGCGCCTTCTTCGCGGCAGTGGTCTTCTTGGCCGCCGTCTTCTTCGCGGCCGTCTTCTTGGCGCCGGTCTTCTTGGCGGCCTTCTTCTTGGTCGCCGGACCACGGGCCCGGCGGTCGGCCAGCAGTTCGGCGGCCCGCTCGATCGTGATCGTCTCGACGTCGTCGCCCTTGCGCAGGCTGGCGTTCGTCTCGCCGTCGGTGACGTAGGGGCCGAACCGGCCCTCGCGGACGACGACCTGCCCCTGCGTCACCGGGTCCGGACCCAGCTCCTTGAGCGGCGCCGCGGCAGCCCGGCGTCCCCGCTGCTTGGGCTGCGCGAAGATGGCCAGCGCCTCGTCGAGCGTGACGGTGAACAGCTTCTCCTCGCTGTCCAGCGAGCGGCTGTCGGTGCCCTTCTTGAGATACGGCCCGTACCGGCCGTTCAGCGCCTGGATCTCCTCGCCGTCGGGCGCGGCCCCGACCGTGCGCGGCAGGGTCAGCAGCCGCAGGGCGTCGTCCAGGGTGAGCGTCTCGGGCGACATCGACGCGAAGAGGCTGGCGGTGCGCGGCGCGTCCTTGCTGCCCTCGGGCACCACGGTGGTGACGTAGGGGCCGTAGCGGCCGGCCTTCACCACGATCGGGTGGCCCGACTCCGGGTCGGTGCCCAGCTCGCGGTCACTGGACGGCGCCGAGAGCAGCTCGGCCACCTTCTCGCTGGTCAGCTCGTCGGGCGCGAGGTCCTCGGGGATGCTCACCCGAGGGCCGTCGTCCCCACCGGCCTGGAGGTACGGGCCGTACCGGCCGACCCGGGCGACGACGGGCTTGCCGTCGGGGCTGACCGCCCGCAGCGGGATGGAGTTCACGCCGCGGGCGTCGATCTCCTCCAGCCGCTGGCCGACGATCTGCTTGAGCCCGCCGGACTCGGCGATACCGCCGCTGTGCCGGCCCTCGCCACCGAAGTAGAACTCGGTGAGCCAGTCGACCCGCTGCAACGTGCCGCCGGCGATGTCGTCGAGCTCCTCCTCCAGCGACGCGGTGAAGTCGTAGTCGACGAGCTGCGCGAAGTGCTGCTCGAGCAGGTTCACCACGGCGAAGGCGATGAACGAGGGCACGAGCGCGTTGCCCTTCTTCCAGACGTACCCGCGGTCCTGGATCGTCTGCATGATCGACGCGTAGGTCGACGGCCGGCCGATGCCGAGCTCCTCCAGCCGGGCGACCAGGCTCGGCTCGGTGTAGCGGGACGGCGGTGTCGTCGTGTGGCCCTTGGCCTCGAGCTCCCGGGTGTCCAGCTGCTGGCCGCGCTCCAGCCGGGGCAGCCGGCGCTCGGCGTCGTCGCTGCCCGGCTCGTCGTCGCCGTTGGAGGAGGCGGCGTCGTCCCGGGACTCGACGTAGGCCTTCAGGAAGCCCGGGAAGGTGATGGTGCGGCCGCTCGCGGTGAACTCGACCGCCTCGTCGGTGGCGCTCCGGCCGGCCAGCCGGATGCTCACCGTCTGCCCGACCGCGTCGGCCATCTGCGAGGCGACCGTGCGCTGCCAGACCAGCTCGTAGAGCCGGAACTCGTCGCGGGCGAGCTGGGGGGCCAGCTGTCCCGGGGTGCGGAAGTTGTCCCCGGCCGGGCGGATCGCCTCGTGCGCCTCCTGGGCGCCCTTGGCCTTGCTCTTGTAGCGGCGCGCCTCGGCCGGGACGTAGGCGTCGCCGTAGAGCTCGCGGGCCTGCTGCCGGGCGGCGTTGATCGCCTCGTCGGAGAGGTTGGTCGAGTCGGTCCGCATGTAGGTGATGTGGCCGTTCTCGTACAGCCGCTGCGCCACCCGCATGGTCTGCGCCGACGACCAGCCCAGCTTGCGGCCGGCCTCCATCTGCAGCGTCGAGGTGGTGAACGGGGCGTACGGACGGCGCCGGTACGGCTTCTCGTCGACCCGGCTGACCGTCACCGGGCGACCCTCCAGACGCGCCGCCAGGCCCCGGGCGCCGGCCTCGTCGAGGTGCACGACGTCGCCGCTCACCCGGCCGGTCGCCGGGTCGAAGTCCTTGCCCGTGGCGACCCGGCTGTCGTCGACGCTGACGAGCCGGGCGCGGACCGTCGTCGGCTCGCCCTCGTCAGTGGCCGCAGCGGGCCGGGGGACGGCGAAGGTGCCCTCCAGCGACCAGTAGTCGGCGGCGTGGAAGGCCATCCGCTCGCGCTCGCGCTCGACGACGATGCGCGTCGCGACCGACTGCACGCGGCCGGCGGAGAGCTTGGGCAGCACCTTCTTCCAGAGCACCGGGCTGACCTCGTAGCCATAGAGGCGGTCGAGGATGCGGCGGGTCTCCTGGGCGTCGACCAGGGCGGTGTCGAGCTCGCGGGGGCTCGCGACGGCGCGAGCGATGGCCTCGGGCGTGATCTCGTGGAAGACCATCCTGTGCACCGGGACGCGCGGCTTGAGCGTGTCGACCAGGTGCCAGGCGATCGCCTCGCCCTCGCGGTCCTCGTCCGTCGCGAGGTAGACCTCGCTGGCCTCCTTGACCAGCTGCTTGAGCCGGCTGACCTGCTGCCTGCGGTCGGGGCTGACGACGTACAACGGCTCGAAGGAGTTGTCGACGTCCACCCCGAGGCGGGCCCAGGCCGCCCCCTTGTGCTCCGCCGGCACGTCGGCGGCGTTGCGCGGCAGGTCCCGGATGTGCCCCACGCTGGCCTCGACGACGTACCCGCTGCCCAGGTAGCCGGCGATCTTGTTGGCCTTGGTCGGGGACTCCACGATGACCAGCGGCTTCCCCCCGGACGCGGCCGTGCGCCGGCGCGCGGGCGCCTTGGTGCCGCCGGCGGTCGCGTCGGTGCTCTCGCTTCCGGTCTCGCTGGTCTTCGTGGGCACGGTGCTCCTGTCGGTGGTGCTGCGGGGTGGTGCGGGGTCGTACTGGAGGTGGGCCTGTCCGGTGCCGGGCCCGCTCGACCGGACTCCGGTCTCCTGCGCCCCCGACGCCGGCGGGGCGCTGTCGCGAGAAACGCCCCCTCGGCGGGCCACGGTAAGCCACATCCAGGGAAAGACGCCGGGCGCGACCCGCTCCGGGCGTGCCGTTCCGCACAGAACGTCGCCCGGAGGGCTGTGTTCCCCCTCGGCGGGAACACAGCCCTCCGGCCGGGGTCATGCCGGCTGCCGGGCCCCGGCCAACACCTCCCCCACGGCGGACAGGGTGGGGCGGTCAGCGTCGAGGTACTCCGAGTGACCCGTGCCCGGATCGGCGGGCAGATGCGTCGACCCGAACCCGTCGGCCCAGGTCGTGCTCCCGAACCAGCGCATCCAGGACACCGGGTCGGCCGGCGAGGCGGCGTCGTAGACCTCGGGCGCCTCCAGCGCCCCGGCGTCGCCCTGCATCCCGGGACTGCCCAGCAGCACGACGGCGTCCGCGTCGAGGTCTCCGGGGGCGTCGGCGGCCTCGTCCACGACGACGGTTCCGTAGCTGTGCGCCACGACGGTCGTACGGACCGGCCCGTTCCCGGTGGCGGTACGACCGGCGTCCATCCCGGCCAGGGCGCTCGCCAACGCGACGCCGCCCCGCTCCGCCTGCAGCCGGAAGGCTGCGGTCGGCAGGCTGGACGGCGTGCGGTAGCCCAGCCACGCCACGGTCGCGACCGCCAGGCCGGGCGCCGCGGCACGCGCGGCGTCCCGGACGGCCCGGGCGTGCCGGGTCAGCTTCCCCAGGTCGTCGGCCGGAGTGGTGAGGATTCCCGGGACCAGCACCCCCACCGCGTCGGCGGTGTCCAGGTTGCCGAGACCCAGCGCCACCCGGTCGCCCGGGAGGTCGAGCAGCTGCAGCTGCACCTCCTCTCCCGCGGCCTCCTCCACCGCGATGGTCCGGGCCACGACGGCGGCCGTCGCCGCGAGGTCGTCCGGCAGGTCGGGATCGCGGAGTGCCCGGTCCAGCAGCCGCCGGTTCGCCTGGTCGCGTGCCCACGCGGGGACACCCTCGAGAGCCCCCACCGCATCCGGGGCCCAGGCGATCGCCGCGCGCTGCGCGGCGGGACCCAGATCGGCCCACCACCCCGCGACGTCGGCAGGGCTGCCCCCGGACGGGACGCGAGGTACGGGAACCGGCCCGACGAGGGGCAGCTCCGCGGCGAGGTCGTCGAATCGCGCCGGGACGAACGCGTCGTGGACCCCGAGACCCGAGAGGACGCTGCCGGCTTCCTCCGCCGCCGCGGCGGCCCGACGGGCGTGATCCAGGGCTTCCTCGGCGGCGAACAGGGCCGGAGCATCGACTCCCGAGCCCGCGAGCAGCGCTCCCGCGGTCGCCGGGACGTCGCCGGCGCCGCGGAGCCCGACGACGGCGAGCTCGTGGGCCAGCCCGGCCTCATCGACCAGCCGTCGGTAGGCGGCCAGCGACCGGGCCACAGCGTCGTCCACCGCCCAGGCCACCGCGGCCAGCTCGGTCACGGCCTCCGCGGCGGTGCGGGCGGCCGGCCCGCACCAGGTCTCCCCCGAATCCACCACCCGTCCGACGCCCTGCAGCCGGGCCCGCCAGGGCGAGAGCCGCTCGGCGACGCCGGCCAGGAGGGCCACGGTGCGCCGCAGGAGGGGCACGTCCCAGTGGGCGATGGCGGCCAGCGCGGCGGTCGTCCCGCCGGGTGCCGGCGCGGGGACGGTCACCGGGCCGCCGGGCCGGCCGTCTGCCCGGCGACGCCGATGCCCGTCGCCAGCGACCGGTCGTGCGCCCGGTAGACGTCCGCCGCGTCGGCGAAGGTGGTGGCGAGGGCGGCCGCACGCCCGGCGAGCAGCTCGCCCAGGGACGCCCAGGCGGTGGCCGTGGCGCCGGCGGACCAGCCCGCCGTCCCGCCGAGAGCGAGCGGGAGGGACGCGGCCGCGGCACGGCTCAGGTCGGCGTCCGCGGACAGCTCGGCCGAGAGGGAGGCCAGTTCGGCGCCGAGGGCCGCCACCGCCGCGGGCTCGATGGCCACCCGTCCGGCCGGGTGGGTGGGGTGTCCGGGCGAGGTCATGGGGCCCTCCGTCGTCGTCCCGGTCCAGGGCGGACCGGAGGCGACGGACGCTAGGAGCGCCCCGGGTGGGTTCGTGCGCCGTCGTCCACACGCGACGGCGGGTTCCACAACCGCACCGCGATCCTCCGGCCGGGGTGGGTCCGGCCGGGGGATCGCGAGGTGCCGGTGCTCAGGGAGCGGTCGTGGTCAGCGTCCCCGTCGTGTCGGTGGCAGCCCCACCGACGACGATCGAGCGCCGCTTGGACACCAGCACGGAGGCGACGATGACCAGTACCGCGGCGAGCGCGATGAGGACACGGACCGTGGTGTTGGCGTCGTCGCCGAACGACAGCCCGACGATCGCCGGGGCGATCAGGAGCGCGACGAGGTTCATCACCTTGAGCAGCGGGTTGATCGCCGGTCCGGCGGTGTCCTTGAACGGGTCGCCGACGGTGTCACCGATGACGGTGGCCGCGTGGGCCTCGCTGCCCTTGCCGCCGTAGGCGCCGTCCTCGACCATCTTCTTCGCGTTGTCCCAGGCGCCACCGGAGTTGGCGAGGAAGACGGCCATGAGCGTCCCGGCCGCGATGGCGCCGACCAGGTAGGCGGCCAGCGGCCCGATGCCGAGCCCGAACCCGACGGCCACCGGCGCGAGGACGGCGAGCAGGCCGGGGGTGGCGAGCTCGCGCAGCGAGTCCTTGGTGCAGATGTCGACGACCGCGCTGTAGTCGGGCCGCTCGGTGTAGTCCATGATCCCGGGCCGCGTCCGGAACTGCTCGCGGACCTCGAAGACCACCCGCCCGGCGGCCCGCGAGACGGCGCTGATGGCCAGCCCCGAGAAGAAGAACACGACCGATGAGCCGAGGACCGCCCCGACGATGTTCTTCGAGTTCACCAGCTCGAAGGCGTTGCCCAGGGTCGCGCCGGCCTCGTCGAGGGCCACCTCGATCTGGGCGCTGTAGGAGCCGAAGAGCGCCGTGGCGGCGAGCACCGCGGTGGCGATCGCGATGCCCTTGGTGATGGCCTTGGTGGTGTTGCCGACGGCGTCGAGATCGGTGAGCACGCGCGCGCCGGTCTCGTCGATGTCGCCGGACATCTCCGCGATGCCCTGGGCGTTGTCGCTGACCGGCCCGAAGGTGTCCATCGAGACGATGACGCCGGCGGTGGTCAGGAGGCCGCAGCCGGCGAGCGCGACGGCGTACAGCGCGGCGGCGCCACCGATGAGCGAGGCCCCGTAGACGGCGGCACCGATCAGGACGGCGGCGTAGACCGCGGACTCCAGGCCGAGCGAGATGCCCGAGAGGATGACGGTGGCCGGCCCGGTGAGGGAGCTGCGGCCGATGTCGCGGACCGGCTTGCGGCTGGTCTCGGTGAAGTAGCCGGTGAGCTGCTGGATGGCCGCGGCCAGGACGACGCCGATCAGCACCGACACGAAGCCGAGCACCTGCGGGCTGACCGTCAGGTTCTCCGCGTCAGAGATGCTCGGCAGGTAGATGAACGACGCGGCGGCGACCAGGACCAGCGAGACCGCCGCGGAGGTGAAGAAGCCGCGGTTGATCGGGGCCAGGCCGCTGGAGTCGGACTTGCCGGGGTTGCTGGCCAGGATGCCCACGACCGACGCGATGACGCCGATGCCCGCGACCAGGAGCGGGAAGACCATGCCCACCGCGCCGAAGAAGACCTGACCGAGGATCAGCGCGGCGACCAGGGTGACCGCGTAGGACTCGAAGAGGTCGGCGGCCATGCCGGCGCAGTCGCCGACGTTGTCGCCCACGTTGTCGGCGATCGTCGCCGCGTTGCGCGGGTCGTCCTCGGGGATGCCGGCCTCCACCTTGCCGACCAGGTCGGCGCCGACGTCGGCGGCCTTCGTGAAGATGCCGCCGCCGACACGCATGAACATGGCGAGCAGGGCGCCGCCGAAGCCGAAGCCCTCGAGCACGATGGGGGCGGTGTCGTCGAAGAGCAGGAGGGCCGCGGCGGCGCCGAGCAGCCCGAGGCCGACGGTGATCATCCCGCAGACGCCGCCGGTGCGGTACGCGATCCTGAAGGCCGGGCGGTAGCCGCCGGCGCGGGCCGCCGCGGCGACCCGGACGTTGCCCCGGGTGGCTAGCGTCATGCCGATGAAGCCGACCATCGCGGAGAAGAACGCGCCGATCAGGAAGAAGACCGCCCGGCCTGCCCGGGTGCCCCAGCCGCCGTCGGCGACCGGCAGCACCAGCAGGAGGAGGAACACGATGACGGCGAAGACGCCGAGCGTGCGGAACTGCCGTTTCAAGTAGGCCGCCGCACCTTCCTGCACCGCCACGGCGATCTCGCGCATCTTCACCGTTCCCTGGTCGGCGGCCAGGACGGCCCGTACCAGGTAGGCGGCGAAACCGAGGGCGGCCAGGGAGATGGCGAGGACGATGACGACCAGGGTCACGTCCCCGCCGGACAGCGAACTGTCGGGCATGTATTCCTCCAAGCGGTCGACGGCCGCCGGGAGGCGCGTGTCTGCACCCCGGATCGGCGGAGTTCGCGCCGGTATCGGAGATCCGCGGACCGAGCGCGGCGTGAGTGTAAGTGAGGTCACAGCGCGTACAGACGTCCACGACGTTTTGTCGCCCGCATCACACCCCGGCCGGCTCTCGCCACCCTGGGTTGCCGAAGGGTGTGACAGTGGAGAGGTGACGTCGGTCCACCCGGTCCGCCCGGCTCCCCCTCCCGGCGCGGCGACCGAACGACGGGGGCCGGTGGCGGGCAACCCCAGCCGGCGTTCCGGTGCCGCGGACGGGGCCCTTCCCGGGGCCGAGCTCCTCGCGTCCGTGCTGGCCGGCACGGCCGAGGAGGAGCAGCCCGTCACCCATGTCCACCACGTACCGGTGCGCGAGAGCAGCACCCTGCCCTGGCCGGACTGGGTGTCTCCCGGCCTGCGCGGGCGGCTGGAGGAGCGCGGCGTCCGCGCCCCCTGGCGCCACCAGATCGACGCGGCGCAGCTGGCGCGCGAGGGCCGGCACGTCGTCGTCGCGACGGGCACGGCCTCCGGGAAGTCGCTGGCCTACCAGCTGCCGGCGCTGACCCGGCTCGCCGAGGACCCGCGTGCCTGCGTGCTCTACCTG
>Ga0126307_10000267_pt1 | contig 33920 bp, 41 predicted proteins | sample Plot28_FD_89955 | JGI IMG/M metagenome (GOLD analysis project Ga0126307, IMG submission 89955) | Serpentine soil microbial communities from UC McLaughlin Reserve, CA, USA - Plot28 | ecosystem: Environmental > Terrestrial > Soil > Grasslands | place: USA: UC McLaughlin Reserve, Lake County... | reverse complement strand
GGAGACAGTTCCCAGCGCGCGGAGGACGCCCGGTCCCTACCGTCCCGGTGCCGATCCCCTTCGTTGCGGCCGCCGCGATGCTGGGTGCGTTTGCCCTGGGCAGAGCGACGGGGAGGATGCGCGGAAAGGGAAGCGGCCCCTGCCGTGCGGCACCCTGGAGGTTCGCCGGACCACCGCGCGCAGCCGCGGGCTGCGGCCCTCACCGTGAAGAGGCACGGACCGCCAACGGAGAAGAAGCTGTTGGGACGTAGGGCGAGCGCGAAGACCGACGGGAAGGAGGCGAAATGTACGCATTGAAGCCGACGGGTCGTGGACCGGTGTATGCTAGGCGTCCGTTCGGGAGATTCCCGCTCGGGTTCATACCCATCCTGGCGATCCTGGGGTTCGTGGCCCTGGCGTCGTCCGGCCCGTACGTTCCGTTCTTCCCGCTCGTACCGCTGTTCTTCGTGTTCATGTTCTTCGTCGCGCCGAGGCTCGGTCGCACCGTACCACGCGGCAGTCCGCGATTCAGCCGGGTACAGGAAGCTCGATCGGACCCGAATGGGCGAGAGAAAGAGCTGCTCCGCGCGCTGGCGCGCCACGAGGAGATCACCGCCGCCCGCGCGGCGATGGAGACCTCCCTGAGCATCGCGCAGGCGGAGGAGATGCTGGCGAAGCTGGCCTCGGGGGGGCACGTAGAAGTTCGGGCCCGAGCGGGAACCCTAGCCTACGCCCTGCACGCGGCGGACAGGCGCAAAGCCGGGTCGAAAGTACTCGCGCAGGCCGGGCCCGAACCGGTCGAGTAGAGACGTGGAGCACGAATAGGCAACCCGGTACCGCACCGCCAGAGAAGAGACGAGAATGATGTGTGGGTTTTTCACCATCTTTTGGGTGGCGATCGCCGCCCTCTTGGTATGGATCGTGCTCCGCGACCGTCCCGATGCGCGGCAGAGGATCTCGAGTGTCTTTGCTGCCCCACAGGCGCCAACGGACCCGGCAGAGGAGATATTGCGCGGCCGGCTGGCCCGAGGCGAGATAGACGCCGGGGAGTACGAGAGGGCCCTGAAGGTCTTGAAAGGATGAAACCTCAGTAAACTCGGCGACGCGCCTCGGCTCGTCGCCGGCCTTCATCTACCTCTTCGCCATGCACGACGTCGGGGGCCGAGATGGCCGTATTCCCGAAGCAGCAGCCGAGGCACCCGAACAGAGAGCGCGAGCATCTGACGGACCGATGTGCCCGGCCCTGTACGCCTATACCGAGGCCGAGAGGTAATACGCCACGGCGCAGGCGGTCAGCGCTATCAGGCAAGCCCCCAGCGCTACGATCGAGATGAGATTATCGATCCTCGCGGTACCCTTCCGTCGGTTCGCGATCGAAGGCCCCCGCGAGTTTCCAGGCGCCCTCACCTCAACAGTGCAGAGACGAGACCGGCCTCACAGCGCTCTCGACGTCCACCACTTTGCTCGCCCTCTGTCGGTCGAGGCGATCGGCGAGCGTGAGCTCTCTGCCGCACTCGCACCCGAAGCGTGTGCTTTCCGAGTACCACACCGAGAGTACTCCGCCAAGCACCGTTCGGTCTCCGCACTCCTCGCACACGAGGACGACCCTCCTAGAAGACCCGTTCATCTGCCAACCCCCTCTTCAGCTTTGGCAACCGACCAACAAATTGGCACACTCGAGAGGCGAGTACAACGTCAACCCCCTTCGAGTTGACGCAAGCTCTGGTTCACTCACGCTCCATAAAGCGCAAGTTCAGGTTTACCTTAACAAGGCATCCCCCCTATCCTCTCGAAAGGCGGGCGAAGAGTATTCGTGACCTAGCACCCCGTTAGCCGCTATACCGAACAGGTCAGTGCTCGTGTAGAACGGCGCGCAGTGGATCTTGTCGTACTTGCTCTGCTGGTAGTAGCGCTCTTGCTTCTGCTTGGGCGAGGCGGACGTTTTTCAGACGGCACATCGTCGATGGGATCATGGGGACCGGCCGGCATCAAGCCCTCTACGGAGTTGAAATCTAATTCCGGCTCCTCGCCTCACCGCCGTGCTAAACACCCGTTGGTGCTAAACACCCGTTGGTCACAGGCGCACAACGGACGCGAGCGAACTCCCGCACAATTCCTCGCTCAGCACCCAGAGCCTCCTTCTAGCCTGCGGATCGTAGGCTTGGCGGTTCGGCTCGTCTGCCACCAGCTCGTGCCCGCAGGCCACCAGCTCGGTGCGCAGGCTATCGCCCGTCCTCGCCACCACGCGCGTCTGTGCCGAATCTGTCATCGTCGCTTCCTAGTGTGGATCTCACGTTGTGACCGTAGGATATACCTGCGCTCGGCAGCCCGTCCTTAAGGGTTCGGACGTTAGGGTGCAGCTGGCGGCGGAGCATGTGGGCGGCTTGCCAAGCGTCCTCTGGCGGCGTTACTAGAACGGTTCAGCTAGTTTGCTTACTGCCCGGGCGTGTATCACCTGCGATTGTGGTGTACGTAAGCAAATAAAAGCAGGGAGGCCGTGATGGTTCAAGGCGTAGCGGTTGTCTGGATGCCCGTAGAGGACATAGAGCGGGCCAAGGGGTTCTACAGGGACACTTTAGGGCTCTCGATACAGAAAGAGGACGGCCCGTGGGCCGAGGTGGACGCCAACGGCCTCACCATCGGCCTGAACGGGCGCGAACCCGGTGGTACGGGGGCTGAGGGCGGCCCGGTAGTCACCTTCCAGCCTGAAGGCAGCCTAGACGAGACAGTAAGCAGCCTTAAGGAGCAGGGCGTGACTTTTCCCGCCGAAATCTCCGAGCACGACTGGGGGCGCGTCGCAACTTTCAAGGACAGCGAAGGCAACGATATTCAGCTTTACGAGCCGCCGAGCAGCTAACCCATTGCACCGACGCCTAGGGGTGGGGCTTCTTTGGCCCGCCCCTCTTATCTAGAGCCGCGTTGAGCAGCCTCCTCGCTCGCCCGCGGCCGGGTAGTTGATGGAAATCAGGAAGCCACCTCAAGCACTCCATCCCGAGCGATCTGACGAACAAACCAATAGCCTGTCTCATCAGACAGGCAAGAACTCGAGACCTACAAGGCCGGTGAGAGCATGACACCTAGAGGCGCCTGTGGCAGCTACGAAGCCTCCGGAAATGAAGCCTTATTCGAAGGAACTGAGATGGAGGATGCCACGTGCTCAAGCGCAGCGGCAAGGGCGTAAAGAGCCCGCTTGACGTAAACCTGAAATCATCGGACGTCTGGTTGATACAACGGGTCCGGAAGATCAGCCCCGAGATAGTGCCGCATTTGTTTGAGCATCCCTTGTGAATGAAGAGCAGGCGAGTTTGGGTTCATCGGTTGGCCGTGATAGATGGCTTTGTAGATGAAATCAAAGAATAATCTTCTGATATGGGGCCAGGTATCGTTGTGGTTTGCTTCGACCGAGTAACGGCCGTTGATGGAGAAATCGGTTCGCCTCGACTTGTCCTTGTAGTTCGAATAGGAGCCCTTTTCACCCTGTTTATCAGGCATCCATCCCCAAGAGTTTAGCTCGCCCATCGTTGGATAGTAATCCCCTGTTTTCGTGAATCGATCATCGAGTGCTAGCCAGACCCCTGTCTCACGAACTGTGCAGACATAGTAATTACCGACTACCAGACGAGCGGTCTCCGTAACTCTGACCGTCCACTTATCTCGTCCATAGACATTTACTTCTTTAATCGCCTCAGCAAGTATTGACAGAGCGACCTTTCTAATCTCCTCATCGGGGCACGCTCTCTCGATGACCTCGCGGGCGCTTCTTTCATCGTTATTGTCGGTCACTTTGCATATCCTCCTGTCCTCAGTACTCTCGGCGCACCCGGCTAACCACTAACCAGAGGCACGCGCACGTGACTAGACCGTCCTTGGCAGGGAGATATGTTTGCACCTCTCCGCCGAGTAGATCGTGTATCTCTCGTCGAGTATAGAGTTTGCCTTCTTCCAGCACCATAAGGCTCCTTAGATCTATCGCTTGCATCTAATGGTCAACTAGGGTCTTTATCCCTGCTCCAGGGCACGCTCTGGCTTCTGCATTACACCAACGAGCTTGCTCCCGAGGCTGAGACAACGGCCGCTGTGATAGCGGCCGCTGTGGAGGTAGCTCGTGGCGACTACGACCCCGAGGGAGTGGCGGCGTGAGCAAGGAGGAGCGCCTCCGTGCTGTCGCCGCCCTCATACGCCGCGGCGGGGGCCCGATCCCGGTCTCCGCCGGCGAGAAGAAGGCCGAGGAGATCGCACGCGAAGGCCGAGGCTTTGTCATCGAGTGGCAGAGGGAAGAGTAGGTAGGACTATGGAGGGAAGCATGACGACTATGCAGGAAATCGAAGCGAGTTACGGCGAGAAGGCCACCGACATCGTCTGGGGCTGGTACGAGACGCAGGACGAGATAGACCGCGAGATAGAGCCCGTCGGGGGACCGCACGCGGGCCTGTTCACGGCCCAACAGCGAGCCGGGGCTGCCAGGACACGGATGGGTGAGCGGGCGCAGGCGAACGCTGAGGAGAACTGCAAGGAGCACAGAGACTCTAGCCATATCCTTCTCTCCAACCACCTCATGACCCCGGGGGGTGCATACCTATTGGCTAAATGCTCGGGCATAACGCAGGCCGGTACCCCCGGCAGGGGTATACCCATAGACGGCTCTGACTACTGCTACGTTCACCACCCAGACCGTATCGAGGAGCGCAGGCGCCACGGATCGAAGGGCGGTAAGCGCGGAGGAAGGGGGAGGCCCTCCGTCGAGCTCGCAAGGCTGCAAGGCCTATTTGAGGACCTGGCCGCTAAGGTCCTCTCAGGCGAGGTCGAGCGCGGCGTCGGCGCTGTGGTCGGGCGGCTCTTAAACGGCGCCCGGGCGTGCGTTAGGGACGCCTTGGCCGCCCGCGAGCAAGAGGAGCTGATCGGGCGCCTGGAAGCTCTAGAGGAGGCCTTGGAACGGCAGAAGGAGAGTCATAGGTATGGGGCTTAGAGCTAGGTTAGAGCGCCTGGAGCACGCGGCGCGGAGCACCCTGGTGAACTTCGAACTCCTCGACGGAACCCGCTTCTACTACAACCCGCAAACCTTCGATCTGTTCTTGCATTGGTACGACTGCCTTGTGGCAGGCAACCCCGACAAGTGGCCAGAGGCGCCCGAAGCCGTGCGCAAGGTGACGGAAGCCAAGGACCCCGAAGCGGCGCTAGAGAGCATCTGCGGCGGAGCCTCGTGGGACGTGCTCCCCTATGACGCAGAGGCGCTCACAACAGAGCGGGTAATCAGGCCGCGTAGCCTCGTGGCTGGCCGGGACGTGTACGATCAGGAGGTAGAGGACCTCTCTGAGCCCTGATGCCTGACGGGAGGACTGGCGCGGGGAGGGCGCTGTGCCTTGGGGTAAGGGTCACGCTGCGAGAGGCTCCTATTCGGTTGGGCGTATGCGAGGAAGCCACCTTGGACTAACGGAACGTCTGAAGAAAGCGCTCGACGATCGTCACTTCGACTTCGGCGAGGGAGATTTCGTGGTCGAGTTCCCAACTCAGGCTCGTGACGCCGAATTCCTTTATGCCGCAGGGTGTGATGCGGCCGAACCAGGAGAGGTCGGTCTTCACGTTCAAGGCGAAGCCGTGAGAGGTGATCCAACCGGACGAGAACTTCACGCCGATGGCGGCGATCTTGTTCTCCCCCACCCACACGCCCGTGTACTCTGGGTGATGCCAGCCCTCGAGCCCGTAGTCTGCGAGCACCCGGATGAGAACTTCTTCGAGTTCACGGAGGTAGGCGTGGATGTCGCGCACCTCGAGGCGCAGGATCGGGTACCCCACGATCTGACCCGGACCGTGGAAGGTCGCGTCCCCCCCCCTGTCGCTCCAGAACACCTCGGCCCCCAGAGCCCGGAGGTACTCTTCTCCGGCGCCCAGGTTCCCGGCGTCCTTCGCCGCCCTTCCCACCGTGTAGACCGGCGGATGCTCGCACAGGATGAAGGTGTCGGGGATCCCGTCCTCCTTTCTGAGCAGCACGAGCTCCTTCTGGAGATCCCAGGCTTCCGCGTACGGCGTGAGTCCTGGCAGCCGCCGCACATCGACGGTCGTTTCAGGGCGAGTCTGCTTCTCCAGGGCCATGCCTGAGCTCTAGACGCCCGCGACCCCGGCTGCGGGGCTCTTTCTGGCATCCGAGGTCTGTTCATGGGCGTGGTAGGAGCTACGGACCAGCGGACCGCTCTCGACGTGCTTGAAGCCTAAAGAGAAGCCGTATTTGCGCAGGCTCGCGAACTCTTGGGGCGTGTAGTAGCGGCTCATCGGCAGGTGGTTCTCGGAGGGCCTGAGATACTGGCCGATGGTCAGGATGTCCACGTCGTGATCTCGCAGGTCGCGCATCGTCTGGTGGATCTCCTCCTCTACCTCGCCCAATCCGACCATGAAGCCACTCTTGGTCAGCCCATCGGGGTTCAACTCCTTGGCGTAGCGAAGCACCTCCAGGGAGCGAGGGTACTTCGCCTGCGGACGGACGGCATAGTAGAGACGCGGGACCGTCTCGATGTTGTGGTTGAAGGTGTCGGGACGGGCCCCTATGACCGTCCTGACGGCGTCGCGGTCGCCCTTGAAGTCGGGGGTCAGGACCTCGACGGCGCAACCAGGAACCTCTTCCCTGATAGCGCGTATCGTCTCGGCGAAGATGGAGGCTCCGCCGTCCGCGAGCTCGTCGCGGTTCACGCTCGTTATGACGGCGTGCTCCAGGCCCATCTTCTTCGCGGCGTCGGCGACGCGGTAGGGCTCGTCGAGGTCGAGCTCGGTGGGCCTGCCAGTGAGCACGGCGCAGAAGCCGCAGGAACGAGTACAGACGTTGCCGAGGATCATGAAGGTAGCGGTACGGTTGTTCCAGCACTCGCCGATGTTCGGGCAGCGTGCCTCTTCGCAGACCGTATGAAGGTTCAGCTCGCGCATGGTCTCTTTTATGTCGCGGTAGACCTCGCCGTCGGGGATGCGCGCCTTGAGCCATTCGGGGCGTCCGTGGGCGCCAGGCATCCCCCTCGCCTGTTGCCGGAAAGGCAGGTATTCCGTCGACGTCCCGTCTGGCGGCGGGGGTACTGGCCTGTCTTCCCAGCGATGGCGAACCTCGAAGGTTTTCGTGCCGCCGTCAAGTACTTTGATGTTGATCTGTCTGCGGGCCACGACTCTCCTAACTTTTCACACCTTGCGCCCTATGGTATCGCACGGCGACGAGACCGTGCCGCCGGAGGAGCTCACGGCTGATGCCTGAAACCTAGATATGGATCGGATGTCCTTCCGCGGCCATCGCGGCCTCTCCGACGACCTCAGAGAGGCTCGGGTGGGGATGCATGGTCATCCCGATCTCCTCCGGGGTGCCCTCGACGAGCTTGGCGAAGACGCCTTCGGTGATGAGGTCCGTGACCTTCGGCCCTATGGCGTGCATCCCGAGGATCAGATCCGTCTCCTCGTCGGCGACGACCTTGAAGAACCCGTTGGACTCGCCTTCGATAAGCGCCTTGCCGATAGCCCTGAACGGGAACTTCGTCTCCCTGACCTCGTAACCCTCCTCCTCGGCCTGCGCCTTCGTGAGCCCGAAAGAGGCTACCTCGGGCCTACAGAAAGTGACGCGTGGGACGAGGTTCCTGTCCTTGGGCATCGGGTCCTCGCCGGCCATGTGCTCGACGGCGATGATGCCTTCGTGCCCGGCCTCGTGGGCGAGCCAGAAACCCCCGACCACGTCGCCCGCCGCGTACACGCCGTCCTCGGACGTCCGCCCGTACCCGTCGACCTGGATGATGCCGCGCTCATCGACCTCGACGCCTGTCGCTTCGAGGTTGAGGTCCTCGATCACGGTCTTCCGCCCGACGGCGACGAGCAACGCCTCGGCCTCCAGGGTATCGCCACTAGCTTCGCTGGCCTCACCCGTTGGCGGGTCTTCGCCGCCGTAGCCGCCGCCCTCGCCATCCGTCTCCTCCTGCTCTTCCGATTCTGCGCCGGCCACGGTGATCTTGACGCCGCTGTCGGTCTTCTCCAGGCTCGCGGGGTCGGCCTTGGTGCTCGTGAGCACCGTGATGCCGCGGTTCTCGAATTCCTTCTTGAGCGCCTTGGAGATCTCCGGGTCCTCGAGCGGCACGAGACGGTCCAGAATCTCGACGATGGTCACCTCGGTGCCGAAGTCGTTGTACATGCTCGCGAACTCCACGCCGACGGCACCCGATCCGAGGATGATCACGGACTTTGGGTAGCCCTCGTCGTTGGTGACGATGTCGTCTGAGGAGATGATCTTCTCGTGGTCGAACTCCAGGCCTGGCAGGCTGTTTACGGCCGATCCGGTGGAGATCAGGACGTTCTCCGCTTCGAGCTCCTCCTCGCCGTCTTCGGTCTCTACCTTTATCTTCTTCGGCTCGACGAAGCTGCCCACGCCGTTGTAGACGGTTACCTTGTTCTTCTTCATCAGGCCCTGTACGCCGCGCCTGAGCTGGTTTACGACCTGTTCGCGGCGCTTGGCGGCCTGCAGGTAGTCGAACTCTACCTCGCCGACCTTGACCCCGAAGTCTTCGCCGTCTCTGATGTCGTGCAGGAGATGTGCCGTCTGGAGCAATGCTTTGGTCGGAATGCATCCCAGGTTCAGGCACGTGCCTCCGAGATGCCCGCCCTCCCGCTTCTCGATGAGGGCCACCTCCATCCCAAGCTGGCTGGCCCGGATCGCCGGTATGTATCCACCGTTACCGCCACCGATCACTACGAGGTCGAACTTCTCAGCCACCCTGGGCTCCTTTCACGCTATTTACCACAACGATTCTAACCCTCCCCCTCCTCCGGAGCCATCCTCCCTCTGGCACGCGGGACAGAAGTGCGACGGCCTCCCGCTTACCTTTTCCCTAACTACCTCTCCTTCACACCCCGGGCAAGGCCGCCCTTGCTTCTCGAAGACCCTCAGGTAGTTCTGATGCCCCCCTGGCCGGTCCAACACATCCTTGTAGAGGCGTACTGTCGTTCCCCGATGTTCGACACCGGCCGCGAGATTGGACCGGATCGCCGCATGCAGCGCCTCCCATTCGCCCTCCGAGAGCGTGTTGGCTTTGCGCCTGGGATGCAGCCTCGCGTCGTACAGGATCTCGTCAGCGTAGATGTTCCCGATGCCGGAGACGACTTTCTGATCCAGGAGCAGAGGCTTTATCTGGGCCCTCCGTGAACCGATAGTACGTTGCAGATACCCTGCGTCGAAGCCATCCTCGAGCGGCTCAGGTCCCAACGAGGATAGCCGCTCCTCGAGTTCCCCGGCGTCGAGTAGCCGCGCCCGTGTGAAGCCCGTCTCGTCCCGGAGGAAGAGCCTCCTGTCACCGTCGAGGTGCAGAACGAGCATGAGTGCTTTCTCAGGCTCGGCGACAGGCGGCACGAGCAGGAGTTGGCCACCGATCTTGAGCTGGAAGACCAGCGAGTCCCCCGTATCGAGCTCCACGATAAGGTGCTTGGCGCGCCGCCGCACCCCTGTGATGCTGACAGCTTCGAGCCGGCTTGCAAACTCTTCCGACGAAGGCTGCTCCACGAGCGAAGGGTCGAGGACCTCGGTCCGCTCGATCTTCGAGCCGAGGACGAGCCCGCGCAGGTCCTCCTTTATCGTCTCGACCTCCGGCAACTCGGGCATACGCGTATTTATACCCGCTCCGCACTGCGTAATCTCGGTCGTCTCACTCGGGCTTGCGCGCGACGAAGGCGGTGTGACCTTCGGAGAGCGGAAGGTCGCCGTACGATCTCATCGTCCGAACCTGGAAGCCTGACCGTTCGAGCTCCGTGGACAGCTCCGTCGGGTCGTACAGCCGCACGCGATGGACCTCTTCGTCCCGCCTGTATAGCTCTCCCACCTTGCGAAAACTCACGATCCGGCGCTCCATAGCGCCCCGCTCGATGTCCTCCTCCAGCTCGGAGAGCACCGCCCAATCCTCTCCAACGCTGAAACCCTTCGACCTGGCGCCCGGCGGCACCTGGCCAGGACCCAACACGTCGAAGACGAAGACGCCGCCGGGGACGAGCGCGTCGTGAACGCGCCGGAAAAAGCGACCCAACCCCAGCTTCTCGCTCTCCGGGTCGAAGAGGTAGTTGAGGACCTCGCTCATGGCCGTGACCGCGTCGCAAGGCGGGATCTCGACCTCGAAGAGCGATCCCACCCGGAACTCGGCCTCGGGCACCTTTTTGCGAGAGAGCTCGATCATCGCTTCGGAGATGTCGATACCAAGGACCATGTAGCCTACGTCTACGAGCTCCCGCGCCCACAGGCCGCTGCCGCAACCCAGGTCGACAACTAGACCGTCGTGTATCCCGTTGTGACCCAGGATCTCGAGTATGCCCGGCGCTGATCTGAGGGCGAACTCGGCATGGCCGACGTCATGTATGTACGCGATGTCCTCACCGTACCACCGCGTCGTATCGGGACCTCCCGGGGTTATCTCAGTCCCCCGTAAGCCGGACGGATGGGGCCTCGAACATGGGAACGGGCTCCCTGTAGACGGCCCTGTAGAGACCGCCGAGCATGACGGAGCGGGCGTCGAGCGAGCGCATGGCGCCCTCGCGGACTCTCCGTTGGCCTTCTTCGTCCCCCGCGTAGGGTGCGATGGCGTCCATCATGATGCGGGCGTGGGTCACGTCCATCGTGACGTGGCTCGTGAAGATCTCGAGCGCTTCGTCAGGTAAGCCTGCACACTTTCTGAGGCCGTCGGAGAGCCTGGCGTAGATCGGGGGCACGGGCCACTCGCTCGCCGGCCCGAGGGCGCCCAGCCCGAGCCTGAAATCGGGGTGGCCCGAGAGCGCATAGTGGGTGGTGATGTACATCTCTATCTCGGGGAGCGTCGGAGGCTCCTCCCACTCCTCCTCACCGATGCCAAGCGCCTCCAGGAAACGCCTGTACAGGGCGGGATGCGTCTCTTCGGGCTCGAGATGGCCGTATTCGTCGAAGAGGACCTCGGCAAGCGCGAGCTGGAGCTTCTCGTCGTCGCGGCACCTCGAGATGAGAGCAGCCAGGTACAACCGGCTTACCCTGACGTGCCTGTAGTACTGGATCGCAAACGTCCTTATCCCCTCCGCATCAGCATCTCCGTCCCCGAATCGCTCCAGAAAAGGATGCGTGAGCGCAGGATGCCCGATCACGTCACGCTTTAGTCGGTCGAGAAACTCTTGCGGGTTCTTGCCGCTCGCCTGGTATCGCATGTTTCACAGTTTAGCGTAAGGTTAGTCAGCATATCAGCCTGTCAGCCGAGGTTTTCGCGTGCGCAAGCCGAAGTGCTGAAATGCCGGAGCGCTGACCGGCTGAAATGCTTGCTTTCCAGGCAATTCATCCTTGTCTCACCAGCCTCAGTGAGGTATAATGGGCGCATGACGGAGACGAAGAACACTATCAGGCAGGATTGGCTCAGCGTTCCGCGGCGGCGGGAGGAGGAGCGTTTGGACCCGCACGTGTACAAGCGCGGCATCAACGGGCTGACGGTTGAGGAGGCGTTGCGCCGGGCTTTTCCGAGGGTGATGGACATTCTGAGGAGGAGTGGCGAGGATTATTCGGAGTTCGAGCGGCAGCTGGTGCGGCAGACCGTTCGGGCTTGTCTGATCTCCCAGGTCTCTCGCGCGAACCTCTACCGCATCGCCGGCATCCTGGTCGCCGACCGGCGCGACGAGGGCGCGCACATCGATACTTCGCTCGCGCTCGCCTACGTTGCGGCGCTCAGGGAGGCGTTCCTGACGGAGCTCTCCGTCGGCGAGCGGGTACAGACGCCGCTCGGTTCCGGGGAGATCCGCTACGTCTCTGGTGATGGCGCCAACGCCGCCGTCAAGCTGGACAACGACTACGAGGTCTGGTTGCCGGCGGAGAGGGTGTCGCGTCCCGGCTCGCCCGTGGGATCGCCCATACGTCGCGCCTCCTAGAGGAAGCCTGTTATAGACAGGCGGCTTTCCGGGTAGACTAGGGGGGTCGTAAAGGCTATAGAGGACGCGCCATGGAGAAGTCAAGAGCACGGGTGATCTGCAACCCTCTCTCCGGTGGTGGCTCCTACGACCCTGATGAGATCCGCGAGGAGCTCGAAGACCTGGAGGTCGAGTGGGTCCAGACCGAAGGTCCTGAAGATGCGATAGGCGCTGCTGAGGAGTGGCGCGAGGGCCTGCTCATCGTCGCCGGGGGAGACGGCACGGTCAACGACGTGATCAACGGGCTCGGCCGGGCCGGTTTCCCCGAAGGTGTCACCCTGGGTATCCTGCCCGCCGGGACAGGCAACGACCTCGCCGCGACGCTGTGCATCCCTGAGGATGCCGACCTCGCCGAGGACGTAATCCGGCAGAACCGGGAACGGAGGCTGGATGTGGCCAGGGTTCGTTCGGAGGGCATTGGCGAGCGTTTCTTCATCAACGTGGCGACGGGAGGCCTCGGGGCTGAGATCTCCGATGCCAACGACGAAGAGTTGAAGAAGCGGTGGGGCAAGCTCTCCTACCTGCGGGCCTCGCTTGAGGTAGCAAGGAACTTCGACGTGCGCGAGATCACGCTCTACCTCGACGGTGAGGAGCGCCAGGTGAAAGCTGTCAACATCGCCGTGGGCAACTGCCGCTACACGGGGGGTGGCTGGCCGGCCACCCCGAAGGCCAACCCGGAGGACGGTCTCCTCGACGTGGTCATCATAGAGACCCTTGGAGTGGCTGATCTGCTCGACCTCGCGCCGGCGGTGCTGGAGGAGTCGGGCTACCTGGACAGAGATGGCGTGCTCTTCGTGCGGGCGAAGGAGATCCTGGTCGACACCCAGCCCCCTGGCCTGGAGTTCACCGCCGACGGCGAGGTCATCGGCAACGAGCCGGCGCAGTTCTCCGTACTCCCCCAGGCCCTGAAGGTCATAGTCGGACCTGATTACGTCCCCGAGCCGGCGGGATAGAATAGAGCCATGATCAGAGTGCTGCTCTTCGGCGCCGCGGCCGACAGGGCCGGGACCCGCGAGATTGAGTTACCGGTGGACGAAGGCGCTACCCTCCAGGAGATCTGGCCTATGCTCACAGAGAAGCATCCCGACCTCGCACCGATGGGCGATACGCTGGCTTTTGCCGTCAACGGCGAGTACGCGCGCGGGGACGCCGGCGTCTCGCCCGGCGACGAGATAGCCGTCCTTCCGCCCGTCTCGGGCGGTTGAATGTTCGCCATAGTCGAGGAGTCGCTTGACATCGGAGCTTTGATCCGGGACGCCCAGAGGCCTGACTGCGGCGCCATAGCCACGTTCGTCGGCACGACGAGGGTCGACGAGTCGGAAGGCGCAGCGGTCGAGTACCTGGAGTACGAGGCGTACCGTCCGATGGCCGACAGGAAGCTGGAGGAGATCGGGGCCGAGATAGAAGGGCGCTGGGACCTCAGGCACGTCTCGATAGTGCATCGCCTGGGCAGGGTGGACCCTGGCGAGGCAAGCGTCGCCATAGTCGTGGCCGCTCCGCGCCGCGGGCCGGCCTTCGAGGCGAGCCGCTACGCCATCGAGCGCATAAAGGAGGTCGTACCCATCTGGAAGCGCGAGGTCTGGTCGGACGGGTACGTCTGGGTAGGGAGCCAGGTCGGAACCAGAGATCGGGCAACAGGTCTCAGGTAACAGGGTTTCTCCGCGAACCGCCGGGCTACTCCAGCGGGCTCTCTGACGGATGCTACGTGAACAGCACGTAGATCACGAACGCCCCGGCGAAGGTCAGGCTACCTGCGACGATGACCAAGTAGACGGCCACGGACGGCTCGAAGTCGCGCGCCGAGATACTGCGCCTGTTACGGAGGAACTGCATCGTCCCCAGAATGAGCGTGAGGGCACCGAGAAGGGCGAGTGACATCCCGAACAGTTCTGTGGCGTTCGTGGAGCCTACCTGAAGGTGCGCGGCCCTTGCCAGCGCCCCCGCCCTTTCGACGACGAGACCCAGCGAGATCAGGCTGACCCCCGTCCTCACCCACGAGAGCAGTGTCCGCTCGTTCGCGAGGTGCTCCCTGATCTCGGTCCCGCCCTGCTCTGGCGGGTCAGTGTGCTCGTTCTGCGGTTGCAAGATCTCTGACCTCCTCCTCGCGGGCGTGGGCGGAGACCGGGCCTCCACACCGAAGATTACATGTTGGAGCGCCAGGGAGATTTCTCGCCTCCCGATTTTCGGCCTGAGTTGGAGACCCAGGTCTCGTACCTCAGCCCTGGCTGGAAGAGCCATCGGACGTCTCGTAGGAGCGGTTGGTGGTCAGCGTCTTGTGTCGGCCTGCTGCTCCCAGTCGGTCTTGGTCAGCGCGTACTCGACCTCCCCGTGCTCCGCCCCCACGATGGGCTCCTGCCAATCCTCGTGGAAGGTCCGCGAGTAGGCCAGGCCTGCCTTCTCCATCACGCGCCGGGAGGCGGTGTTGACCGCCATCGTCTGCGCGAACACGCGCTGCACGCCGAGCTCGGTGAAGCCCTTGCGGATCAGCGCGCGAGATCCTTCGGTTGCATAACCCTTGCCCCAAGAGGATCTCTTGAGCCGGTAGCCGAGCTCGACTTCGTCGGAGCTGCCGCCTTCGGGAGGGTGGAACGCGAACCACCCCAGAAACGTCCCGGTAGACTTCTCGATGGCCGCCCAGAACCCGAACCTTTCGGAACGCTCGTAGTAGTCGAGGAACTTCGGCAGGGTCTTGCTTTCGACCACGTCGCGGGGCGTGGATTTGCCGCCGGTGAGGAAGCGCATGACCTCGGGATCGCCATCGAGGTCGAGCAGATTGTCCACGTCGGTCTCGGTGAACCGACGCAGCACCAGGTGCTCGGTTTCCAGGAAGACGTGCACCCCTAACTCCTTCATGCGGCGGGGCATACGAGGGCAGCATAACCGGGCGCAGCATCGACGGCAAGCCGCGGAGGTCCAGCTTGATTTCCTCCCGATGTGCTCTCGTGAACGGGGATCTGCTGTCCAACCAACGAGTCGAGAGTACCCGAACTGTATGGCGTGGCTTCGCCCCGCGGGTATACTCGCCGCATGGGCAAGGATCGCGCAGCTCTCGGTATGGACTTCGGGGTGCGGGTCGCGGCGGTGGTGGCAAGAAAGGGAGCCCTGCTCCTTGTTCGCCACCAGAAACCGGACAGGGACCCGTACTGGGTATTGCCGGGAGGCAGGCTCGAGCCGGGCGAGACTATACCAGAGTGCGCGAGCCGCGAACTCGCTGAGGAGACGGGCCTCACGGCACGCTTCTCCGGCATCCTCTACGTGAGTGAGTTCCTGAGAGAGGGACGCCATACGATCGACGTCGTCGCCCGGATGGCTCTGGAAGGTGAGGGGGAGGCGAGCCTCGGGAGCGACCCCGAGGTCGCGCCTGGTAACGAGCCGACTCTCACGGAGGTCCGCTGGGTAAGCGTCGAGGAGCTGCAGGAGATCGAGCTTCTACCAGCCTCCATACAGGAGAGGCTGCTCAGGGACGCTGGCGACCGATGGGCCCCGGAGAGAGTCTACGTTGGGAGCACAGATGGCTGACCCACAGGGCACGTTGCTCTCGGTCGTTCTGTTGGACTCGGCCGTCGCAGGAGTCGTGATCGGGGGGTTCTGGCTGGCTGTCACGTGGATGCGGAGCTTCGGCAAGAAGGTAGGATATTCTCTGGCACCTCTTGGGTTCTCGCGTCCGCGGGGAGGCATCCTGGCGGGGATCGGGACCGGGGCGGCCGTCGGCGTCGGTGCCTTCCTCCTTAGTATTATCGTAACCCCTCTCAGCGTCCTCGTCCTCGAACGGCTCGGCTACTCTACGGAACTGACGATCCAGCAGCCGTTTATGGAAGGGCTTGTCGGCTGGGTGCAGGAGAGCCCTGGCGTAGCCGTACCGGCGATAGTCCTGGTCGTCGTACTCTTCGGTCCCGCCGTGGAAGAGCTCGTCTTCAGGGGGGCCATCTTCAACGGCCTCTACCGGCTGGGTGCCCTGATCTCCACCAGGTCTGTTGGAGCGGAGCATTCCAAAGGGTCCACCAGCAAGTCCATTTTCGTCTCTGCCGCGCTCGCATCTTCCATACTGTTCGCCTTGCTGCACCTCGAACCCGTACTCTTGCCGATCCTCTTGCTACTGGCCATAACCCTGTGCGCGCTATTCCAGCGGGCGGGTAGCCTCCTTCCCTCGTTCGTCGCCCACGCGACGTTCAACTCCTTCGCCGCCACGCTGATAGTCCTGAGAGGGCTGAACGTACTGAACATCCCCATCTAGCGGTCGCGCGGTTGTTCTCCGACGTAGCGGGCCCTGGGACGTATTAGAGCGCCGCTACGGTACTGCTCTATGGCGTGCCCGATCCAACCGACGGTCCTGCCGAGGGCGAAGAGGGCGACGGCCCCGCCTGGCGGCAGCTCCAGCGTCCGCGCGACCGTCGCAAGCGCGAAATCCACGGTGGGACGCTCGTCCATCAGGTGCAGCATCTCTCCGGCAACGTTATCGGAGAGCGTGACGGCGACACTCTCCGGATACGCCCGGGTCGTCAGGCGAAGCAGACCGGCACCGCGGGGATCACCTCCAGGATACAGCGAGTGCCCGAAGCCAGGGATACGCTCCCCCCGCCTGAGACGGCCGGAGATCACCGCCCGCGCATGCCCTGCGTCCTCCACCTCCCGCAAAAAGGCTTCGACGAGTTCGATCTCCCCCCCGTGCTTGACGCCCCCGAGCGCCGCAAGCCCGGCCAGTACAACGGCATAGGGTGTGGCCCCGGACGAGGCGACGCATCTGGCAGCGAAGGTCGAGACCGGCAACTCATGGTCCGCACAAGAGACGAGCGCGGAGCCGAGCAGCGCCTCGGCCCCTGGATCGCCCGGCCTCCAGCCGCGCCAGAGCGTTTCGGCCAGTCCAGGGGCCGACTCTCCGGCGGCCACCTCCGTCATCAGGCGGAGTATCCTGGCGCCGGTGCGCGCGACGGCGGGGTGACGCAGGTCGTAGGCGGCCGGGTCTTCGGCGGCCGCCACAGGAAGCAGGACCTGGAAGACCTCGACGGGCGTCAGCCCGTCTACGCTCTCCAAGAGAGTACGTATGCGCCGGGAGGGTCCAGACATCTCAGGCGGGAAGAGCACCGGAGCCATCGCCTCTTCACCCGTCCAGATCAAGGCCGCAACCTCCTCGATGCTCTTCTCCTCGGCGAGCACCCCGACGTCGCGTCCCCTGTAGTACAGTGCGCCACTGTCGATCAGGGTGATCCCCGACTCGAGCACAGGCGTGCCCCAGTGCAGGGCACCCTCCACAACCCCGTCAGGGTCCCGCCTGCGCTCCTTCCTCTCCTTGAGTCTCCATACGTCCTCCGCCCTGTAACGCCTGCTGCGCCCCTTCCCGTCGACCGCCTCGGAACGCACCATCCCCCTGCTCACGTACGCATACAAAGTCGCCACGCTGATCCCCAACTCCTCCGCAGCCCGCCCCGCACTGAGATACCGCTCCTCCATCCAACCGCCTCCTTCACTACCCCAGCCATCCCCTCCCGAGATCGTACTTTATATTGATTAGGGAATCAATATTGATCCACGTTCCATCAAGGGTTACGATAGATGACTACGAGGGCTCGGGGATCCGGGTCAGGCCGAAAGGACGAACATGAGCGAGAGTTCTCGGACGGGCTTTGTTGCGGGGTTGGAGGAAGTGGTGGCGGCCGAGACCCGACTGAGCGGCGTGGACGGTGAGGCTGGGGAGTTGACGATTGCGGGTTTCCCCGTCGAGGAGCTGGCGGGGCGGGCTTCCTTCGAGGAAACCGTCTACCTGCTATGGCGCGATGCCCTGCCAGACACCGAGCAGCTCGCGGACTTTCGGGCTGAGCTTGCCGGGCGGCGGGGGTTGCGGATGGCGATGTTGGATCTGTTACGGTCCTTGGCTGCTGAGAAGGCGCCGGTTATGGATGCGCTGCGCATGGCCTCTGGAACTGTGAGTCCGGGCACTGACAGTGAGGAGGCGCTGGCGATGGTGGCCTGTCTACCCACTATCGTGGCGGCGTACTCGCGGATGCTCGAGGGCGAGGAGCCCGTGGACCCTGATCCGGACCTTGGCCATGCGGCCAACTATCTGTACATGCTCACGGGCGAAGCGCCTGGCGCGGAGTCCACGCGGGCCCTCGAGACTTACCTCAACGCCGCATCCGACCATGGTATGAACGCCTCCACCTTCGTCGCGAGGGTCATCGTCTCTACCCGCTCGGACTTCGTCTCGGCCGTGGTAGGGGCGATCGGGGCGCTCAAGGGGCCATTGCACGGTGGTGCGCCTGGGCCCGCGCTTGATGTGGTGTTCGAGATCGGGGACGCGAGTAGGGCCGAGGTGTACCTGCGAGAGAAACTCGGTCGCGGCGAGCGGCTCATGGGCTTCGGGCACAGGATCTACCGTGTGCGCGACCCGAGGGCGGACGTGCTCGCCGTCGCCGCAGAGCGTCTCTACACGACCGACGGGGACAGGGAACTCTACGAGCTGTCGCTGGAGGTGGAACGTACTGCGTTGCGGCTGCTCGCGGAGCACAGGCCTGGCAGGAACCTGCAGACCAACGTCGAGTTCTACACGGCGTTGTTGCTGCACGGGCTTGGATTACCCACGCAGCTCTTCACCCCCACCTTTGCGGTAGGGAGGGTGGCGGGGTGGACCGGGCATAGCTTCGAGCAGAGGGCGCTCGACCGCCTGATCAGGCCGCAGTCCGTGTACGTGGGGAGCATGGACAGGAGATGGGTGCCGCTCGAAGAGCGGTAGTACAAAGCAACAAAACGACCCCCGGAGAAGTCCGGGGGCCGTACCCTTCTGAGCGTTACGCAGGTATCCCGTCTTCCAGCACGTCCGCCTTCACTACATGGGAGGCGGATAAAGTAACCCAGGATCCCGCCGGGTGTTTTGGTGGTCCTAGGTCAGAGCCACCTCTCCCAGAAGATACCCGCGACTACTACTCGATGCGTCTATCTGGATCACCTCCTTTCGCGTGCCTTCAACTTGGCGAAGTTTACTACCGCCTTCTGTATCCAGCAAGGGCGATCCTCAAGATTGTTTCTCTTCAAGGCGAAGCCTGAGGAGATCGAAGGCCCGGTTCGCGCTCCGCTCGCGGATCGAGCCCCTGGAGCGGGCCCAGGCGGTGAGGTCGACCTGCTCTGCGAACGTGTCCTCCGGATCGGAGATTCCCACGAAGACGAGCCCGACGGGCTTCTCCTGTGTCCCGCCGTCGGGACCGGCGATGCCCGTCACAGAGAGCCCGTAGTCGGCACCGGAAACCCTGCGCGCCCCCTCGGCCATCTCGCGCGCCACGGGCTCGGAGACGGCACCGTAGTCCATGATCATGGCGTGCGGCACCCCGAGCAGGCGCTCTTTGGCCTCGTTGGAGTAGGTTACGAGCCCCTCCTCGAAGTACGCGGATGATCCGGGCATGTCAGTCAGGCGCTTGGCGAGGAGTCCCCCCGTGCAGCTCTCCGCGAGGGCCAGGGTAGCGCCCCGCTCCAGGAGCAGGCGTCCGACCGCGCCTTCGAGGGTCTCGTCGTCCTCGCCGAAGTAGTAGTCGCCGAGGCGGGCGATGACCTCCTCCTCGACCGGCGCTATCTTCTCCTGCGCCTCTTTCTCGGTGGCGGCCCTGGTCGTGATACGCAGGCGCACCCTGCCCTGGCCCGCCAGCGGTGCGACCGTGGGGTCGGTAGCGTCGAGGAACTCCTGGACCCTCTCGGCGAGCGCTGACTCCCCGATGCCGGCGAAGTGGAGGGTTTTGGAGACGATGGAGCCCTCGCTGCGGGCCCGGATCAGGGGCTCTAGCGTCGCCTCGAACATGCTCTTCATCTCCGTAGGCACCCCCGGGAGCGTGGCGAACAGCGTTCCTTCCCACTCCACGAGAGCCCCCATCGCCGTCCCCACAGGGTTGGGGATTAGCCGCGTTCCTTCGGGGAAGAGGGCCTGCTTGTAGTTGTTGGAGGTCGGCTCGCGGCCGAACTTCGCGAACATCGTGTCCACGTGCTCCCTGGCTTCGGTGTACTCGACCATCTCGCGGCCCGTCACGGTCGAGAGGCAGGCGTTGGTCAGGTCGTCCGAGGTCGGGCCGAGACCGCCCGTGGTTACCACAAGGTCCGAGCGGGACGCGGCCTCGCGCAGGGCGGCGACGATCCTCTCCGAGTTGTCCCCGACGGTCGTGTGGCGGTAGATGCCCACCCCGAGCTCGGCGAGGCGCTGGCTGATCCAGGCCGTGTTCGTGTCCACGAGGTCGCCGAGTAGCATCTCGGTCCCTACGGTCACGATCTCGGCGCTCCCTATGTTTTCCCCATCGTGCACGCTGGTATTCTACAATCCGCCGGATGGAGGACCACGCGAAAACCAACCTTCTCCTCGAAGAAGCTCGAACCTTCGCCCGTTCCCGCCTCTCGGATGGGCGTTACGAACACACCCTGAGGGTAGCCGACACCGCAGAGGATCTAGCGCTGGCCCACGACCTCGATGCAGACAGGGCGCGGCTGGCCGCTTTGCTGCACGACGCCGCCCGCGAGACGGGGCCAGAGGGGTTTCTGAAGGTGGCCGATGAATGGCGCCTCCAGGTGGGTGATCTGGAGCGGCAGAGTCCGAAGCTGCTGCACGGGCCCGTGGCCGCCGAGCTGGCGAGGCGCACGCTTGGCATCGATGACGAAGAGGTTCTTGAGGCGATCATGGCCCACACGACGGGGAGGCCGGGGATGGGGCCGCTCGCGCTCGTCCTCTACGTGGCGGACAAGATCGAACCCGCCCGCGACTACCCGAGCGTGGGACGCCTGCGCACTCTGGCCAGGGAGGATCTCCACCGGGCTGCCGAGGAGGCGTTGCGGCGCGCCATCGCCCATAACGAAGGGCGAGGGAAGGTCACGCACCCCGCAAGCAGAGAGACGCTAGATTGGCTGGAGGCCGATGGCGCCGCGCAAGCCCGGATAGAGCAGGAGTAGGGCGTAGAGCGTAAAGGCGAGGGCCGCGAGGGCCACGGCCACCTCGACGGCACCGCCGGATCTTACACCACCAGGCAGCAACCTGAACGGCTTCCCCGCGGGCCACAGAAGCGGCACGCCGCGAGTGTTCAGCGCATCGGCGAAGACGTGCGAGGCGTAGCCAGCGACGAGGGCGAGGACGAGGTTCGGGAAACGTCCCAACAGCAGCCAGACAACCAGCGAAAAGGAGAGGATACCGACCAGCGAATGGGTCATGGTGCGATGTCCGACGGTCCTGACGAGCGCGAAAGACGTCGTCCTCAAGGCCCAGCTCACGGGCCGGCTCAGGAGGTTGAGCGCGGGGTTCCTGAATCGGCTGAGCCCGTTGCCCAGCGTGCTGCGCGGGTTGTCTACGTCGGGTAGCCAGGCGGCGGCGAGGGCGGCAGGGTAAACGTAGGCGGGCGGGTCGGCCCCCGTGACGAGCGCGGCGCCGGCCAGAGCCGCGACCCCGAAGACGGCGTGGGTGGTCGCGTTCAATCCGGACGCAGTTTAGCAAGCGGTGTAGGGAAGGATTGGCCCTTCCCACACCGCGGTATCAGGTATCAGGATTTCTCTGCTAACGGATCTGGATCAGAGGGTGACGTGTGCCACTCTTTGATCCGACCGATCCGAAAGAGGCTGGCAGACACCGGGGCTCGTTGCTGCGGACCGTTCTCGGTCAGCCGCTCGATGGACTCGGGCGACGGTTTACCCAGGATTGGTGGCCCGGACCATCGCCTGCAGCGAGTTTTTCGCGAAGAGGCGTTGCAGGCGCCGTGCAAGTGGGTAGCCCAGCCACGCGATCGGGAGGTTGGGCCGGGAGAGAGCGTAGAGGTCGTAGAAAACGGAGTCGTCTTCGCGACGCCACTCCACAGTGAAGCGCTCCTCTCCCCTCTCGCCGTGCTCGGGTAAAGTTCCGTAGGCGAAGCCACGCCTCACGAAGTCGCCTTCGTTTTCCTCGATGGTGTAGGTGATCCGGCACGGGTTCAAAGAATGGAAGCCGTAATGCCTGGCCAGCACCGCGACCGTCGTCCCCACCTCGACGGGCGCGCCCGCGGGCACCAGCCTCGCCCACCCGACGTCGAGCATCTTCCAGTCGTACAGGGCTGTCGTGGCCCTCTCGAACGTGTCTATGCCTCTGCCGAGCCTGGCGCGGTTGTAGTCAACCGAGTAGCTGGTGGGTACTTTCGCGCCCTCGCGCGTGGCCCCGACTTCGTCGTAAGAGAACGGAGCGTCGCGCTGTGAATCGAGGAACCTGGCGATCCGCTGCGGGGACGGCTCGTCAAACAGGAACAAGCCGGTGCTCCGCGTGCTTGCCGGCCGTCTCCCTCAACCGAACACCCTTTCCAGACGGTCGTTTATACGCTGCCAGTGCGAACCGTGCCAGAAGACGCCACCGCAGTCCTGGCAGAAAAAGAAACCTTCGTGATCCCGAAGTACGCCGGGCGGAACCCGATCCGCGACGACCTCGCGAGATACGGTGTCCAACCCTCCGCCGCACACCATGCAGCGGCTCTGGCGCCTGACGAGTCCGAAGTGTTCGACCACGAGCTGGAGCTGATCTTCTAGCGGGAGGTGCGGCACCCTGAGGAAGCCCATGCTCCCTTCGCGTACCGGCTTGCGTTCCAGGAAGCCCCAGTCGCTGGTCAGGAGCAAGCGCCCCTCCGCGAGCGCTTTCGCGGTAAGGGTTCCGTCCGAGACATCCGTTCCCTCCCTAGCGTAGTAGGCATCGTACCCGGCGGCGCGCAGCCACTTCGCCAGCCCGCCCAACATCGCGTCGCAGAGGAACCTCACGCTATGCCCCTGAGGAGCCGAAGCCACCCTCCCCGCGGCCATCGGTCGCAGACTCCAGGAACTCTACCTCGGCGAAGACCGCCGCGGCGGCGCGCACGAGGACGAGCTGCGCGATCCTGATTCCCTCCTCGATCAGGAAGGTCCCCTCGCGGTCGTGGTTTATGAGGGGTACTTGGATCTCACCGCGGTAGCCCGAGTCTATGAGGCCCGGCGTGTTGACGAGGGAGATCCCATGCCTCACGGCGAGGCCGCTGCGCGGGAGAACGAGTCCCGCGTAACCCTCGGGGATAGCTACCGAGATACCGGTCCTCACCAGCGCCCGCGATCCCGGCGCCAGATGTACCGCCTCGACCGACCGCAGATCATAGCCCGCATCCCCTGAATGGGCACGCTCGGGCATCGCAGCCCCAGGAACGAGACGGCGAAAAGAGACCTGCAGTGGGTGATCCGGGCGCATCGAGAGAATGATAGCATCGGTAGGTGTCAGGCTACAGGCTTCAGCCGTCAGGAAAGGGCCATTTTGCACGTGAGTCTCGCGGGGCACCGTGTCGTCGGAGCTACCTGCAGCCTGACACCTGAAGCCTGTTATCCTTAGTTCATGAGCGAGCAGAGACGACGGTACCTCGTTACCTCGGCGTTGCCTTATGCCAACGGGCCATTGCACGTCGGTCAGATCTCGGGCGCTTATCTGCCCGCTGACACTTTCGTGCGCTACCTGCGCGCGCGCGGCGAGGACGTGGTCTACGCCTGCGGCACCGACGAGCACGGCGTCCCGATCACCCTGACGGCGGAGCGCGAGGGGCGTGACCCGCAGGAGGTCGTCGACTACTGGTGGGCCAACATGAGGGAGACCTTCGAGCGTTTCGGCATCTCCTTCGACAACTTCTCGCGCACCTCGACCCCGCTCCACGCGAAGAATACCCAGCTCTTCTACCGCAAGCTAAAGGAGGACGGCTACATCTCGGAGGCCGAATCCAAGCAGATGTACAGCCCTACGGAGGGACGCTTCCTGCCCGACCGTTACGTCGAGGGGACCTGCCCCGTGTGCGGCTACAAAGAGGCGAGGGGCGACCAGTGCGACAACTGCGGCTCTTGGTACGAGGCGTACGAGCTCATCGAGCCACACTCCAAGGTCACGGGCGGGCCGGTCGAGGTCAGGGAGACGACGCACCTCTACCTGGATCTACCGAAATTCACCGACCGCTTGAGGGAGTACGTCGCCGGACAGGAGCACTGGCGCACCTCGGTCAAGAACTTCATCCTCGGCATCATCGACGGCGGCCTGGAGAAGCGGCCCATAACGCGGGACATCCAGTGGGGCGTCCCCGTACCCGAGCCAGGCTTCGAAGACAAGCGCTTCTACGTGTGGTTCGACGCCTGCATCGGCTACGTCTCATCGACGATGGAGTGGGCACAGAACATCGGAGAGCCCGACAGGTGGAGGGAGTACTGGCAGGAGCCCGAGAGCCGGCTCATCCACTTTATCGGGAAGGACAACACGGTCTTCCACACCCTGATCTGGCCAGCCCAGCTCATGGGCACCGCAGAAGACGGCGAGGAGCCCTTCGTCCTTCCCTACGACGTGCCGGCCAACGAGTTCATGAACCTGGAGGTCCTCATCGACGGGGAGCGGCGGGCTATGCAAATGTCCACGAGCCGCAACCTCGCGGTCTGGCTGCACGAGGCACTCGACCGCTTCCCGGCCGACCCTCTGCGTTTCTACCTGGCCTCGAACCTGCCAGAGACGGGCGACGTTGTGTTCTCCTGGCACGAGTTCCAGAGCAGGGTGAACTCGGATCTGATCGGGAACCTCGGCAACTACATAAACCGCGTCCTCTCTTTCGCGAAGAGGTACTTCGACGGCGAGGTCGCACGCCCTGAGGAGCTACCCGAAGACGCCGTCTCGGTCTTGGAAGATTTCAGGGAGCTCGAGGCGCGTTACGAGGCGAGGATGCTCGCCCCGAGGCCCCGCGAGGCGCTGGGGGAACTGCTTGCTATGGGTAGGCGCGCCAACCGTTTCTTCGACGCTTCTGCCCCGTGGAAGACCCGCAAGGAGGATCCGCAGCAGGCCCGCGACGCGCTGTATACCTGCTCCATCCTGCTCGGCTCCCTCGCCTACCACGCCGCCCCGTACGTACCCGACGCGGTCGAGCGGCTGGAGGAGTTCTTCAAAGGACCCATAGCCCGCGTCTCGGACCTCGATAAGCTGCCCGAGGGCTATCGCGTTACCGGGGCGAAGCCTCTGTTCCGCAGGATCGAAGAGGAAGAGATCGCGGCGGCCGAGGGGCAACTATCCAGGGCGGTCAGCGGCGAAGCGGGTTAGGTAGCGTTCACCAGCAGTTGGCCCCTTCTTACAAACTTATGCCTTGCGGTTCTTGGTCGTCACGGTATACGTGCCGTCGGGGAGTTCTCCGAGCTCGTAGTCACCGAAGAGAATTGGGTCGGCGGTCCGCAGGCACAGGAAGAGGCGGAGGGCCAGGTTGCGGATCTCGCTCTCCGCGTGCGCGTCGGCCCGCATCTCGATGATGTGCCGCAGCGCGCGCACGTTCCCCGTGAAGACCATCGGGGCCTCCGTCTCGTTTGGAAGCAAGGAGCGTGCGGTCTGCTGCACCTTCTTTCTCGCGTCGGTCTTGTAATCCGCGGTGAGCATGCTCGCCCCGCCCTCCTGGCGCTCCAGCAATTGATCTGCCATCGCTTCGTACTCGGCCGCGGCCCTGTCGGCACGCTTCTCGAAGAGCCCGTGTAGATCTGGGTCTTCCTGGTACTCGGGCCGCTCCACAAAGCGCAGCACAGCTCCAGAAACGTAGCGCTGACTAATCTGCGAAAACGCGACGCCGGCTCTGTGCCTTACCAGTTCGTGGGTCACGCTGCGGCTGATGCCGTAGAGCAGGAAGTTGAAGCTGGGATGCTCCAGAACGCTGCCGTGCCCCGCGGAGGTCAAACGCTCGAAGTACGCGGCGGCGTTATCGTTGGTCGTGCGCCGGGGTCCGAATGACATGTAACATGTCTGACCAGATGTTTTACAAAGTTGGGAGGAATCCGGCAGCTCGGTGGGATCGTCGAGGTACTCGGGGAAGCGGAGGTTTGGGTCGAAGCCTTCGAGGAACCCGGAGAGTCCCGCCACGTTAGTCTGTGGCCTCGCAAGTACGATAACGCCAGGTCTCTTGAGATAGGGGGTTCCGGCCTGCGTGTGGTGTACCGGCGAGTGGATGGCGGGAAAGCCATCGTTGACGATCCCGCCCAACTCTTCGAATAACTGCTGCGCCTGCTCGGGGTTACGCTCCGTGGTCTCCATGGGCTCCCTTCGCCTTTGGGCTTCTGGGGAGCAGGTTAGCAGCACATTTGGATCTGTTCTACACGGCCTCTGAGAGGGCGCGGCGCAGGGTGCTGGCGTAGCGGCCGGTGCGGATGGTTCTCAGGGCTTTGATCTCGACCTGCCTGGCCCTCTCCTGGGAGATGCCGAGCTCTTCTGAGACCTCGCGCAAGGTGAGGGTATCGTTGCCGTCGAGGCCGTGGCGCATCTCGATTATCCTGGCCTCTCGCTCGGGCAAAGACCTCACGGCCTCGACGAGCGCCAGCTCCCACTCGCCAACCTCGACGTGTATGTAGTCGTCGCCGGAGCGCTCGTCGGGAAGCAACTCGCCCAGCTCGGAGCCTTCGTCGGCGTTGAACCTGGCGTTGATGCTGGAGATGGGCTGGCTGACCTCGCGCAGACGCCTGGCCTCCTCTGGCTTTACGCCAAGCCTCTCGACGAGCTCCTCCTCGGTAGCGTCCCGGCCGAGCTCGAGGCTCAAGGCGTTCTCGGCGCGTCGCAGGCGGTAGATGGCATCGACGACGTGCGCGGGCAGTCGGACGGTGCGGGCATGGTCGGCGACGGCGCGGGTAACGGCCTGCCTTATCCACCACGTCGCGTAAGTGGAGAAGCGGTTGCCCATCTCGGGGTCGAACTTCTCGACGGCCCGGATCAGGCCCGCGTTCCCCTCCTGGATCAGATCCTCGAAGAGCACCCCGCGCCCCCTGTACTTCTTGGCGATGGAGATCACAAGCCGCAGGTTCGACTCAATGAGCTTCTGACGGGCCCTCATGTCCCCCCCGCGGGCATGCCTGGCGAGAGCCTTCTCCTCGCCCGCATCGAGCAGCTTGCCACCCCGCACCCTGCCCAGATACTGTGTCAGAACGTCCTGTGCTTCCATCATTGCGTCTCCCCTCTGTTGTAGGTTTCAGGCCTCAGGTATCAGCCGTCAGGTAAGGGTTATGTTCGGACGTGACCCGTGCACGACAACGTATCGTCCTGACCCACTGAAATCTGATGCTTCGCCATTCATGCGGCCGGGTACGATCCTCCGGCCCGTGGGCCTCCGTGGGTCACGAAGCGTTCCAGGATGCGAGCGTCCAGGCTGGATGTGATGCGCCAGATCCGCCCGCACGAGCAATCCAGCTCGAGGCGCCTGCGCTCACCTGCTTCGGACATGGCCATCTCTTTGAGGGAGCGCAGGCAGCACGTAGGCAACGACCACACGTAGATCTCCCGCTCGGGTTCGCCGACGGGGATGAGCGCGGTATCGGGCCTGAGGGCGCTCCGCCTCTTGCGTGCTTTGCGCTTTGCTTCTCCGCTCACCTTTTACCTCCCTCTCTCCCCCCATCGTGTATAGACCTTGGTCCCTACGCTGCTCCCCTGCGCTCTTCGCCCTGCGCGAAGGCGTCCTCCTCGGGCTGAAGGGGCAACGGCTCTCTCCACATCGCGCCGCACACCGGGCACTCGAACGACTCGTCGTAGTGAATAGCGCTGTGCCGGCAGCAGGCGGGGAGGTCTTCCTCGTAGACGACCTCCTCGCCGAGGACCGCGATCCAGGCGGAACCGCGCACTACGCGGCCCTCCCGGAGAGACGTCCGATCCACTCGCTCGCCTCCTCGCGGGTGAGCTCACCTACGGGCTTCCCAACCATCTCCTCGAAGCGGCCGATACCGTCCTCGACGACGTCCGAGATGAGGGCCTCCAAATAGTTGAGCTGCTTCCTGGTCGCAGGCAGCTCGCCTCTTCCTTCCTCGTTCTGAGCCCTGGGCTGCTGGCCATCACGCTCCTGCGCCCCCGAAGACTCCACGACCTCTTCCTCGCCGCCAAGCTCCTCGAAAGCGGTTACGCCGACGTTGATGGCGTCCCTCAGAGCACGCGCCTTGGCCCGCGTCTCGGCCATCCGGATCAGGTGCGGGGCTATCGCCCGGTTCACGTTCTGCGGAGAAGCATCCCCGATGCCGCCGAACTTGCCCTCCTCCGTCCGGATCACGGCCTTCACGATCGCGACCTCGCCGTTCTCCTTCTCGGGGACCTGCAAAAGCTCGGTCTCGATGCTCCTGAGCCCCCGGCTGTGCGCCTCCTCCAAGAGCCCCGCATAGAGCACGAACCTCTTGCCCTGGCGCTCGATCATGTACTCTTCCCTCATCACTGAACCTCCTCCGACCACAGGCCGGTAACGCTATCTTCACTGAACCCGGTGAGGATGTGGCTAAAAATAAACATCAGGCGATCCGCTCGTAGGTATACTGGCGTCCGCCAGGGGCTGCGGTCTCGATACGGCGGTGGATCAGGCCGAGTTTCGCGAGCCTGGTCGCCCTGTTATTGCACGCTGTATGGTTGAGATCCAACCTGGCGGCGAGGGCCGGGTTGGTTATGGAGCCTGCGTCGTAGATCGCCTGTAGGGTCTCGACGAGGTGGTCTGGCACCTTGCCGACTATGCCTGGCTCGGCTCCGATCTCATCGACCCGGATCATGGCCAGCGAGCGCTGCCGTAGAGAGGCCTCGACGTTCTCCAGGAGATCCCGGTCCTCCTCGACCAACACCAGGTGCCGGTCCTCATACTCCCCGCTCGCGGCCCTCGAGGCCAGTATCCCGAGCGCCTCGTCAGCGAACGAGTAGTCCATGAGCTCGACCCCCCGCGTGTCCACATAAAGGATGCCGCCCTTGGGCAACTCCTCCAGCGCCCCTTCGAGCGACTCACGAACCGCCCGGCCCGTCCTGCGGGTCACCATCAGTTTGCCCCCGAAGTCGCCCCCGGCGACCTCGAAAACCCGGTGCGCCCGCTCCTCAATCACCGGAGCCGTCCTCACTGTCGTCAGTGAAATCATATATGAAGATTGTACCGGGCCATGTTGGATAAGTCAACGGCATATCGGGGGGTATTTTGCGTTCATCAGGAGGATTTTTCCTGTTGAGTACGTGGTAGGGAGACGCGGACGAAGGTACCTGGGAATTCGGGCACGTTACGGGAGTTCTTACGGTTCTCGTAGACGGTTACGCGGCCTGCGCCGGAGCGCAAGGAGAGGGAGCCGCCGGCGCGGGCGGCGATCCCTGCGACGAGGGCGAGTCCGCCTCCGCGGCCGATCTCACCGGTCGCCGAGACGCCCATCTCTAGTGCGTGGCGCAGGGCGTCGTTGTCTGTGGTGGTATGTTCGGCGTACTCGGGGTTACGGGAGAGGGTATCGCGCACGCCAACCCCGCCGTCGGCGATCGCGATGAGGACCTCTTCCCCGCGGCGGCGGGAACCGCTGACGATGTGGTGGTAGGCCTGGACGGCGGCGTAGGCCCCGAAAGAGGAGATGCCGTGCTCGGCGGCGTTGGCGCAGACCTCCGAGAGCGTGGAGCAGATGGCGACCCTCTCGCGCAGGCGGTAGCCCTGGTTCTCCAGGATCTCGGAGATCCTCTCGATGATCCCCGGTATCTCCTCCTCACCGTGGAAGTTGATCAGCTCCTGCAGCGTCCCAGGGTTATGCCGCCTGCGCTCCTCCAGCGAGGCCACGTCGGCGTTGGTGCGCACCCGGTGCTCGAACGACCTGAAGAAGTTCATCCGCTCCAGATAGGCCGGTACGTCGCGTCCTGCGAGGGCAAGATCCACCACTTCGCAGCGGGCGCACAGGTACTCGAGTAACGCCGCGAGAGCACAGAGTCCTGCCGGCTCGACGAACTCGACCGTACGCAGGTCCACGACCACAGGCTCTCCGTCCACGCCTGTAGCAGCGGCGAACGCGGGGTCGAGGCTGCCCATGGTCAGCACCCCGCTCATCGCGCCGCGGCTCCTGATGTTCAGCTCCAGTTGCGTCTTCATCAGCATTATTGTAGTCGGCCAGGGCAAGATAGCGAGGAGAAAGCGACACCGAGGCATTGCAAGATCTAGCATTTGCTCCTGGAACACGACTTCGCGGACGCCTGTGGCGATTCCGCCGGAGATCTCCTTCGCGCGTACGCTTACGACCTTTGATCTTCTCGCCGACGTTCGTAGAAGAGCTCAGTGTAGCGGCGGTTGTCGTAGCGGCTCAGAAGGCTTCCGTCACCGACCTGCGTAAAGCCGTTCTTCTCGAAGACCCTTTGCATGCGGTCGTTGTGGGCCAGGGTCGAGCCGCGGACGGCTGCGAGGCCCAGGGTGTCGAAGACGTACTCGAGGAGGAGGGCCACGGCCTCGGTGGCGTAGCCCCTGCCACGAAGATTGCCGGGCCCGATCTTTATGCCGAGTTCGCAGCCGTCGCGGCGGAAGTCGTAGAGCGTCGCCATGCCGATAGGGTCCCCTCCAGCCTCCATGATAAATGTCTTCACACTCGGGTCATCCCAGCGGGCCAGGTAGTCGCGACGAGCCGCCGAAAGGGAGATGGAGATGGGCGAACGCCCGTTCCAGGCGGCGAGCTCAGGATCTCTGTCCCAGGAGTAGACCAAATCCACGTCGGACTCTCGCGGCGGTCTGAGGATAACCGACTCCCCTTGTAGCGTTTTCGCTTCTTCTGTGTGTATGGTCTCTCCTCTCTCGAGAACCGAAATGTTACACCCGTGGCCCGCCCGAGGCATCCTTTCGGGCGTGCCCGTTTTGGTTAGAATAGCCAGAAGCAGAAGATCAGGAGCGTCATTGAGTGGTACGGTTGGGGAGCTCTTCGGGGGCTCCGGGAGAAGAGTCAGGGACGTGATCTGGGGGGACGTCTCCGTAGATCGGGCGGTCAGGGCGCTGCTCGAGACCGGCGCGATGCAGCGGTTGAAGGGCATGAGCCAGCTAGGATTTACCTTCGGGTCCTTCCCGAGGGCCCGTCATACGCGTCTGGATCACGCGGTCGGCGTCTACCACCTCACGGGGCTGACGCTCAAGCGTATCGCGGAGTCGGGAGCCTATCTCGAAGACCGCGACGTGAGGGGCGCCCTGGCGGCGGCCCTTCTGCTTGACGTGGGCCGATACCCTTACGCCACTGCCATCGAAGGGATAAAGGTTTCGGGCGCGCCCACCCTCAAGGAGTTGAGCAGGCGCTGGATCGATCACACCGAGGTAGCGAAGGTCTTGAGGGCAGAGTGGGACCTCGAACCCTACAACGTCTTCAGGCTGGTCTCGCGCGGGGATAAACCTCCGCACAGCCTGACGCCCACGGAACATCTGCTACGGGACATCCTGTTCGGCTCGTTGAACGTGGACGCCCTGGACCGCCTGATCCGCGACGCCAGGGGGTCCAGGGTACCCTATGGCCTCGTCGAGGTAGAGTCCCTCATACAGCGCCTCAGGATCGTTGGCCAGGAGAACAAGGCGATACTGGCTCTGGACGAAGAAGGGGCGGGCATGCTGCAATCCGTCGTCTTCTCCCGCTACCTGGTTTACTACAACGTCTACGGCCACCACGCTCTGCGTATCCCGACCGTGATGTTCCTCAGGGCCGTCCAGGACGCCGTTGGGGCTGGTAACGTGACCTTCGACGAGCTCTCCGAGCAAGACGACGCTGGAGCTTTTCTCCTTCTGGAGGACTGCGCCGAGAGTTCTACGGCCGCCCTCATGAAACGCCTCGCAGACCGAAGGACCTACCGCCTCGCCCTGGAGTTCGACGAGCGACACCCGAGCTACTCTTCACTGATCCGTCTCCGCGACGATGCCTCCTGGCGCCGCCGCGTGGAAGAGGCCTGGTCCCGCTACCTCACCCGCTACCGCAAAGGCACCGCCGGTTCCTTCGACATCCTCATAGACCTCCCCGAAAAAGAGCACTTCCCCATGGACCTGCGCCTGATCCGACGCCACCCCCTCCCCGGCGAGCGCAATCCCATAGGCTGGCAGAACCTCTCGGGTATGTCCGAAGATGAACTGACGCGCTACCACGCCCCCCTCCGACGGATCCTGATAGCCACGGCGAACGACGACCTCGTAAAATCCGTGCGCCGGCACGCAGAAGAACTCTTTACCATCGCCGAGGAAGTAGGATGAATAGCACTTCAGCATGTCAGCCAGGACTCGCGCACGCGACTGCTGAAATGCTGACAAGCTCAAAACAAAAGGGCCGGTGTTCATAGAAGGGTGAGACCCTTTTCCGGCCCTTAGCGGCCCCCAGAAAGGGCCGCTAGGATGATACGAAGATTATAAAGGAGTGGGCACCTCTGTCGCAAGCCCAGTAAACAAAACTTAACTTTGACCCAGATACCCCCGCGAGCGGTGTTATAATCCGCCCTCGCGGGCCGCTAGCTCAATTGGCAGAGCAAGAGACTCTTAATCTCTAGGTTCCAGGTTCGAGTCCTGGGCGGCTCACTCCTAAAATCGCTGCAAATCACCGGAAAACGGAACAGCCCCCGGCGTTCCACCGGGGGCTGTGGCAGCAATGCGGCAGCAATAGACGCCTACCCCAGAACCTCATCCATCGCATCGCCTATCCCGCCGTCCATGCCTGGCAGGACGTGGGAGTAGGTGTCAAGGGTCTGTGCTATGGAGGCGTGCCCAAGAAGTTCCTGTACGTACTTGGGGTGGACGTTACGGCAGAGCAGAAGCGTAGCGCACGTGTGTCTTAGATCGTAGAGGCGGATAACGGCGGGCAGGTCTGCGCGCTTAAGCACGGCCATAAACGAGCGCACGACGTTTCGGTGAGAGAGTGGCGTGCCCACACTGGAGGGGAAGACTAGGGCATGATCCCGCCAGAGGCCGGCGCGGGCCATGCGTTCTTCGAGCTGGCGCACGCGGTGTCTACTAAGAGCGGCGATGCTTCCGGCACTGAGGTCTATCCTTCTTCGGCTCCGCTTCGTTTTCGGCGTGGTGAACTCGCCTTCGGAAAGAGCGCGGTTCACGTGCAGGATGCCCCGGTCCAGGTCCACGTCTTCCCAACCTAGGGCGAGAAGCTCGCCCGGCCTGAGTCCGGCGTACACAGCCACGACATACAGGGCCTCAAGCCTCTCCCCACGGGCGGCATCCAGGAACCTGCGGGCCTGCTCGGGTGTAAGCGGGTGCATGTCCTCCCGCCTCACCTGCGGCACGTCTACGGCGTCGCAGACGTTGCGCGGAACCATGCTCCACCGCACGGCCTGCTTGAGTGCCCGGTGCAGGACGGCGTGCGTGTACTCAACGGTCCGCGCGGAGAGCCCGCGATCCTGCATCTCCCGGTACAGTCTCTGGACGTGCGCCGGGGTGAGAGCCTTGAGCCTCAGGCGTCCAAAAGCCGGGGTTAGGTAGCGTCTCGCTTGGCGGCGATAGGACTCATAGGTGCTCCGCCTGACGCTGCCCTGTACGGAATCCTTAAGCCAGCGGTCCAGGTACTCGGCCACAGTGAGCCTCGCAGCGTCGAAGTCCAGGCCCTGGTCCGCACCGGAGCGGGCTTCCCGCAGCGCCTTGCGCGCCTCCTCTTTGCTCTTGCCCGAGACGTAACGGCGCTTTCCGTCCGGTCCGACGTAGGCGCCCCGGTAGCTGGTGATCTTTCCCGCCTTGTTCTTGCGCGGAAACACGTCCCCATCGCCGTTCGCCCTACTCTTTGTCTTGCCCATACTTAATCCTCCGCCTTGACGAGTTCTTCGGGCTCGACGCCAAGGGCCTCAGCGAGCTTGCGTATCGTGCTCCCCCGTGGCTCTACCTGATTGCGCTCGACGCGGACGATGGTGGCGATCCCCACGCCGGAGCGCTCGGCGAGCTGCTCCTGAGTCAGCAGCCTGCGCTTCCGTAGATCCCTGAGCCGGTCTCCAATGTAGAGCACTTAGGCAAGCATTCTAGCCAACCTCCTAATCGCCATCTTTTCTTATCGTTATCTTATCATATTATTTGTAGTAAAGATCAATTTATGATAAAATAAGGACGTCAGATAAAGGGATGGCTCCGGCGGTGCGCCAACACCCCGGAGCCCGGCCCATAAGGAGCAACTTATGGACACCAAAGAGTCTAGCGTACCCCACGCGCACCCAGCTACCGACGATCACGACACCCTAGAGGCGCATTACGCCAGCCTCGAGCGTCCCCACGCCTGCATAGAAGGCTGGGTGTTCGTCGGCTACATAGACGAGGACGGCGAGGAGAGGGAAGCTACCTACGCTTGCCGCCGTTGCG
>Ga0126307_10000266_pt1 | contig 33929 bp, 35 predicted proteins | sample Plot28_FD_89955 | JGI IMG/M metagenome (GOLD analysis project Ga0126307, IMG submission 89955) | Serpentine soil microbial communities from UC McLaughlin Reserve, CA, USA - Plot28 | ecosystem: Environmental > Terrestrial > Soil > Grasslands | place: USA: UC McLaughlin Reserve, Lake County... | reverse complement strand
GCGGAGGCGCTCGGCGCCGTAGAGACCGGCCTCGATGCGCTTGGCGAGGTCGACCTCCTCCTCGGCGTTGAGCAGCGCGACCTTGCCGATCTGCTTGAGGTAGGCGCGGACGGAGTCGGCCGACGCGGTGAGCTCGGCGTCCTTGCGGGCCTGGCGGAGAGCCTCGGACTCCTCCTCGTCGTCCCACTCGAAGTCGGCGCCCTCGGGCGCCTCCTCCTCGGCGGCGACGGCCTCGACGGCGGGACCGTCGGGACCGGCCACGACCGTCTCGTCGAGCTTGAGACCTTCGGTGCCGGCGTCGATCACCGCGACGGCGGAGTCGTCGTTGGCGACCGCGGTCAGCACGGTGCCCTCACCGGCGCCGGGCGACGGGGCGATGGTGGGCTTGGTGCGGGTGCCCTTGGCGGCCGTCTTGGCCGGTGCCTTCTTCCGGGCGGCCGGAGCCGCGTCGGTCGTCGCCGTCACCGTCTTGGCCGTCTTGGCGGCCGCGGCACTGGTGCGGGGAGCCCGGGTACCGGTGGCGACCGTCTTCGAGCCCCTTGCGGTGCTCGCGGAGGGTGCTTCCGGTGCTGGCTGATCGGCGGGCACTCAGGGTTCCTTCCCGTGCTGGGTTCGTTCCCCGAGGGACCGTCTGGTCTCTCCGGGCAGCGGCCCCGATCGTCGTCCCGGCGGCGGATGGACCCGGCAGACCGGCGCGGCGTTTCACCGCGGAACGGGCTGGGGATCCCTCCCGGCTGGAGGGCGACGGGCTGGGGCTTCCTCATTGTAACGACGTGTACGGGCGAATCCACCGTCGCGGATCCGCCGTCCTCGCTCCGACGAGGAGTTGGCGGTGGTCCGGGCGGGGATCACACTGCGCTGTGCATCGGCCGTAACGGCCCCGGGCTGAAGTGCGCAGCCCCACCGGTCACTCCGCCCTCACCCGTTCTGGGCGCTCGCGGGACGCCTCAGGGATCGACCTGCTCCGCGGCCGCCAGCGCCGCCCCGACGATCCCGGCGTCGTTCTGCAGCTCGGCGGGCACCACAGGGGTGCGCGTGGACAGCAGCGGCACCCACTTGTGCGCCTTCTTGCTCACCCCGCCGCCGACGATGATCAGGTCGAGCCAGAGGCCGGCCTCCAGCACCTCCAGGTACCGGTCGACGCGCTTCGCCCAGTCGGGGTAGCTGAGGTCCTCGCGTTCCCGCGCGGCCGCCGAGGCCTTGCGCTCGCCGTCGTGGCCGTCGACCTGGATGTGGCCGAACTCGGTGTTGGGCACCAGGCGACCGTCGAGGAACAGGGCACTGCCGATGCCGGTGCCGAAGGTCAGCATGAGGACGACGCCGTCGCGTCCCCGCCCCGCCCCGAAGCGCATCTCGGCGATCCCGGCGGCGTCGGCGTCGTTGAGGGTCTCGACGGTGCCCGGGATGCGCGCGTCGAGCCCCGCGTCGATGTCGGTGCCGATCCAGCTCTTGTCGACGTTCGCCGCGGTGTAGGCGACGCCGTCCTTCATGACGCCGGGGAAGGTGACGCCGACCCGGCCGGTCCAGTCGAAGGAGTTCACGATCTCGGCGACCGTGTCGTAGACCGGCTCCGGCAGCGAGGGCTGCGGGGTCTCCAGTCGCACCCGCTCCCCGACGAGCTGGCCCTGCTCGAGGTCGACCAGGCATCCCTTGATGCCACTGCCGCCGATGTCCACGCCGAAGCCCTGCACGCGGACAGGGTAGTGAGCCGCCGTCGGGCGCGTGTCCCCCTGCGGGAGGATTGCGCCGTGACGCCCTCCTCCGACCCCGCCGCGCTGCTCGATCTCGCGGTCGCCACCGCCCGGGAGGCGGGCCGGCTGGTGGCCGACGGGCGGGCCGGGGCCTACACCGTCGACGTGAAGTCGAGTTCGGTCGACGTCGTCACCGCGGTCGACACCGCCAGCGAGCGGCTGATCGCGTCCCGGCTGCTCGAGGCCCGACCGGACGACGGACTGCTCGGTGAGGAGGGCGCGTCCCGGGAGGGCACCAGCGGCGTGCGGTGGGTGGTCGACCCGATCGACGGGACGGTCAACTTCCTCTACGGACTGCCGGCGTACGCGGTGTCCATCGCCGCCGAGGTCGACGGCGAGGTGCGGGCGGGTGCGGTGCTCAACGTCGCCACCGACGAGCTGTTCACCGCGACGTCCGGCGGCGGGGCGCACCTGCACACCCCGGGTCGGCCACCGCTGCGCCTCGGGGGCAGCGCCCCGGTGTCACTGGAGCAGACGCTGGTGGCCACGGGGTTCGGCTACCAGGTGGAGCAGCGGCGCGCGCAGGCCGCGGTTGTGGCCCACCTGCTGCCCCGGGTGCGCGACATCCGGCGGTACGGCAGCGCCGCGCTGGATCTCTGCTCGGTGGCCGCGGGCCGGGTGGACGCCTACTACGAGCTCCACCTCAACCGCTGGGACTACGCGGCGGGGGCGCTGGTCGCGGCCGAGGCCGGCGTGGTGCTGACCGGTCTGGGCGGACAGCCCTTCGCGCAGCCGATGGCGGTCGCGTCGGCGGCGTCGGTCGCCGACGCCTTCCTCGAGATGCTCGAGGAACTGCACGACGCCTAGTCGGGTCTGTCAGCAGGCCGCCGCGGCGCTGGACGCGGGGGCCAGGGCCGCCGCGACCTCCTCGGCGGTGGCCAGCGCGGTGAACTCCGGGCCGATCACGACGTCGACCACCTCGGTGGCGCGGGTGTCGGGGAAGTCGCCGGCGGTCGGCAGGTACAGCCGCACGTACTCGGCCGCGCCGGTACCGAGCGGGCCGTGCCGGAGCTCCCCGACGCCGGTGACCTCGCGGCCGCTGGGGTCGTTGGCGATCTCCTCGACGGCGAAGCCGCGGCCCTGCAGGTCGGTGGCCACGCTCTGCGCCAGACCGGCGGTGTCGGTGGCGTTGAAGACGCGCAGCGTGATGGCGGCCGGCTCCAGGGACGGCGGTGCCGCCTCGACGGTGGCGCACGCCTCGGCCTGCTCCTGCGTCGCCTGCTTCTCCTGCCGCAGGACGTTCCACCAGACGCCCAGCGCGGCGAGGGCCAGCACGAGCAGGAAGATCAGCGGGGGGAGCGGACGGCGGCCGCTGCGGGGACGCACCGGGGGGCGTTCGGTACGCAGCGTCACGGTCACTCTCCTCGGCGAGAACCGGCGGGAGGCTGCGCCCCGTCCGGTCCGGTCCTGTGTCGCCAGGAGTTTAGGGCCGGGAAGGAGCCCTAGATCGCATCGTCGTCCAGTGCGGCGCGTCCCAGCTCGACCGAGGGGCCGATGCGCTCGGCGTAGCCGCTGATGTCCTTGCCGGCCATGGCGCCGGCGGCGGACCGGGCGACGATCCCGGCGATGATCGCGGCGAACTTGAAGAACGCGAAGCCGACGTACCAGTTCAGGTCGGACAGGTCCGCGCCGGTGCGCTCGGCGTAGCGCTCCGCGACCTCGCGTCGGGTCGGGAAGCCGGGCAGCGTCGTCGCCGGGCTGAGGGTCGACGCGCGCTCCTCGCCGGCCTCGGGCCAGTAGACGAACATCATGCCGATGTCGGTGAGCGGGTCGCCCAGCGTCGACATCTCCCAGTCGAGCACCGCGCGGATCCGTCCCGGGGTCTCCGGGTCCAGCAGGCAGTTGTCCAGCCGGTAGTCGCCGTGCACGATGCTCGACCGCTGGGTGGCCGGCACGGTCTCGGCGAGACGGGCGGCCAGGGCGTCGAGGTCGGGCCGGTCGCGGTCGCGCGTCGCGTCCCACTGCTTGGTCCAGCGGCGCACCTGCCGGGCGGCGAAGCCCTCGGGCCGGCCGAACTCGGCCAGGCCCACGGCCTCGTAGTCGACCGTGTGCAGGTCGGCCAGCACGTCGACGAGGCCGTTGCCGACCTCGCGGCGGTCCTCCGGCCTGTCCGCGTAGCCGGGCGGGAACTCGCGGACCACGTGGATGCCGGCCACGCGCTCCATGACGTAGAACGGCGCGCCGAGCACCGACTCGTCGGTGCACAGGTGGAGGGTCCGGGGCACGGGGACGGGGGTCCGTCCGAGGGCGGAGATGACCCGGTGCTCGCGCGCCATGTCGTGCGCGGTGGCCAGCACGGCGCCCGTGGGCGGGCGCCGGAGGATGACCGCGTCGTCGGCGGAACCGCCCTGCGGCGTCACCACGTAGGTGAGGTTGGACATGCCCGCGGCGATGAGCTCGACGTCGACCGAGCGCCAGCGCTCGTCCCCCAGAGCTCCGGCCAGATAGGGCCCCACGACGGTCGGATCAGCACCCACGGGAGTCGACACGGCGGCAGGGTAACCTCTGGCGCTCCGCCGCCCCCGGCGCCCGGATCGGCACCGATTGCGATCTCTCTCCCGAGACGGGCACAAACGGCGACCGCACGGCGTTGGGGGGCAGTCGGTCCTTTGCCGCCGCCGTCCACCGGGACGGCGACACGAGGACCGACCCGGAAGCCAACCGGCCGCCACCGCGGCCGGCCGGACCCCGGCGCACACCCCGCGCCGAGGTCAGACGAGCGGGCACGATGCCCGCGCCGAACCCCAGAGGAAGGCACCCATGGCCACCGACTACGACGCCCCGCGCCGCAACGAGGCCGACGAGCTCGGCGAGGACTCGCTCGAGGAGCTCAAGGCCCGCCGGGCCGAGGCGCAGTCCGCGTCGGTCGACGTCGACGAGACCGACTTCAACGAGAACCTCGAGCTCCCCGGCGCCGACCTGTCGGGCGAGGAGCTGACCGTCCGCGTGCTCCCCAAGCAGGAGGACGAGTTCACCTGTTCCCGGTGCTTCCTCGTCCAGCACCGCAGCCGCCTCGCCTCCACGCGCGGCGACCAGCTGTTCTGCCGCGACTGCGCATAGTCCCGGAATCACTGTCGACGAGGTGGCCGACGGAAGGGGACCGATGACCGGGGACGGCTCGCGCACCGGTGCGCCGCGGGACGTGCCGCCGCCGCGCCCGGTGCCCTCCCCGCCCGTACCGGTGGAGGACACCGGCCTGGCGCGGGCCGCCCGCGCCCTGGCCGACGCCGTCGGGGGACTCCTGGGGGTTCCCGGCCGGGCGGAGGCCCCGGCCGGGGACGCCGGGCAGGCGGCGGGGCCCCGGGCGTCCGCGGCCAGCGGCCTGCGGGACGTCGTCGGCGCGGTCGCCTCGGCGGTCGGCGCCGCGTTCGCCCCGGGCACGGGCGGGGCGCCACCCCCCACGGCGTCCGCGCCCGGCGCCGAGGCGGGGAACGACCGCACTCCGGGCGCGCTCCTGGGCGACCTCTTGTCCGCGGCGGCGCCCCGGCTCCCGATCCGGGACGCCGCCCGGCTGCGGGCCGCCTATCCCGGCGCGGGGGACCGCGAGGTCGCGGACGAGCTGGTCGCCCGTGCCGCGCGCATCACCTCCGGGATCGGCGCGGCCACCGGCGGGCTCACGGCCGCCTCCTGGTTCGCCCCGGCGTCGCTCCTCGCCCTGCCCCTGGAACTCGGCGCGGAGACAGTGCTCACGGCGGGCGTCGAGGTCGTGCTGATCGGCGAGCTGCACGAGCTGCACGGACGGCCCGCGACCGGCGACGCCCGGGCCCGCGCGGCCGCCTACCTCGCGAGCTGGTCGGCGCAGCGCTCCGTCGACGGCGCGGGCGCGGGCGCGCCCGGGCTGGGCTCGCTGCTCGGCGTCGCGGGTCTGCGTGCGCTGAGCCGCCGGATGACCCGGCGGCTGGCCGGTGCCGTCCCCAGTGCCGCTCCGTTCCTGATCGGCGCGGCGTTCGCCGGGCGGATCAACCGCCGCGCGACGGAGAACCTGGCCGACCGGGTCCTGGCCGACCTGCGGGCCGCTCCGCCGGTCGACCCGGGCTCCTGACACCGTCGCCGGGACAGCCGCGAGCAGGCGCCCCATGGGCGCGGCTAGATTCGCCGTCGTGCCCGATCTCCCCGAGCTGGACGTGCCGGTCCGGCTGACCACGCCCCACGGGACACCGCCCCGCTACGCACTCGCCGGCGACGCCGGCGCGGACCTCTCCCTCGCCGAGGACGTCGAGCTCGCGCCCTTCCAGCGGGCCCTGGTGGGCACCGGGGTCGCGGTCGCGATCCCCGACGGGTACGCCGGTTTCGTCCACCCCCGCTCCGGGCTGGCGCACCGGCTCGGGCTCAGCCTGGTCAACGCGCCTGGCACCATCGACGCCGGCTACCGGGGGGAGATCAAGGTGAACCTGATCAACCTCGACCCGACGACGCCGCTGCGGCTGCAGCGTGGCGACCGGATCGCCCAGCTCGTGGTGCAGCCGGTGGTGCGCGCCCGCTTCGTCCCGGTCGACGAGCTGCCCGACACCGAGCGCGGCGCCGGCGGTCACGGCTCCACCGGCGGCCACGGGGCGGGCGACGCCGCAGACGAGGCAGTTGTTCTCGAGGGGCGGGCCTGACATGCCGATCGGACGACGGCGCAACCGGATCGAGCGCAGTCTGCGCGAGCGCGGGGTGCCCCCGGAGCCGCAGCACCGGGAGCGGGAGGTCGAGGCGACCGAGGGCCCCTGGGACGAGGCGGACGTCCCCGACGACGGCGTCGCCCGGATCGACCTCGGCTCGATCCGCCTCCCGGCCCTTGCCGGCATGGACCTGCGGGTGGAGCTCAACGCCCAGCAGAAGGTCATCGGGGCGACGCTGCGGGCGGGGGACTCGCTGCTCCAGGTGTCGGCCTTCGCCGCGCCCCGAGCCGGGGGCATCTGGGAGAGCATCCGCGCCGACCTCGCGACCAGCGCCTCCGGCCAGGGCGGGTCGCTGAAGGAGGTCGAGGGCCCCTTCGGCACCGAGCTGGCCGGCACGATCATGGCGCCGTCCCCGCCGCAGGCCGGGCAGACCACACCCGGTCCGTCGGTCCGCCGGCCCGTCCGCTTCCTGGGCGTCGACGGTCCCCGCTGGTTCCTGCGGGGCATGATCAGCGGCCCCGCGGCGGAGAGCGCCGAGGCAGCGGCCGCCCTGGAGGAGGCCTTCGGCGGGGTCGTGGTCGTCCGGGGGAACGAGCCGATGCCGGTGCGCGAGCAGCTGCCGCTGACGCTCCCGCCGCAGGCCGCGGCGCAGCTCGCCCGCCAGCAGCAGGCCGCCGGCGGGCCCGCCGGTCCCGCGCCCGCCTCCGGCGCGTGACCCCCGAGCCCTACCGCTACGGGCCCCGGTCCGACCAGTTCCTCGAGCTGACCGTCCCCGGGCCGCCCGGGCCGGCGCCGGTCGCGGTGGTCCTGCACGGCGGTTTCTGGCGCGCCGCCTACGGCGTCGACCTGGCCCGGCCCCTCGCCGCCGACCTGGCCGCCGCCGGCATCGCCGCCGTCGCGGTGGAGTACCGGTGGGTGGGGGACGGCGGGGGCTGGCCGCAGACCCTGGAGGACGTCGCCGCCGCCCTGGACCTCCTCGCCGACCTCCCCGGGGCCGACCGGCTCGACCTGGCCGACGTCACCGTGATCGGCCACTCGGCGGGCGGCCATCTCGCCGCCTGGGCGGCGGGACGGGGGCGGCTGCCCGAGGGTGCGCCGGGCGCCGCGCCCCGGGTCCGGGTGACCGCCGCCGTCCTCCAGGCCGGCGTCCTGGACCTGCGGCTGGCAGCCGCGCAGAACCTGGGGAACGGGGCGGTGCGCGAGTTCCTGGGCGCCGGCCGGCGGGACCCGCTGGAGGACTGGTGGACCGCCGACCCGGTGCGCTTGCTGCCGACCGGCGTGCGGGTGCTGTGCGTCCACGGCGCGGCGGACACCGTCGTCCCCGTCGAGCAGAGCGAGGTGTACGCCGCCGCGGCGGCGGCGGCGGGGGACGCGGTGGAGGTGCGCGTCGTCCCGGGCGACCACATGACGGTGATCGACCCGGCGTCGGAGGCCTGGCGCATCGTGCGCGATTGGATGGGGCGAGGCCGCGCGGCCGGCCCCACTCGCACTACCCTGGGACCGTGACCGAGACCCGTCCCACCGGCTGGCTGTCGCGCACTCTGCAGCGCCTCACCGCCGACGACTCCGCGATCGACGCCGAGGAGTTGCGGGCGGAGGCGATGAGCGCCGGCTGCGAGCCGGTCAGCTCGTGCCGCAAGGGCGAGGTCGTCCAGGTCACCGGCCGGCTGAAGTCCGTCGTCTACACGCCGCGCGAGACCGTTCCGACGCTCGAGGCCGAGCTGTTCGACGGTTCCGGGTCGCTGACGCTGGTGTGGCTCGGCCGGCGCCGGATCCCGGGCATCGAGCCCGGCCGCACGGTGACCGCCCGCGGCCGGTTCGCCGCCTTCGACGGCAAACGCGTCATGTACAACCCCTGGTACGAGCTGGGCTCCGGCTGATCGCCGCCGACGGAGCGACCGCCGGGGGAGCCCCGGGCGACCGAGGACCGGGGGAGATCGTGGGAAAGGCAGCCGAGGAGCGGCCCGCAGGCGGCAGGGCGCCGACGGGGGCCGGCGACGCGCCCCTCACCTTCGACCGCCACCTGGTGATCGAGCAGCTGGGCGGCTGGCGCGGCATGGTCGACGCCACCGTGCCGACGCTCGCGTTCATCGTGGCCAACTCCGTCGACGGGCTGCGCACCGGCATCTGGGCGGCGCTCGGCGCCTCCCTGCTGATCTTCCTGTTCCGGCTGGTCCGCCGGGAGAGCGTCCAGCAGGCGTTCAGTGGGCTGTTCGGCGTCGGCATCGCGGTGGCGATCGCCGCCGCCTCCGGTCAGGCGCGCGACTTCTTCGTCCTCGGCATCGTCCGCAACGCGGCCATCGGCGTGGTCCTGCTGGGGTCGATCGCCCTGCGCCGGCCCCTGATCGGGGTGATCGCCGAGTTCCTCGCCCCCAGCCACCTCGGGGCGATGGCCTCGCACTCCCTGCCGGGGTTGCGCAGCCGCATCGACCGCGCGCGCACCGGCCTGCACCGGGCGACGGACCTCCCGAGCCGGCAGGACCCCGACCCGGAGCCGGAGCGGCACTGGCGGGAGGACCCCCGCATGCTGCGCGCCTACAGCTGGCTGACCGTGCTCTGGGGCGCGACGTTCCTGCTCCGTGTGCTCGTCCAGGGCCTGCTCTACCAGGCCAACGAGGTGGGGCTGCTCGGCACCATGTCGATCGTGCTCGGGCTCCCGCTCTCCGCCGTCGACGTCGTCGTGACGCTCTGGGTGGTGTCGCGCCTGCACCGCCACCGCTGTCCCCAGGAACCCGGGGAGGCCGCGCCCCCGGCGGCGCCGGAGCAGCCGGCGGCCTGAGCGTGGTCCTAGGGGCGTCCGGCGCTCTCGGGTGCCAGCACCGACTTCAGCTGGTCCTCGACCTCGGCGTGCGTGACGAACAGCAGCTCGTCGCCGGCCTCGAGCGGCTCGTCCGGGGTCGGGGTGATGACCCGCTCGCCGCGCAGGACGGCGGTGAGCACGGTCTCCCGCGGCAGCGGCACCTCGCGCAGCGGCTTGCCGACCCAGGGCGTGTCCTCGGACAGGGTGATCTCGACCAGGTTGGCCGCGCCCTTGCGGAAGCTCATCAGGCGGACGACGTCGCCGACGGTCACGGCCTCCTCGACGAGCGCGGCGAGCACCCGGGGGGTGGAGACGGCGACGTCGACGCCCCACGCCTCGGTGTAGAGCCACTCGTTGCGGGGGTCCTTCACCCGGGCGACGACGCGGTTGACGGCGAACTCGGTCTTGGCCAGCAGCGAGACGACGAGATTGGCCTTGTCGTCACCGGTGGCCGCGACGACGACGTCGCAGGTGGCCAGCTGCGCCTCCTCGAGGGAGCTGACCTCGCAGGCGTCGGCCTGCACCCATTCGGCGCCGGGCACCGCGCGGGTGCGCACCTTGCGCGCCTCCTTCTCGATGAGCATGACGGCGTGGCCGTTGCCGAGGAGCTCGCCGGCGATCGACCGGCCGACGGCTCCGGCGCCCACGATGGCGACCCGCATCAGTGCCCCCCTGCCTGGTGGCCCTGCTCCACGACCTCGTGCACCCGGGCGGTGATCTCGTCGGTGACGGCCACGACGAGCTGGTCGCCGTCCTGGAGGACGGTGCCCGACGTCGGCAGCTGGGCGTCGCCGAACCGGACCAGCCACGCCGCCCGCGCGCCGGAGGCGCTCTCGAGCTGGGACAGCTTCTTCCCGACCCAGCCCTCTGTGACGGTGATCCGCATGAGCAGCACCTTGCCGGTCGGCTCGCGCCAGAGCTCGCTCACCTTGACCGAGAGCAGTTCCCGCAGCAGCCGGTTCACCGTCCAGGGCACGGTCGCGACGCTCGGGATGCCCATGCGCTCGTAGACCTCGGCCCGCTTCGAGTCGTAGATGCGGGCGACGACGTGCTGGACGCCGAACGTCTCGCGGGCCACCCGGGCGCTGATGATGTTGGAGTTGTCGCCGCTGCTCACGGCGGCGAAGGCGCCCGCGGAGTCGACGCCGGCGTCCAGGAGGGTCTGCCGGTCGAAGCCGAGGCCGGTGATCTGCCGGCCGGCGAAGTCGGGGCCCAGCCGCCGGAACGCCTCGGGGTCCTGGTCGATCACCGCGACGCTGTGCCCGACCTCCTCGAGCCGGCGGGCGATCGCGGAGCCGACGCGTCCGCAGCCCATCACGACCACGTGCACGAAGAACTCCCGGAAACTCCTCCGCGCCGGCGCCGCCCGCCCGCGCATACCGGCGCGAAGCTACACCCGGCCGTCGCGCCGCACCGCGCCGACGGCCGGGACACGAGCCCCCGAGCCCTCGTCCGGAGGCTGCGCGGCCCGGCGCGGGCGGCCGTCCTCCGGGCGTCCGTACGATCGCCGACGTGCCCAGCCTGTCCGACCTCGGACAACTCCCGAAGCGGCTCGTCCTCGGCCGGCCGGTTCGCAGCGACCGGATGGGTGAGTCACTGCTGCCCAAGCGGCTCGCGCTGCCCATCTTCGCCAGTGACGCGCTGTCCTCGGTGGCCTACGCCACCCAGGAGATCCTGATCATCCTCACGCTCGGCGGGGTGGCGTACCTCTACCTCGCGCCCTGGCTCGCGGTGGGCGTGGTGGTGCTGCTGATCACCGTGGTGCTCTCCTACCGGCAGGTGGTGCACGCCTACCCGTCCGGGGGCGGCGACTACGAGGTCGCCATGAGGAACCACGGTCAGTTCGCTGCGCTCGTGGTGGCCAGTGCGCTGCTCACCGACTACGTGCTGACCGTCGCGGTGTCGGTCTCCTCGGGCACGGACAACATCATCTCGGCGTTCCCGTCGCTCAACCAGCACCGGGTGCTGATCGCCATCGGCCTCGTGGCGCTCCTGGCCGCGGCGAACCTGCGCGGCCTCCGGGAGTCCGGGAAGACGTTCGCCGTCCCGACCTACCTGTTCGCCACCGGCATCATGGTCATGATCGCGACGGGGCTGGTCCGGCAGTTCTTCGGTACGCCGATCGTCGCCGAGAGCGCGCAGTACGGGATCACCCCCGACCCCGGTCACACGAACCTGACCGGTCTGGCGCTGCTGTTCTTCGCGCTGCGGGCGTTCGCGTCGGGCACCACCGCGCTGACCGGCATCGAGGCCGTCGCCAACGGCGTCCCGGCGTTCAAGCCGCCGAAGAGCCGCAACGCCGCCATCACGCTGACGCTGCTAGGCGGCATCGCGGCCACCATGTTCGCCGGCGTGACGGCGCTGGCGCTGCTCGCGCACGTGCACTACGTCGACCCGCTGAACGCCTGCGACCTCCAGGGGTTCCCCGACTGCGAGACCGCTCCCCAGCGCACCGTCATCGCGCAGCTCGCGGCCGCGACCTTCGGCGGCGACGGCTCGGTCGGCTTCTTCTACATCCAGACCGCCACCGCGCTGGTCCTCGTCCTGGCGGCCAACACGGCGTTCAACGGGTTCCCGCTGCTCGGCTCGGTTCTCGCCCAGGACCGCTTCCTGCCGCGGCAGCTGCACACCCGGGGCGACAAGCTGGTGTACAGCAACGGCATCCTGCTGCTCGCCGGCTTCGCCTGCCTGCTGATCTACGCCTTCGACGCCGACGTCACCCGGCTGATCCAGCTCTACATCATCGGGGTGTTCACCAGCTTCAGCATCGGCCAGTGGGGCATGGTCCGGCACTGGAACCGCGAGATGCGCATCGAGCGCGACCCGCAGGCGCGCCGGCAGATGCGCCGGTCCCAGATCATCAACACGATCGGCGGCTCGCTGACCAGCGTCGTCCTGGTGATCATCGTGATCACCAAGTTCACCCACGGCGCCTGGCTCGTGCTGCTCGCGATGCCGATCCTGTTCGGCCTGATGAAGGCGATCAACCGGCACTACTCGAACGTCGCCGGGCAGCTGATTCCCGACACCGACGCCCGCATGCTGCCCAGCAAGGTGCACGCGATCGTGCTGGTCTCCAAGGTGCACAAGCCGACGCTTCGGGCGCTCGCATTCGCGCGAGCGACCCGGCCCGACGTGCTCACCGCGTTGACGGTGAACGTGGACGACGCCGAGACCCGGTCGCTGCAGTCGGACTGGGAGCGCTACGACCTGCCGGTGCCGCTCACCGTGCTCGAGTCGCCCTACCGGGAGATCACCCGGCCGGTCGTCGACTACGTGAAGGACATCCGCCGCGAGAGCCCACGCGAGATCGTGGTCGTCTTCGTGCCGCAGTACGTCGTCGGCCACTGGTGGGAGAACGTCCTGCACAACCAGAGCGCCCTGCGCCTGCGCGCCCGGCTGCAGTTCCAGCCGGGCGTCATGATCACCACCGTGCCCTGGCAGCTGGAGAGCTCGATCGGCCGGGACGACGCCGACGGGCGCCGGCGCGGCCCCGCCCCGGGCGACCTGCGGCGCGGTGTGGTCGAGGACGAGGCTGACGCGACCCCCTATGGCTGAGGACCCCGCGGCCCCCGGCCACCGGGGCCTCGGTTGGGTGGGCGCGGAGTTCGAGGTCGAGGTCGGCCCGGTAGCCCACGGGGGTCACTGCGTCGCCCGCCACGAGGGGCGGGTCGTCTTCGTCCGCCACACGCTGCCCGGCGAGCGGGTGCTGGTGCGGGTGACGGAGGACCGGCACCCGGGCTTCTGCCGTGCCGACGCGACCGAGGTCCTCGAGGCGGCGCCCGACCGGGTGGAGCGGCCGTGCCCGTACAGCGGTCCCGGCCGGTGCGGCGGATGCGACTGGCAGCACGTGACCCCGGAGGGGCAGCGGCGGCTCAAGGCGGCCGTCGTCCGCGAGCAGCTCGCCCGGCTCGCCGGGCTGGAGGACGTCGACGTGACGGTCGAGGAGCTGCCGGGCGGCCCGCTGCGCTGGCGCTCGCGGGCCCGCTTCGCCGTCGACCGGTCCGGCGCCGCGGGGCTTCGGCGGCACCGCTCGCACGAGGTCGTCGTCCTCGCCGACTGCCCGATCACCGTCGAACCCGCGGCTCACGCCGTGCTCGACCGCCGCTGGCCGGGCGCCGGCGCCGTCGACGTCTCGATCGACTCCACCGGCGCGGTGACCACCACGCGGCTGGACCGGCGCGGGCATCCGACGTCGAGCCGGGTCGTCCGGCCCGGCGGGGACCTACCCGAGGAGCCGTCGGCCCGGGCGGAGCGGCACGCGGGCGGCCGGGACTGGGAGGTGGAGGGGACCGGGTTCTGGCAGGTGCACCCGGCGGCCGCCGACGCGCTCGTCGGCGCCGTCGCCGGGCTCGCCGGGGTGCGTGCGGGGGACACCGTGCTCGACCTCTACGCCGGGGTGGGCCTGTTCGGGGGCGCGCTCGCGCCGGCTGCGGGCGCCGAGGGGCGGGTGGTGTGCGTGGAGTCGGACGAGGCGGCGTGCGCCGCGGCCGACGCGAATCTCGCCGCACTGCCGCAGGCCGAGGTATGGCAGGGCGAGGTCGACCCGGCCGGGCTGGGCGAGCTCCTGGACGAGCTGGGGTCCGCCCCCGACGTCGTCGTCCTGGACCCGCCGCGCGCCGGCGCGGGCCCCGCGGTGAGCCGGCTGCTCGCCGGGACGGGAGCCAGGGCCGTCGTCTACGTCGCCTGCGACCCGGCCGCCCTGGCGCGCGACGTCGCCGCCTTCGGCGCGGCCGGTTACCGGCTGGCCGCCCTGCGCGCGTTCGACGCCTTCCCGATGACCGCGCACGTCGAGTGCGTGGCCCTTCTGGTCCCCGCCCGACCCTGACCGGCGGACCGCATGTCGGCCACCCGTTACGGTCTGGGGGTGCCCACGTGGGAATACGCCTCGGTCATCACCGCCAACGACGCCGAGTCGCAGCGCGCCGGTGTCAGCGTCAAGCTTCCCGGCGGCCAGTCGGAACGCCAGCAGGGCGACACCAGTTCGGTGCTCAACCGCCTCGGCGCCGAGGGCTGGGAGCTGGTCAGCTACCACTCCAGCGGCGCCGGCACCTGGGGCTTCGAGCAGTTCTGGCTCAAGCGCCAGGTCGGCTGAGCCACCCACCGAGGTTCGCGTCCGCCGGAGTCCGGCGGACGTCACAGTTCGAACACATGTGCGATTCCGGCTCGTGCTCCGGGAGGCGCCGCGCGACACTGGCCGGGTGGAGAGGACCGTGCCGCCGGGCTGGCCGGAGGAGGTGCGGCCGCCCGGCGCCCCCGACTGGGAGCGGACGGCGGTGGCCTGGCTGTTCGACCTCGTGCCGCCCGACTACCGGGTGCACGAGGTGCTGCGCCGGTACCCGGTCCTGCTGGCCCGCTTCGCCGCCGATCACGTGGCCGCCGGTGTGGAGGCCGCGCGCAGGGGCTGGCGCACGGTGCGCGTCGAGTTGGCCGACCAGCTGCCCGCCGAGGCGCTCGAGGCGGCGATGGTGGCCTACGAGCGGGAGGGCACGCGCCTGTCCGCGGCGGCTCGGGGGATCGAGGTCGTGGGGGGAGCGCTCCGTGGCGAGCGCTGGGTGCCGCGGCTCTGAGCGGTCGATCGAGCCGGCCTCGGGAGGGCGTCCGACGCGCCCGGATCGGGACACGCCGCCCGTTCCGCGCGACACGTGTGGCGGAGCGACCACGGAGTGCCGCCGGCCGCTACCTTCCCGTCCACGGGGCCGGGGCGAGGCGGCTGGGGAGGTGCGGGAGATGGCGAAGCGTGGCGTGAGCTGGGGCTGAGCGTGCGATCGAGGGGTCCGGCGGTGCAGTTACCGCCGGACCCCTCTGTGTTCTCCGCTTCACCTGTCGCCCGACGACCCGTACGCTCCGTGATCAGTCCAACGCGGACGGTGGGGATCGCGGCGGGAACCGAGACGAGGCCGATGTGAGCGACCGGATGGGCGGAAGCGTCGAGTGAGCCGCTACGGCGGTGTCCTCCGCGACCGGGTGACCTCCCGGCTGCTCGTGGCGCAGAGCATCAGCGAGCTCGGCGACTTCGTCGGCATCACGGCGCTCGTGCTGCTGGCCTACACCTCGACCGGCTCGGTCCTCGGCTCCGCGGCGGTGTACGGCGCGCACGCCGCGCTCAAGGTCGCCACGGCCACCTGGGGCGCCGGCCTGCTGGACCGGGTGCCGCGCCGGCGGGCGCTGGCCGGTCTCAGCGCCGCGGGTGCGCTGATCGTGGGCTGCGCCGCCGTGGTGCCGAACCTCTGGACGGCGCTGGTGGCGTCGGCCCTGCTCGGCGCCTGCCGGACCGCCTCCTACGGCGTGCAGGCCGCGCTGCTGGGTGAGGCCGTGCCCGCCGGTCTCCGCGGCCCGGCGCTGGCCGTCAGCGGGTCGATCAACCAAGGGGCCCAGGTCGGCGGGATCCTCGGCGGCGCGGCGGTCAGCCTGGCCGTCGGCGTCGGCCCGGCGCTCCTGGCCGACGCCGTCACGTTCGTGGTCGCGGCGGCAGTGCTCCTCACGCTGCCCGTCGTGGCCCAGCGGCCCGCCGAGGTGCGCCCCCGCCCGCTCGACGGCGTCCGCGCGGTCCTCGGCCAGCCGACGCTGCGCCGGCTCGCTCCGGTGGCCTGGACCTGCATGGTCGCCAGCCTGCTGCCGGAGACCCTGGCCGCGGACGCCGTCCCGCGGGAGTGGGTGGCCGTCGCGATGGCGGCGTCGCCGTTCGGCGGGGTCATCGGCTACCTGCTCGTCGGGCGGACGACGCTCCTCGACACGGCGTCCGGCACCCTCCGGGCCCAGGTGGCGCTGGGGGGCGTGCTGATCACGGGCGCCGCCGTCGTCTGGTCGGCGCCGTCGGCCGCGACGTTCGTGACCGTGAACGTGCTCGTCGGGCTGATGGCGGTCGCGATGCTCGGCGTCCAGACCGCGTTCATCGCACACTCGCCGCCCGCGCAGGCCGCCCAGATCAACACGACGATGGTGGCGTCGGTCGGCGTCCTGGAGGGCGCGGGGTCGGTGCTGGCCGGTGGCGTCGCCGCGCTGGCCGGCGTCCCGGCCGCCTACCTGCTCATCGGCCTGCTGGTGCTCGGCATGGCACTGGCCGCGCTGCGCAGGCCGTCCGGTGTGGTGGTCCGGCCGGTGCCGGAGCCGGCCGCTGCACCGATGTGAGCTGCATCCGGATGGTCCGCTCACTCGGAAGCCCCCGGTAACCGCGGTTACAGTTGGCCGGCGCCCCCTGCGTCGCCGAGCAGGTGCCGCCGACCGAGAGGACACCGTCGAGCCGTGCCGCTCCTGCGATCGCTCAGGGATCCCGCAGATCTCCGAGCTCTCCGGCCCGAACAGCTGCCTGCCCTCGCCGCGGAGATCCGCGACGCGCTGGTGACCAGCGTGGCGAGGACCGGTGGCCACCTGGGGCCCAACCTCGGCTGCGTCGAGCTGACCATCGCCCTGCACCGGGTGTTCGACTCCCCGCGCGAGCCGATCGTCTTCGACACGGGTCATCAGGCGTACGTGCACAAGATGCTCACCGGCCGCGTCGAGGGCTTCGAGCGCCTGCGCCAGCGTGGCGGCATCTCCGGCTACCCCAGCCGCTCCGAGAGCGAGCACGACTGGGTCGAGAACAGCCACGCGTCGACGTCGCTGTCCTACGCCGACGGGCTGGCCAAGGCCTACGCCGTCCGCGGCGACATGCGTCCCGTCGTCGCCGTCGTCGGGGACGGCGCTCTGACCGGCGGCATGGCCTGGGAGGCGCTGAACAACATCGCGGCGGCCCAGGACCGGCCGGTCGTCATCGTGGTGAACGACAACGGGCGCTCCTACTCGCCGACGATCGGCGGGGTGGCCGACGCGCTGGCCACGCTGCGGCTCCGGCCCGGTTACGAGGAGGCGCTCAACGCCGTCCGGCAGGCGCTGCAGCGGGCGCCGGTCGTGGGGACGGCGCTCTACGACGCGCTGCACGCGATCAAGAAGGGCCTCAAGGACGTCCTCTCGCCCCAGGGCATGTTCGAGGACCTCGGCCTGAAGTACGTCGGACCGGTCGACGGGCACGACATCAAGGCCATGGAGTCGGCGCTGCGGCGGGCCCGGTCGTTCGGCGGGCCGGTCATCGTGCACGCCGTGACCACCAAGGGGTTCGGCTACCCGCCGGCCGAGACCGACCAGATCGACGCCTGGCACGCGACCGGAGTGTTCGACCCCGACAGCGGCGCGTCCACCGCCGCGGCCCGCGACTGGACGGCGGCCTTCTCCGACGAGCTGGTGCGCATCGGCGCCGAGCGGGCCGACGTCGTCGCGATCACCGCCGCGATGCTGCACCCGACCGGTCTCGCCGCCTTCGCCGAGCGCTATCCGGAGCGCACCTTCGACGTCGGCATCGCCGAGCAGCACGCGCTCACCTCGGCCGCGGGCCTGGCGATGGGCGGGCTGCACCCCGTCGTCGCCGTCTACTCGACGTTCCTCAACCGGGCGTTCGACCAGCTGCTCATGGACGTCGCGCTGCACCGGCAGCCGGTGACCGTCGTGCTCGACCGGGCCGGCGTGACCGGCGCCGACGGGGCCTCGCACAACGGCATGTGGGACATGTCGATCCTGTCGGTGGTGCCCGGGCTGCAGCTGGCCGCGCCGCGGGACGAGGCGACCCTGCGCGAGGCGCTGCGCGAGGCCGTCGCCGTCACCGACGGGCCCACGGTCGTGCGGTTCCCGAAGGGCGCCCCGCCGGTCGACATCCCGGCGCTGGAGCGGCGCGGCCCGGTCGACGTGCTGCGCCGGGGTGACCGGCGCGACGTGCTGCTCGTCGCCGTCGGGGCGATGATCCCGATGTGCCTCGCGGTGGCCGAGCGGGCCGCGGACCACGGCATCGAGGTGACCGTCGTCGACCCGCGGTGGGTGCTGCCCGTGTCGGCCGAGCTCGTGGACCTCGCGGCGGGGCACCGGCTGGTCGTCACCGTCGAGGACGGCGGCCGGGCCGGGGGAGTGGGGACGACCCTCACCCAGGCGCTGCAGGACCGCGACTGCGACGTCCCGGTGCGGGCCGTCGGGCTGCCGCAGCGGTTCTTCGAGCACGGCACTCGCGCGCAGGTCCTGGCCGACGCCGGGCTGACCGAGCAGGACGTCGCCCGGCGGATCGCCGAGTGGACGGCGGGGCTCACCGACCGCGCGGACAACCACGTCGTCGAGCAGCCCGTGGACGGCGCCCAGGCCTGACGTGACCCCGCGACGGGGAACGATGTCCCTGGAGCGGGCATTCTCCTGCCGCGAATGCCCGCCTGAGGGACCACGTTCCCCGTCGTGCCCGTTCGGGCGCACCGCCACGTGCCGCTGAGCGGCGCAGGATGTCGGCGTGACGCCGACGCTGCTGCTGGTGCCCGCGGCCGCTCTGCTCGCCGGCTGGCTGGGCCTCCGGGTCACGCGCGGGCGACGGCGGTGGGTACGCGCCCTCGTCGGGCTGGTCGCGGCGGTGCTCGTCCTCGGGGCGGCGCTGGAGGTGTGGGCGCGGACCTCGCTGGACTCCTCGGCGATGGCGCGGGCGATGGTGTGGTTCGAGGCGGACGTCGACGACATCGACCGCTTCCCGAGCCGGCCGATCGAGGCGGGGGACGAGACGCTCGCCCTGCGCCCCGGCGACCTGCCGGCGGGGACCCTCGACGTCGTCCGCGTGGGCGACGGCGAGCGCGAACTCGACGACCTGCTGCGACAGACGTCGACGACGGCATTCCTGGTGCTCCGCGACGACGAGCTGCTGGTGGAGCGGTATGCGCACGGGGGAGCGGCCGACCGCCCGTCCACGTCCTTCTCGGTGGCGAAGTCCTACCTGTCGACGCTGGTCGGCATCGCGCTGGAGCGCGGGGAGCTGGGCAGCCTCGACGACCCGGTCACCGAGTACGTGCCCGAACTCCTCGAGCAGGACCGGCGCTTCGCCGAGGTCACCCTGCGCTCGCTGGTGACCATGTCGTCCGGGCTGGCCTACGAGGAGCAGGGGCTGCCGTGGAGCGACGACACCACGACCTACTACGCCCCCGACCTGCGCGCGGAGGCACTGAGCGCGCGGGTCGCGGGCCCGCCGGGGGAGCGCTGGCACTACAACAACTTCAACCCGCTGCTGATGGGCCTGGTGCTGGAGCGGGCGACCGGCACCAGCGTCAGCGAGTACATGGCCCGGCACCTGTGGCAGCCGATGGGCGCCGAGGCCGACGCGTCCTGGAGCCTGGACAGCGAGCGCAGCGGCTTCGAGAAGCTGGAGAGCGGCGTCAACGCCGTCCCCCGGGACTACGCCCGCTTCGGGTACCTGTTCGCGCACGAGGGGCGGGTCGGCGGCCGTCAGGTGGTGCCGGCCGAGTGGATACGGGAGGCGACGGCGCGGGACACGTCGGCGGACCCGGCGGAGCACTACCAGTACTGGTGGTGGGTCGACACCGAGCGGGAGGGCCGCTTCTACGCCGCCGGGAACCACGGCCAGTTCGTGTACGTCGACCCGGCGACCGACGTCGTGGTCGTGCGGCTCGGCCGGGAGGACGGCGACGTCCGGTGGACCGAGGTGCTGCGGGACGTCGCCGACCGCGTCGCGGAGCCTTGACATGTGACCTTTTGGTCACCTATCTTGCTGGTGTGACGGACGACGACCGAGTGTTCAAGGCGCTCGCCGATCCGACGCGCCGGTTCCTGCTCGACCTGCTGTTCGCGCGTGACGGGCGAACGCTCTCCGAGCTGGAGTCGCAGCTGGAGATGACGCGCTACGGCGTCATGAAGCACCTGCGGGTGCTCGAGGAGGCCGGGCTGGTCGTCTCGCGCAAGTCGGGCCGGGAGAAGTTGCACTTCCTCAACCCGGTGCCCATCCGCCAGATCCACGACCGGTGGATCGACAAGTACACCGAGCGCCACGCCGCGGCGCTCGTCGACCTCAAGAACGAGCTGGAGGGCCAGTCATGAGCACGACCGACACCGAACGGACCCAGCAGGCGGAACGGACGCTGCAGGTCTACCGCGTCTACATCAAGGTCACCCCGGAGAAGGTCTGGCAGGCGATCACCGACCCCGAGTGGAACGGGCGGTACGGGTGCGGGGCGCCGCAGTTCTTCGAGCTGCGTCCCGGGGGCAGCTACCGCTCGACGGCGTCGGAGGAGATGCGCAAGGTCTCCGACGAGATGGGCTACGGCATCCCCGACGTCGTCGTCGACGGCGAGGTCCTCGAGGCCCACCCGCCGCGCAAGCTGGTGCAGACCTTCCGGATGCTCATGAGCCCGGACGCCGCCGCCGACGGGTTCACGCAGCTCACCTACGAGATCTCCGAGGTGGCCCCGGGAGTGAGCCGGCTGACCGTCACCCACGACGTCACCGGCGCGCCCAGCCTGGCCGCCGTTGTCGCCGGTGCCTACGAGGACCAGGGCGGGGGCGGGGGCGGTGGCTGGGCCTGGATCCTCAGCGACCTCAAGTCGCTACTGGAGACGGGTTCGGTCCTCGCCGCCTGAGCAGAGCGGCCGAGTGTCGACTTGTCGTCGTCTCCGGGGCGCCGGAGCGACGACAAGTCGACACTCGCGGTCCGGGCGCGTGGCATAACGGCCCGAGAACGTCTGTCGGGCTCAACCGCGGCGTCGCGCGGCCGATAAGAAACGGACCGGACGGGGGAGGGGTTTCGTGACCGTGCGACGACGACGGGTGTTCCGTCGGGCTGCCCTCGCGGCGACCCTCGCCGCCGCGGCGTCCGCCACCGTCGCCCTGTCCCAGAGCCCCGTGAACGGCAGCTTCACCGGCAGCACGAACGACGGCGGGAACCAGATCACCGCCGCGACGGACTTCTGCTCGAGCCCCGGCAGTTCGACGCTCACCGCCACCGGGGACTCGTACGTCGACCAGGGCAGCCCGGCCAGCGTCAGCGGGGGAACCGCCACCTACCTGGTGGTGACGCCGCAGGCCGGGTCCATCCACCGCATGTTCGTCCGGTTCCCCGCGCTGCCGACGATCCCCGTCGGCTGCACCATGACGGCGACGCTCCGGGTCTACGCCCAGAGCACCATCACCGGTCGGACGCTCGGCGCCTACCGGGCCGACCCGACCGTGGCGGCGTGGACCGAGGCCGGGCTCAGCTGGAGCAACCAACCGGCGCTCCTGGGCCCGGCGGCCACCGTCGTCGTACCGAGCACGAGCCAGTACCTCGACTGGTCGGTCACCTCGCTCGTGCAGAGCATGTACAGCGCGGGCAGCAACGGCTTCGTCGTCCGCGACCAGGACGAGACCGGTCCCGGCGCATGGCAGCAGTTCAACTCGCGTGCCGTAGCGACCAACAAGCCGGTGCTGGTGGTCGCCTGGAGCTGAGGCGCGTTGTCAGCGCGCCGCGGCGTCGGTCAGGACGTCGAGGGTGAGCTCGATCTGCCAGGGGCGGGCACCGCCCGCGCGCAGCACCTCCGCCACCGACGCCGTGTCGACCGGCTTCGGCGGGCTCCACATGAGCCGGCGGACCAGGTCGGGGGACAGCACCCTGTCCACGGGGACGGAGTACTTGGCCGAGATTTCGGCGAGACCGGCGCGGGCCACCTGGAGACGCGCCGCCGCGGCGGGGTCGCGGTCGGCCCAGCGGTTGGGCGGCGGCGGGCCCTCGCCCGGCTTGCTGTGCAGGGGCAGCTCCGCCTCGGGCAGCGCCTTGCCGCGGGCCAGCGCGCCGAACCACTGGCCGACCAGCTTCCGGTTGGCCCGCCCCCGGAACACCGGCAGCTCCAGCAGGGCGCCCTCGTTCTCCGGATCCGCCTGCACCGCCGACACCATCGCCGAATCCGGCAGCACACGGCCGGGGGCGATGTCGCGACGGCGGGCCATGTCGTCGCGGGCCTGCCACAGCGAGCGGAGCATGCCGAGCTGCCGGCGGCTGCGCAGGCCGTGCATCCCCGACGTCCGCCGCCACGGGTCGGTCTTCGGGACGGGCGGTCCGGCGGCCAGGATGGCCTCGAACTCCTGCCGGGCCCAGTCGGTCTTGCCCTGCTCCTCGAGGATCGCCGCCAGCGCGTCGCGCAGGTCGACCAGCACCTCGACGTCCAGCGCGGCGTAGACGAGCCACTCCTCCGGCAGCGGCCGTGTGCTCCAGTCGGCGGCGGAGTGCCCCTTCTGCAGGGAGAACCCGAGCAGCGACTCCACCACGGCGCCGAGCCCGACCCGCTCGAGCCCGGCCAGCCGCGCGGCCAGCTCGGTGTCGAAGATCCGCTGCGGCACCAGGCCGATCTCGGCCAGGCAGGGAAGGTCCTGGTTGGCGGCGTGCAGCACCCACTCCTGGTCGGCGATCGCGTCCTGGAGAACCGACAGGTCGGGGAGCGGCACGGGGTCGATCAGGCCGGTTCCCGAACCGTTGCGGCGCAACTGGACCAGGTAGGCGCGCTGGCCGTACCGGTAGCCGGAGGCCCGTTCGGCGTCGACCGCCACCGGTCCGGTGCCGGCCCGCAACGCCTCGGCGTACGCGACCAGCTGCGTGGAGTTCTCGATGACCGGCGGCAGACCGTCGCGGGGAGCGAGGAGCGGCTCGGCAGGGGGAGCAGCGGGGGTCTCTGTTGCCGGCTCCGCGGAGGGAGTGGGCTCGGTGCTCAGTTGCCGTCCACCCTCTCGCCGGTCCTCGTCGGTCGTCCGCCGCGCCCCGTCGTCGTCCGCGCCGGCTCAGTGGGCTGTGCCCGTCTGGCGGTACCGATGTTAGAGAGTCTCGCTGCCGATGCGGTCGGAGGGACCCAGCAGGTGCACACCCGGGGGCGGCAGCCCGGCCGCGTTGGCCAGGACCTCCAGCCAGGCCAGCAGGTGGCGGTCGAGCGCGGTGTCCTCCGCCGTCCACGAGGCCCGCATCTCGACGTCCACGGTGTGCTCCGGGCCGGCGAGGTCGCCGAAGCGCGTCGACGCGGTGCGGGTGACGGTGCCCCCGACGGCGTGGTGGGTGGCACCGGTCTCGGTGAGTGCGTCGGTCAGCCAGCTCCAGGCGACCTCGGAGAACATGGCGTCGTCGACCAGCTGCTCGTCGGTAGCGGCCGAGAGGTAGCCGACGCAGCGGGTCGTGCCGGCCCAGGCCTCGTGGCCCTCGGGGTCGTACAGCACGATGAACCGGGCGTTGGCGATCTCGATCTCGTCGTCCTCGCCGTCGGCCTCGGCCACCCGGGCGCCCACGGCGTGCGCCCACGGCGCGAGGCGCTGCGGTGCCGGGATGTGCTCGAGCACCACCTCCGGCCGCGCCTTGACCGAGGCGAGGGCGTCGAGCGCGGCGCGGAACGCGGCGGGGGGCTCGTCCCCGCCGGTGGTCGTGCCTCTGTCGCCCGCGTTCGGCGGGCTGGTCGGCTCCACGTGCGCAGGGTAGGCCGCCGGATAGCACACCGCTCCCGACGCGCCGCAGCGGTCCCCGGGCATCGGCGGTCGGGACTCCCCGGCGCGTCTGGGAGGATCGGCGGTCGTGACTGCCGTCCCCGACCCTGCCGCGTCAGATCTGGTGCGCGCCGCCCGAGGCCTGCCGGTGAGCCGGACGCCCGTCTGGTTCATGCGCCAGGCGGGGCGGTCGTTGCCGGAGTACCGGGCCCTGCGGGCGGGGACGGCGATGCTGGAGGCGTGCCAGGACCCCGACCTGGTCACCGAGATCACGCTGCAGCCGGTCCGCCGCCACGGGGTGGACGCGGCCATCCTCTTCTCCGACATCGTGCTGCCACTGGTGGTTGCCGGCGTCGACATCGAGATCAAGCCCGGAGTGGGGCCCGTCGTGGCCGACCCCGTCCGGTCCGTCGCGGACGTCGACGCGCTGCCCCCGCTGGAGCCCGAGCGTCTGGCCTTCCTGCAGACCGCGGTCCGCCGGCTGGTCGCCGAGCTGGGAGGCACGCCGCTGATCGGCTTCGCCGGGGCGCCGTTCACCCTCGCCACCTATCTGATCGAGGGCGGCCCGTCGAAGGAGCACGCCCGCACCAAGGCCTTCATGTACGCCGAGCCCGAGGCCTGGTCGCGGCTGCTCGACCGGCTGGCGGTGTCGGCCGCCACGTTCCTGCGCGCCCAGGTCGACGCCGGCGCATCGGCCGTCCAGCTGTTCGACTCCTGGGCCGGGGTGCTGTCGGCCGCCGACTACGCCGAGCGCGTGCTGCCGCACTCGCGGGCGGTCTTCGACGGCCTGGGGAACCGGGACGTCCCGCGCATCCATTTCGGCGTCGGCACCGGTGAGCTGCTTCCGCTGATCGGCGACGCGGGCGCCGACGTCGTCGGGGTCGACTGGCGGGTGCCGCTCGACGAGGCGGCCCGCCGCGTCGGGCCGAGCCGCTCGCTGCAGGGGAATCTCGACCCCGCCGTCCTCCTCGCGGACCGGGCGACGGTCGACCGCGAGGTCCGGCGCGTGGTCGAGCAGGGCCGGGCCGCGCGCGGGCACATCTTCAACCTCGGTCACGGCGTGCTGCCCGACACCGACCCCGCCGTGCTCACCCACGTCGCCGACCTGGTGCACGAGCTGACCCAGCGATGAGACTGGTCGTCGTCGGGGCCGGGATCACCGGGCTCGCGGCCGCCTTCGAGTGGCGCCGGCGTCGTCCGGACGACGAGATCGTCGTGCTGGAGGCCGGTGACCGGATCGGCGGCAAGCTGCACCGGGTCGAGCTGGCCGGACACTGGTACGACACCGGCCCCGAGGCGATGCTGGCCCGGGTGCCGGAGGCCGTGGCGCTGGTCGAGGCGCTCGGGCGGGGCGACCGGCTGGTCGCCCCGGCCACGACCCAGGCGTCCGTGGTGCTGCCCGACGGCCGGCATCCGCTGCCGGCCGGCACGGTCCTCGGTGTCCCGGCGTCGGCCGATGGGCTGGACGGGCTGCTCTCGCCCGACGGCGTCGACCGGGTGCGCGCCGAGGCCGGCCTCCCCCCGCTGACCCTGGACGGCGACGTCGCGGTGGGGGCCCTGCTGCGGGAGCGGCTCGGGGACGAGATCGTCGACCGGCTGGTCGAGCCGCTGCTGGGCGGCGTCTACGCGGGGCGGGCCGACGAGCTGTCGCTGGCCGCGACCATGCCGGCGCTGGCCGCCGAGCTCCCGGCCGCGGGCTCGGTGCTGGCCGCCGCGGCCGCCGCGCGCGACGCCGGCGTCCGCAGCCGGGGGGACGACGACGGCCCGGTGTTCGCCACGGTGACCGACGGGATCGGCTCGCTCCCCGAGGCGCTGGTGGCCGCCGCCCGGGCCGAGGTGCGGCTGCGGACGCCTGCGCACGGGATCCGCCGCGCGGCCGCCGGCTTCGAGTTGTCGGTGGGCCTGGCCGCGGCGCCCGAGCTGCTGACCGCCGACCGGGTGCTGGTGACGGCACCCGCACCCAAGGCCGCGCGGCTGCTGCGCGACCTGGTGCCAGCCGCCGTCGAGCCGCTTACGGGCATCCCGTACGCCTCGATGGCCGTCGTCGCCATGGCGTTCCCCGCGCAGGACGTCGACGCCGGCTCGGGACTGCTCGTGCCCCCGGTGACCGGACGGCTGGTCAAGGGCGTCACCGTGTCCTCGGCGAAGTGGCCGCACCTGGCCGGCGACGTCCTGCTCGTCCGCTCCTCCGTGGGCCGGTTCCGCGACGAGGCGGAGCTGCAGCGGTCCGACGAGGACCTCACCGCGGCGGTTGTCGACGACCTCGCCGACCTGCTGGGCCTGGCGCGCCCCGAGCCGCTGGAGACGCGGCTGGTCCGCTGGGGCGGAGGGCTGCCGCAGTACCTGGTCGGGCACCCGGCCCGCGTGGACGCGATCCGGACGGCCGTGAGCGAGGTGCCGGGGCTGGCGATCGCCGGCGCCGCGTTCCGCGGGGTGGGCGTCCCCGCCTGCATCCGCGACGCCCATCACGCCCTGGAGGCGCTGCGCTAACCGCTCCCGGGGGCGAGGGTCGCCGTCGCGATCTGCGTGCGGTTGGCGAGCCCCAGCTTGGCCAGGATGTTGCGCACGTGGCTCTCGACCGTGCGCTCGGAGAGGACCAGGCGCTCGGCGATCTGCCTGTTGGTGAGGGCCTGCGCGACCAGCGCCGTGATCTCCCGCTCCCGCTCCGTCAGCGGATCCACGGCGCGCGCCGCGGCCCGGGCCCGGTCGGCCAGCGCCGCCGCGTTCCGCAGCGGACCAGGCATGCCCAGCCGGCGGGCCTCCTCGAGCGCCTCCCGCGCCAGCTGTCCGGCGCGAGGGACGTCCTCCGCCCGGCCCCGCTCCAGCAGGGCGCCGGCCAGGCCGATGCGGTCGTGCACCACCGCCGGCCGTGCGCCGATGCCGGTATCGCTCGCGAGCGACTCCGCGAAACGGTCGATCGCATCGTCGACCCGCCCCCGCACGATCGCCAGCCGGCCGAGCAGCACCGAGAGCGACCCGGAGCAGTACACGCCGGCTCCGCCGGCCGCGATGGGGGTACGGACCAGCACGTCGGCCAGGATCCCGGCGGTCTCCGCGTCCCGGAACCGTTCGACCAGCGGGACCATGTTGGTGGCGACGCCGGCCGACGTGGCGAAATCCACGTCGGCGACGAGCCGGCGCAGCACCTCGTACTGCGCGGTCGCCGCGTCGGTCCGGCCCTGGATCAGCGCGACGAGCGCCCGCGTGACCAGCACGATCGGGACGTCGTCCGCCCGGTCGAGGCTCTCGAGTCCCTCGTCGTCCATCCCGGGTCGCCCCAGCACGAGGGCGTGCTGCATCGCGAACGCCGCCGACATCCCGGCGGCCGACAGGTCCTCCGCCAGCTGCGTCCGGCCGATGACCCGTGCCTCGTCGTTCAGGGCGATCGCCTGCTCGAACCGCCCGTACAGGGCCTCGACGGAGGCCCGCAGCCGCACGTCGTGCCACCGGATGAGGGGCAGCCGGGTGCTCTGCGCGAGTGCGGTGATCCGCGTCAGCTCGTCGTGGACGGTCGCCATGTCGCCTGCGGCGAGAGCGGCGTCGATCCGCCACTTGTGGCCCCACAGCGCCGTCAGCGGGCGGCCGGTGCCGGCCGCGTGCTCCACGGCCAGCCGGCCGAGGCGCATCCGCTCCTCCAGCGTCAGCGCGGTGGGCGTCGTCTTCATCCGGGCGCGCACCGCGTCCAGCACGGTCTCGGGATCGCCGTCCTCCTCGGCCAGCCGCAGGCTCTCGGCCGAGAGCTCACCGGCGCGCACCAGCCGGCCGGCGTCGGCCAGGGCCGACGCCATCTGCGAGAGCAGCCGGGAGCGCAGCGCCGGTAGCCGGGCCACCTCGGGCCGGGCGAGCGCCCGTTCGCACAGGGCCGTGAGCGTGCCGGAGGAGCCGGGCGCCCCGACGTCGTGGACGACGAGCGCCGCGTCGGCGAGCAGGTCGGGGCGGCCGCACGCCGCCGCGGCCTCGGAGGCGGCCGAGGCGTGCCGCAGGCTCTCCGCGAACCGGCCCTGGCGGAACTCCGCGGTCGCGAGGTCGACCAGCAGCACCGCCCGCTCCTCGTCGGTGGACCCGGCCCGGTCGGCGGCGTCCAGCGCCATCCCGAGGAACCTGGCTGCCTCGTCGAAAGCCAGCGACCGGGTGGCGGCCACCGAGGCACGGCGGGCCCACGAGGCGGCGCGCCGGAGCGCGGCCGGATCCGCGGCCGCGCGCAGCCAGTGGGCGGCGACCACGCCCGCGGTCGCGTCGTCGACCCCGACGGACTCCTCCCACGCCTCGGCGGCCCGGCGGTGCAGGGCCTCGCGCTCGCTCGGGGACAGGTCGGCGTAGATCCCGTCGCGCACCACCGCGTGCACGAACCGCCGCCGGCCGGGCACGTCCGGCACGGCGCCGAGCACGCCGGCCCGGACGGCGGCGTCCAGCCCGGTCCGGACGTCCTCCACCGGCCGGTCCGCGACGGCGGCGAGCAGGTCGGCATCGACCTCCTCACCCAGGACGGCGGCCGTGGCGAGCAGTTCGACGACCGCGGGCTCCAGGCCGGCGAGCGTGGCGCGGACGACGTGGCGCAGTTCCGAGCCGGCGGGCTCGGCGGCCGGCTCGACGGCGCCCGCGCTCCGGGCCACGGCGCGCAGGTAGAGCGGATTGCCTCCGGAGCGGCGGAGGGCCGTGCGGACGTCGTCCGCGTGGACGGGCGCCCCACCGACCGCCGCCAGGTACGCCCGAACGTCGTCCTCGGCCAGCGGGGCCAGCGGGATCACGTGCGTCCCCGGCCAGCGCAGGAGGTCGGGCAGGGTGCGCTCGAGCCGGCCGTCGGCGACCCCGCTGGGATCGCGGTAGGTGCCTACGACCAGCAGCCGCGACCGGTGCAGCTCCCCCGCGAGGTGCCGCAGCAGTCGCAGCGACGTGTCGTCGGCCCAGTGCAGGTCCTCGAGGACGACGACCAGCCCGTCGGGGTCCGCCGACCGGAGCAGGGCCTCGGTGGCGGCCGCGACGAAGCGGAACCGGGCGGCCGCCGGGTCCGCGGAGCGCTCGCGGACCAGGTCGACGTCGGCGAGCGCCTCGGAGACGGCGGCGGCCACCTCGGGACGGGCCCGCAGCACCCGGCGCCACGGCCAGAGCGGGGGAGCGCCGGGGTCGTCGACGGCCCGCCCCCAGACGACGTCCTCGGAGGACAGGAGCAGCTCCTCGACCGTCCGGGTCTTGCCGATCCCCGGCGGGCCGCCCACCAGGACGAGCCCGCCGGTCCCCGCGCGGGCATCGGCCAGCCGTGCCCGGAGGTCGGCGAGGGCGCGGCCCCGGCCGACGAACGGGCTGGGGTCGGTGCCCGCCGGGACCGCCATCGCCGCAGTATCGCGGCCCCTCGGCCGGTCTGCGTACCGGAATTGCGTGGCCCAGGTCAGTGGTCCCACGGATGTCCCGGCCTCCGGATCGCCGGATCGTCGTCGCCGTCGCGGACCACCCGGACCGCGCGGACGAGGAAGGACCTGCCATGTACGCCACGATCCACCGGTTCCGGCGCTGGCCCGACGAGGAGTCGGAGGAGTGGGCCACCGAACTCCTCTCCCGCCTCACCGACGGCACCGAGCCGCTCGGTGCCTGCGTGCTCGGCCGTCTCGACGGGATGGACGGCGCGGTGTTCGCGCTGTGGGAGGACCAGGCCGGGGCGGCGCAGGCCGCCGGCTGGACCGGTGAGGGCGCTCGGTGGCTGGACGCGTCGGCCTTCGCGGTCCTGGAGACGGACGCGGGGACGGCGTCGGGGACACCGCCGCGGTTCGCGCAGCTGGCCTGGCTCGACACCGCCGGCGACGCGGCCCGCGCGGACACGGCGCTGCGGTCCGGACGCGAGCGGATCAGCCCCGCCGTCCGGGACGTCGAGGGGGTCGTCGGCACCTACGTGCTGCGCAGCGAGGACCACCGGATGGTCGTCGTCACGCTGGTCACGAGCGTCGAGACCCCCGACGCGCTCCGCGCCGCCATCTTCGCCACCCGGCTGCTGCCGTGGGAGGACCCGGAGCAGCTGGTCGACGTCGAACGGCTGGACGTCGACCGCGTGCTCGTCGCCCGCATGCCCGCGCCCGCCGAGGCGGAGGTGCGGTCGTGACCGTCCAGGTGCAGGTGCCGCGCATCGCCGCCGGCCGCTGGACGGCCTCCGACAGCCGCACCCGGATCGGCTTCACCGTCGGCAACCTCGGGCGACCCGTCCACGGGTCGGTGGCCTGCGGTTCCGCGGACGTGGACGTCGACGACGCCGGCAGCCCCGTGCGGGTGCGCGCCGAGATGGACCTGAACAGCATCCACACCGGGATCGCGAAGCGGGACTCCGACCTCCGCAAGCCGCGGCTGCTGGACATCGACCGGAACCCGTCCATGGTCTGGACCGCGGACCGCTTCACCGGGCACGAGGACGGCACCTGGACGGCCGAGGGGGAGATCTTCGTCCGTGGCACGAGGGCGCCGCTGACCGTGACGGGGACGGCTGAGCCGGCCGCGCCGGACGGATCGTGGATACGGGTGCGGGCGTCCGGCACGCTCGACCGGGCGACGGTGGGCATCCGGGTGCCCCGGGTGGTCATCGGCCGCACGGTCGAGATCCAGATCGACGCCTGGCTCCGGCCGTCCTGACGCCCGCGAGGTCCGGCGTGGGGTGGTGGACGCCACCCCGCGCCCGGGCATTCCGGGGGACGTGTCGTCGTTGGCGGGCGTGTGACAACCAGGCACCACCCGAACCGGATCCAGATCCAGAGCCCACCCACCCCCGTCCGATGCCTCCGCCACCACAAGTCGATGGCCTCCTGCGACGACTGCGGCCGGGTCCGAACCGCCCAGCTCGCCCGCCGGCGGAAGGCCGCCGAGGAAGCGAAGTGACGCCTCCGCCGTCCTGACCCACGCGGTCAGGCCGGTGGCCCCGGGGGGACCCACCACGACGCGAGGGACAATGGCTGCATGAGCGAGCAGGGCACCGAGGAACGCAGCATCGGCAAGCGGGCGAACGAGCTGAACGCCACGATCCGCTACACGATGTGGTCGGTGTTCCGGCTCGCCCGGCCGCTGGGTGACGACTTGCGAGCCGCCGCCGCGGACGAGGTCACGGCGCTGCTCGACGAGCTGGCCGGCAAGGACGTCGTCGTCCGCGGGGTCTACGACGTCGCGGGGCTGCGGGCCGACGCCGACCTCATGGTCTGGTGGCACGCCGAGACGGCCGAGGCGCTGCAGGAGGCCTACACCCGGCTGCGCCGCACGACGCTGGGCCGACACCTCGACCCGGTGTGGTCGCAGATGGCACTGCACCGGCCGGCGGAGTTCAACCGCAGCCACATCCCGGCGTTCCTGGCCGACGAGGAGCCGCGCCGCTGGGTCTGCGTCTACCCGTTCGTGCGCTCCTACGAGTGGTACCTGCTGCCCGACGAGGAGCGCCGGGCGATGCTCGCGGAGCACGGGAAGATGGCGCGCGGGTTCCCCGACGTGCGGGCCAACACCGTCGCCTCGTTCGCGCTGGGCGACTACGAGTGGATGCTCGCGTTCGAGGCCGACGAACTGCACCGCATCGTCGACCTCATGCGCGAGCTGCGGGCCTCGACCGCGCGGCGGCACGTGCGCGAGGAGGTGCCGTTCTACACCGGCGTTCGGAAGCCGATCGCGGAGATCGTGCACGGCCTGGCCTGAACGGCGCCTGACCGGGACGAAAACTTCGAGGTCAACCGCCGAAAACTGTCGTACCCCTTCCGTAGCTTGGCGGCATGTTCCCCCCGGGTGCGTTCGGCGTCGGCGTGACGGTCGCCGAGCTGCGCCCAGCGCTGGAGGACGACGTCGTGCTGCCCGAGGGCGTCGTTGCGCGGCCGTCCCGCCTCGGCGACCTCCTGCCGGTGCACCTGATGACGCCGGAGCAGAAGGCAGCGAACCTGCAGCGGGTCGCCGAAGCCGAGGCCCAGCTCGCCGCGTTCAAGGCCGAGCTGGTCGTCGGGCTGGCCGCGGACAGGCCGGCCACCGAGGACCGTCGGTCGAGCCAGCCGGGGGCGGCATCCGGCGAGTGGGCCGCCCAGCTGCTCGACGCTTCGGTGTCGGAGTTCTACCCCGACGAGCTGTCGCACATCCTGAACTGCTCACGGGCCGAGGCCACCCGCCTGTGGGAGCACGCCAGCACGCTGCAGCTCCGGCTGCCCCGCACGTGGGCGGCACTGGCCGACGGCGAGCTGGACTGGCCGCGGGCCCGGGCCATCGCCGCCGAACTGGGCTGGCCGGCCCGCGATTCGATCCCTGCCGTGCTGGCGGCGGTCGAGGCGGCCGTGCTTCCCCAGGCGACCGGGCTCTCGGTCACCCGGCTCCGGGCGCTGGTCCGCTCCGAACTCCTCAAGGCGGATGCCGCCGCGGCCGACGCCCGCCGGAAGCAGGCCGAGCGGCAGGCCGACGTCACCGTCCGTGGCCTCGGCGACGGCATGAGCGAGCTCCGCAGCGTGATGCCGACACCGGACGCGGCCGAGGTGCGTGCCGCTGCCGACGCCCGGGCCCGCGAGCTGAAGGCGGCGGGCGACGAGCCGCCGCTCGGCATGCTGCGGGCGGTCGTGCTGCACGAGCTGATGACCCGGCCCTGGCAGGAGCAGCCGGCGGTCAGCGCGCACGTGGCCGTGGTCGCCCCGCTGGACATCCTCGAGGCGGGCGCCGCCGGCGCGCCGGGGACGGGAGTCGAGCCGGCCACCGTCGACGGGCAGCCGATCACCGCCGCGCAGGCCCGCGAGCTGCTCGAGCGGCTGGACGCCCTCTGCCCCGGCGGGCTGCAGGCGCCCACAGGCGGGTCCCTCGACATCGCGATCACCGACGCCGAGGGCCGTCTGCTCGCCACGGTTTCCCGCCGGGAACTCGAGACGGCCGTCCGACGCGGGCAGGGGCTCGGCCCCCCGCCGCCGGTCGACCGGTACGAGCACAGCCCGCCGCAGGAACGGTTCGTGAAGGTGCGGGACCGCACCTGCAGGCAGCCCGGGTGCCACAACCGGGCCGGCTGGGCGGATCTCGACCACGTCGTTGCGCATGCCGACGGCGGCGAGACCGACTGCGCCAACCTGTGCTGCCTGTGTCGCCGGCACCACCGGCTGAAGACCCATGCCCGCGGCTGGCGCTACGTGATGACCGCCGACGGCGTCCTGTCCGTGACCACGCCGAGCGGGGTCACGCGAACCAGCCGGCCGCCCGGTCTCAGGTACTCGGCCCTCGACCTGCTGCGCATCCCGTCCGAGCGACGACCGCTACCCGACGACGTCGATCCGCCGCCCTTCTGAGCGGGCTACTCCACCGGCTGCAGCCGGATGCTGACCGAGTTGATGCAGTAGCGGTCGCCGGTCGGCGTCTGGGGTGCGTCGTCGAACAGGTGCCCCAGGTGGCTGTGGCAGCTCGCGCAGAGCACCTCGGTGCGCACCATCCCGTAGCTGCGGTCCTCGCGGAGGAGGACGTTGTCGTCGGCGGAGGCCTGGTAGAACGACGGCCAGCCGCAGTGCGAGTCGAACTTCGTCTCCGAGCGGAACAGCTCCGCCCCGCAGGCGCGGCACTCGTACACGCCCACGGTCTTGGTGTCGACGTACTCGCCGGTCCACGCGCGCTCGGTGGCCGCCTGGCGGAGCACGGCGTACTCCTCGGGCGACAGCTGGGCGCGCCACTCCTCGTCGCTCTTGACGACCTGGGGCTGCGATGCGGAGGTGGTCATGCCTCCACGGTACGGCGGCGCCGCCACCGCGGAACCGGCGAACCGGGCAGGGGAGACTCGGGGACGTGACCGCCCCCGATCAGCCCCTGCCCGACGTCTGGTTCACCCGCGACCTCCCGGTCCTGCGGGCGATCGCCCGGCTGGTCGACGAACCGGAGCACGGCGGCTCGCCCTACCTGCTCGGTGCGGTCGTCCCCGCGAGCGGGCTCCCGAAGGCGAAGGTCATCGCGGCGGCCAAGGCGCTGGTGTCCGCGGGCTACGCGGAGGCGCTCACCAACCACGCCGGCGACATCGTCCGCTTCACCGGCATCTCGGCGGAGGCCCGCCGGCTGGCCGGGCTCTGGCCCACGCCGCAGGGGGAGTGGGACCGGCTGGTGGAGCAGCTCACCGCGCGGGCCGACAACGCGCCGACCGACGTCGAGCGGCAGCGCTGGCGGGCGTTCGCGGACGCCGCGATCGCCGTCGGGCCCGACGACGGCGCGTTGCTGATGTCGGCGCTGATCGGTGGTTACGTCCCCCGCGCCCGCTGAGCCCCCCCACGAACGACAGCGCCCCCGCCCGGAGTCCGGACGGGGGCGCTGTGTGCTGATCAGGTGATCAGAGCGGGGTGACGTTCGCAGCCTGCGGGCCCTTCTGGCCCTGCTCGATGTCGAACGCGATCCGCTGGCCTTCATCGAGCGAGCGGTACCCGCTGGTCTGGATGGCCGAGTAGTGGACGAAGACGTCCGGTCCGCCACCGTCGGGGGTGGCGAAGCCGAACCCCTTCTCAGCGTTGAACCACTTCACTGTTCCTTCGGGCATTGCTCGCTCCT
>Ga0126307_10000265_pt1 | contig 33953 bp, 35 predicted proteins | sample Plot28_FD_89955 | JGI IMG/M metagenome (GOLD analysis project Ga0126307, IMG submission 89955) | Serpentine soil microbial communities from UC McLaughlin Reserve, CA, USA - Plot28 | ecosystem: Environmental > Terrestrial > Soil > Grasslands | place: USA: UC McLaughlin Reserve, Lake County... | reverse complement strand
TCGCCGGGTTCGGCTTTGAAGCGGCAGGCCCCTAAGGCGATCCGTAGGTGCAGATCGTCTGATGCAGGGTAGTCGACGTTGATCGGCATGTCCGGCATGTGGATCTCCTATCGTGCTCGCTTACCTTTCACGGTGCTGGGGGCGGGCATTAGCCCGCGTAGGTTCGAATCCTTCCCCTTCCGCTCTTATACCTCTAGAGGTAAGAAAAGGGGCTATTTACGCTCTGGGTCAAGGTGAACACCGACAATTGGAGCACCTTCCTGTTTACCAAGCACGATAACCGAGGTTCCTTCAGCCGGCCCTATGGTAAGGGTTATCGATTTATTTATGAAATTGCTGTTATCCCCGACTTTTTGCTCTACATAGTCTGGGAGCGTGTCTATTGCTAGGCCTTTACCTCCAACTGACCCTGCCCATGTGAGGTTGCTCTCCGTAAACGGCACCCTTACCGAAAGACCGATACCAAGGTTTGACCCAAAAAGCGCCAAGGCTATTCCAACTATCAATACAACCAATGTAAAACTACAACCACAACCTCTGCGATATGAGCGAGTTTCGCTCGGGCGTTCTCCTGAGCTATAGCTTCTTCGATCCATTGGAATCTAGTTCTAACCTCCTCGTTGTGCGCTCCATCGTGTTGTTCATGTTACCTACTCATCGAATATAGCCTGATGCGGATCGGTCTGTCTCTGGACGTCGTGCGGTATTGTCCTGCCTTGATCTATAGCGGTTCACAGTGTTCTTCGACCTTCAGGCACTGTCGATACAACCTTCTTAGTGGGAAAACCTGCTGCACAAGCGCTAGCATGCCGATGGGAAAATATCAACGGCCCCGGCGCGATATGGCGAGCGACCAGGGCCTATTGACGACAACGCGAGCGAGGCGGCTAGTCCAAAGCCTCATCCATCGCATTGCTCAAGCCCTCGCCCATGCCGAGGATGAAGTGTGAGTAGGTATCGAGCGTGAAGCTCTAACCCAGGCGCGCGAGTTAGGTTTCCTCTCTGGGTAGCTGCGCATTGAGCGGTGCTCTCCAACGATTCGATGCTTAGAGCCTCTATGCGGCCCCGAAGGTCTGCCGCAGCCAAGCACCGACCACGTAGGCCAGCAGCGCTGCCCCGCCTCCTGTAAACAACGTCTCCAGACCCGCCCTGAATGCCGATCGGCCGAGCACCAACCCCTTTGCAGCCCCGACGCCGAAGAACGCGAACGCCGCGCCTATCGCACCGACAAGAAAGCTGGTCTCCTGAGAGAGGCTAGGGATAATAAAAGGGGCTAGCGGGATGAAGCCAACAACGAGAAAAGCGACGAAGGTGGCGAGCGCGGCACGCAACGGGTTTGGACCTTCTACCTCTAAGCCCAGCTCTTCGGTGAGCATGGTGTCCACCCAGAGCCTGCGGCCGCTGGTTATTACCTCCACGATGTTCTCAAGGGTCTCGCCTTCGAAGCCCTTGGAGGCGAAGATCTGGCGGATCTCTTCGCCTTCGCCGGTGGGGATCTCCTCTATCTGGCGCTCCTCGCTGCGACGGGCCTCCTCGACCTGCTCTCGCTGGCTCTTGGTCCCCTGGTAGTTGCTCACCGCCATACTGAAGCCATCGGCGAAGAGGTTCGCGAACCCCAGGATGATCACCACGAGCCCCGAGAACCCGCCTCCCACAGCACCTGCCACCACGGCGAAGGTCGTCACACAGCCGTCTATACCACCTAGGACCGCGTCCCCGAGGTAGCTCTGCCTGCGCCGCTCCGAGAGCCGTCGCCGCACCTCTTGTGGCCGGTGCTCGGCCTCCAGTCTCCTGCGTCGCTCTGCGCCCCGCTCCGACGGATCCCCGGTCATCAGGATCCCCGTTTATCGGTTGAGGGCTGGCCCGTGTATGCTAACCGGCGCGCTGTCTCTCCCTAATATCTCTCTGAAACGAATAACTTGCTCACTTCGCGCAACCACACGACCGAGCTGGCCACTGCGACGCACACGAGCCAGTCTCCGAGGCTCAGACCCATGGTACCGAATGCGGGTTGCAGGAACGGTGCGTAGACGACCAGGATCTGCAGCGCAAGCGACACCACAAGCGCACCCCGCAGCCACGAACGGGCCAGTACCGGCAGGAGCACCTCTTCCTCCTCACGGAAGTGGGCGGTGGTCCTCTCTTGCCAGAACTCGAGGAAGGCCTCTGCGGTCTCTTCAGGAGGGTTGGCTTCGTCGCCCGTGGCTGCCCTCCTGAGCCGGCGGGCCTGCACCAGCCCGCGATGGTGATGGTCCGACAGCTCCCTGAGCTCTGGGGCGCGCTTCATACGCTATACCTCCTACCCCTCTTCTGCCTGGAGCTCAGGTTCTTCCACTCCCTCTTGACCATGACACGAACCTTTTTCGATGTCCAAGTCTCAGACCCTATAGAGTCTGAGCAAGGGCAGCCTGAGCAGGCTGGACTGTCCGATTGAGCAAAGTTCGCTAACTTCGCCGGACATCGTGGGGCTTTCTTTCCACAGCCGACTCGCGCTACCCGGGTGAGGGTTGTGCGCGCTGTCTGAGGACCGTGTGGTAGAGATCCCCGCCAACGCTGCGTGCTATCCCCACCAGCCCTGCCTCGTCTCCGGCAGACAACCTTTGGAGGCGGCTTTCGGCTCCGGAGCTCGCGAACGCCAGCAGAAGGGCGGATCCGTCGCGGGCTACGGAGCCTAGGACGGCCGGCTCGGCAGGGCCGCTTCTGAAGTGATCGAGGACCGCTCCGACTCGTGAAGCGGGCACGAGCACCCGGCCCGGAGCTGGTGTCGACCAGGTGGGGGCGAGGGGAAAGAACCTGCTGCCCCAGATCCTGTAGGCTTCGGCGACGTCGAGCAGTCTGCCGTGGCTCTCGCTCAACATCTGCGCAAGTTCGCTTTCGGCTGACGCGCTGCTTGCCGAGTAAGCGCCGAAGATCAGGTAGCGCTCCCGCGAGCCCATCGCGCGCGCCATTGGGGGGTTTACAAAACCGAGGTGCCACAGGGGAGGTCTTCGCTCCAGCAAGGAGTTGATGGCGCTCTGGAGCGCTTCGGTTCCCCCAAACGTGGCGGCGAAGGGCCTGTCTCCCTTGGTCTCTCGTAGCTTTAAGGTGGCGCGCAAGATCACACCAGTCCTCCCCATCGCTCCGACTACGAGATCGAGATCGTCGCCTTCGAGGGTGCTCAGCCGCCCGTCGGGCAGGATTAGCTCGGCGGAGAGGACGTTCTCCCGCAGCCAGTCATAAGCGAAAGAGCCCACTCCCATGCCGTCCCGGGCGATCCAGCCGCCGACCGTCGTGCGGGGGGCGCTCGTCGGGTAGACGGTGAGCGCCCGGTGTGAGGAGCGGAGCTCGTCCTCAAGCTCGAGCCAGAGCACCCCCGCTTCCACCTCGGCCCGGCCACGTTCGTCATCCGGGAATCGGATGGCGCGCATCATCTCGGTACTTACCAGCACGCTCTTTCCTGCGGGCTCCGGGAGGTCTGGGTCCATGCCCGCGCCAACCGTACTCAGCGTCACTGAGTACCGGCGGACGGTATCCGCAAGGAACTTGACCTCATCGGCATCTACCGGCAACACCGTGGCCAACGGTTCTGCGTGCCCCCCGTGTGGCTTGCAGCGGTTCCTGAAGTGTCCTTCGAGCACCTTAACCAGCTCTTTGTGAGACGTATAGTTCATGTCTTCACCTCTGCAGCGTACCCTTTAGATCTTCCCAGCTTACCGGTGTAGGTCCCGGAAGAGCTGACAAATTCTGACGCTCACGGTAGCACAGTTTGTCCCAGCATCTCTGGTTCCAAGAACCGCTGTTGTAGGACAGGGCGCATCGCTTTTGGCGCTTCGGCTGTTAATTCTGCTGCCGCTCAATTTACTCTCCATTGCTTCTATCTAGACGTAGACTGTCTGAAAAGTAGTAACAGTGGCGCCTCGATCATATTTTTACCGACACGCGGCTACAGGATGAGGCTCTTTGCCCTCTTCCACCAGTTCATGAGCGCTCAGTTCGGGGGCCCTAGAGACTTTTCGGACAGTCTCTGTGAAACTGTCCGAAAAGGGGTTCGAGCAACGCTCCGAGGATGGATTTGGCCGGTATACGGAGCACGAAAAGAGCCTTTGGGTTCTCTGTAGGGCTACACTACAGGCCCCTCCGACCGTTTTCGGACAGTTTCTGTTGGATACTCACCGAATAAGGGCATCTGAAACAGAGGCAGCGCGACTGAACCCATAGCAAACAGGCGATTGATCAGTCGCCATAGCCAAAATTGATCGTTGTTCTCGTTCGCTTTCCTTCGACCCTTCTGCCATCACACGTTTCTTCGAAACCCACCAGCCACTCACAAACAGCGTGGGGGCAACCGTCCCGGATCGCACCCAGCCGGCGCCATTTGGCTCAAGAGCCCTCAGTTTCGATCTCCTCGAGGTAGCCTTGCATCAACTCGATCTCGGCGGACTGCTCGTCGATGATCGTCTGCGCAAGCTCCTTGAGCTCGGGATGCTCGGCCCGCTCAAGGACCTCTTCGGACATATCAATGGCATCTTGGTGATGCGGGATCATCATCCTGAGGAACATGGCGTCAGCAGTGTCGCTGTCCATACCCCCCTGCATCGAGTCGCCCATCATCTGCTTCATCATCTCGTCGTCCATCATGCTGTTGGCCGTCCCGGACGTTTGCCCGGCGTCGGGGTACCATTCGTTGCGCCAAGCCTGCATCTGCTCTGTCTGCTCGGACTGGCTCTCCTGGATGTTCTCGGCGAGTTGCCTCAGCTCGGGCCGCTCGGAGTCGGAGATCATGTGCTCGGAGGACATGATCGCCATCTGGTGGTGCACGATCATCTGATCTATGAACTGCAGGTCGAACGGCCGATCCTCATCGAAGGACCCCATCTCCATCCCACCGGACATACCCTCGCCGTTCATCATCGAGCCCATGCCGCCCATCACACCGTGGCCGTGGGTCATCGTGCTGTTCGCGACAGCCATCTGGCCCGAGGTGTACGCTGCTCCCACCCCGGCCACCACCATCGCCAATACGGCCAGGATGGGAACCAGGTACTTTGTTCGCATCTCTAGATACTCCCTTTCACAGAACTTCTCTCATTTCTAAGAACATTTATGGAGCGCTCGTACTCTTTGGCATTGATCTCGCCACGGGCGAAGCGGTCTCTCAGGACACCCTCCGCCGATTGGTCCCTAACCTCGGGCCGTTCGCCGCTCCGCCGTTCGGGGGAGATCCTCACCACGGCCCAAGCTATAAGGACCAGGAGGCTTCCCCAGAACAGGAGCGGCAGGAGCATCCACAGCCAGCCGAAGCTTCCCATGAAGCCGTCGAATCCACCCATCATCTTCTATCGTCTCCTTGCACTCGGTTTTACGCGACGACCCATCTCGCCTATGCCACCACCGGAGAAGACCGCGACCAGCAGCAGCGTGAGGAGGGCCTCCTAGGACTCCAAAAAGAATCTTCGGGTTGTGGCTCAACTTCCTAGGCCTCCTCGAGTTCTAAGTCTAAATGATTATATAGTAATATAGTAATTAAGCAAGTGGGCTCCGCTCGAACCGAATAAGACATTGCCGAGGTGACAGAAGACGCTCTCTGGGTGGTGGCCCAACCTGGCCACCTCCTTCCCCTCGTAGGCCCTCTTTGGCCCACGACCTCACTCTAGACCGGGGAGGGGACGGCATGAGCAAGATGGACCACATCCCCTAATAAGAAGATTGGCCAATCACCTCACCCCTAGGAGCCACCCTGCAGAGCAGCAGGATCGGAATGGTACCTCCGCCCGACTAAGTACGTTCTGGAGGCGCTGCGGAGAAGTTCTCGAGCTCGGCAGTGAGACGATCCTGGATAGAACCGCACACCAGGTCGCATAGCTCAAAGATCGTCTCGTCGGCTATGCGGTAGCAGGCAAGCAAACCTCGCTTGCGGCGCTCCACAAGCCCGGCATCCAGCAACACCCCCAGGTGCTTGGAGACGTTTGCCTGCAACCCTGCGGTCTCCTCCACCAGCTCTGAGACGCTCTTCTCCCCATCCATTAGAGTGTATAGGAGCTTGAGCCTCATCGGTTCGGAGAGGACCTTGAACCGCTCAGCTACCTTCTCCAACGCGGCCTCAGATAGGTTGTGCTTGGTGTACTTGACCATCTCTTACCCTTCTTGGCACTACGAGACCTGATATATTCTATTACTATACTTTACTAGAGTAATATGACTCTGAGGTGTTGCGCACCTCCCACTCTGCGAGCGCGACGAACAGGACGCCCCAGGCAACGGCCACCGCTCCCGCGGCCTGGCCCAACGCTCCGGGAAGCTCCGGCAACACGATCGACGCCGATCCCACGATGACGGCGGCTGCCCCCATGCTCCAAGCCGTGACTCTCCAACCTCCTGGCTTGGACGCAGCCAGCATCCCGCCGGCCACGATGGCGATGGCCAAAGCGGCCACCTCCGCCAAGCGATCCCCGTACGCACATCGCCCTAAAAGCACGATGGCCCGGCCTGGCGTGCCTGGACGAGCATCGTGGCGGCGTAAGCGGTAGAAGGAATAGCGGCGAAGATCGAGAGCGCGGCCAGGCGAGGGCTCAGGCGGGTTCCGAGTTTAAAGAACTCCCGGCGCGCCGGATGGAGATCCACCAGGATCGCGGCCGCAACGAGGGAGACGAGCGATCCGGTGAGAGGTTCTACCCGCCCCCCGATCAGCCCTGCGACCCCGAGCGCGAGAAGACCGATAACTGCTTGCTGGAGGCCAGCGATCTTGTGCTCCGGCGTTCGCAGCTGAACGACGAAGCCGGTTGCGATGATCACGGCGCCAAGGGCGAAGAAACCAAGGTCGGTGACGGGATTGGTGTCGGGATTGTCGTTCGCGAGCCACAGCCCGATCGTGAGGAAGGTGACTCCGACAAACGTGACGCCAAAGAGCAGGGACAGGATCGTCGCCCAGGCGAAGAACGCGTGCGGCGAACACGCCCCCACCCTGGCGATCGATCAGTTGTCGGTGCGCTCATGCCGCGGACTCTCCTATTTCTCCTCCTCCGCACACATCCTACACATCCCGCCTACAAGCTGTGACTAGGCGAAGTTCGCAGAATTGGGCTTCTTCTAGGCACTTGGGTGAATAAGCCTCGTAGCCGCCTATCCTGTGAACTGATCAAGGTTGACCAGCACAATGCTCAATATGTATCATGGCAAATCACCCCCCTCGTAGCAAAAGGAGGACATCTCATGACGACCATCAAGGCTTTCATCAAGAGCCACCCGCTGCTTAGCTACTTCGCCCTGGTGTTCGCCATCTCATGGGGCGGCATGCTCATCGTGGTCGGTCCTGGCGCATTCCCAGCCAACGGGGAGCCGTTCGAGATGTTGCTGTTGTTCGCGTACCTGGCGATGCTCGCAGGCCCCAGCGTAGCAGGCATCTTGTTGACAGGCCTCGTCGATGGGAGGGCTGGCCTTCGCGAGTTTCGATCTCGGTTGCTCAAGTGGCGGGTTGGAGCTCGCTGGTACGCTGTAGCGCTCCTTACCGCCCCGCTCGTGGCGACGGCGGTACTCCTTGGGCTCTCGCTAACCTCCCCTGATTTCTTCCCCCGCATATTCATTAGTACGGAGGACAAGGCGTTCCTTCTGCAGTTCAGTATCGTGTCGGGACTTATGGTGGGCATCTTTGAGGAGCTAGGCTGGACGGGTTTCGCCGTGCCCAAGATGAGGCAGCGTTACGGTGTTCTTGGTAGAGGACTCATCGTGGGCCTCATGTTCGCAGCGTGGAACTTCCTTGTGGTTTTCTGGGTGAGCGATGCTACCTCCACAGCCGGAGCGCTCCCGCCAGCCCTCTTCGTGCTCGTAATCCTCTTCACTTGGCTGCCGGCCTACAGGGTGCTTATGGTGTGGGTCTACGAGCGTACTAATGGGAGCCTACTCGTGGCGATGCTCATGCACGTAAGTCTCGTAGCGTCCTGGACGAGCATGACGCCTCTGGCGCTAGTAGAGGTGCCCCTGGTGATCTATTACTTCGTATTTACCGCTGCGCTGTGGGTCGTCGTTGGGGCGGTCGCCTTGGCCCAAGGCGGGCATCTTTCGCGACAGCAACCGCTCCGGAGGCGGGTGGCTTGAGAAAGGAGTAGCCCTTACTCGCGACGACGTGCCTGTGAGATAGCCACGTAGGAGGTATCGAAATGACGACCGATGGGATGACGCCACAGGATGAGGTGCGCGGCAGCGTTGTCGATGGCGGTACGTCTCTGCCCGCGGGCGAGACTAAGGAGGCTGCGATGCCCGCCCTCGACCACATTGAGTTGAAGGCCAGGGTCGAGGAGATCCTCAACCGCCGGCCCGCCGTCGGCCTGGCAGTGGGCGTGGTCCGCAACGGACGCCTTGAGTTCTTCTACGGACACGGGGTCGGAGACATCGCGTTAGGCACACCCGTCACCGAGAACACCGTCTTTCGGATCGGCTCCATCACCAAGACCTTCACCGCCATCGCCGTGCTGCAGCTGTGGGAGCGGGGGTTGGTCGACCTCGATGCCCCGGCCAACGATTACCTGCGCGCCTACCGGCTGATGCCCGCGAAGGAGAGCTGGCGTCCTGCCACGGTGCGGCATCTGCTGACCCACACCGCCGGCGTGCCCGAGTGGGTGCACCCCGCGCACATGGTCAACAGCGGCTGGTTCGGGGAGACCTTCCCGCTGGAGAAGGCCCTGCCAACTCTGGCGGAGTACTACCGCGGCGCTCTCCGGCTGGCGGCCGAGCCGGGCACGATCTGGGCTTACACGGATCATGGGTTCGCGACGCTCGGCCAGATCGTCGAGGACGTCAGCGGGCTCCCCCTGCACCGCTACCTGCACGAGCACATCTTCGAGCCCCTCGGGATGGACAACAGCGACCTGCTGCGGTTGGAACGGGTCCAAGCGCACCTCGCGACGGGATACAGGCTGGGTTCCAACGGCGCCAAGGCGCTGACCGACCGCCAGGGTGTGACCCCGGCGGCGGGCTCGATCTACTCCACCCCGAGGGACATGGCTCGTTACGTCGCCGCCCTCGTCGGCGATGGCTCCGGCGAGCACAGCGCGATCCTCAAACCTGGGACGCTCGCGATGATGTTCGAGCCGCACTACCAGCCTGATCCGCGCATCCCCGGCATGGGACTCAGTTTCTTCCGGGTCGACCTGGACGGGCATCCTGCCGTGGAGCACCAAGGCGTGATCCCCGGGTTCAACTCCCAGATCTTCCTCGCGCCCGACGAGGGCGTCGGCGTCATGGCCTTCACCAACGGGTCCAGGAACGCTGCGACCTGGCTCTTGGGTGAGACGCAACGGCTGCTCGGCGACCTTATCGGTGCCACCAGCGACGTCATCCGCACGGACATCCCCCAGCACCCCGAAATCTGGAGCGACCTGTGCGGCAGGTACAGCCCTCGCGCCCAGCGGACCGACATGCAAGCGTGGTCCATGCTCGGTGCCGGAGTCCAGGTCCTCGTCCGGCGCGGCCAGCTCATGCTGCGGACCTTGAGCCCTATACCCGCGTTGTACCGGGGCCTGCGGCTGCATCCTGGCGACAAAGACGATCCGTACGTCTTCCTAATCGACCTCTCCCAGTACGGCCTGGGTACGGCCAGGGTTGTGTTCAGCCGCGACGCTGCCGGAGCGACAACAGGAGTCCACCTCGACGGGATCCTGCTGTCCGCCGAGAAGCGACCTGCTTCGAGGAACCTCAGGTCGTGGGCAACCGGCGCGCTTGGTGCACTTGCCGCCGCCACCGCGGTGAAGGCCCTTCGGCAGGTGCGTAGCAAGACAAACAAGGAGGTGTAGACAGGAGGGCCACGCGGCGATCCGGATCGTCTTGGACCCTTAAGCAGCGTCCCGCCGGTGGCGGGAGGAAAGGAGGCGGCACGGTGCGCGACGAACCGGCACCCCTCGATCCGGGGCGCGGGGATCTGATGCCGCGGCCCCGGGTCGTGCTCGGTATCTACGCCTTGTTGCTCGCCATTTACGTTGCCTCACTCCATCCCTGGCTGATGAACCGGGGCGCGACCGAAGCCGAGCAGAGCATAGCCCTGCCGGGCGATAAGGTAGCGACCAACGAGGCGAGGGGAGTCGTGTTGAAGAGGAATTGAGGATACAGGATGTTGCCGTGAGGCCACCTGCCCGCAGCGCGGAAAGACTTGCCCTAGCCACTTGTTCTAGATATCTTTGTATCTAAGGAGCGATGAACTTGCGAAAATTGATCATGCTAACAGTGGCCGCCGGGGGTGTGCTGGCCCTGGCCCTTGCACTGTTAGCCGACAGGCCAGTCCGACGAAACTCGGCTCCGGACAAAACTCCCCAGAGCGATACCTTTGAAGAGATCGACGCTCATATCGAACGGCAAATGGAGCGGCTGAATGTCCCGGGTGCGACCCTTGCCATTGTAGAGGACGACAAGATCGTACACCTGCGCGGCTTTGGCCAGGCCCGCCCTGGCGGTGAAGCGCCTACTCCCCAGACACCCTTCTTCATTGGCTCCCTCACCAAGTCCTTCACCGCTTTGGCGGTGATGCAGCTCGTCGAAGACGGTAAGGTCGAGTTGGATGCCCCGGTGCAGCGCTACCTGCCCTGGTTCCGGATCGCTGACCCTGAGGCATCCGCCCAAATCACCGTGCGCCACCTGTTGAACCAGACCAGCGGCCTGCCCACGTTGTCCGGGGAGATTGCCCTGGCCGATTTCGACGATCGTCCTGACGCCACCGAGCGCCAGGCACGTGTGTTATCAACGCTCGTGTTCACCCGCCCGGTCGGCTCGGCGTTCGAATACAGCAACTCGAATTACATCTTGCTCGGGCTGATCATCGAGGCCGCCAGTGGTGAATCGTACGCGGACTATGTCCAAAAACACATCTTCATCCCACTGGATATGAGCCACGCCTATACCTCACAGGCCTTCGCGAAACAGAACGGCCTGGCGGAGGGCCACCAATACTGGTTCGCCATTCCCTTCGCCGCGCCCAATATGCCCATCCCGCACGGTTCGCTACCAGGCGGTCTGCTCATCTCCAACGCTGAAGACATGGCCCGCTACCTGATCGCCCATCTGAACGGGGGCCGCTACGGGGACGTGCAAATCCTCTCGGGCACCGGTATCGAGGAGCTGCACCGCGGGGTGGCGGAATTCCGTACGATGGGCATTTCGGTGGGTAAGTACGGCATGGGATGGTTCGACAGTGTGTTCGGCCAGACGAAGCTCCTCTGGCACACCGGCATCCTCCCCCACTTTTTTGCCTATATGGCGCTTCTGCCAGAGCAAAAGAAAGGCGTGGTGCTGCTCTTCAACGCTTCCCATCATTGGATGAGCCCCGTGCTGACGGACTTTGGGACCGGGGTGGCCGCTCTGCTCGCCGGCGAGCAGCCTGCGCCGAGCCGATTTGGCTTCATCCCCTGGGCACTGCGTGGCCAGCTGCTGATCCCGGCCCTCCAAATTGCCGGCGGCGTCGCCACACTGCGGCTGTTACGCCGCTGGCGCCTAGATCCTGAGCGCCGCCCGAGCGGTGGACGCAAGTGGGGGCTTCATATCCTGTTCCCGCTGATCCCGAATTTATTGGTAACCCTCACCCTACTACCTGTGCTAGGCAAAAGGCGCGGCTATCTGATGCACTACATGCCCGACTATACTTGGATCGCTATGGCCTGCGGCACCTTTGCGCTGGTATGGAGCTTCTTGCGCACCGGGCTGGTCCTCCGCACACTCCGAAAACCTCATCGTCGTGATCCCTAGTTTTAGGAGATCAGCCCATGCCAACACCGACAGAGGAGGAGCGTTGAAGAAAAACCGAGGATACAGGGTCATGCCGTTCAGCAGGAGCCGCCGAATGACGGCGGCAGGCCTGGAGGTCGCCAGTAAACGACACACCATGCACGGCCTTACCGAGGTAGACATCACCGAGCCCAGACGCCTCATCCACGAGCATCACGAGCGCACCGGTGAGAGCCTATCCCTGACGGCCTACGTCATAGCCTGCCTCGCGCGAGCGGTCGCCGAGCATCCTCGCCTCAATTCGATGCGCAAGGGACGCAAACTCATCGTGCTCGACGACGTCACCGTCGTTACGATGGTCGAGCGAAACCCGGAAGGCGAGCGGGTCGTGGAGTTCTTGGGCATCCGCGCGGCTGACAAGAAGACCTACCGGCAGATCCACGACGAGATCCGCAACGCCCAGCGCAAGAGCGGCGAGCCCCGAGGAGCAGTGTCCGGGGCGAGATGGGTACGTTACATCCCGAGCTTCCTGTTTCGGAGGTTTGTCCGCGCGATGACACGCAACGTTCGGTGGGCGAAGCGCTATGGGGTCGTGAGCGTGTCGAACGTGGGTATGTTCGGCGAAGGGCCCGGGTGGGGTATGTCGCCCACCGCGGAAACGGTGGCGGTGACAGTCGGAGGGATCGCAAGACGCCCGGTGATGGTCGAAGGCCACCCCGAGGCCCGGGAACACCTCTGTCTCACCATCTCCTTCGACCACGACATCGTCGATGGCGCGCCGGCCGCGCGCTTCACGAGCCGGTTCCTGGAGTTGATCGCGAGTGGGAACGCGCTCCGGGACGCGGTAGCGCGCGGCGAAGATAACGAAGAAGAGGGCGCGTGAACGTGGGAAGGTGCGGTCTGGATCGCTAGCGTGGCGTTAGAGAGGGCAAGACCCTGGCACGAGGCCTACCCGCCGGGTCCGCGCGTGCTGTCCGGGCGCCGGTATGGCGGAACCGCCACCCGCCCGAGAAACAAACAACCCCCGGTTAGAGCTCCGTGTTTCCGAGAAACACCATCGTGTGGAGATTCTCGTCTATTTCGTCAGTGTGTGACGGTTATCGAGGTCGACGCATTCTCTTGCTCCTCGTCATATTTTTCGAGCAAATGGCACATATTGACCATTGATTTAGTCAATATGTGCCAAGACCGATGCCCTTCCCGAAGATAGAGTGGGGGTGCACCTGTAGATAGATCGGAGACGGACACTCTGCTTGTGGTGCCTACCCCGGTCGGAAGGAGGAGCGCAGAACTTGTGGACTAAGAGGGTTAAGGACATTATCGCGATGTTGCTGATTGGGGACGGGGCTTTGACCCTCATCGGTGCCCGCAATCGCGTCTTAGTGTGGCGCTTCGGCCCCGAGAGGTTACGCAAGTCCACCAGCTGGCAGGCCGATCATCCCGTTTTCATGCGCCTAGAAGGCGTGGCGTCGATAGCTATAGGAGGATGGCTCGCCCTGAGGCAGTACCGCGAGCCCCTCGCGGCAAGGCTTCTGGGAGATTTCTCGCACTGTCCGACCTTCTGACTAATCTCTCGGCAAAAGAAAAAGAGATGTTCTTTAAGACCGGAGGCATACAGGCCACGGACTTTCGGCATCGTGCCTGAAGACGTAGGTGTCAGGTTCAGGCAGCTACAGAAGCTGTTATGGGACGAGCCCGAGTTTATCACGAGGGCAGTGAGTTATACCGAATCCGGCCAAACGCTTCCTCACAGCTAGGGCACATCCAACGAACAGTGGTCGCGTGTGCGGTGTCAGATCAGCTTGGCCGCATTCTTTGAGATGCTGCTGGGGCGTTGGAAGAAGGAGAAGAGAGGACTTTACAATCAATCTGCCTCTGCTCCATACTGCAGATATGCCATGCAAGCCGAAAGAGGCCCGCGACCGAGGCCTCCTTGAGGGTTAGCTTGAGCAAAATCATGAAGAGGTTGGTGACGAGGCGCGCGCACGCTTTCGCGATCGTCGGCATCGGCGCCTGTTTTGTCGTCTGGGCCTCCCTGTTCATCTACCGATCTTCGTTCGTCGGCATCGACGGGAGGCGGTACTTCGCTTTATTCGACGACGCCATGATCTCCATGCGCTACGCCTGGAACCTCTCGCACGGCTCAGGGCTGGTCTGGAATCAGGGAGAGTATGTCGAAGGCTATACCAACCCCCTAATGACCCTCCTTATGTCACTGCCGACGCTGGTGTTCGACAAGGTCGACGCCGTGCTAGCGGTACAGATCTTGGGCATGATCTTCATCCTGGTCAATGCCTATCTGGTAATGTCAATAGCGGAACACCTCACTTCGGGGCAGGAGCGCTACCGGTGGCTCTTTCTGATCCTCGCCTTTCTTTGCGCGCTGTCTTACTACCCCTTGCTCTATTGGTCGTTGATGGGAATGGAGACCGGATTGCTGGCGGTTCTGCTGTCGCTCAGCATTTTGTCCGCACTGAGGTACGCCAGGGACCGCAGACCGGCACAGGGGGTGTTGCTCTCCGTCACTTTGGGCTTGGCGTTCCTTACCCGGCCGGATGCGCTGATCTTCGCCGTTCCCGTCTTCGTCTACGTATTCTTCACGGTGCACAAGTCGGAGCGCAGTCCGAGGAGCTTTTCCTTCTTGCTCGCGATGGTCGGTTTGTACGCTCTGTTTATTGTGGCGCAAGAGCTGTTCCGCTGGGGCTACTACGGCGAATGGCTGCCCAACACCTACATCCTTAAGGTGAGCGGAATACCTCTCTTTACCAGAATCTGGAACGGGGTGATGTTCGTCGCGCCGTTCCTGAAGGAGGTCTACGTCCTCTTGATCGTGGTGGGAGCGGGGCTGATCTTTGCCTTTCGGAGGGACAAGCTGTTCCTGGCGAGCATCTTCGTCGTCTTGGTCTGCTACCAGGTGTGGGCCGGCGGAGACCCTTGGCCCTATTGGCGCATCCTATCGCCCGCCGTGCCGATCATGTTGGTGCTGGTGGTGCACGAAATCCTTCTGGCCATGCGATACGTCTCCGAGACGCTAGGTGTCCGAGGGTACTCTCTTCGCAACCCAACTTTTCCGTGGCGGCACGTGACTTTGGGGTTCCTCGCCTGCTTCTCGCTGGTGCTGGGGGTGCTTTGGCCCGCAAACTACCGTTTTCTGCCGAAAATCGCGATGCTCCAAGAGCCCGCCGACGTAAACTATAATGTGAACAGGGTCAACTTGGCACTGCTGATCGAGCAGTTGACCACGCCCGACGCCACCGTCGGTGTGTTCGCCGCGGGCGTCATCCCCTACTACTCGGGACGGCCCGCGATAGACTTTCTAGGGAAGTCGGACCGTCGCATCGCTCGGCTGTCCCCGGACCTTTCCAACCCTCCAAAGGAGAGGTACCTCGAGGGGATGATTTACACCCCGGGCCATAACAAATACGACCTGGAGTATTCCATAAAAGAGATGAGGCCGACCTGCGTGTTTCAATTCAGCTGGGCAAAACAAGACATCCTAGACTGGGCCCAGTCGGAGTACGTCATGGTCGTCTACAAGGGTGTGCCCGTCACCTTTCTCGAGGGTTCGGGGGACGTTCGCTGGGACGACATAGAGGCAGCCCGAGAAGCGGGCGAAGCCACCTTGGGAACGCCCGAGTGGTAAGAGGACGAATGCGCAACCTGTGTTCTCGGCACGAATCACCCTTACGGAGATCCTACTGCTGCCACAACCTAGACGCACGAGAGGCTCTGTCCGCGTTTCTCCTGCAAATAGGAGGGTGACCGACGGGGCTCGAACCCGCGACCTTCGGGACCACAACCCGATGCTCTGCCAACTGAGCTACGGTCACCAGGCAGCCCCGAAATTCTACCAGCAAGCGCCAAGCGTGCAAAAGGACAAGCAGACTAACATCAGTTCTACTACAGGTCGGCACGTGTCATGAGTGATATGCCATTCGTCTACGGTACCTCCATCTGCCTCCATGCAGTAGCTGTTAGCATCACCGTCGCTGAAGCACACCTCCGGGTCACCTTACCTAATGCCCTATCCCGTTTAGTTGGTCTCAGTAGTGGTGTAAGTCCCGTACTGCGTATAGTACGTTTGCTGCGCCGTGGCCGCGTTACGCAACTTTACCTGAGCGCGCTGTCAAGCGCGTTATCCCGCTGGCTCAGGTATACAGGGATAGCGCGGCCGCCAGGATACCGATGATGCTCACGACCATTACCACAAGGGTGATCAAAAGGGGTCCTCTAGCTAAGTTTTTCGAGGTTTAGAAAGCTATCCCAAGGAGGTGTAGTACCAGTATAGCGAGCCACCCGAGCACCCCGCCGATGGCACAGATAATTATGGTGATGATGTTGATGGGGAGGTCGTCCGCGAGGAAAAGGTTGGTCAAGAAGAGGAGGACCACACCGACGATCGCGTTTACGACGAGCCCGGACAATGAACCCGCTCCCCTCCCCAACAGAACCAGGGCCACCAGCACCACTAGCACGACGAGAACGATCAGTTCCACAAAGCACCTCCTACACGAAACTTCGTTTATTTACAGTTAGACGAAAGAAGTTCGAAAACGTTACACCGGATGATCAGCGTCTCCACCCGCTACCCTTCGGCGCTCTCGCAAGCCTCCGAACGGGTGACGCCCCGTGCGCCGGAGACGCGGGTGATCACTTCTGGGGTTCGTGTTCCTTTTGCTGCTGGTCTTTGGGGGCTTCTTGAGGAGTCTGCTGGTCCTGCTCCTCTGCTTCCTGCCTGGGCTGTTCCTTCGGGGTTTCGTCGTCTCTCAAGGGGCTGGGGAGGACCACTTCGTACGACAAACGGCTCCCAACCTTCGCCGACGCGCTGGCGGCAGTGCGCAAAGAACTGCGGTCCAATGCGACTTTTTGCGGGTCCCTTCGGGAGAGCGAGACGGTAAAGGTCCCCAAGGCCTTCGTCGAACGCCTTACCAACGTGGTTTGCTATGTAGCGTAATGGCTAAAGTCGAGCTCATACCCTGATCTGTCGCCATGGTACCGGCTAAGGCGAGTGGACACACAAACGCCTTACTGCCAACTCGGTTGTTAAGAGCAACCAAGACGAGAATGTTCGTCCTCTATGTAGGGTTTAATGTCGAGTATGGGGGTGCCTTCCAGCATATCCAGCCTACTAACATAAACGGTCGTGTCTTCGACCTCAAGCACTTCCAAAACCGACATGCCGATAGGGTTGGGCCTGACGGGCGAGCAGATGCTGAAAACGCCCATTTCTTTGGCGCCGTGCGGAGGCGTTTGCCGGAGGAAGCTCGGGGTGAATTTGGGGCTTCGGTGAAAGTTGAAGATCACGACGATGCGCTGTCCCGGTTCGATATCTTTGAGCCCTTCCAGGTATTCTTCGTCGATGACCAGCTCCCCCTTCACGTCGGAGATGCTCCAATGACGGGGGATCTCTTTGGCATCCGTGTGCACGAAGCCGATAGGTTCCAGTTCGATGCCCATACCGAAACTCCCTTTATTTGTCAGCGCTTAATCGCTACTACTTCAAGATAATCGATCGGCACCGCCATCGTCTCGTCGCCCGACCGGTTGAAACGGCAGACGAGATCTTCTACGTCATGCACCAGGGCCTCCCGGCCACTCGCGTTGAGCGCCTCAAGGGCTTTTACGAGGGGTCTATAGTGGGTCCGCGTGTACTCCACGTAGAGCTCGGGAGACGGGTAACGGAAGACGAAGCTGCGCTGTAGCACTTGCAATGATGCAACGACGTTACCGAAAAGCTCGCTGAGGAGTTCCTCGGTCCCCCACAGAAAAGCAGATTTTGGGCCGGAAGATGAACAGGCGTACTTGCCTATGATCCGGGAGAGTTCACCGACAAAGCTATTGGGTGTCCAGTTGGCCATGCTGATCTTCGCTGGGGCGGCAGAAGCGTAGCATCTCGCTCGCTACCTTCTCCTGATCCGGGACGAACATCGCGCCCATGGTGGACAGCACAAAGTCGAAGGATGCGTTGGGGAAGGGGAGGTTCTCGGCGTCGCCTTCCCGAAAGTCGATCCGAAAGCCCTCGGCGGAGGCCCGTTCGCGTCCGTCCTCCAGCGCGGCTGGCTTATGGTCTATACCGGTTACGTCGCAGAAGCGGCGAGCGGGCCTCCGCCGTATTACCCTTCCCCGTCGCTACGTCGAGTACCCGCAGACCGGAACGCAAATCCACGGCTTCGCACAGCAGCTCGGAGATAACGACGAAGTGCGCGCTCTGTTTCGAGTAGTTCCCGGAAGCCCATGCCTCTCGCTGGCGTTCCATGATAGCTGCTAGGTCCGACACCCGGGGCCGAGTGTTCATGTGTCCTCCTCGCCCGACATCCTTCTAAGAGCGGAACGATAGCAGGTAGCAAGGCCCGCCTCCTTCTCAGAGACCTCTCCCGCCACGAAAGCCGTTTTCGGCCAACCAGGATAAAATGCCCTTATAGATCGGCTAGGACCCACCTGCCCCGTCTGGGGATCGTCTTGTGTGATCCCGATCGTGGGGATATGCCTAGCCTTGAGCTTGCGGAGCTAGTGCAAGGGGGGTGGATGATCTAGACGGAGGGGTCACGCAAGTATATTAGACTTTCTAAGCTCCTCGGGTACGATGGGGGAGAAAAAGTGCGTCGGGATCGAAAGGAGGCAGTATGTCTAAATCGGTGGAAATCTACACCACGGCGGGCTGTCCCTTCAGCGCCACCGCCCGCGAAGATCTGGAGTGGCGCGGGATGGACTTTGTGGAGTACGACGTGGAACGGGACCGCGAAGCCCACGAACGGATGCTAGATCTCACCGGCGGCAACCGCACGGTACCCGTGATAGTTCAGGAGGGCAAGCCCGTCCAGATCGGTTGGGGCGGTCAGGGCTGCTTCGTCTAAACCCCAAAAGCTAGCCGTCGTCAATCGCTACCCGTCCAGCCACCGTGCGATGTCCGGCGCATGGTAGCTGATGATTATCTCCGCCCCCGCGCGCTTTATCCCCGTGAGCGCCTCAAGGACCGCCCGCTCCTCATCCAGCCAGCCGTTCCCCACGGCGGCCTTGAGCATTGAGTACTCGCCGCTTACGTTGTAGGCGGCGACGGGAAGATTAGTCGTCTCACACACCCTCCGCACGACGTCGAGGTACGGGAGCGCGGGCTTGACCATGACGATGTCCGCGCCTTCTTCTATGTCTAAAGCCACCTCGCGCAGGGCCTCACGGGCGTTGGCGGGGTCCATCTGGTAGCCGCGCCTGTCGCCAAACTGCGGGGCACTCTCGGCGGCCTCGCGGAACGGGCCGTAGAAGGCGGAGGCGTATTTCGCGGAGTAGGCCATGATCGGCACTTCCTCGAACCCTTCGCGGTCGAGCTCGCTCCTCAAGGCCGCCACGCGCCCGTCCATCATATCCGACGGCGCCACGACGTCCGCTCCGGCCTCGGCCTGGGAAGCGGCGGTGCGTGCCAAGAGTTCGAGGCTGAGGTCGTTCAAGACCTTGCCGCGCTCCTTGTCCACGATCCCGCAGTGCCCGTGGCTCGTGTACTCGCACAAACACACGTCCGTCACCACGAGTAGCCCCGGCAAAGCGTCCTTTATCGCCCTGGTGGCAAGCTGCACCACGCCCTCCGGGTCGTAGGCTCCACTCGCCGCCTCATCCTTCTCTTCCGGGATGCCGAAGAGCAAGACGCCCGGGATGCCCAGATCATGCGCCCTCCTTGCCTCTTCGACAGCGTGGTTGATGGAGAGTTGGAAGATACCGGGCATGGATGCTATGGGGTTACGGACATCCTCGCCCGCCGCTACAAAGATCGGGTAGACGAAATCTTTGGGGGAGAGCTCCGTCTCACGCACGATGGCCCGTAAGCCCGAGGTGCGACGCGTCCTGCGGAGCCTTTGCGTGGGGAATGCCATGATTTACCCGCCTTTCTCGACCATATCGGCGGCGAGGAGGTTCGCCACCGCACTCACCAGGCCCTTTATAGTGTACTCCGTCGCTTCGGCGTGTACCCGGATGTCGTGACCGCGGGCGGTGTCGGCGGTGACTGGGCCGATGCACGCGACCCGGGCCCTTAAGAGAAGCCGTCCAGCCTCCTTCTCACCGAGGGCCCGGATGAAGTTCTCAACTGTCGAGCTCGCGGTGAAGGTGACGCAGTCGATCTCGCCATTTTCGAGCAACCCTTCCAGCCGTTCCTTGCCCTCGCTCGAAGGTACCGACTCGTAGGCGGGAGGGACCGCGACCTCGGCACCGGCTTCGCGGAGCTTCTCCGGCAGTATCTCGCGGGCTACCTTTGCCCGTGGGATCAGCACCTTCTTGCCCTCTATCGAATCGACTTTGAGAATCCCGATCAAGGCCTCCGCCCTATACTCCTCGGGCGTCACCTCCACCCGGAGCCCCGCTTTTTCTACTCTTTGCCCCGTCGCCGGGCCTATCGCAGCCACCTTCGCCCTCCGAGGTATCGCCCGCAGGTCCAGGCCGTGACACTCCAGTCGCTCCAAGAAGGCCTCGACGCCGTTCACGCTGGTGAAGACTAGCCAATCGAAGGAGTCGAGGTCCCGGATCGCCGCATCCAGGGGACCGAAGTCCTCGGGCGGTCGGATCTCGATGGTCGGGAACTCGAAGACCTCGGCCCCCAAAGCCTCCAGCTCGCGCGACAGCTCGCCGGCCTGGGCGCGTGCCCGCGTGACCAGGACGCGCCGCCCGAAGAGCGGCTTTCTCTCGAACCAGCCGAGCCCCTCGGTGCGCAAGGCCGCAACGTCGCCGACGACCGTAATCGCGGGCGGTTTCAGGTTCGCCTCCGCTACCCTCCCGGCGATGTTCTCTAGAGTGCCGGTGACGGTCCGCTGCTCGGGAGTGGTGCCCCACCGGACGCAGGCGACCGGCGTCTCAGGGTTGCGGCCGCCAGCGATCAACTCGGAGGAGATCTCGTTGAGCCTTGCCACCCCCATGTACAGAACGAGCGTCTCGGCGCCGTTCGCGAGCCTCTTCCAATCCAAGTCTATCTGCCCCTTCGTCGGGTCCTCGTGGCCGGTGACGAAGGCGACGCTCGTGGAGACGCCGCGGTGCGTCACGGGGATCCCCGCGTAAGCGGGGGCCGCTATGCCGCTCGTCACGCCTGGGACGACCTCGAAGGTGAGCCCGGCGCGAATCAGCTCCAGCGCCTCCTCGCCGCCGCGACCGAAGACGTAGGGGTCGCCGCCCTTCAGGCGAACGACCGTTTTACCGGCCCGGCCCAACTCCACGAGGAGCGCGTTGATCTCCTCCTGCGGCATCGTAGGTCTCTCCGGCTTCTTGCCGACGTAGATGAGCTCGGCCTCGGGGCGGGCATAAGCGAGCAACGCTTCGGGCGCGAGCCGGTCGTAGACCACCGCGTCCGCCTCCTTCAGGCACTCCACGCCCTTGACGGTGAAGAGGCGCGGGTCTCCGGGGCCGCTCCCGACGAGGTAGATCAACTTAACTCCTCACCTCCCGGATCTCCCCGAGCACCACCGCCGCGCCCTGCTCCAAAAGCTCCCGGGCCAGCCTTCTACCAACCTCCTCGGGCTTCTCGCCCTCCCCCTCTCCCCGATAAACGAGCGCCCCGTCCGGCGACGCCACCACGCCCCGGAGCCACACCTTCGGACCCTCCACCGCTCCCAAAGCTCCGACCGGCACCCGACAGCCTCCCTCCAGAGCGTTCAGCATCGCCCGCTCGGCGCGGACCGCTCGTGCGGACGGCTCGTGTTCTAACGCCTCCCGGACGGTGTCCCGGAGTGGATGGTCCTCGAGAATTGCCACGGCCAGAGAGCCCTGGCCCACGGCGGGTAGCATGATCTCCGGCGGCACGACCGAGTGCGGCGCGTCGAGGCCGAGGCGCATCAAACCAGCGCGGGCAAGGATCAGGGCGTCCGCTTCGCCCCCGCGCATCTTGCGTACCCTCGTGTCCACGTTGCCCCGGATCTCGACGATCCGGAGATCCGGGCGACGGTGGAGAAGCTGAGCGCGCCTCCTCAGGCTAGAGGTGGCGACGACTGCCCCCTCCGGCAAGCCGTCCACTTCGTAACCTCCATCGGAGACGAGGGCGTCCGAGGGATCTTGCCGTTCGGTGATCGCCGCGAGGACGATGCCCTCCGGGATCTCCGTCGGCACGTCTTTGAGGGAATGCACCGCGAGACCTATCTCAGCCGAGAGCAGCGCCTCGTCGAGCTGGCGGGTGAAGACGTCGCGCTGGTCTATCACGGAGAGCGGCAGGTCCGGGTGGTGCTCGCTGGTGGTCTTTACGACGCTGACTTCTACGGCGAGTCCCATAGCCCGCAGTCTCTGCGCACAAACCTCGGCTTGCGTAAGGGCGAGCCTCGAGCCCCGCGTCCCCAAGACCACGGGTCGCGTGGGGTTCACGACGATCCGGTTTGGTCCTTGCGCAACTCCAGGGAGCCGGAGAGGGCCAGTATGTGGCGCCGGACCTTGTCGCTCTCAAGGGGAGTGCCCGCCTCGGCGAGGGTTTTGAGCTCCTGGATCGGGCCGTGAAGCAGCTTGTTGACGAGCGCGTGGCTCATCTTCTCGACGGCCTCGGCCTCTTCGGGGGAGAGGTCCAGGCCTTTGAGAGCATGGGCAAGCTCATGGCGCCGGATGCGCTCGGCGCCATCCCTTAGCTCCCTGATCAAGGGTACGACGTGCAGCGTCGAGAGCCAGCTCATGAACTCCAAAACGGCTGGCGCCATCATGGCCTCCCCTGCCGCAGCGGCCGCGGTCCGATCGTCCGAGTTGCAGTCCACGACCGCCTGCAAGTCGTCCACGTCGTACACGTAGACCCTACCCAGGTTCTGCACCACGGGGTCAACGTCCCTGGGCACCGCGATGTCTATAAAGAACAGCGGCTCCTCCCTGCGTGAGAGGGCTCCCGAGACGAGCCCGCTCCCCACGACCCACTCCCCAGACCCTGTCGAGCTCACCACCACGTCGACCTTCGGGAGTTCCTCCGGAAGGACATCGAAGCCCACCGCGACGCCTCCCATCCTCTCGGCCAACGCCGCGGCCCGCCCGGCGGTGCGGTTGGCCACCTTGAGCTCCCTAACCCCGCTGAGCTTGAGGTGCTTCACGACGAGCTCACTCATCTCGCCCGCCCCGAGGACCAGAGCCCTCCGCCCTTCAAGCGTCCCGAAGACCTCCTCGGCCAACTTCACCGCCACGCGGGGCACCGAAAGGGAGCTGTCCCCGAGCCCCGTCTCCGAACGTACCTTCTTGCCGATCCTAAGTGAAGTGTGGAAGAGCCGGTTCAGGATTGGACCCGTGCAATGCTCCTCGGTCGCCGCCCGGTACGCCTCGCGGACCTGGCCCAGGATCTGACCCTCCCCCACAACCATCGAATCGAGGGAAGAGGCCACCCGGTACAGGTGCCGCACGGCATCGTCGTCGGTGAGCCAGTACGAGTGCCGCTCCAGGAAGCCGCGTCTGAGGCCCTTCTCGGCTGCCAGAGCCTCAAACAACCGCCCTCTGGCGCCCTCGTCCTCGACCACCGCGTAGAGCTCTGTGCGGTTGCAGGTGGAGATGAGGACGGCCTCGGCAGCCGCACCGCCCTTCTTGAGCCGCCGCAGGAAAGAGCGGGACGCGCACGGCGAGAAGGCGACCTTCTCCCGCACCTCCACGGGCGCCGAGCGGTGGCTCATCCCCGCAACCGCGATAAGCACTCCTCGACCACCTCCCCCAGCTCCTCCTCGGACTTTTGTCCATCGCGCCGTGCCTTGTGGAGCTCCTCCACGACGCACGCCCACTCGAATCCGAAAGCGCCCTCCAGCTCCCGGCGGATCATGCGCGCCAAAGTAGGCGAAGCCCCGCCGGTCGAGACCGCGACCTGCAGCTGTCCGCGTCTCAGTGTGGACGGCAGAGCGAAGTCTCCCTCGGAAGGCTCGTCCGCCACGTTTGCGAGTATGCCCCTCTCGCGTGCTTCCCGGGCCACTGCCGCGTTCACTTCCCGCCGGTCCGTCGCCGCGAACACGAGGAAGGCCCCTTCGAGGTCGCCCTCCCTGTATGGTCTCTGGCGCACCTCGGCGGCCGCGCTTTCGAGCTCCGGCTTCACGTCGGGCGAGACCACCACGACGTCGGCCCTCGCCTGCAAAAGTTTCCTCGCCTTCCGGTTCGCGACCTCGCCGCCACCAACGATCACGCAACGCCTGCCTTCGAGGTCGACGAATATGGGGTAAAGAACGGTGCCTTCGTTCTCGATCTTCTCTCCTAATACCTACGCGGATCGAGCCGGAAGTCTAGCACAATTGGCCCTTCTTACGGTCTCCGAACAGAGTGTTGCATGTGCGGTCTTCCTGCGTCGTGTAACCCTTCACGACGGGGGCTCTTCTTTGGTTTTTTCGAAGAGCTTTATGTCCCCGATCGCCATCTCTTTGTCCACAGCCTTGCACATGTCGTACAGGGTCAGAGCCGCGACGCTCACGGCGGTCAGGGCCTCCATCTCGACGCCGGTGCGGTCGCTGGCGCAGGCCACCGCGACGATCTCGACCTCCTCGTCCTTGACCACGAACTCCAGGTCCACGGAGGTGAGGTTCAACCCGTGGCACAAGGGGATCAGCTCCGGGGTCCGTTTGGCGGCTATGACGCCGGCTATCCGCGCAGTGTTCAGCGCGTCACCCTTGGGCAGCGCCTTTTGGCGGAGCAGCACCACGGTTTCGGGGGACATGCGCACGCGGCCCGCGGCGGTGGCGGTACGCCGGACCACCGCCTTCTGCCCGACGTCCACCATACGCGCCGCGCCCTCATGGTCCAGGTGCGAAAACTCCATCATTTTTCGAACCTCCGGTTTGAGCTATCAGCTATCGCCACCAGCATCAGGATTTGATCGGTGGACGCCGACACCGCGGAAAGTAGCTAAGCTGCTCATGCTATTCCGTCCGCCGACTTCCGCTCCCCGCGACATTGACTACCGATATATAAGAACAGCGGAATGTGGGGGAATCGAACCGCCACGGACGCATCGCGCCCGCAAACCGGTTTTGAAGACCGGCCGGGCCACCAGGCCCACACATTCCAAAGGTCTTTCGCCGCGCCGATTTTAATACATCGCCTATCGGTAGCGGCGGGTGAGGACGCGGGTGTCGCCTACACGGCGGGTGACGCCTATCTCGTCGGAGTACTCGAGCCAGGCCTGAGCATACTTGCGGCTCGTCCCGAGGCGATCGCGGAAACTGGCAAGGGTTATCTCACCCTCTTCCCGGCACGCGGTCTTTATCTCCTCTAAGACCGCCTCCGCTGTCCCTGCGGCCGCGAAGAGCCTGGCGTCGAGCCGCACAATCCGGCCACGCTTGAGGAGCAGGCGGGCGGCCGCGGTCACCTCCATCGCGGGCGGCTCCGCCCCGGCCTGCCGCAAATTCTCCAGCAGCTCTCCGGCTTCCTTCTCTATCTCCGGCGGCACTTCGTCGGCATCCGGCAGGCTTACGCCGGTCTCAACTACCCGAACCTGCGGCTCTTCCCCTTCGGCCAACGCCGCGAGCAGGGTGTCCGCGAGGCGCGCGTGGAGCCCCGTGGCGGTCCGGGCCTCGGCCACGGAGAGCTCCGGGCTCTCGGGCCGCTCCTCCGCGCGCCTCTTTAGGGCTATGAGGAGCCGCGTCCGCGCCGCCTCCACCTCTTCGGCGAGGACGTAGAAGCCGCTGAGTTGCGCAGCGCCCGGGGCGCCCCTCGCGGCGGCCGAGATCTCGGCGAGTGTAGCGGGGACGACGAGGGAGAGTTCCTCGTCAGTCATGCCCTTCTTGGGGGCACGCGCCAGGGCGAGCGGAACGACGCGGTTCCAATCCCCGCTCTCTAACGCTTCCAACCAACCTGGTTCGGGCCTGCGGCCGGTCGGGGCAGGGTCCAGAACTGTTCCTCCACCGACGGTGACCTGCGGGCTCGACGAGCGCAGCACGAAGCGGTCGCCCGGCAGCACGACGAGCCCTTCCTGCAGCACGAGCCGGGCAAGGGCGCTCTCCCCGGGGATGAGCTCCTTCCGATCGAGAAGGCGAACCCTGGCGTTGGTCGCCCGCGTCCCGTGGTAGAGCCTGAGGAGAATTCCGTGATTAAGTGGATAGGCACTCTCCAATAGCAGTACGCGCGCGTCCAAAGCGCGGGTCGCCGGAGCGGGCCTGGAGAGCAGGACGTCCCCCGGTTCTAGCTCGTCGGCTCCTATGCCGACGAGGTCCAGGGCCGTACGCGCCCCAGCGCGGGCTGCCTCGGCGGGGCGACCGTGATTCTGGATGCCGCGCACGCGGGGGCGATGGCCGGCAGTTGTGTAGAGCGTGTCGCCGGGTCGGATCTCGCCCGACCACAACGTCCCCGTCGCCACGAGCCCTATCCCCTTCAATACGAACGCCCGGTCCACCGGCAGCCGCGCCAAAGACCCCGACCGCCCATCCCGGGAAGCACCAGCCAGCTCATCGAGTGCCAGGAGGAGCTCGTCCACCCCCTCGCCTGTCGTCCCGCTGACCCGGAGGATCGGTGCATCGAAACCGACCGACTCGAGGAGCTCGGCCGCGTCGAGCTCGGCGAGCTCGACCGTCTCCTCGTCCACGGCGTCCGTCTTAGTGAGCGCCACGACCCCGTGACGGACCCCCAAGACGCGCAGGACGTCGAGGTGCTCCCGCGTCTGCGGCATAACCCCATCGTCGGCGGCCACGACGAGCAGGAAGGCGTCGACCCCGGTCGCGCCTGCAACCATGTTCTTCACGAAGCGCTCGTGGCCCGGCACGTCCACCAGGCTCGCCCGACGTCCGCTGGGCAGCGTAAGCTCTGCGTAGCCCGGCACGATGGAGATGCCACGCCGATGCTCCTCTTCGAGGCGGTCGGTATCCGTTCCCGTCATGTAACGCACGAGCGTGGTCTTGCCGTGGTCCACGTGCCCGGCGGTCCCGATGGTGAGCGCTATCGGAGCGTCATCCAAGGTAAGTACTAACCGCTTGGATTATTGTCTCTTCGTCGCCGTCGAGGAGCGTCCTCACGTCGAGCCAAATCCTCCTTTCGCCCACGCGGCCAACAACCGGCGGGTCTGCCGAGCGCAGCTTCTCGGCAACGGCGTCGGCGTCCCCGGTCTCGTCCACGAGGCGCACGGCGTAGGACGGTATCTCGTGGAGGGGCAGCGTTCCGCCGCCGCTCCGGGCAACTGAGGGCGCCACGTCTACCGCGAGGTTTGGGGCAGTTAGGGCGATTTCTTTTGCTAGAAGGTCGGCTTTCTCTTTCATCTCCTCGGCCGAGGCGTGGAGCATCTTGAGGGTCGGCAGCTCTTCGCGGGCCGTTCCTTCCAGGTAAGCGGTCAGCGTAGCTTCAAGGGCGGCGAGGCAGACCTTGTCGGCGCGCAGGGCGCGGGCCAGAGGATGGCGGCGCATCGCCCCTATCAGGCGAGTCTCCCCGACGGCTATGCCGGCCTGCGGTCCCCCGAGGAGCTTGTCCCCCGAGAAGAGCGTTAGCGCCGCCCCGTCCCGGACCGCCGACTCTACCTTTGGCTCGTCGCTTATGGGCAGCAATGCCCCGCTCCCCACATCGGCCACGACCGGCAATCCCAAAGACACAAGCTCCGCGACGCCGGCCGATTCGGTGAAGCCTTGTATCTCGAAGTTACTCGGGTGGACCCACAATATCGCGCGGGTATCCTCGTTCATCGCCCGCTCGTAGTCGGAGAGGCGGGTGCGGTTCGTGGTGCCAACCTCCCGCAGTTGCGCCCCCGAGAGCGCGAGCACCTCTGGGATACGGAAGCCGCCCCCGATCTCTATGAGCTGGCCGCGCGAGACGATCACCTCCGGCTCGCCGGGTGCGTCCGAAGCCTCGGCCACCACCGCCGAGAGGGCGAGCAGGGTCGCCGCCGCGCAGTTGTTGACTACAAGGGCGTCCTCGGCGCCGGTGAGCTCTTTGAGGAGCGGCACCGCATGATCGTAGCGTGAGCCCCGATCTCCGGCGTTGAGGTCGTACTCCAGGTTCGAGTAAGAAGTCGCCGCCGTGATCGCCGCTTCTACCGCCCGTTCTGAGAGCACGGAACGGCCCAGGTTGGTGTGGAGGATAACGCCGGTAGCGTTCACCACGCGCCTGAGGCCTCGCCCGGAGAGGATCTTCTCAGCCACGACGATCACGGCTTCTTCAGAGCTGTCGGGCACTTTGCCGGCCAGGATCTCCTCCCGCGCCCTTTCGAGAACCTCCCTGACGGTAGCGGTCGTGGCCTTCGTGCCGTGGCGTGAGACGAGAGTTCTTGCCGCGGGCATTCGCAGCACGGCGTCTACGGCCGGCAGGCTCCTCAAGAGCTCCCTCTTCTCCGTTCCGAGCATGTTTCATAAGTATAACCCGGAGGCTCTCGGACAAAGGCGCCCCGCCGAACCCCTGTGCTACACTGGCTCGGAGCCACACCACGTGCGCCTGAAGGAGTTATTAGTAGTGGGCGAAGGTTCGACTAAGTTTCTTTTCGGGGCGGTCCTCGGAGCGACGAGCGGCTTCGCCGTCGGCTTCTTCGCCGCGACGCCCACGGTTCGTTCCGCCGGCAGATCCACCGTTGGCGGCTTGGGCGGCGCGGCTCACTTCGTCGGACGGACCTTGGCCCGGGCGGCTGACAACCTCGGCCTCGCCCTCGAATCCGGCTACACCCGCATCCGCGGGCGGGAGAAGTATCTCGAGCACGAGATTGAAGAGCTGAGAGAGCAGATCATGCGCCTCGAGCAGCGCATCGACTGACCCGCCAGCTTTACTCCTAGCATGCCCCTACGAGGCGAGCCCCGCCTATCATCCGCCGAAAAATCGCCTCAACCAGCTCGGCAGCCTTTCGGGGCCCGCCTCAGTAGCGCGCTTGTAGTCCGAGAGATCGTCCGGGTGGACGGCTACGCCAGACTCGCCGAGGACGGCGCGAGCATCGGCCATGCGTTGTTGGGAGGTACTTTGCGCGAAGGTCGCCTCCACGAGGTAATTGCCGTTCCACCGGATACGGTAGATGCGCAGGCTGAGGAGCTCTTCTCTTGCGAAGCGTCGATTCAGCTCGGCGGCGTGGTTATGGGCCTCTTCTTCGTGGGCAAACTCGTAGCCTAGGGAGCGGAATCTCTCGCGCTCCGGACCGGACATCTTCAGGTGACCTCCACCCGATCCATCCAGAGGCCGGGATCCCGTATCTCTTCTAGCGTAGGCATGTTCTCAGCTTTCTCCCAGACGCGGTTGAGGCCCTCCATGCCCGCTCTTTGCGCCACGGCATCGGCGAATTTCTCACCCAGGCGGTATTGCTCGAGCTTCATGTCGAGGCCGGTTATGCGGAAGACGGCGGTCTCTAAGGGAGGCCGGTGCATCCGGCTCCTCGACATGCGCTCCTTGAGGCGATCGTAGCTGGGGACGAGGCGTCTCCCAACTTGATGCATGACGTAATCGGAATAGCCTTCTATGACGCTCATCGTGGCCTGCATCTCGTCGAAGGCGTCGCGCTGTCCCCTGGTCATGACCAGCTCCAAGGAGCGGCCGCCGGTCCTCAAGTTCTCGGCGATGCGACGTAAAGTCTCGCGCGCCCCGAGCCTCGCGGCGAGTGGGCCTGTGAAGCCCTCGATGAGGCTACTCAGGTGGTCGCGCAGCCAGGGATGTCCCTCGAACTGCAGGACGTGGGTGGTCTCGTGCAAGACGATCCAGAGCCGCAGCGCATCTAAAGGCACCCCGATCCTGCCCGCCGCCGAGACTATGTTGCCGTCGAGGAAGAAGATCTCGCCGGGCTCCCCGGGTCTCTTCGAAGACCCCTTCTTGCCGGCGACGAGGGGACCAGTATCGTACTGGCCTAAGACGCGGGAAGAGAGGAAACCCAAGAGCAGCCCCACCTGGGCCGTAAGCGTCGCTGCCCCGAAGGCCCACGTCAGGTCGTTCGCGCTTGCCGCAGCACGCTTCAGGATCGGCTCTAAAAGCGCCCCGAAGCCTTCGATGTTGAAGTCTATCCACTCGGCCCGGTTCGCGACCCGCACCGGACGTCCTTCGACAGCCGGCAAAGCGATCCCCGTGAACTCCGTAAGCGGCACCAAAGCCCCTTCAACCGCCGCCGGGTAGTAGAAGGGTTTGGTCCCGTCGGGGGTGTGCTCCGTCCGAGAGGCGAGCGCCACGGCGATGGTCCGGGCGACACCCCAAGAGATCACGGCTCTACCCCCACGAAGCTCTCCGAAACCGGATTTACGCCAGATCTTCTCACGAAAATGAGTATATACGTTCGGTCGAACCGTCGACGAACCGCGAACAGGTTGTAAGTGGCGGGCCGCCGGATTATATTCTCAGCGTGTTCGGCATAGGTGGGCAAGAGTTGATTATTATCGGGTTGCTATTGTTGGTGATCTTCGGCCCTAGCAAGCTCCCGCAGATGGCTCGCGACCTGGGCCGCTTCGTCAACGAGGCCCGCCGCTCGGTGGACGAGTTCAAGAGCGAGCTGATGCTCGACGACGAAGACAAGGACCGGCGCCAGAAGCGCAAGCGGTAGCACCGCCGAGGATTCCTGGCTCAGCGTCTCCTTGAGAGGTTTTCGACAGTTCCCCAAGAGTATTCAAGTTTCGCTCGTACCAAGCTAGGTACCTTTACCTTGGCCGCATAGACCACCGGATCTCGTGCAGGTCTCTAACCAATGCTCGGACACGGGCTATATCATCGCCGATGCGGTGGAGACCATGCGCGCCTCCTGAGGCGTTCCCTTTAGGTTTCTTTCCGTAGGGGAAGCTCGCTCTGCTTGTCCGGGATCGGCGACCAGCGGTCGTTCTTATCCGGTAGCGTCCCCTTCCTGGCGGTGCGTCCCGGGCTCCTTCAGCGGCTCGTCCGGGATGTAGAGGGTGCGACGCAGGGGGTTTTCGTGGTGGCTCCAGCCGCCGGGAGAGACGTAGCGGGTGGACTCGAGGAACATGGCAGCCCGGGCGTCGAGGTTGTCCAGGAGGTTGACCAGCAAGGCTTCGAGGGTCTTTGGTTGCTCGGGGGAGCCGTACTCCCTCTCTCCCTGGTGGGAGAGCATGATGTGCGAGAGCTGGATAGCCAGGTTCTCGGGGAAGCCGGGGATCCGGGCAGCGTGGGCGGAGACGATGCGGTCGCCCAAGACGACGTGGCCCTGGAGGCGTCCCTCGGTGGTGTAAGCGAAGCCACCGCCTTCCCAGGAGAGCTCCTCGGTCTTGCCGATGTCGTGGAAGATCGCCCCGAAGAAGAGCAGGTCCTCGTTTACCGGGTAGATCTCCGCGAGCGCCCGCGCTACCCTCAAGCAGTGGACGGAGTGCTCCAGAAGCCCGCCGATGCGAGCGTGGTGCATCGCCTTCGCCGCCGGCGCGGCGCAGAACGCGTTCCAGAGATCCTCGTCGGTGACTATGCGCTCGAACAGCTCTCTCAAGTACTCGTTCTCGAACCCTCGTCCGGCCTCTATCAGCTCGGCGATCAGAGCCCTGCGATCACTCTCGGTCGCTGGCAGGTAGTCCTCTTCTTCGACTTCGTCTTTGGAGAGGACCTTCATCCGGTCCACCTTCACCTGGAGCATACCGCGATACTCGTGAGCGTTGCCCTCGACGTGGACGTACTCGGGGCCCTCGAGGCCACCCAAGAGCTCCTTGGGGAGCCGCCACATCCGGGCGTCCACCGAGCCGGTCTTATCCCCGAGCTTCAAGGATAGGTAGGGCGTCCCACGGCTGTCGGTACGCACGGTCGTGTCGGTGGCTAGGAAGGTCGAGCGCAGGTTCACACCCGGGTTCAGGTCCCGTACCCAGAACTCCTCCTTCGCTTTCGGGCTCAGGAGGCTTACACCCTTTCTAGCCCGGCCAAAGAGAGCCGGAAACTCTTTAGCCCTTGACGGCCCCGGCGGTGAGCCCGGAGACTATGCGGCGTTGGAAGATCAGGACGAGTATCACCAGCGGCACCGTCACCACCACCGCCGCCGCGGCCTGCGCCCCGTAGTCCACCGTGTAGACCGTGGCGAAGTTCGGGATCACGACCGTCACCGGTTGGGTCCTGTCGTCGAAGAGGAACGTGTTGGCAAACAGGAACTCGTTCCAAGAGTGGATGAAGGTGAGGATCGCCGTGGTAAAGACGCCGGGCGCCGCGAGCGGCACTATCACCATCCTGAAGGCCTGGATAGTGGTCGCCCCGTCCACCTTGGCTGCCTCCTCAAGGTCGAACGGCAGCTCCTTGAAGAAGGCGACCAAGAGCCAGACTGTCACCGGCAAGGCGAAGACCACGTCCGGGACGATAGCGGCCAGGTAGGTGTCTATGATGCCGACCTGCCGGAACTGGATGAACAAGGGGGCGATGATCGCCACCGCCGGGAAGAAGCTGATCGCGAGTATCAGCGTCATCACCGAGCTCTTGAAACGGAAGCGGAGTCTCGCTATAGCGTAGGCCGCGATGGAGCCGAAGAACAGACAGATTACGGTCGCAGTCCCAGCGATTATGGTGCTGTTTATGAGCGCCCGCTGGAAGCTCGAATCTCCGAAGATCGTGGCGTAGGAGGAACCGGTAGGGGTGTTCGGCAGTATGGTCGGCGGCGCGGCGAAGAGCTCGGCCTTGGTGATGATGCTCATCTTGAAGACCCAGAGCAAAGGAAACATGCTCACCAGCACGAACCCCACAAGGAACACGTAGAAGAGGATCGCGTTGAGGTTGCCCCTGGCGGAGCTCCCGGAAGCGCTTGCTGCTGCCATTACCTACCCTCCTCCGTCGAGGTTTGCATGCCCAAGGCCTTAATGAAGAAGAGCGCGAGCAGGAACGCCGAGACGAAGATGAAGACCGACGCTGCGTTCCCCAAGGGGAAGTTGAGCTGGCTGATCCTAACCCCCTTGTACACGAACGTGCTCAAAGACTCAAGCTCCCGGTTGCTCATCGCCCAGAACAAGTCGAAGACTCGGTAAGAGTCTAGCGTCCGGAACAAGACGGCGACCAGGATGGTGGGCTTGAGCAGCGGCAGGGTTATCCTGAAGAAGCGCTGGACGACGCTCGCCCCGTCCACCCTCGCGGCCTCGTAAACCTCTCCTGGGATCACCTGGAGTCCCGCCAGGAGGAGGAGCGCCATGAACGGCGTCGTCTTCCAGGTGTCCACGATGATGGCCCCGATCAGGAGCAGCGTCTGGTCCGAGAGTATCGGTTGGCTGATGATGTTGAGCGCGCTCGCCACGTACTGGATGATCCCGACCTGGTCCTGGAACATCAGCCGCCACATGACCGCCGAGATGACCGTGGGGAACGCCCAGGGCACGAGCACCGCCGCCCTCACCAACCCTCGGCCCCTGAACGCCCGGTTTATAGCCAAAGCTATGGCGAGCCCGAGCACGAACTCGAAGAACACGCTCACCGCGGTGAAGATGACGGTGTTTATCAAGCCCTCCTGGAACTCGCTGTTCTGGAACATCAGGACGTAGTTGCGGAGCCCGACGAAGGGACCAGCGCCGTTGATGTTGGAGTTCGTCAAGCTCAGGTACAGGGCCTGAGTTACCGGGTAGAACGCCACGATCAGGATAATCAAGAGCGCGGGCAGGATCATGTAGTAGGCAATACGCCGCTCCGGGTTCCCGAACTCCTCCCTTAACCAGCCCCGCTCCTTCTTCTCGCTAGTAGGCGCTGTTGCCACCCCTCACCTCTCTTCCTTCGGGGGGCGATCCCCTCCCCGCCCCCGACGACCTGCTCCGGCTTACCTCGCTCCCTGCTCGACTATCTCCGTCAGCTCCTCCTGCAAATCCTGTGTCGCATTCTCGGGTGACTTCTCGCCGCTCAGGGAGGCGTTGAACTGCTCGGCCATCCTCAAGGACATGTCCTGATAGTACGGTGAGACCGGCCGCGGCCTTGTATTCTCGGCCGCCTGCCTGGCCAAAGGAACTACCGGCACCTGGTTCGAGAGTTCCTGGTCGTCATAGAGCTCTTGCAGGGTCGGCAAGAAAGAGCCCTCGAGCGCCCCGTTCCTCTGTTGCTCCGCGGAGGTCGCAAACCTGATGAACTCGTAGGCGGCGTCCTGGTCGGCAGAGAAGGTGTTTATGCACCAGTTCCATCCGCCCAGGCAGCTAACGCTCTGATCGCTGCTGCCAGCTACCGGCAAGGGTGCCACACCTACCTGATCGGTTGTAAGACTCGATTCGTCCGGGTTAGAGATCAACCCGTACATGAACGGCCATTGGCGCGCAAAGACGGCATCCCCGTTCAAGAAAGTAGACTGCACCTCCTGCTCTTTAAAGGTGGCAACCGACTCGGGCGCCACGCCGTCATCGATCGTGCTCCGCTCTATGGAGAGACCTTCTGTGGCCTCCGAGCTGTCTATGAGCACCCTATCGGGGTTGTTCGGATCTACGACCTCCCCGCCCGAGCTCCAGATATACTCTAAGGCGTTCACCACCCCGCCCTCGTAGTCCGCTCCCTGGAAGATG
>Ga0126307_10000264_pt1 | contig 34131 bp, 39 predicted proteins | sample Plot28_FD_89955 | JGI IMG/M metagenome (GOLD analysis project Ga0126307, IMG submission 89955) | Serpentine soil microbial communities from UC McLaughlin Reserve, CA, USA - Plot28 | ecosystem: Environmental > Terrestrial > Soil > Grasslands | place: USA: UC McLaughlin Reserve, Lake County... | reverse complement strand
GATCTCGAGCGACTCGCCGAGGAGGTCGTTGACCCACCCGAGCGGCTGGCGGAAGAGGAAGCCCCCGTTTCGGCCCGATGCGCCGGCGCCGATTCCGCCGGAGTCCACAACGACGACCTGCGACCCAGCGCGCGCAAGGAAGCTCGCCGCCGCGCAGCCGGCGACGCCCGCCCCGACGACGACGGTGTCGGGGCTCAGCGGTCGGCGGGCGTGTTGGCCGAGTGGCGCTTGCGCCAGAACATGAGCCCTGCCGCCACGGCCCCCACCGCTGCGATCGAGGCCGCGACCGCGCCGCCCTTCCTGGTGCCGGCCTTGCGCGCGGCCGCCCGAGCCTTCTGCTTCGCGACCGGCTTGGCAAGCGTGATCACGAGCCAGCCGATGAAAGCGTTTCGTCTGTTGAACACGCTCATCGCTTCCCTCCTCTCAGGCCTTCGCTGCGGTTCGCCTGCGGGTGGCGACGTGAATCGGGCGGCCGAGCGCCACGAGACCCGCCTCCTTGATCGCCTCCGAGAGCGTCGGGTGCGCGGTCATGCCGTCCGCAACCGTTTCGATCGTCGCCTCGGCGTCGAGCGCGACGACCCCGGCCTCGACGAGGTCGGTCACGTGCGGGCCCACCATGACGAGCCCCAGAAACTCCCCGTAGCGCGACTCATGGATGGTCTTTACCCAGCCGGTCGTCTCGTTCTGCATGATCGCCCGTCCGTTGGCGACCCACGGGAACGAGCCGGTGACCACGTCGTCGCCGTACTGCTCGCGCGCAGCCTGCTCGGTGAGGCCGACGCTCGCGATCTCCGGGTCGGTGTAGATCGGGCGCGGGACGCCTCGGTTGTCCACCACAGCGTCGTGGCCCATCGCGTTCTCCGCCGCGACCTCGGCCTCGCGGAAGGCGGTGTGTGCGAGCTGCCAGTAGCCGGCACAATCGCCGGTCGCGTAGATGTGCGGAACCGTGGTGCGCCGGTGCTCGTCCGCCGCGATGCCCTTCTTGGGGTCGAACTCGACGCCGATCTCCTCGAGCCCGAGCCCTTCGACGTTGGGCCCTCGCCCGGTTGCGACGAGCATCAGGTCGCACTCCTTGGTCTGACCGCCAAAATGGACGCGCAGACCGTCGCCCGTGTCCTCGACCTTGTCGCATTGATTCTCGAGGTTGAGCTCGATGCCGCGCTTCTTGAACTGCTTGGCGAGCTCCTTCGACGCGTCGTCGTCCTCCAGGGGGATGAGCTTCGGGAGCATCTCGACGACCGTCACCTCGCTGCCGAACCGCGCGAGCGCAGAGGCGAATTCGCAACCGATGATCCCGCCGCCGAGGATGACGATCCCGCGCGGCACCTCCGTCGCGGCGAGGAGACCTGTCGAGTCGACGCAGCGCTCCGAGTCGATGCCGTCGATCGGCGGCCGAAGCGGCGACGATCCGGTCGCGACGATTGCGCTCTTGAACGTGATGTCTTCGCCGCCCTCGACGGAGAGCGTGTTTGCGTCCTTGAACCGGCCGACGCCCTTCACCCACTCGATCCCGTTGGCCTTGAAGAGCGTCGCGACACCCCCGGTCAGCTGCTTGACGACGCCTTCCTTCCACTGCTGCGCGGCGCCGAAGTCGAGCTCCGGCGGGCCGACCTTGACGCCGAGCTTCCCGAAGGTCTCGTTGGCTTCCTTGAGCGCAAGGGCGGTCTGCACCCAGGCCTTGGTCGGGATGCAGCCGACCCGCAGACAGGTGCCGCCGAGCTCGGCCTCCTGCTCGACGCAGACGACGCTGGCGCCGAGCTGGGTCGCCCGGATCGCCGCGGGATAGCCGCCCGACCCACCGCCGAGGACGGCAACGTCACATTCCATGCCCTGCCCTTTCGCTCGCTTCGATCTCCAGGGTCGATCCTACCCGCGAGGGCTCTTTCTCAGAGGCCGGGAGCTTTCCCTCGTTCCAGGGATCGCCGGCAACCGCGCTTCTGCCGTTTCCTGGCCTTGACCGGATTAACCCCGGGTCACGGCGAGGGCGGCATACCAAGGGAAGCCGCCCTCCCGCTTTTAACCCCACCTACGCGGCGGGCTCAAGTGGGCTCGAGCCAGTCTGCCGGCGGGCCCGAGCCGAGCAGGGAGAAGTCGCCCCGGTCGCGGATCGCGGTCGCCGCCCCGACGAACGCTCGCACCGCCGCCCACGTGAGCGATCCGCCGACGCTGACGCGCCGGGCTCCAGCGTCGGCGAGCTCCTGAAACGTCAGGCTCGGACGCGCGAGCACGTTCACTGGCTTCGAGACGGCCGCGCAAAGAGCACGAATGTCATTCAGATCGGACAGGCCGGGGGCGTAGAGAACGTCCGCGCCCGCGGACTCGAACGCCTGCAGGCGGGCGATCGTGTCATCGAGGTCGGGATTGCCGCGGATGTGGTTTTCGGCCCTCGCCGTCAGCGTGAACGGGAAGCCGACCGCGCTTGCCGCGACCACTGCTGCACGAACCCGCTCGACGGCTTCGTCGAGGCCGTAGAGGCGTGCTCGATCCCAATCCTCGATCGATCCACCGACCGCGCCCGCCTCCGCGACGCGGGAAATCGCCACCCCCGGGTCGGCGCCGTGACCGTCCTCGAGGTCGACCGAGAGCGGCAAGTCCGTTGCGCGGGCGAGAACAGCAACGTGGTCGACCACCTCGTCGAGTGCGGCGGCGCCGTCGAGCCGGCCGAGCGTGAAAGCGAAGCCGGAACTGGTCGTCGCGAGCGCGCGAAAGCCGAGCGCAGCAAGGACGCGTGCGGAGCCGGCGTCCCAGGGATTCGGGATTACGAAAGGGTCGCCGGCGTGCAGCGCGCGGAAGGCTTCGGCCTTCTCTTCAGTCGCCGACACGTAGTACGACCTTTCCGTGTTTGCCGCGCTCGCCGACGCGGTCGAACGCCGCGCCTGCTTCCTCGAGGGAGAAGACCGAGTCGACTGCCGGGATCACCTCTCCAGCGTCTGCGCGGCGTCCGAGCTCGACGAGCTGGGCGCGATCCGGCTCGACCACGAAGTACGTCGCGCCGTCGGCCTCCTCCGCAATCGAGACGACTCTGCTGCCCAACCCGAGGGCATCTGACAGCGCATCGCCGCCGACCGTGTCGAACACGAGGTCCGGCGTCTCGTCATCTGTGGCCAACTGACCTTTCACGATCTGGACGGCGAGATGGCCGACCCCGCCGTTCGCTCCGAGGACGCGAACGCGCTCACCTTCCTTTAGTGCGCCGTGGTCGAAGATGCCCTGCCACGCGCTGAGTCCTGTCATCGGGAGCGTGGCGCTTTCCACGTGGGTGAGGCTCATTGGTCGCGGCGCGAGCACAGCGGCCGGAACCGCGGCGTATTCGGCGGCGACGCCGTCGCGGTCGAACGGCGTTAGCGCGAAAACCTCCTCTCCCACCGCGACGTCGTCCACGTCGGGAGCCACGGTCGACCACGCCCGACAGGTCGTAAGACGGGATGGCGGGAAGACGGTCCACCGGCCAGGTCAGCTCATCGCGGGTGATCGCAGCAGCGTGAACGCGAATGAGCGCCTCGCCCGCGTGCGCGGTCGGGGCCTCGATTTCCTCCACGGCGAGCCCGGTGTCGTGCAGGCGGACCGCACGCATCGACCTCACCGTGTCAGACGTCTTCGGAAAGCTGGATGCGGTTGCCGTCAGGGTCGAAGACGTCCAGCAGGCGGATCGTGCCGGGGATCTCGAGGACGACGCCGACGTTGACGCCGGCTTCGCGCAGGCGGTCGGCCTCCGATTTCAGATCTTCGACCTCGAGAGTGGCGATCACCTCTTCCTCGCCCCCCTTGCCGCCACCCTCGAACTCGCCCTCGGCGAGGGCGATCTCGAGGCCGTCACGGACCATCCGCGCCCACCGGTCCTCCTGGTCTTTGTAGACCTCTTCAAAGCCGAACGTGCGCTTGTAGAAGTCCTGCGCCGCCTCGAGATCGGTGACGCGGTACCAGATGTTCACAGCGCGAGACCCGGCTCTTCCAGAAACGATTTGACCGTGGCGAGGAACCCGGATGCGGTGGCGCCGTCGACCGAGCGGTGGTCGATGGTCAGCGTCATGTCCATGCGCGGCTGGATCTCGAAGTCGCCGTCGAGGACGACGGCGCGCTCCTCGATCGCCCCGACCGCGAGGATGCCAGCCTGCGGCGGGTTGAGGACGGCGGTGAAGCGCTCGACTCCGTACATGCCGAGGTTGGAGATCGTGAACGTGCCGCCATCGAGGTCCTCGGCGCGGAGCTTGCCCTCGCGCGTTCGCGAGACGATGTCCGCGCGCGCCGCGGCGATCTCCGGGATCGTCAGTTGCTCGCAGCCGGGAATCACCGGGACGACCAGCCCGTGCGGGATCGCGACGGCGATGCCGATGTTCGCCGTGGGGAAGAGCTTCACGGAATCGCCCGCGAAGTGGGCGTTCACGTCACGGTGGCGCATAAGTGCGAGCGCGACGACCTTCGTGAGGATGTCGGAGTAGGTCGGCCTGACCCCGCCCTCCTTGACCTGGGCGAGCAGCGCCTCCCGTAGGCGGATGGAGGCGGTCATGTCGGCCGAAATGGAGATCTGGAACGCAGGCGCCTCCCACGCCTCGGTCATGCGGCGCGCGATCGTCTTCCGCATCTGGTTCAGCTTCACGACCTCGACTTCGCCGCTCGGAGCCCGGCCGGCCGCCGCGGGGGCGGCGCTCAGGGCTCCCGATGCGGAAGCGCGCTCGACGTCTTCGGCGACGATACGGCCGTCGGGCCCGGTCCCGCGGAGAGCGGACAGCTCGATCCCACGCTCGCGGGCGATTCGGCGCGCGAGCGGCGAAGCCTTGATGCGCCCACCGTTCGTGCTCTCGACGCTCGGCTCGGGCTCGGACGGCCCTTCGGGCGCTTCTTCGCGGCCCCGCTCGCGCTCGTCCTCCCGCGCGGGGGCGGGCGAGCCTTCCTCCTGCGCGTCGTCCTCAGAAACCTCGGTCGGGTCCTCTGCTTCGCCTTCCGGAGCGGCCTCGCCGTCCGTGACGTCCTCCCCCTCCGGGACGTCCTCGCCCTGCTCGCCGATGACCGCGATCGGCTTGCCGACCTCGATCTCCTCCCCCTCGCCCGCGAGGATCTTGAGAAGGACGCCGGAAGCCTCGGCCTCGACCTCCTGTGTCACCTTCTCGGTGTCGAGCTCGTAGAGCGCCTCGCCTTTCTCCACGCTCTCGCCCTCGGACTTGAGCCAGCGGACGATCGTGCCGGTTTCCATGCCCTGGCCGAGACGCGGAAGGGTGACTTGGGAGCTCATTCCTTGCCGACGGTCTTCTTGATCGCCGCGAGCACGTCCTTGGCGTGGGGAACGACCCACTCCTCCATGACGGGCGAGAACGGGATCGGGGCGAACCTGGCGCCGACGCGTGCGATGGGCGCGTCGAGGTAATCGAAGGCCTTCTCCTGGACGATAGCCGCGACCTCGGCTCCCCAACCCATGCGGGTGACGGCCTCGTGGGCGACGACTGCGCGGTTCGTCTTCTTCACGGAGGCGATGAGGGCGTCCTCGTCGAGCGGCTGCAGCGTGCGCGGGTCGAAGACCTCAACGGAGATTCCCTCCTCCCCGGCCTGCTCGGCCGCATTGAGCGACTCGTGCACCAACCGCCCCGTGGCGACGACGGTCACGTCCTCGCCCTCGCGATGGATCCGTGCCTTGCCTATCTCGATCGGCTGGATCTCGTCGGGGACCTCGCCCTTGATGCCGTACAGCGTTCGATGCTCGAAGAAGACGATCGGATTGTCCTCGTAGATGGAGCTCCAGAGGAGGCCGCGCACGTCCTCGGGTGTGGAGGGGAAGACGACCTTGAGCCCCGGCACGTGCACGAACCACGCCTCGAGCTGCTGGGCGTGCTGGGCGCCCGGCGACCAGCCGGCGCCTCCCTGCGTGCGGATCGTGAGGGGCACCTTGATCTGGCCGCCCGACATGTAGCGGTGCTTGGCGGCCTGGCTGACGATCTGCTCCATCGCCAAGGTCGTGAAGTCCTGGTACATGATCTCGACGATCGGGCGCATGCCGGCAATCGCGGCCCCGATGCCCGCGCCGACGATGGCCATCTCGGAGATCGGCGTGTTGCGCACGCGCTCGGGCCCAAACTCTTCGAGCATCCCCTGCGTCACGCCCATCGAGCCGCCCATCTCGGCGATGTCCTCGCCCATGATGAAGACGTCGTCGTCCCGCCTCATCGCGGTCGACATGGCGTCGCGAACGGCTTCCCTGTAGGAGAGCTCGGGCATCAGGAGTAGATGTTCTTGAGGGCGTCCTCGGGCTTCGGGTCGGTGCCCTGTTTCGAGAACTCGACGGACGCCTCCACGATCTTCACGATCTCCGCGTCCATCTCCTCCCAGTCGGAATCGGAGAGCTCGAGCTTCTCGCGCGCCTTCGTGACAGGATCCTGTGTCTGGCGCAGCTCGCGCACCTCCTCCTTCGGCCGGTACACCTGCGGGTCGCCGATGTAGTGGCCGGTGAGGCGGTAGGTCTCGGCGAGGAGGAACACCGGGCCTTTCCCCTCGCGCGCGTGCTTGAGCGCCTTTTTCGCGACGTCGTAGACCGCCTCGACGTCCTGGCCGTCGACCTTCATGGCCGTCATGCCGAAGGCCTCCGCGCGCTTGGTCAGATCCTCGATCGGGAGGTGCTGCTTGGCAGGCGTGGACTCCGCGTAGTGGTTGTTCTCGCACACGAAGACCGCGGGCACGGTCCAGAGCTGCGCGAGGTTCAGCGACTCGTGAAACGTGCCGATGTTCGTGGCGCCGTCTCCAAAGAACGCGACCGCCACCCGCGGCTCGCCTCGCATTTTGAAGGCAAGCGCAGAGCCCACGATCCCCGGCAGTCCCCCGCCGACGACCGCATTCGCGCCGAGATTCCCGCGCTCCATGTCGTAGAGGTGCATGGAGCCGCCGTAGCCGTGGCTCATGCCTTCGACCTTGCCATAGAGCTCCGCCATCACCTCGTTCGGATGCGTGCCCTTGGCGAGCGTGTGCCCGTGCGCGCGGTGCGTGGAGGCGATGACGTCGTTCTCCTCGAGCGCCTGGCAGACTCCCACCGCGACGGCCTCCTGGCCGATCGCGACATGGAGAAATCCGGGCAGCTCACCGGCGCGGAAACGCTCCTCCACCATCTCCTCGAAACGGCGGATGAGCAGCATTTCCCGCAGGAATTCCTTCAGGCGCCCACTGGACGAAACCTGCCCCTTTTCCTCTAGCGTGGCCACGCGCCGACACGCTAGCAACAGGCCACTAGACTTGCGGCCGTGAGACTGGCCGACCAATGGCAGGAGCTCGAGGCCTCGCTTCCGGAGGGGTGGACATCGGCCCAGCTGTCCCTGGCAGTGGCCGAGGACGCCGATGCCGACCGCGTGGCGCTCATCCTCGCTTCGCTGACGCCGGGTCGCACGGGCACGGGCTTTCGCCTCGAAGTGACACCCTCGCGCAACCCGGAGGGCATCGTCAGCCGGCTCGACCGGGAAGGGATCCGGGGCCGAATCGACCTGATCCACACCGATGCCGGCCCGACCGAGACTGTGATGGAGCCACGCCACCGCCAGGCGCCGCTCGCGCGCCAGTGGGGCGAGCTGGTCGGCGATCTTCCCCAGGACTGGTCGGAGCTCTACGCGGAGGTCGAGCTTGCTTCCTCCGACTACCTCCCCCGGGCCGCGTTGCTCCTCGCGCCGGTGAATCCCTCCCGATACGGCGGGTTCGCCGTCCTGCGGTTCAGGGGCGCCAGGACGGCCGGCTACGGAGTCGCGCCCGAGATGACGCGACGCTGCTTCGAGCGCCTCGACGCCGAGAGCATCACCGGTTCGGTCCGTGTGCTCCGCGTTCTCTCGCACACCTCGCACGTCTCGACACAGGGCCCCGTGTGGCGCGTCGGGGGGCGGTCGGTTTGAGCACGCCCGAGCCTGAGGTCTCCTGGAAGGTCATCGACTCGGGAGCGGAGGTCGTTTCGTCCGACGGCGAGAAGACGGCCAAGGTGAGCAGGGTCGTCGGCGATTCCGATGCGGACGTCTTCACCGGGCTCGCGGTCAACGTCGGCATCCTGGGCGGCGAGCGTTTCATCCCTTCGGAGCGCGTCCAGGGGATCTGGGCCGACCGTATCCAGGTCGACCTCAGCAAGGCGGACATGGAGTCGCTGCCCGAGTACGAGGACGCGCCCGTGATGCGCCTCGAGCCGGACAAGCCAGGGTTCTTCGCGCGGCTCTTCGACCGGCGCTAGACGCGCGCCCGGCGCATGTGCAGAGGCAGAACGGCGTAGGCCGCGGCCTCGCGCAGCAAGAGGCGGCCGCTCCAGCGCGGCGCGCCGACCGTCCGGACTGCGATCCCGGTCCCGGAAAGCGCCCGCCGGAACAGAACACCGGTGCGGCGGCAGTGCCACCACGAGGTAACAGCCACTACTTCGTCGACTCCGAGCTCTCGGGCGAGCCGCGCGACGTGCACCGCCGTCTCGGCGGTGATGCGCGCGCCGTCGTCGCAGAGGACGCGGTCAGGGCCTCCGGGCCAGGCTTCCCGCATCAGCTCCGACTCGGGACGCCCACTGAGGAGCACGGCGTCCTCCTCGGAGGCGAGCTCGGCCGCAGCGGCCACCCTGGCCTCGCACACGGGATGCAGGCCCGCGCCGCGCCAGGCCGAGTAGCCGAGGACGACGACCAGCCTCACGCGCGCCTCTTCATCCAGCGGTAGAGCAGGATCGTCCCTGTCAGGGTGACGACGAGGCTCACGGCTTTCTTACCGGAGATGCGAGACTCGCCAATTGCGCGCTCTCGCATGTTCACGGGAACCTCTTCGACCACGAGGCCCGCGTCGGCGAGTCGCAGGAGACCCTGGACCTCGGGCGCGCCCGTCGTGTAGGGCTGCGCGAGAAACGGGAAGGCAGAGGCGGCTGCGGCGTACATGCCGCTCGTCGCATCGGCGAACGCCCGACCGAGCTGGAGCCGGAGCGCGTGGCGCAGCACGCCGGTTCCCAGCCTCCGGGCCGGGCTCGGCTTGTACCGGTACGGCTCGTAGCCATCGCCCGAGACGAAGCGCGAGCCGACGGCAACGTCGCACTCCCCGGAGCGGACGCGCTCGAGCAGGCGGTGAAGCTCCGCGGCCGGATGCTGTCCGTCGGCATCGATCCGGCCGCAGTACGCGTAGTGCTTCCGCGCGGCGTACTCGTAGCCCGCAGCGACGACCACCGGCAGGCCGCGGTTCTCGGGAAAGCTCAGCACTTCCGCCCCCCACTCCCGCGCCAGCTCGGCCGTGCGGTCTCGCGAGCCGTCGTCGACGACGAGCACATCGACCTCGGGGAGCTCACCGCGCAGCTCGTCGAGAACCCCAGGGAGGCTCTCCTCTTCGCTCAGAGCCGGGATGAAGACCACGGTGTCGGCCTGCGGGCTCATGCGCGGAGCTCCGCCGCAAACTGCTCTCCCAGCGCGGCCACGATCTTCTCCCGGAGCTCGCGCGCGTCCTCGTCCGAGAGCGTGCGCTCGGGGGAGCGGAACTCGGCGTGGAACGCGATCGACTTCCGGCCCTCGGCGATGCCCTCGCCGCGATAGATGTCGAACACGCGCATGTCGCGAAGCTCCGCTCCAGCCGCCTCGCGGGCGGCCGCGACGAGGTCCCCGGCCGACGTGCCCTCGTCCACGACGAAGGCAAGGTCCTGTCGGAGTGCGGGGAAGGTGATGACGTCCTCGTAGACAATGCGCTCGGGAAGGAGCTCGAGCAGCGTTTCGAGGTCGAGCTCGAAGGCTCCCCACTCCCCCTCGAGGGTGCTCGGATGGAGCTCGCCGGCCCAACCGCCCTGAACGCGCGCCGCCTTCCCGGGGTGGAGGAACGGCTCCGTGGTGCGCTCGAAGCCCGGCTCCACCTTGAGGGCAGTGAAGAGCGTCTCGACTGCGCCGCGAGCCACGGCGAACCCGCCTTCGGCGATCCCGGCCACGCGCCGACGCTCCTCCGGCAGCTCCTCGCCCGAGGGGAGGTAGACGCGCGCGATCTCGAAGAGCCGGATCTCGTCGTTCCCTACGTTGACATTGTGGCGCGCTGCCCCGACCAGGCCGTCCAGGAGCGTCGTGCGGAGAATCGCGTGCTCGGAGGTGAGCGGATCGGGGAGGCGGAGCGCCTTCTCATCGGAGTCGGATGCGGCCAGGCTGAGCGTGTAGGCCTCGGAGAACCCGGCGCCGACGAGGACGTCCTCGACCAGGCGCCGCAGCCGCTGGTCAGGAGCGAGCGTCCCGAACATCGCGCTGCGAAACGGCAGCGTGAAGGGGATCTTCTCCAGGCCATGGACGCGCGCGACCTCCTCCACCAGGTCGACCTCCCGGGTGACGTCGGCCGCGCGCCAAGTCGGGACCGTGACCTTCCAGTCGGAGGCGACGGAAAACCCGAGGCGTTCCAGGGCGCCGCGCTGCTCGTCCGCCCGGATCTCGACCCCGACCACGCGGTTGACGCGGTCGGTTCGCAGCGAGACGACGGGCGGTTCGGGAAGCTCGCCCTTCACGTCGACGTGGCCCGCCCACTCCGCACCCGTCAGCTCGAGGATGAGTTCTGTCGCGAGCGCGGCCGCCTGCGGAGCGAGGTGCGGATCGACGCCCTTCTCCCAGCGGTTCGAGCCCTCGGTGCGAAGCGCATGCCGTTCGGAGCTCTGCAGGATGCCCACCGGCTCGAAGTTCGCGGCTTCGAGGAGGACGTTCGTCGTCCCCTCCCGGACCTCGGTGTCCTCGCCGCCCATGATCCCGGCCAAGGCGATCGCCCCTTCGGCGTCGGCGATGACGAGGTCCTCCGCCGCGAGCTTGCGCGGAGTCCCGTCGAGCGTGGTGAACTCCTCGTCCTTGCGCGCCCGGCGCACGACGATCTTCCCGCCGCGCAGCGTGTCGAAGTCGAAGGCGTGGAGCGGGTTGCCCAGAGCGAGCATGACGTAGTTGGTCACGTCGACGATGTTGGAGATCGGCCTCATGCCCGCAGCTGTGATCCGCGCCTTCAGCCACGGCGGCGATGGGGCGATGGCGACGCTGCGGAAGAGCCGGCCGATATAGCGCGGGCAGCCTTCGTAGTCCTCGATGGACACGTCAGGGGTGTCCGGGCCCGGATCGCCCGGGTCGCGCCCCGGAGGCGGTGCCAGCTCGCCGGAGAAGAGCGCGGCGACCTCGCGCGCGATCCCGTAAACCGACAGGCAGTCGGGCCGGTTGCGCGTCATCTCGATCTGCAGCACCTCCTCGCCGAGCGGAAGGACGTCGGCGAGCGGCGTGCCCGGCTCGATGGGGTCTGCGAGCACGAGGATGCCGCTGTGGTCGGAACCGAGCTCGAGCTCGCGCTCCGAGAGGATCATCCCGTCGGAGACCTCGCCGCGGAGCTTTGCCTGCTCGAGCTTCACGCCGTCGGGGAGAACGGCGCCGGGAAGCGCGACCGCGACGGTCGCCCCGGCCCCGAAGTTCCAGGCGCCGCAGACGATCTGTCGCGGCTCGACCTCGCCGACGTCCACGCGGCAGAGCTGGAGGCGGTCGGCGTTCGGGTGCTTGCCTGCCTCGACCACGCGCCCGACCTTGAAGAGCCCGTAGTTGCCGTTCTCGTCAGCCACCCCCCGCCGGGTGATGCGCTCGACCTCGCCGGTCGCGATCGCGAGGCGGTCGGCGATCTGCTGCGTCGTGGCCGCGACCTCGACGTACTCGCGGAGCCAGGAGACGGGGACCTTCATCAGAATTGCCGCAACAGACGGAGATCGTTCTGCCAGAGCGGTCCGATCTCGGGCAGGCCGTGGCGGAGCATGGCGATACGTTCGAGCCCGATCCCGAACGCGAACCCCGTCCATTCCTCGGGGTCGTACCCGACGAACTCGAGTACGTTGGGGTCGACCATCCCGGAGCCGCCGAGCTCGATCCAGCCCGACCAGCGGCACACCGTGCAGCCCTGGCCCGAGCAGAGGAAGCAGGAGACGTCCGGCTCCAGCGAAGGCTCCGTGAACGGGAAGTAGTGCGTGCGGAAGCGCATCTCGCGCTCGGAGCCGAAGAGCGCGCGCATCAGGTGGAGCAGCGTGCCCTTGAGGTCGGCCATCATGATCCCGCGGTCTACGGCGAGGCCTTCGACCTGGTGGAAGACGGGCGAGTGAGTCGCGTCGGGGGTCTCGCGCCGGTACACCCGCCCGATCGAGATCATGTAGACGGGCGGCTCGCCCTGCTCCATGACGTGGATCTGGGACGGCGAGGTCTCCGTTCGGAGAACGACGTCGTCGGTGAGGAAGAGCGACTGCAGCTGCGAGCGCGCCGGATGCGTCGTCGGCAGGTTGAGCGCGTCGAAGTTGTAATGCGTCGTCTCAACCTCGCGGCCGTCGACGACGCGGTAGCCGAGGCCAAGGAAGACGTCCTCCACTTCGCGTCGCACCTGAGTCACGAGATGAAGCTGCCCGCGGGGCGTTGCCCGGCCGGGAAGCGTGACGTCGACCTGCTCCTCCGAGAGCCGCCGCTCGAGGTTCGCGCCCGACAGCGCCGCCTCACGCTCGGCGACCGCCTGCTCGAGCTGCTCGCGCAGCGTGTTGAGGACACGGCCCGACTCCGGGTCGCGCACCTCGCGCAGGGCCTGCTTCAGAGCGCTCTTCCGACCGAGGAAGCGCACCCTCGCATCGTCGAGCTCCTCAAGGGTCGAAGCGCTCGCAATCGCGCTTTGCGCCTCGGTTTCCAGGCCCTGGACATCCACCGCCGGAGCGTATCATCGGCCTAGTGAGCTCCTATGACGCCATCGCCGCGCTCTACGACCCGTGGAGCCGCAGCGTCACCGAGGACGTCGACTTCTACGTCGCTCAGGCACGGAAGGCGGGTGGGCCCGTCGTGGAGCTCGGCGTCGGCACCGGCCGGATCGCCGTCCCGGTCGCGAAGGCGGGCGTGCGCGTGATCGGCATCGACGACTCGGAGGGCATGCTCGCACTCTGCAGGTCGCGCGCAGAGGGTGCCGGCGTCTCCGACCTCGTCGAGCTCCGGCTCGGCGACCTCCGCCGCCCGCCGGTGCTCGAACGCGTATCCCTCGTCACGTGCCCCTTCCGTGCCCTCCTTCACCTCGCCTCAGACGAGGAGCGGCTCGATGCGCTTCGTTCGGTCTACCGGCTTCTCATCCCGCATGGGCGCTTCGTGTTCGACGTCTTCGCCCCGAGCATGGAGGACGTCGAAGAGACCAACGGGCGCTGGCTCGAGCGCGAGCCCGGCATCTGGGAGCGTGCCGACTGGGACCTGAAACAGCGCGTCCTCACGCTCGCGGTCCGGGGCGAGACCGGCGAGACGGCGATGCGGCTCAGCTGGCGCTCGCCCGAAGAGTGGCGGGCGCTGCTCGACGGGGCCGGATTCGAGGTCGAGGCGATGTACGGCTGGTTCGACCTCCGGCCCTATGACGGCGGCGAGGACACGGTCTGGATTGCCCGCCGCCCATCGGTTTAGGGTAGGCACGTGATCTGGCTGATCCTCCTGATCGTGATCGCGGTCGTCCTCATCGGGATCGTGATCGCGCTTTACAACAAGCTCGTCCGGCTACGGAACCGCGCGGAGAACGCATGGGCCCAGGTCGACGTCCAGCTCCGGCGGCGCTACGACCTCATCCCGAACCTCGTCGAGGCGGTGAAGGGGTACGCGGCGCACGAGCGCGGAACCTTCGAAGAGGTGACGAATGCGCGAACGGCGGCGCAGCAGGCGAAGGGCGTTCAGGAGCAGGCCCAGGCCGAGAACATGCTCACCCAGGCGATCGGAAGGCTGTTTGCCGTCGCCGAGGCCTATCCGGAGCTCCGTGCGACGGAGAACTTCCAGCAGCTGCAGGCGCAGCTCGCCGAGACCGAGCAGAAGATCGCGATCTCGCGCCAGGTCTACAACGACGCCGTCCTCACCTACGACAACGCGCTCGAGACCGTCCCGACGAACATCGTCGCCGGGGTCTTCAACTTCGAGCCGCGCGAGTACTTCGAGGTCGAAGAGGCAGCAGCCCGGGAGGCGCCACGCGTCGAGTTCTGAGGGCTGCCGTCCTTGCGACGGCGGTCCTGCTCGCGCTCCTCGGGGCCCGCGAGGCAGCGGCGAAGTCCTTCTATCTGCCCGCGGCCGACGTCCACGTCACGGTCGAGCCGGACGGCACCCTCGCCACGGAGGAGCGGATCACGTTCTTTTTCGACGGCTCGTTCACGGGCGCCTACCGCGATATTCCGCTCCGAGACGGCGAGCAGATCAGCGACGTCTCGGTCGCAGAGGGCGGCGCTCGCTACTCGCCCGGCGCCTCAGCCGAGCTCGGCTCGAGCGGCGCGCCGAACACCTACGGGGAGACGCCGATCGACGGCGGCTACCGGATCGTCTGGCATTTCCAGGCCAGCTCGGAGCCGCGCACCTTCACGGTCGGCTACCGGCTGACCAACGTCGCCGTGGCTTTCGACGACGTCGTCGACCTCGACCTCAATGTCTGGGGCGACCAGTGGGACCAGACCCTGCAGCAGCTGACCGCGGAGCTGACGCTGCCCGGGCCGGCGAGCGGCCCCTCTTGGCGCGTGTGGGGCCACCCGGTCTCAGTCCGCGGCGACGTCACCCGAGCGCCTGATCGCGCACTCCTCAGGGCGGTGGACATCCCGCCGAAGCAGTTCATCGAGCTCCGCACCGTCTTCCCGCGAAGCCTCCTGACCTCGACGGGCGGTACGAAGGTGCGAACGGGCGATGCCTTCCCGCGGATCCTGGCCGAAGAGACGGCCGACGCGGCCGCCTTCGAGGAGGACCAGGAGAAAATCAGGAGCGCGCTCGACCACCTTCCGCGCACGATCCTGATACTCCTCGCGGCCGCGCTCCTCCCCGCACTCCTGGTGCTCGGCGCGACGTACTGGTTCTACGGGCGCGAGCGTAAGACCACGTACGACCGCGAGTACGAACAGGAGCCGCCCTCCGATCTCGAGCCCGCCCTCGTCCCGCCGCTGCTGCGCCAGTCCCCTGCAGTCGGCTCGAACGAGTTCACGGCGACGCTCTTCGACCTCATCCGCAAGGGCCGCTACAAGGCCGAGCCGGTCACGACGCAGAAGAACACCTGGGGCGGCCTGCGTCAGGAGGACGTGGCCGACCTCGAGCTCAGCCTCGCCGCCGACGCGCCCGTCTCCGAGGTCGAGGGGCCGGTCACGAAGGTCATCGACGGCGTGCTCGACGGGGGTAGCGAGCGTCTGTCGAACTTCCGCGTACAGATACAGGGCCACCGCACGGAGAACAGCAAGCGCTTCACCGCGTTCAAGAGTGCGGTCGGGGACGAGGTTCGCCGGCGCAAGTGGTTCCGCTCGGACGGCCTGAAGATCCTTATCGGCGCGGGGCTCCCGATCCTCATCGCCGGCGCGCTCATGCTCGCGATCGGCATCCAGCGCTTCGAGTCGTTCGCCCCGCGTTGGGGCGACGTGCTCCTCATCGCTTTCGGCGCGTGCCTCTGTGTGAGCGCGGGCGTGCTGGCCCTCGCCGGCCGCCAGGTGAGCCTATGGCGGCGCCGCTCGCCGGACGCCGAGCAGGAGGCGGAGCGTTGGGAGGCCTTTCGCCGCTACCTCACCGACTTCCCGCGCCTCCAGGACGCGCCGCCCTCGACGCTCGAGCTCTGGGAGCGCTACCTCGTCTACGGCATCGCGTTCGGGATCGCGGAGCGCGTGCTCCAGGCCGCCCAGCTCCACATGCCGGAGAAGCTCCACCAGGCATCGAACATCTACTGGATCAGCCCGACCGGCGACCTCGGCTCGGGCCCCTCGGCGCTGGGCATCAGCGACCTCTCCTCTGGCTTCGGCAGCGCGCTCGCGCCGCCTTCGAGCGGCTCCGGTGGCTTCGGCGGCGGCTTCTCGGGCGGCGGTGGCGGCGGTGGCGGCGGTGGCGGCGGCGGCGCCTGGTAGCTAACCGCGACGGCGGGTGTGCTCGTAGAGAGCGATGGCACCGGCAGCCGCAACGTTCAGGGACTCCGCCTCGTCGGCCAGGGGGATCGACGCGAGGAGCTCGCAGGACGCGGCGATGTCGTCCGGAAGCCCGACGCGCTCCGCGCCGAGGACAAACGTGGCGCGGCCGCCGAGCTCGATCCCAGCGAGCGCTGGAGAGCCCCGCGGCACGAGCCCGATCCGCGGCCCCGGCGCCTCGTCGAAGCTCCCCGTCGCAACCCGGAACACTGCTCCCATGGAAGCGCGCAGGGCCTTGGGGGAAGTCGGGTCCGCGCATCCAGCAGACAGCGCGACGAACGCAGGCCCAAGCGCATCGGCGGTCCGGATGAGGGTGCCGACGTTTCCCGGATCACCGACGTGCCAGAGGGCCAGCCCCGTCGGAGCGTCGAGCTCCGCCGGCAGATCGGCTCGGCGGAAGACGGCGACGACGCGCGGCGGATGAGCCAGCGATGAGAGCTCCGCGAGAAGGCCCGGCTCGACCTCTTCGGCCCCTCCGAGACCTTCGAGCTCGACGGGCCGTTCCGCGTCCATGAGTGCTTCGACCGGGCGCACACCGGCGGCCAGGCCGGCCGCGACGAGATCCTCTCCCTCGCAGACGAAGAGCCCGAGCTTGGCGCGCTGCCGTCCCGAGGCGAGCTTGCGGACGAGCTTCAGACGCGGGTTCGAGGCCGAGGTGATCACGCGGCCCACTCCATCGTGTTGGCGTGACCGTCGAGCCGCGCCAGCCGCCGCCGGCCGCCGGGCCACGTCTCGACGTCGAGGGCGAAGCCGTAGAAGGTCGGCGTGTCGCGGTCGACCTCGTAGGAGATCCGGGCGAGCGAGCCGCGCCGCCCCTCCTCGGCGAGGATCTCGTCGAGGCGCTCCCGCTCTGCCTGCTGGAGATAGACGGTCGAGACCGAGTGGTAGACGACGGTGAGGGCGTCGAGGTCGCGCTCGGCGAGAAGGGCCGGCAGCACCTCGACGTAGTCCCCGTCGAGAAGCCTCGGCGGATCCTGGCGCGCGATCTCGATCGCGCTGCGCACACGGTCGAGGCGGTCGGTCTGGTCGGCCCACACGAACGCCTCGAGGAGCCGGGCGCCGTGGTCGGTCGTCACATCGACGGGCCGTCGGTCGATGCCGATGCGCCTCCGCACTTCGACCTCCTTTCGGAGGAGATCCGCCGGCGGCCCTCCCTCCACCCGCCCGGAGAGCTCGAGGCCGGCGCTGCGATCGCCCCAGCGCTCTTCTCCGTACCGGTACGCATAGCGGTCCCAGTAGAGGTTGAGGCCGCCGCTCGGCCCGAGCTCGACAAGGTCGAGGCTCCGCCCGTCGGCGACCGTGAGGAACGCAGGCAGGAGCCCCCAGCAGCGCTGCACCTCGTTCGTCTGAATCGGCTGCTCGGCGACGAACCGCGCCAGCCAGTCCCGATTGGCCTCGAGCACGCCGCGGAGCTTCGCCCAGGGGTGCTGCACCATCCCCGAGAGCTCCAGGTAGTGGACGCCGCCGAACAGGCGGAGCGGCGCCTCCCAGCGGGGCTCGTGGTGGTCGACGAGCCCGGCGACGACAGGGTCGTCTGCCAGCGAGCGCGCGAGCGACGCATAGAGCTTCGAGCCCCCCTGCTCGAAGTCGTCCGCCATGCGGCGGAAGACCTCAGAGGTGGACTCGCTCAGAGCCGCCTCTTAGGCTTCGAGAGCTGCCTTCGCCTGGGCGGCGATGGCGGAGAAGGCGGCGGGGTCGTTGACTGCGATGTCGGCGAGCACCTTGCGGTCGAGCTCGATGTTCGCCTTGCGCATGCCAAAGAGGAACTGGTTGTAGGAGAGCCCCTCTTTCCGGGCGGCGGCGTTGATCCGGATAATCCATAGGCGTCGGAACACCCGCTTCTTGTTCTTGCGGTCCCGGTAGGCGTGGACGTCGGCCTTCATGACCTGTTCCTTCGCCTTCCTGTAGGAGATCCGCGGCTGCCCGCTGAATCCCTTCGCTTCGGCGAGGAGCTTGCGGCGCTTCTTGCGCGCGTGAACTGATCGCTTTACGCGAGGCATCTCTCCCCCTTACTTGCCGAGTAACCGCCGCACCTCGCGCTCGTCCTGGCCGGCGACCGGCTGGTCGCTCCGGAACGCGCGCTTGCGCTTGGCGCTCTTCTTCTCGAGGTTGTGGCTCTGCATCGCGTGACGGCGCAGCAGCTTGCCGCCGCCGGTCACCTTGAACCGCTTCTTCGCTGCTTTGTTTGTCTTCTGCTTAGGCACTTGCTGTCTCCACCTGTTGTCCTGCGGCTCGCGTCGGCCCGAGCAACATCACCATGTTGCGCCCGTCCTGGAGCGGAGGCGACTCGATCTGCCCGATCTCCTTGACGTCCTCGGCGAGACGCATGAGGAGGTCTCGCCCGCGCTCCGGATGGCTCTGTTCCCGTCCCCGGAACATGATCGTCACCTTCACCTTCGCCTTCGAGTTGAGGAAGCGAACCACATGCCCCTTCTTCGTCTCGTAGTCGTGGACGCCGATCTTCGGCCGCATCTTGATTTCCTTGACGTGAATCTGTGACTGGTGCTTGCGGGCCGTCTTCGCCTTCTGCTCCTGCTCGTACTTGTACTTGCCGTAATCCATGATCCGGGCGACCGGCGGATCGGCGCCCGAAGCGACCTCGACGAGGTCGAGATCCTTGGAATAGGCGTACTCGAGCGCTTCGTCTCGCGTCTTCAGGCCCACCTGCGAGCCGTCCTCGTCCACGAGCCGCACCTTCGAAGCGCGGATGGCCTCGTTGATCCGGGTCTGATCCTGAACCGGCCGGGCCTGGTCGAATCTGCGCCGCGGCCTCACTGAAACGTCACCAAGTTGTGCTGCTTCCTCCTCCTAGACAAAACAAAAAGCTGCGCGCAGCAGCTTAGTCAACTCACCGTTTTCGGTTGAACCTCCGCGAAGCCGGCGGCTTGGGAGGTGAGGAACGAGGCTCCTGCTTGCAGGCCTACAGCTTAGCAGCCGCCTGCAGCTCGCTCAGAAAGGCCTCCCAGCCAACCGTGGTCTGCTCTCCGCCGCGGCGGCGAACGGCAAGTGCGTCGAGCGACTCGCGCTCGCCCCAGACCACGACGTACGGGATCTTGGCGAGCTCGGCGTCGCGGATCTTGCGCCCGAGTGTCTCCTCGCGTTCGTCGACCGACGCACGGAAGCCGTGCACTCGGAGGTCGTCGGCAAGCGACTCGGCGTCCGCCGCAAACCGCTCCGAGATCGCGAGGACACGCACCTGTTCGGGGGCGAGGACCAGCGGCAGGTCGCCGCCCGTGTGCTCGAGGTAGATGCCGACGAAGCGCTCGAGCGAGCCGAGGAGCGCACGGTGGATCATCGCCGGCGTGTGCTCGGCGTTGTCGTCGCCCTGGTACGTGAGCCCGAAGCGCTTCGGCATCTGCAGGTCGAGCTGGACGGTGCCGATCTGCCAGCTGCGGCCCAGCGAGTCGTTCATGTGCAGGTCGATCTTGGGCCCATAGAACGAGCCCTCGCCCTGGCTTTCGACGTACTTGAGCCCCTGCGTGGCGAGCGCCTTGCGGAGCTCCGCCTCCGCCATGTCCCACTCCTCGTCCGTGCCCAGCTTGTTGTCCGGCCGGAGCGAGAGCTCCACGCGCATGTTCAGCTCGAAGAGGTCGTAGAGGTAGTACGCGTAGTCGAGGCACGCGATGAGCTCGTCCTGGATCTGCTCGCGCGTGCAGTAGATGTGGGCGTCGTCCTGGACGAAGTGGCGGACGCGGAGGAGCCCGTGGAGGACGCCGGAGAGCTCGTTGCGGTGCAGATTGCCCGCCTCCGCAAGGCGAAGCGGCAGCTCACGGTAGGAATGCGGCGAGAGCGAATAGAGGAGGCAGTGCCCCGGACAGTTCATGGGCTTGAGGGCGAAGTCGCGGCCCTCGACCTCTAGCCGGAACATGTCCTCCTGGTACTTCTCCCAGTGGCCGGAGGTGCGCCAGAGGTCGGAGTCGTAGAGCAACGGCGTACGCACCTCGCGATAGCCGCGCTTCGTGTTCTCGCGCCGGCGCAGGTCCTCGAGGACGTTCCAGATCACCATCCCGCGCGGGTGCCAGAAGGGCATGCCCGGCGAGAGCTCGGAGAACTCGAACAGGTCGAGCTCCTTGCCCAGCCTCCTGTGGTCGCGGCGCTTGGCCTCCTCGATCCGGTGGAGGTAGTCCTCCAGGTCCTTGGGGTCGTAGAACGCCGTCCCGTAGACGCGCGTGAGCTGCGGCTTCGTCTCGTCGCCCCGCCAGTACGCGCCGGCGAGCGAGAGGAGCTTCACCGCCTTGATCGGCTTCGCGTCCTGGAGGTGCGGCCCGCGGCAGAGGTCGACGAAGTCGCCTTGGGTATAGAGCGAGATGTCGCCCTCGGCCGTGTCGACGAGCTCGACCTTGTACGGCTCGCCCTCCTTCTCGAATCGCTGGCGGGCGTCGTCGCGGGCGATCTCCTCGCGCTCCCACACGCGGCCCTCCTGGATCTCGCGCTTGACCTCGTCCTCGAGCCGCTGGAGATCGGCCTCCGTGACGGGCTCGGGGAACTCGAAGTCGTAGTAGAAGCCGTTCTCGATCGGCGGCCCGATGGCGACCTTCGTCCCTGGGAAGAGCCGGCGCGCTGCCTCGGCCAGCAGGTGCGCGGCCGAGTGGCGCAGGACGTAGAGGGCGTCGGGGTCGTGCTTGTCCCGCGTGGTCAGGATCTGGATCTGCTCGCCGTCCTCTACCGGTAGCCGCAGGTCGCGGACCGCGCCGTTCGAGCGGAGCAGAACCGCCTGTTCGGCGAGCTTCGGGCCGATCGCGCGCGCCGCGTCCAGGCCCGTTGCTCCGTCCGGAAGTTCAAGTTCGGACTCATCGGGGAGAACGACCTTCATGAACGCAGAGGATACTCAGGCAGATTCACCGCAAGAACCCGAGCCTACGGAGGAAGGGACCCCCGTTCCCGACCCGGAGGAAGAGCGGGGCGATGCAGAGGACGACCCGCAGGCTGATTAGCGATCGAGAGCTCGACGGATGCCGAGTACGGCTCCGAGCAGTGCGAGCACGGCAAGTGCGGCCGCCGGAAAGCTCGCCCAACCGTCTCCGTCAATCCGCGTCCAGACGTCCACTACATCGGTATTCGTCGCTTCAAAGCCGACTCGCCGCGGGTCGAGGTTGACGTGCGCGACGCCAAACTGCACGAGGAGCACGACGAGCAAGAAGACGCCCACCGCGCCGATCGTCCGTCGTGCCGCGTAGGCGAAAGGGTCATCGGTGCCGTCTCCGTGCGAGGCGCGAGGCGATTGTCGCCAGCGCGACCAGCCCGAGGGCCGTTAGCGCATAGGCGGGAAAGCTTGCCCACGGTCCGTACCAGGGGTTGACGAAATCGGGAAATGGGCCTCTCTCAGACACCGACCAGAACGGGAGCCCCACTTCTTCCGACGGCGAACATCGTCAGCATCACGACGATGAGGAAGACGATCACCGCGCCGATCGTTCGTCTGGCCGCATAGACGAGAAGCGCCATCGCAGACGCAGCGTAGCCCTAGGGCGCGTGCTCTTCCACCGCGCTCTTGAGGTGCGGCGGACACTTGAGCCAGTAGCTCTCGCGGATCCACTCCAGCGCCGCGTCGAGCGACTCCTCGTCCGTGACCTCCGCCGTGACCCACCCGTACCGCCCCACCCAGCGGGCCGTCGAGACGTACGGAAGGAGCTGGGCGATCTCTCGCTCCTCGGCGGTCAGCTTCACCGTCAGCTGGACGCAATCCGAGGCGACGGACATCGACGCGAACATCTTGTTGTCCGCGACCTTGAAGACGGGGTGGCCCCACGGCTCGTCCTCGTACGTCTCGGGGAGGGAGAGGGCCAGCTGGCGGAGCTCCTCGGCGAGATCGTCCGGTTTGGCCACGCGGCCGAGCTTATCGCTTGGAGGCGGAGGCGAGGCGCTGGTGCAGGTTGGCCGCCGGGAAGCGGCGGAAGCTCGAGGCGAGCGCAGCCATGGCCGGTTTCGCCAGAGGCGCTGCAGCCTTCTTCTTGCTCGCCGGGCTCGGCACCAGGCGAGGAATCTTTCGTCGGCCCTCCGCCCGAGTCAACCCGAACGGCTAGCGGCCCTGGAGCCTGATTTCGGGATCGAGGACGAGCTCGCCGGCGGCGATGCGGCGCACCGCATCCCGGAAGCCGTCCATGTCGGCGACGCGGTCCTTGAGGAGGTAGCCGACGCCTTCCTCCCCGGCCTCCAGGAGGTCGCGCGCGTAGGCGGGCTCCACGTACTGCGAGAGCAGCAGGACACCGGTTCCCGGATAACGGCGGCGAATCTCCTGGGCGGCGCGAACGCCGTCGTCGGCGAGTCCGGGCGGCATGCGGATGTCGGCGATGACGACGTCCGGCCTCTTCTCCTCCACCTTCACCAGCAGGTCGTCGGCGTCGTCTGACTGGCCAACCACCTCGAAGCCGTGGCCCTCAAGGAGCGACGCGATCCCCTCCCTGAGCAGCACGGAGTCGTCCGCGAGGACGACCGTGAGCGTGGTGCCGGAGAGCGGCTGCGATGCGTCGTTGGCAAAACGGAGCGGCGGGAATTCCCGCTCGAGACCGGGAACGTCGAGCTGGAAGATGCGCTGCGGCTCGGGGAGCCCGCGCAGCCAGTACTCGCCGAGCTCGCGAGTGGAGTGCTCCTCGGGGAGCAGCTCCGCGGTCGAGGCGGAGAGAAGCACCTGGCTGCCGTGACCGGCAAAGCAGATGCGCGCCGCCTTGTGCACCTCGACGCCGAGGTAGTCCGAGTCGGCGAAGATCGCCTCACCGGTGTGCATGCCGATCCGCACGCGCACCTGCTCTTCGTCCGGCCACTCACGGTCCGCGAACGCGAGCTGCGCGTCGATGGCGCATTGTGCCGCCGCCGCGGCATCCTCGAAGGCGACGAAGAGCTCGTCGCCCCGACAGTCGATCTCGTGGCCGCCCGCGGAGGATGCGGGCTCGCGGATCAGCCTGCGGTGCTCGACGAGGACCTCGCTCCACCGGTCGCTGAGCCGGTGCGCCAGCCCGGTGGAGCCTTCGAGATCCGTGAAGAGAAAGGTGACTGTGCCGGTCTTCGGTCGCTTCATGGCCGTCCTCGGGTCGAGGCCCAAAGGTACAGGGCTACGCACGAGCGGGGATGGCCCAGCGAACTCCGTCGACCGCCCAGCGCGCGACCGCGAGGACGAGCATCGCGAATGCGACTGTGCCGATGAAGAGCTTGAACTTCATGGACGGCAGGATGACGGGGCACCGGCATGGCGAGGATGCGGCCTCCAGGCGTCTGCAGGTGCGGCTACCTCTACGAGTGCAGGTAGGCGAGAACGGCGAGCACGCGGCGGTGATCCTCCGACGCGGCGGGGAGGCGAAGCTTCGAGAAGATGCTCGTCACGTGCTTCTCGACCGCGCGCTCGGTGACGACGAGCTGCTCGGCGATCCCTGAATTGGAGCGGCCTTCGGCCATGAGGCCGAGAACCTCGCGCTCGCGAGGCGTGAGTTGGTCGATCGGATCGTCCCGCCTCCGCCTGCCGACCAGCTGCGAGACGATTGTCGGGTCGAGGGCCGAGCCGCCCTCGCCCACGCGCCGTACTGCGTCTGCGAACTCGTTCACATCCGACACGCGGTCCTTGAGCAGATAGCCGACACCCTCGGCGCTCTCGGCCAGGAGTTCCATGGCGTACGCGGCCTCGACGTACTGGGAGAGAACGAGCACGCCGCAGTTGGGATGCTTCTCCCGGATCTCCTGAGCGGCGCGGAGGCCCTCGTCGGTATGCGTCGGCGGCATGCGGATGTCGACGATGGCCACGTCCGGCGAGTAGCTCCGCACCTTGAGCAGGAGCTCGTCTGCGTTCCCGGCCTGGCCGACGACCTCGAACCCCGCCTCGACGAGGATGCGTGCGACGCCCTCGCGGAGGAGGACCGAGTCTTCGGCCAGGACTACCCGCACGGAATCTCCGCGCGGATCACGGTCCCCCGGCCGGGTGCGCTCTCGACGTGCAGGCGCCCGTCCAGGGCCTCGACGCGGTCGGCCAGGCCGCGCAGACCGGAGCCGTTCAGCGGATCCGCCCCACCGACGCCGTCGTCGGCGACCTCGACGACCGCGCTGCCGTTCAGGCGTGTCACGCGGACGCCGACCGCAGATGCCTGCGCGTACTTCGCCACGTTGGTGAGAGCCTCCGAGACGACGTAGTAGGCGGCAGCCTCGACGGGCGGAGGCAGGCGCTCCTCCGGGGCGAGCACCTCGACCGGAAGGGGCGCCCGGCCCGCGAGAGCCTCGAGCGCGGCCGAAAGTCCACGGTCTGAGAGTACGGCTGGATGGATGCCGCGCGCCAGTTCGCGGAGCTCCTCGAGGGCCTGAGCGAGCTCCTCCGAGGCGCCATTCAGAAGCTTGGAGGCCTCATCGGGATCGGCCTTCAGCCTGGCCTGGGCGAGGCGCAGGGCAAGGGAGAGCGAGACCAGGCGCTGCTGCGCGCCGTCGTGGAGGTTGCGCTCCAGCCGGCGCCGCTCGGCGTCGCCCGCCTGCAGGAGGCGCTTGCGCGAATCGCGCAGCTCCTCCTCCTGCCGCTTGCGCTCGGTGATCTCCATCCCGGAGATGAGGAAGTTGGGTCGCCCGTGTTCGTCGAGGAGCGGTGTCGTCGACCAGGCGACGACCGCCTCCCCGCCGCCGACCGCGCGCCAGTGGTTCTCGTGCTCGCCGGCCGCCCCCTCGGCCGCCAGCGAGGCGAGCTCGCGGTGCACGTCCTCGGCCTCCTCCGGGACGATGAAAACCTCCCAGAACTTCTTCTCTCGGACGCGTGGCTCGTCGGGGACTCCCGCCAGCTGCTCGAGGGTCTGGTTGAAGCGAACGATCTTCCCCTCGGGATCGATCATGCAGAAAAGGCTCGGCGTGTTGTCGACCACCGTGCGGATGAAGTCCCGCTCGCGCTCGAGAGCGGCGGCCAGGTGCTTGAGCTCCGTGAACTCGCGCGCGATGAGGATCGCCTCTTCTCCGTCCTTCACGATCCGCGCCTCAAAGTCGCGCTCCACGCCATCGATCTCGACCTTGTAGTCCCCGGTGACGAGGCGTCCCGTGTCGATCGCCTCGCGGACGCCGTTCACGATCTTGTCGGCCACTTCTTGCGGGAGGACGTCGTGCGCCCTGCTGCCGAGGAGCTGTTCGGGCCGGGTGATGAGATCTTCCGGATGGCCGTTGAAGTCGAGGTACGTGCCCTCGCGGTCGAAGCGGAACATGAGGTCAGGTGCCGCGTCGAGCAGCGCGCGATAGCGGTTCTCGCTCTGTCGAAGAGCCTCGACGGTCCGTTCGCGGGCGAGCGCGAGGCTCGCTGCCGCGCTGACCGCCTCGACCAGGTCGCGCTCCTCGGAGAGGGTCGCGTCGTGGACGATGGTCGCGACGACCTCGCCCTCGTGCTCGACGAAGGTCGTCGCCTTTCCCTCCTTGGCAGCTTCTTTGCCGAGGTCGAACGGCCGCCCCTCCGAGCCGATCCACTCGTAGGTGTCCGGGAGCCAGACGGCCAGGTCGAGGTCGGGGTCGTTCAGGGTGCGCGCGATCGCGTCACGGAGCTCGCGTAAGCCGTCGGCGCTGAGGAGCTCCACCACGAGGATCGCGACCGAGGCGCGCGCGAGGCGGATCTGCAGAAGCCCGGCCAGGAACGCGAGCGGCACGAGCGCAAAAGAGATGATGACGAACCACCAGATGACGTCCGAAGCGCGCGACGAGAAGAACGACACGATGATCGCGAGACCGATGAAGAAGAGCGTCGCCGCGGACGTGGCGAAGATCGGCGCGAGGGTCCGCCGGAGAGGCGGCGAGGCTGCGCGCCAGCGTCTGACGAGCACCCAGGCGGTCCCGAAGAGGACGAAGCCCGCTCCGAGGATCGCGATGGCGCCGAGCGCGTTGCGGGCCGCCTGCGAGTCCCAGGTTTCCAGGAGGTTGCCCGGGCACCCATCGCAGTTCTCCGCTCCGAAGACGTTGTAGAGCGTCTGGACGCCGAGCACGAGGAAGTACGCCGTGCCGACGATCGCATAGACGAGCCTGGTCTCCAGAAACCCGCGCGGGAAAGCGAGCAGGGCGTGGACGAAGACCGCGATGCCGAGCCCGCCGAGGATCTCCCCGAGCGCGAAGAAATACTCGTTGCTCGATTCCGACAGCGCCCCGAGCATGAAGGCGAACCCGACGGTCGCCATGAGCGGCCCGAACCTGTTCCCCGGCCGGCGCGCCCAGGCGATGAGGCCGGTCGTGATGAACGCCCAGACGACGACGAGGTAGACCGCCGAAATGAACACGGGGTTCTCCTCGTGGTCGCTCGTGAGCGTGAGGTAGAGAGCGCCCGCCGTCGCCGCGAGCGCAAGCGTCAAGACCACAAGGATCCGAGTGCGCATCGCCCTATCGAAGCACAGCGTGCAAGGCGGCACCGGAGAGCTCGGCCTTGGGCACGAAACCGCGCGCGCCGGACTCGCTGACGAGCGGGCCGAAGTCGGCCGCATCGCGACTCGACGTCAGCACGATCGTCGGCATGTAGCCGTTGGACCCCAGGGTCGTCGCCACGGTGAAACCGTCCATGTCGGGAAGCTGGACGTCGAGCAGGACGACGTCCGGGCACAGTCGGTGGACGGCCTCGAGAGCCGATGCCCCGTCCTCCGCCTCGCCGACAACTTCGAACCCGTCAGCCTCGAGAATCGCGCGCGCGGTGGCGCGAAAGCTGGGGTGATCGTCGACGATCAATACGGTGGCCACGCGGAAAGTGTGACGGACGCGCGTTTACGCCGGAATACGGCTAACCCCACTCTTTTGCGGGTCTTTCTAGACCCCTCTCGGAGAGGAATCCTCGAGCGCGACCCGCATCAGGTCGCGAATCGAGACGATCCCTGCCACCCGGCCCTCGTCCAGCACGGGCAAGTGCCGGAAACCGCCGTGGATCATGAGCGCGGCGGCGTGGCCGGTCGAATCATCCACTTCGATGGTCTCCGGATGCCGGGTCATCCAGTCTCCGACCTTGGCGTCCTCGCTGTAGCCGGCCGCAACCGCCTTCATCAAGTCTCGTTCTGTGAGGATGCCCTCGAGCCGCTCGCCGGCGAGGATCAGCACCGCCCCTACGCCGCGCTCCACCATCCGCTTGGCCGCGTCGGCCAGCCGATCCTCCGCGGAGGCGGTGAGGATGTCGCTCGACATGTGGTTGGAAACGACAGCCATCGAAGGAGGCGATCTTAAAGCCCGCTGCGCGGCGCGTCGAGGCTCGGGCTATGACTACTTGCGGACGGCCTCGAGCTTGTAGCCGACGCCGTAGCGGGTCTGGATGAAGGTGTGCCTCGGCTGGAGGGCGCCGATCTTGTCGCGCAGCTTGCGGACGAAGACGTCCACGGTGCGGTCGCGATGCGTCTGACGGCGGCCCCAGACCTTCTGCAGAACCTCGTCCCGGGTGACGACGCGGCCGCGGTCCAGCGCGAGGGCGTAGAGGAGACGGAACTCCGTCGGCGTGAGCTCGGCGCTCTTCCCGTTCACGTACGCCTGCACGTTCAGCGGGTCGATCCGCAGCTCGGCGATCTCGATCGGATCGCCGCGGTCCTCGTTCTGCACACGCACCCCGCGCCGGGCGGCCGCCCGCACCCGGGCGACGAGCTCCTTCATGGAGAACGGCTTCACGAGGTAGTCGTCCGCGCCGATCTCGAGGGCGTGGACGCGGTCGTGCTCGGTGCCGCGCGCGCTGACGACGACGATCGGCGTGCCGATTCCCTCGGCGCGAGCGGTCTCGATCACGCGCCAGCCGTCCACGCCGGGCAACATGAGGTCGAGCACGCAGACGTCCGGCTTCTCGTAGCGCAGCCGTGCGAGCCCCGACTCCCCCTTGTTCACCCACAGCGGATCGAACCCGGCAGCGTTCAGGTGACTCGCCATCCCCCGCGCGATGACGTCGTCGTCCTCGATGATGAGAACTTTCGGCACGTCTCTCCGAATGATGCCCTGTCGAGAGGTGTAGGAGTGGTGAACAAGTGGTGAAAAGATTGTTTCAGCGCGATACCCCGGGCGCTCGCCTCGAGCCGAGCACGGACGCCGAGCGCGGCCGAGTTCTCATCGAGGAGAGCCGAGAGATCGTGGTCGTGCTCGACGCCGAGGGACGGGTCGTGACCGCGAGTCGCCGCGCCCGCGAGCTCTTCGACGCGCTTTCGGAGGGCGAGCCGCCGCCGGACGCCGTTCTCCGGGATTCGCTCGCCGTCGCCTACAACGTCGGCGAAGCCCAGGAGACGCTCGTGTACGTGCGCGATCCCGGCGACCTGGCTGCGTACGAGGAGCTTCGGGCCGGCTTCACCGCCTCGGTCTCGCACGAGCTGCGGACGCCGCTCGCGCGGCTCCTCGCCCTCCTGGAGTCGGCGACGCTCCCCGACGCCGACCAGGACGATTTGATCGAGCAGGCTCAGGCCGAGGTGCGGCAGATCGGAGAGCTGATCGACGACGTCCTATTCCTCAGCGAGCTCGAGTCGGGCCGCGAGCTCGTTGCGCTCGGCTCGACCGTGGCTCTACCGATCCTCGAGGAGGTCGCCGAGGCTCTCGGCGAGAACGCGGCACGCGCGGGCCTGATGCTTCGCGCCGAGGGGGACCCGGCGGCCGAGCTCCCGCTCCGTCCGCGGATGATCCGCGTGATTGCGGGGAACCTCGCCGAGAACGCCATCCGCTACGCCGGGCCCGGGTCGACCTTCACGCTCACGGTCCGCCCTGGAGAGCTGGTCGCGGCCGACGACGGCGTCGGGGTCGTGGAGGACGACCTGCGGCGCCTCTTCGAACGCTTCTACCGCGCCGATCGCGCACGCGCCTCGCGCGGAACCGGCCTCGGGCTCGCGATCGTGAAGCACATCGCCAACTCGGCCGGCGGCACCGTCGAGGCCGAGAGCGAGCTGGGATCCGGGCTCACGGTCCGGATCTCGTTCACCAGCCCGTAACCACTTCTTCACGGCCTTTCAGCCCACGTGCTCGAGCGTCCCCCGGACACTCGGGGCAATGACACGAACTGAAAGGAGAACCGTGGGTATTCGCCCTCAGGGCAGGATCCTCCTGCTCGTTCTTGCGGCCGGGCTGCTCGCCACTGCTATGGCGGCCTGCGGCCGGAGCAACGACTCATCTGACACCGGAGCGGCCGCCACGTCCGGCGCAGGAGGTCAAGATCTTTCCGGCCGCATCGAAATCGACGGCTCCAGCACCGTCGGCCCGTTCGTCACCGCCGGGGCCGAGGAGTTCCAGGGCCAGAACTCCGGCGTCCAGGTGACGGTCGGGATCTCCGGCACTGGCGGCGGGTTCGAGCGCTTCTGCGCCGGCGAGACCGACATCTCCGACGCGTCTCGTCCGATCAAGGACGACGAAGAGGTGCCGGTCTGCCAGGAGAACGGCGTCGAATACACCGAGATTCACATCGCAAACGACGGCATCGCCGTCGTGACCAACAAGGAGAACGACTGGGCGACGTGCCTCACCGTCGAGCAGCTGAACAAGATCTGGGGCCCCGACTCGAAGGTCGACAACTGGAACCAGGTCGATCCGAGCTTCCCGGACCAGAGGATGACCCTGGCAGGCCCGGGCACGGACTCCGGCACGTTCGACTTCTTCACCGCCGAGATCAACGGTGAGGAGGACGCGAGCCGCACCGACTACCAGGCCACGGAGGACGACAACGTCACCGTGCAGGCCGTCGAAGGCGATAAGGGCGGGCTCGGGTACTTCGGGCTCAGCTACTTCGAACAGAATCAGGAGCAGATCAACGACGTCGAGGTGGACGGAGGCGACGGCTGCGTCGCGCCGACGACCGAGACAGTCCAGGACGGCTCCTACACGCCTCTGTCGCGCCCGCTCTTCATCTACGTGAAGAACGAGTCGCTTCAGAAGCCGGAGGTCAAGGCGTTCGTCCAGTACCTCCTCGACAACGAGCAGACCATCGCAGAGGACGCGCTGTTCGTCCCGCTGACCGACGAGCAGTTGCAGGAGTCGCAAGCCACGTTCGAGGCCGCCGCGAGCTAGCACATTGGCGACTCGAGCTGAATCGCTGTCCCTCGCCCCACCGCACAAGCGGTGGGGCGAGGTCGTCATCAAGGCGGCGCTCGCCGCTTGCGCGCTCGTGTCGGTGGCGACGACCGTCGGCATCGTCGTCGCGCTCTTTCTCCCAGCGTTCGAGTTCTTCCAGGAGGTGAGCTTCTGGGACTACATCACGGGAACCGAGTGGGCCCCGCTCTTCCTGCAGCAGTCCTTCGGAGTCATCCCACTGATCGTCGGGACGATCTCGGTCACCCTCTGGGCCTCGCTGATCGCGATCCCGCTCGGGCTCGGCTCGGCGATCTTCCTCAGCGAGTACGCACGACCGCGCGTGCGCGCGACACTCAAGCCCGCGCTCGAGCTTCTCGCCGGCATTCCGACGGTCGTCTACGGCTACTTCGCGCTCACGTGGGTGACGCCCCACCTCAAAGATCTCGGACTCGGAGTGGGCGTCTTCAACGCGCTGAGCGCAGGGCTCGTCATGGGCGTCATGATCATCCCGACGGTCGCGTCGCTCTCGGAGGACGCGATGTCGGCGGTCCCACGGGACCTGCGCTACGGCGCCTACGCGCTGGGGTCGAGCAAGCTGCAGGTGTCGACGCGGATCGTCGTTCCCGCCGCGGTCTCCGGGATCGTCGCCGCATTCGTCCTCGGAATCTCCCGGGCGATCGGCGAGACGATGATCGTCCTCCTCGCCGCCGGCCAGCAGCCGAACCTCTCCTTCGACCCGCGGGAAGCGGTCGAGACCATGTCGGCCTTCATCGCGGCGACGGGCGCCGGCGACGTGCCGACGGGCTCGACCGAGTACAAGACGATTTTCGCAGTCGGCGCGACGCTCTTCGTCATGACGCTGATCCTGAACTTCTTCTCGATCCGGCTCGTGCGGAAATATCGAGAGGTGTACGAATGAGCGCGGCCGCGCTCTCGGCCGGCCGGCGACGCGGTGTGTGGCGTGGCCGGATCTTCGTCGCGCTGCTCCTCCTTTCGATGGCTGTCGGCCTCCTCGCGCTCGGGACGCTCTGCGTGGACGTTCTGCAGAGAGGACTGGCCTACTTCGACTCCGTCCTCCTGACGAACGGGCCGTCCTCCGACCCGGACATCGCGGGCGCCCGGCCGGCGATTCTCGCGACGCTCTACCTGGGCGTGCTCCTGATCCTCTTCACGGTGCCGATCGGCGTCGGCACGGCGATCTACCTGGAGGAGTATGCGGACCGGCACCGCTGGTACAACCGGCTCCTCGAGCTGAACATCCAGAACCTCGCGGCGGTGCCGTCGATCGTCTACGGGATCCTCGGCCTGGCGTTCCTCGTCCGCGGCCTCGGGCTCGGGCGGGTGCTCCTCGCGGGTGCGCTTATCCTGACGCTCCTCGTCCTGCCGACGGTCATCATCGCGGCGCGCGAGGCGATCCGCGCCGTCCCGAGCTCGATCCGGGAAGGCGCCTACGCGCTCGGCGCGACCCAGTGGCAGGTGGTCTCGCGCCAGGTGCTCCCGGCCGCCATCCCCGGGATCGCGACCGGCTCGATCCTTGCGCTCGCCCGCGCGATCGGCGAAACGGCCCCGCTGATCCTCATCGGGGCGCTCACCTTCATCTCGTTCAACCCCACCGTGATGGGGCCGTTCACGGCCCTGCCGGTGCAGATCTACAACTGGACGAAGCTGCCGGACGAGAAATTCAAGGCGCTCGCCGCCGCGGCGATCATCGTCCTCCTGATCATGGTGCTGCTCCTGAACGCAGCAGCCATCTGGCTCCGCAATCGCTATCAGAAGAGGTGGTGAATATCATCGAGACCCCCGTGCAACTTGCCCAACAGCGTGAGCGGGAACTCCCGCCGCCCGAACTGCGCGAAGTCGTCTTCGATGTCTCGGGCCTGACCGTCTCGTACGGCGGCAACCCGGCGCTGAAGGACGTCTCGCTCGAGGTCTACAAGAACTTCGTCACGGCCTTCATCGGACCGTCCGGCTGCGGCAAGAGCACCTTCATCCGCTGCTTCAACCGCATGAACGACCTTATTCCGAGCGCGTCCGTGGGCGGCACGATCCTGTACCACGGCGAGGACCTCTACGCCCCGCACGTGGACGCCGTCGAGGTACGGAAGCGAATCGGCATGGTCTTTCAGAAGCCGAACCCGTTTCCGAAGTCCATCCACGCCAACGTCGCCTTCGGGCCGCGCGTGCTCCGGATGACGGACGATCTGGACGGGCGCGTCGAGCGAGCGCTGCAGCAGGCCGCGCTCTGGGACGAGGTCAAGGACAGGCTCGACGAGAGCGCGCTCAGCCTCTCGGGCGGGCAGCAGCAGCGGCTCTGCATTGCGCGCTGTCTCGCCGTCGAGCCCGACGTCCTGCTGATGGACGAGCCGGCCTCCGCCCTCGACCCGATCTCGACCACGCGGATCGAGGACCTCATGCACGAGCTGAAGCGCGAGTACACGATCGTGATCGTCACGCACAACATGCAGCAGGCCGCGCGCATCGCCGACATGACCGCGTTCTTCAGCGTGCAGATCGAGGACGGCAAGCGAAGCGGCGTGCTCGTCGAGTACGACGCGACGCCGACGATCTTCACGAAGCCGGCCGACAAGCGGACGGAGGACTACGTCACGGGGAGGTTCGGCTGATGCGGATCTCGCTGCAGGAGGAGCTCGACCAGCTCGAAGCCGCGCTCCAGGAGGAAGGCGCGCTCGTTCTCCGCGCTCTCCGCGGCTGCCTGAACTCGCTCGCGCGCCACGATGTGGAGCTGGCGGACGAGGTGATCGCCTTCGACGACGAGGTGGACGAGACCTACGTCGCGATCGAGGCGGGGATCCAGTCGCTCCTCGCGCGCCAGACGCCGGTCGCGATCGACCTGCGCAATGTCCTCGCGATACTGCACATCAACCTGCATCTCGAGCGGATGGCGGACTACTGCGTGACCGTCGCCAAGCTGACAAAGCTCGTCCACGACACGCCGCCCGACGAGACTCTCGCCGAAGCGCTCGAGGACATGGGCACCCGCGCCGAGGAGATGATCCACGCCGCGCTCGACTCGTTCGCCAACCGGGACGTCGAGAGCGCCGAGTCGCTCGTGGACATGGACGAGCTCATCGACGCAGCCAACCGCCGCGTCGTCCACCAGATCCTCTCCCTCTCCGCCGACCCCGACTTGCGCGAATGGGGCCTCAGAATGCTGCTCGTCTCACGCTGCCTGGAGCGCATCGGCGACCACGCCGTCGACATCGGCGAGCAGACCGCGTTTCTCGTCAGCGGGCAGTTCCGCGAATTCACGGACGCATCGCACTAGCGCCTGCTAGCCGAAGGCCGCGCAGATCTTCTCGATGTGGCGCTCGTCGGTGCCGCAACACCCGCCGACCACGTTGAGGCCCGGGAGCAGCGGCCTGAGCTCGCGGTAGCGGACGGCGAGATCGTACGGGTCTCCCTGATCGAGCTCCTCGGCCTCATCGAGCTCAGCGTGGCTTTTCGCCGAGGCGTTGGCTCGCAATCCGCGAACGCGCTCGAAGCCGCCCTCCGAGAGCACGCCCTCGAAATGCGTCGGATGCGCGCAGTTGAGCATGTAGTAGGCGGGCGCGGCGTCCGTGGCGGCATCGACCTCGGCGACCGCGTCCCGGAGCTCCTGGCCGCTCGGCAGCCGCCCGTCCGTCTCGACGGTGAAGGAGATCACTGACGGGATCCCTGCATCCGCAGCGGCGCGCGCGATCCCGGTCGCCTCGTCGGCGTAGTTGAGCGTCAGCGCGCTGACGAGATCCGCGCGCGTCCCCGCGAAGGTCAAGACCTGCGCCGAATGGTAGGCCTGGGCCTCCTCCGGGCTCATGGCATCGCCGACGACGTAGCCGTCTCCGCGAGGCCCGATGCAGCCGCTTATGACCATGACCACCCCGTCGCCCGCCTCGGCGCGAACGCCCTCCAGCAGGCCGACCCCTCTGCGGTTCACGTCGTCGAGCGCCTGGTCCGAATAGCCGAGCCGGGCGCCCCAGTCATGATTCGCACGCCAGGTCGGCGAGTCGAGCACGATGCCGACGCCGTGGCGCTTCGCGATCGCAACGTAGGCGGCGTAGTAGGCCCGCAAGGCCGCGATCCCGTCCTCTTCGTCGAGGAGGACGAAGGAGGCGAAGTCCGGCAGCTCGAGCCCGTCCCTGAAGATCAGAGTCGTCTCCATCCCGCCGTCCGTGATGTATGTGCCGCCGTCGAGCTGTGGGAGGGATCGCCGGGCCGCCAAGGGCCTCGATCATACGGCGCCTAGTAGCGGGGGTCTTCGAGCTCGGGCTCGCTGTCGTCGGACTCGACCTGGGAATCCTCCTGCTCGTCCTCCCAGGCAACCCGGTCTGCTCCCCACGCCTCGT
>Ga0126307_10000263_pt1 | contig 34182 bp, 35 predicted proteins | sample Plot28_FD_89955 | JGI IMG/M metagenome (GOLD analysis project Ga0126307, IMG submission 89955) | Serpentine soil microbial communities from UC McLaughlin Reserve, CA, USA - Plot28 | ecosystem: Environmental > Terrestrial > Soil > Grasslands | place: USA: UC McLaughlin Reserve, Lake County... | reverse complement strand
TCCGGCACGGGCACACCGTCCCGCGGGCGTAGACGCCCTCAGACGTCGCCGAGGCTCTTGGAGAGGAACGTCTCGACGAGGCCGATCGAAAGCAGCGCGATCAGCCCGAGGTAGACGGCCGCGACCAGCACACGCGTGCGCGCCGGGACCGCGTGGTACGCGCGCCCCTCCGGCGTCTTGCGAGCCTTCCAGCGCCGCCACGTCTCGAACCCGCCGAGGATCAGGATGAGCAGGAGGATCGGGCTGGTGAAGAAGATCGTCAGCGCGATCAGTCCGAGGTAGCCGGCGACCCAGACCCACGGCGAGAGCGCTGCCATCGCCCGGCCGCCGTCGAGCGGCAGCACCGGCAGCAGGTTCAAGAGGTTGATGAAGAACCCGACATATGCGAGCGCGTGCCAGAACTCCTCGCCGGTGGCGAGCCAGATCCCGAGCGGCACCAGCGTGCCGAGCGCGCCGAGCACCGGCCCGGCGAGCCCGACCCGCGCCTCGGCCGCGGCGTCGTCGCCGAGCGATTTCGCCGCGATGACGGCCCCGAGGAAGGGGATGAACATCGGCGCCGATGCCTGGATCCCCTCCCGCCGGAGCTGGAATACATGCCCCATCTCATGGACGAGCAGGAGCAGCACGAAGCCAACCCCGAACTTCCAGCCCCAGAGCAGCGCGTAGGCCGCGATCGAGACGAGCATCGAGGCGGACGTGGTCAGGAACTTGAGCTTCGGCAGCAGCAGCAGCAGCGCCTTCAGCTTCGTCGCCAGGAGGATCAGCGCAGCGCCGATCGGGCCGAGGAACCGCTTCAGCCGCTCGCGCCAGTCGCCGCGGCCGGAGCCGGGGTGGATTGGCTCGGGCGCCCGCGGGAAGGTGGCCGGCTCTGGCGCCGGCCAGCGTGTCGGTGCGCCGGGATCGTCCATTTAAAAGAGAATAGGGGTCGCCCCTTAAGGCGACCCTATGAATGGAGGCGGCCGGCACTGCCCCGGCGTCCGCGGAACCTGTTCCGGTGCGTCTACGAGCGTTCCCGTCGGAGTCTCATCTCGGCGTCCGGTTCGGTCGATCCGCGGGGCACGTCCCCGGCGCCATACCTTCCTTAGAAATGTCCCCCTCGGGTCGAAGGTCCTACCTTCGGGGTGAGCCCGCTAGCTGAAGCCGCTGGACCGGGACGCGGGCTTCCCGGGGCGACTCCCTCACCTACTTAAGCGGCGAGGGCGAACTCGTGATTGGAGTCCGCAATTATGGTTTTCCCGGGAGTTTTTAACGAGGCCAACCCGAGATCCTCGACTCGCAACACCGGGACGAAAGAATCCACGTCGAATCTGGTTCGCCCCCGGATGCCTAGATTTTAGCCCGCGATGGCAAAGCGAGGAAAGCGCCGCGCAGAGCGCGAGCCCGTCCCGACGTTCGACTACACCGACCCTGACGGGAACGTGCTCACCTTGCGCGGGTCGCTAACCGCGGGGACGATCCGCAAGCTGCGCCGGCGACAGGGTGGCGCCGCCGCGTCGACCGACGACGAGTGGCGCCGCCGCACCGAGATGCTGTTCGAGCGCCTCGCCGTCCGGTGGGAGATCGGCGGGCTGCCCCTCGACGACCAAAAGATGCTCCTCGGCCGCTACCGGATGGCGGACTCGGCGACCCAGGCATGGGTGCGCCGGACGATCACCGAGCACCTCGAGCGACACATCCCCGAGGTGGCTCGGTGACGGCAGTGTCCGCCGAATGGCTCTCGCGAGCCGGCGCCGAGATCGCCCATCACGCCGAGCGCGAGCTCGAGGCCCTGGTCGCGATCTCCTCGCCCTCCGGCGATGTCGAGGCGGCCGAGGAGATCTGCTCGCTGCTCGCGGCGCTGGTTCCCGCGGAGGCACGGATCGAGCGGCTCGAGTGCTCGACGCCCGGATTCGGACACGACTTCCTCGCGACGCTCACCGGGACGGGCGAGCGGCGGGTCCTTCTGCTCGGACACGTCGATACGGTGATCGCCCACCGCGATCACCAGCACCTGCGGGCCGAGGACGGTCGGCTCGTCGGTTCCGGCTCCATCGATATGAAGGGCGGGATCGCCCTCGCCCTCGGTGTCATGCGGGCCGTCGCGGCCGTCCGGGACGCCTTCGCCGAGTTCGCACTGCTCGCGGTCGTCGACGAGGAATGGCGAGCCGGCGGCTTCGGGCACACGTCCCGCTTCGCCGGCTTCGACGCCTGCCTCTGCTTCGAGGCCGCGCAGCTCGGGCCGGGCGGCGAGGAGGCGGTCATCGCCCGGCGAAAGGCCGCGTCGACGCTCCGCGTCGTGGCGCGCGGCGTCGCCGCCCACTCCGGCTCGGCGCCCGAGCGCGGCCGCAATGCGCTCCTCGCGCTCGGTGAGGCGGCGCGGCGGGTTGTGTCGCTCAGCGCACCCGCGGGCCCGAACCGGCTGACGGCCGTGCCGACGGTGATCGAGGCGGGGGAGGCGTTCAACGTCGTCCCCGCGCACGGCGAGCTCACCTGCGATCTGCGCGCCGACAGCCTGGACGCCTTCGCACCGGTGGTCGAGGCGGTTCCCGCCGACGTCGACGGAGTGGCGCTGGAGGCCGAGCTCGTCCGCCACTGGCCCGGGATGGACACGCGCGAGCGGGTCGCCGACCGGCTCCTCGCCCCCGCGGTCGCGATCCTCGGTAGGCCGATCCTCGCCGGCGAGCGCGGCGGGGCCAGCGACGCGAGCCACATGGCGCCGCACATCGCCCTCACTGTCGACGGGCTGGGCCCGCGAGGGGGGCACGCCCACCACCCGGACGAGTTCGTGCTCGCGGAGTCCCTCTTGCCGCGGGCGGAGATCGCGCTCGCGGTCACGGCGGCTGCCCTCGGACTTATCTGATGATCGGCGCCGCGGACCCGGCTAACTTCATCGGCACGCAGGCCAACACAGGCACCTGCGGGATACTCAGGCCTGTTGTCACAGGAGAACATCGATGTCAGCGTCGCGGCCTTCGACGCATGGAACCGCGGGGATTACGAGGCCTGGATCGAGGCGTTCGACAGCGACTGCGAGTTCTGGCCGCTGCGCGCGCAGCTTGAGGGCCGCCCTTACCGAGGCCACGCCGGGCTGCGCGCTTTCGTGCCTGAGCTGATCAACGATTGGGACGGCGTCCAGTTCTCGTTGGATGAGATTCGCGATCGAGGCGATCTCGTGGTCGGACGCGCCCACTTCCGAGGCCGCGGTCGCGTAAGCGGAGCGGAGCTCGACCTCGCCATCGGTGTCGTCGCGATCGTGCGCGCCGGGAAGATCGTCCAGGCTCGCATGTACTCAGACCCGGCGGAGGCCTTCGAGGCCGCCGGGCTGTCGCCGTAGCCCGGGACTTGTCCCTTCGCGCGCTGAGCGGGGGCGGCAAGCAGCGATGAGTTTCGGTGCCTCCGCAGGTCGGTAGGAGCACCAACCAGAAAGGACCGCCGATGCCCGAGCCGAAGACCCGGACGCTGGACCTGCCCGGCGCCAGCCTGCGCTACGACATGCGCGAGGCCGAGACCCAGAGCGACGAGCCGGTGCTGTTGATGATTGGTTATCCGATGGCGGCTAGCGGCTTCACCAGCCTGGCCGGGCACTTCGGTGATCGGACAGTCGTGACCTACGACCCCCGCGGGGTCGACCGCAGCGAATCGGAGACCCCTGGCGGCGATTCGACGCCGGACGATCGCGCCGCAGACCTACACGAGCTGGTCTCGGAACTGGGCGACGAGCCCGTGGAGATCTTCGCCAGCAGTGGCGGCGCGGTCAACGCGCTCGCGCTGGTCGCCAAGCACCCGGAGCAGGTGCGCACGCTCGTGGCGCACGAGCCGCCGGCCGCCGCGCTGCTGCCGGATCGCGGGCAGGCGCTGCCGGCGATCGTCGACATCCACGAGACGTACATGCGCGACGGGTTCGGACCGGGAATGGCGAAGTTCCTGGCCCTCACGAGCCTCAAGGGCCCGATCCCGGCGGGGTTCGCAGACCAGCCCGTGGACGCGGCCGCGCTGGGATTTCCAACCGAGGATGACGGTACTCGCGACGATCCGATGCTCGGCCAGAGCATCATCGCGACCACGCACTACGAGTACGACTTCGACGCGCTGCGCGCTGCACCGACCCGCATCGTGATCGGGGCCGGGGCCGAGTCCGAGAGCGAGATGGCCCACCGCGGCGCGCTCGCGGTCGCGGAGCGCCTCGGAACCGAGCCGGTCATCTTCCCCAGCCACCACGGCGGGTTCTTGGGCGGCGAGTTCGGCTGGGCAGGCGAGCCGGACGCGTTCGCGGCGAAGCTGCGCGAGGTCCTTGCCGGGTGAGTCCGCGATTGGCGCCTTCTTCCCGCTATACGGGCATAAAGCGCCAGGTCGGGTTCTAGGCGCGCCCGGCCTCGAGCAGCCGGCGCAGGAAGCGCTGCGTCTCCGGCCGCTCCGGGGCCTCGAGCACCTGCTCGGGCGGGCCGAGCTCGACGAGGCGGCCCTCGTGCAGGAACCCGACCCGGTCGGCGACCTCGCGCGCGAAGCCCATCTCGTGCGTGGCGATCAGCATCGTCACCCCCGCCTCCTTGAGGTCGCGAACGGCGGCCAGCACCTCGCCGACGAGCTCCGGGTCGAGGGCGCTCGTCACCTCGTCGAGGAGCATCGCCCGCGGGTGGGCGGCGAACGCGCGCGCGAGCGCGACTCGTTGCTGCTGTCCGCCCGAGAGCCGGTCGGGATCATCGCCCTCGCGTCCGGCCAGGCCGAAGCGCGCCAGAAGCGAGCGCGCGGTCTCCTGCGCCGCCGCGCGCTCGACGCCCTGGGCCCTGACGATCCCGAGCGTCACGTTGTCGAGCACGGAGAGGTGGGGGAACAGGTTGTAGGCCTGGAACACCAGGGCGAGCCGGCGGCGGACGTCCGGAGCGTCGACCGACGGGTCGGTGATCACCTCGCCGTCGAGGAAGATGTCGCCATCGTCGATCTGCTCGAGCAAGTCGATGCAGCGAAGCAGGGTGGACTTGCCGGATCCGGAGGCGCCGATCACGGCGACGGCTTCGTGCTCCGCGATCTCGAGGTCGATCCCGCGCAGCACGTCGAGGTCGCCGAATGCCTTCGTCACGCCGCGGATCTCGAGAACCGGAGCAGCCATCAGGCCACCGTCCGGCCGCTGTAGCCGGGCGCCCAGCGCTCGAGCAGGCGCGCGAGGGGGATCGTCACCGCGAGGTAGAGAAGGGCGGCACCGATCAGCGGCGTGTAGTTGAAATCCGCCGCGGCATCGATCTGCGCGACCCGGAAGGCCTCGCCGGCGACCCCGATGATCGCGATCAGGGCGACGTCCTTCTGGAGCGCGATGAAGTCGTTGAGGAGCGGCGGCCCCACCCGTCGCACCGCCTGAGGGAGGATCACGTGGCGCATTGCCTGGCGCTCGGTGAGCCCGATCGCAAGCGCCGCGTCGCGCTGGCCCCGGTGCACCGACCGCAGCCCGGCGCGGTAGACCTCGCTCACGTAGGCGGTGTAGGAGAGCGCGAGGGCGATCCCGCCGAGCACGACCGGCTCGGTGGGCAGGCCGCTGAGGTCGAGGGCCGGGATCCCGAAGCCCACCAGGTAGACGAGCAGGATCACCGGGATGCCGCGGAACAGGTCGGTGTAGACAATCGCGAGCAGCCGCAGCGGGAAGAGTGCGGGCGCCTCGATCGTGCGCACGAGGGCCACGACGAGGCCGAGCACCAGAACCGCGACCTCGACGATGCAGAAGACCCTGATGTCGAGCCAGAAGGCCCTCGCGATGTCCGGGAAGGTGTCCCTGAACTCGTCGACGTCGAAGAACTTCTCTCGCACCTCGGGCCACCCGGGGCTCGTGAGGATCAGCGCCACGAGGCCGCCGAGGACGACGACGGTGGAGATCGCCGCGATCGCGAAGCCGCGGCGGTTCTTGCGGCGGCGGGCCGCGGCCCGCTCGGCGCGGCGGTCCGGTGCTGGGGCCGTGTCGACGTCCGAGCTCGTGCTACTGGAGGACGGGCGCGCCGGTCGCGTCGCTCATCCACTTCTTCTCGATCGTGGCGAGCTCACCCGACGACTCGAGCTCGTCGATCGCGGCCGAGACACAGGCGGTCAGCGGCGAGTCCTTCTCGAGCAGGGCGCCCCAGGTATCGCCGCCGGGGGCGGAGAACTGGCCGACGACGGTCGCCTCCGGCACCTGCGCGGCCGTCAGGTAAAAGGCGGTGGGCACGTCGGTGACGATCGCCTCGACCTGCCCGTTCTTGAGCGCACTGACCACGTCGTTGGAGGTGTCGAAGACCTGCGGGTCCTCGCTCGGCTGAATCTGCTCGTTGACGGCGTCGAGGCTCGTGGTCCCGATCTGGACGCCGATGGTCGCTTCCTGCAGGTCGGCGAGCGACGCCGCGTCGGCGGCCGGAGAATCCTTGAGCGCGACGACGGCCTGGTCTGCCTCGTAATACGGGCTCGAGAAGTCGACCTGCTCGGCGCGCTTCGGCGTGATCGAGATCTGGTTGACGTCGAAGTCGAAGTCCTTCGGACCCGGAGCATAGGAGGCGTTGAACGGCTCCACCGTCCAGGTCACGTCATCGCTCGCGTAGCCGAGCTGATCGGCGATCGCGTAGGCGACGGCGCTCTCGAAGCCCTGGCCGTTCGTGGGGTCGTTGTCCTCGAAGTACGGCGGATACGCGGGCTTGTCGGTAGCGACCGTGAGCTTGCCGGAAGCCTCCGTCTGCAGCTGGTCCGGGGTGCAGTCCGAGAGCGACACGGCGCCGGTCGAGGCCGAGTCGTCGCCGGAGTCGTCGTCGCTGCCACAGCCCGCGAAGGCCGCGAGCGCGAGCAGGGCCAGGGGGATGAGCGCGATGCGGAGCTTGGACACGGGCGATCGACCTCGGGCTGGGGTGCGGGACCGCGCAATCCTACGCGGATGCGGGGTACGGTGGCGCCCGCGATGCCCCCTCCTGAGCCGAGACCAATCCTCGAATCGCTCGGCAGGATCGGGCTTCCCGCGCCGATCGCCGAGCTTGCCCGTCGCCGCTGGGACGCGATCGTCGTCGGCGCGGGCCACAACGGCCTCGCCGCTGCGGCCTATCTCGCCCGCGCCGGCCGCCGGGTGCTCGTGCTCGAGCGAAGCGAGAGGATCGGCGGCGCGTGCACGCTCGAGCGGCCCTTCGCCGACGAGCGTTTTGTGGTCAGCCCCTGCGCCTACGTCGTCGGCCTCCTGGACCGCGTGGTGATCGAGGAGCTCCAGCTCGCGCGTCGCGGCTTTCGCGTCCGGCCGGTCGACCCGAACCTCTGGTGCCCGCTCCCCGACGGCACGAGCTACGCCGGCTTCATCGATCCGGTGCGGAGCGCCGAGCACCTGCGCTCGCAGGGCTTCCGCGAGCGCGACATCGCCGGGATCAGGGCCTACGACGACGTCTTCGACCGCATCCGGCGCCGCCTCCGCGCTGGACCGTCCGGCGACACCTGGCAGGCGGACTCGCCGAAGCGCGCCGAGCTCGAGGCGATGCTCGGGCACGATTCGGAGCTCGCTTCGATCGCCTTCGAGGAGCCGATCGCCGAGACGCTCGAGCGCTACGTCGACGACGAGCGGCTGGTCGACGCGCTGGCCCCGGAGGGCCTGATCGGCACCTTCGCCGGCCCCCGCGATCCCGGCACGGCCTCGGTCCACCTCATGCACCACCAGGGCGACCTGAACGGGCTCGGACCGGTCTGGGGCTACGTCGACGGTGGCATGGGCATGATCTCGTTCGCGATCGCCGAGGCCGCGACCGAGGCGGGCGCCGAGATCGCGGCTGGCGTGCCGGTGGCGCGGATCCACCCCCGGGAGGGGGTGGAGCTCGCGAGCGGCGAGATCCTGGCGGCCCCGGTCGTCGTCTGCAACGCCGATCCGAAGCGACTCGCGACGATGCTCGACGGCTCCGACGCCGTGCCCGACGCCTACAGGGAGCGGCTCGAGCGCTGGGATGTGCAGTCGACAGCGGTGAAGCTGAACGTGGCGCTGCGCGCCGTGCCCACCTTCACCGCGGCCGGCGAGCTCGACCCGTACCGGTCGATGGTCTGCGTCTCCCGCGGCGTCGACGGCGTCCAGGACGCATGCGAGGCGGCGCGCCGCGGCGAGCCGGCGATCGGATTCTGCGAGCTCTACTTCCAGTCGGCCTATGACCGCAGCGTGGTGCCGCCGGACGGCCACGTCATGAGCGTGTTCGCGCAGTACGCGCCGTACGAGCTCGCCGCCGGCGACTGGGATTCGCGCCGCAAGGAGATCGTCGAGCTCGCGATCGACCTGATCGCCGACTACGCGCCGAACGTCCGTGACTGCATCCTCGAGACCCAGGTCCTCGGTCCGCCCGACATCGAGGACCGGATCGGATTGAGCGGCGGTCACATCTTCCAGGGCGAGGCGCTTCCCGAGCAGATGTGGGACCGGCGGCTCGCGGCCCGGACGCCGGTCGCCGGCCTCTACCTGTGCGGGGCGGCGACCCATCCCGGCGGCTCGGTGATCGCGCTCAACGGGCGCATCGCCGCCATGGACGTGCTCGCTGACGGCGCCTCGTGATCGGGACGTTGCGGCGGCGCGGGCAGACGCGGCTCGGCACTACGCTCGCCCGGCCGTGAGCCACCACATGGTCAACCTGATCTCGATCCCGCTGTTCACGGGGGCGATCGGCTACCTGACGAACTGGACCGGCGTGATCATGCTGTTTCAGCCGGTGCGCTTCCGCGGCGCCCGTATCCCTGGGCTGAAGGCGCTCGTGGGGGTCCTGCCGCGACGCCTCCAGCAGGTCCCCGGGATCGCCCACGGGGGAATCGGCTGGCAGGGGATCATCCCCTCGCGGGCGGCGAAGATGGGGTCGATCGCGGTCGACAAGGGGATCGCGAAGCTCGGGAGCCCGAGTGAGTTCTACGACCAGCTCGAGCCCGACCGGATCGCCGAGCACATACTGGCGACGGCACGCGAGGACATCCGCGAGGTCACCGAGCGGATCCTCGAGCGCGAGCACCCGCGGCTTTGGGCGGAGCTCCCGCCGCGCCTGCGCGAGCGCGTCCACGCGCGCGTGCAGCGCGAGCTGCCCGAGATCGTCCGCGAGGTCACCGGCGACATCGGCAGCAACATCGAGCACCTCATGGACGTGAAGCTGATGGTGATCCGGCGGATCGAGGAGCGCCCCGAGCTCGCCAACCGGATCTTCCTCGAGGTCGGCCGCAAGGAGCTCCGCTTCATCATCAACTTCGGTTTCTTCTTCGGCGCCGCGCTCGGCTTTCCGATGGTCTACATCACCGAGGCCTTCCCGTTCTGGTGGGTGCTTCCGCTCGGCGGCGTCGTGATCGGCTACGTCACCAACTGGGTCGCGCTGTGGATGATCTTCGAGCCGGTCGAGGCGCGGACGGTCGGGCCGCTCAAGCTGCACGGCCTCTTCCTGCGCCGCCAGCGGGAGGTTGCAGACGTCTACGCCCGCATCATCGCCGACGACATCGTCACGCTCGAGAACATGGGCGACGAGCTCCTCAACGGCCCGCAGTCGGATCGCACGCGACGGATGATCGAGAGCAGGCTGCGCCCCGCGGTCGACCGCAGCGTCGGCGTCGCTCGCCCGGCGGTGCTCGCCACCCTCGGCACCCGGCGCTTCATAGCACTTCGCGACGCCGTCGCCTCCGAAGCCGTCGAGTACACGGTGACGCCGCTCTCCGACCCGGAGTTCAACCGCCAGCAGAGCGCCCGCGTGCGCAAGCTGATCGCGGCTCGGATGCGCGAGCTGCCCTCGGCCGACTTCGCGGAGATGCTGCGCTCCGCGATGCGCGAGGACGAATGGCTCCTGCTCCTGCACGGCGCCGTTCTCGGCTTCGGCGCCGGGCTGCTGCACCTGGCGATCTTCGGGGCCGGTTAGCCGTACCCATCCCTGGTCCGGGCGCCGGTACCGTCACTCGGATGCGCCGGTTGTTCCCGCTGGTCGCGGCGGTCATCCTCCTCGACACGTCGTTTTACGCGGCGATCACTCCGCTCCTGCCGGAGTACGCCGACGACCTCGAGCTCTCGAAGACCGCGGCGGGAGTACTGAGCGCCTCCTACGCCGCTGGGACGCTGATCGCGGCGCTTCCCTCGGGCTGGCTGGCGGCGCGGATCGGCTTCCGCTCGGCGATGCTCGTCGGGCTGGGGTTGGTGGGCGCCTCGAGCTTTGCATTCGCGTTCGCGCAGTCGGTCGTGGTGCTCGACGCCGCGCGGTTCGCGGAGGGGGTCGGCGGCGCCTGCGCCTGGACCGGCGGGCTCGGCTGGCTGATGGCCACGGCGCCCACCGAGCGCCGCGGCGAGATGATCGGCTCCGCGCTCGCCGCAGCGATCGTCGGGATTCTGCTCGGCCCGGTGATCGGCGGCGTCGCCACCGTGATCGGCCCCGAGCCCGTGTTCAGCGCCGTCGGCGTCGTTTCGATCGCGCTGGGTGCCTGGGTCTTCTCGAACCCGGGAGCGCCCGCGCGGCGCGTACCGCGCGCGCGTGAGGTGGCGCGCGCGATCGTCTCGGCGCCGGTCATGGGCGCGTTCTGGCTCGTCGTGCTGCCGTCGGTCTTTTCCGGCACGTTCGATGTCCTGGTGCCGCTGCGAATGGACGAGCTCGGCGCGACCGGGGTCGCGGTCGGCGTCGCGTTCTTCGCCGCCGCCGGGATCGAGGCCGGCCTCAGCCCGATGATCGGCCGCCTCTCCGACCGCCGCGGCCGGGCCGCGCCGATCCGCGCCGGGCTCGCCGCCTCCGCGCTGGCCGCGATCGTGCTTCCCCTCCCGGCGACGGCGTTCCTTGTCGCGCTGGTGCTGGTCGTCGCCGTGCTCGCGATGAGTCTGATCTGGACGCCGGCCATGGCGCTCTTGTCCGACGAGGCCGAGGGGGCAGGGCTCGACCTCGGTTTCGCGGCGGCGCTGGTCAGCTTCGCCTGGGCGGGTGGCCAGGTGCTCGGCGGCTCCGGCTTCAGCGGTGTCGCCGACGCCTCGAGCGACGCGCTTGCCTACGCCGTGGTCGCGGCTCTCTTCGTCCTCACGCTGGCCGCGTTCTCGGCCCCGGCGCTGCGCCGCGCGCTCCGGCGCCCCGCGCCCGAGCCGGCGCCCGCGGCGCGACCACCGTCGGGAAGCTGACGTAGGGTTCCCGCCGATGAAGAGACTCGCGGTGGGAGCCTTGGCGGTGGCGGCGACCGCGGCGGTGGGCGCATCGCCCGCGACGCCGCACGCGGCTAAGCCCTTCCGCGCCTATCCATCCTGCGGCGCCAAGGGCAAGCACGCCGACCGCTTCTGCTTCGAGGGCGATCACCCGGTCGGCGTTCTGCGCGCCTTCGGGCGTAGCGAGGTGCGATACCGGTTCTGCTTTCGCAAGCGCGGCGATCGCCAGCACTGCCGCGACCGCCGCACGCACCATCCCGGCCAGCGCTCGCGGACGAGCTTCGACCTCGACGGGTCCGGCAAGTACAAGCTCTCCTGGTTCGTCGACGGCAAGGCCGTCGACCGCGCGAAGCTGGTGGTGCGCGAGCGCGCCGTGTTCGCGATCGGCGATTCGCTCGGCGAGGGTACGAGGCCGTACCTCCCCGGCGCGCTGCGCGGCTGGAAGGTGAGCCAGACGGTGGACATCTCGCGGTTCGTGCCCGAGGGCGTCTCGATCCTGCGCCGCCGCGGCTCGCTCCCGGGCGCGATCGTGTTCGCGCTTGGCACGAATGACGACCCGCACAACGTGAGCGGCTTTCGCAACTCGATCAGCGAGGCCCTGCGGATCGCCGGCAAGACGAGGTGCGTGGTGATCCCGAATATCCTGCGGCCGCCGGTCGGGGGCGCGAGCTACGCCGGCTACAACAACGTGCTCGCCGACCTCGCGAAGCACAACCGAAACCTGCGGATCGTCGACTGGGTGGGGCTCGTCGCCCGCAACCGAGGTTGGCTCGCCGCAGATGGCGTGCACGTGAACGCGACCGGCTACCAGGCCCGGGCGCGCGCGATCGCGCGGCAGGTCGAGAAGTGCTGACGTGACGCGCTGGGACTGATCGGTCGGGCGCGCGGCTACCGCACCGCGCTCGCATAGAGCAACCGTAGTTCCCCGCATCGTTTTTGCGGCCGGCCGCCGTTGCGTGCGCGCGGGCCGGCTGGGACATTGAGTGCGGTCGGGCTACCCCTCGTCCCCGCGGATGAGACAGGCGAGGACGTCACCGAACTTGGGGGGTGCTCTGCGCCCCGCGTGAGAGTTGGCGCGGTGACGTCCTCGCGGCGCTTCGCGGGGCGCCCGGGCTCTAGCAGTTCGTCCCCGCGAGCGACGGAAGGACCCAGGGGGCCGGCCACGCGCCTGACCAAGGTCCGAGGGTAGGACGGGGCCATGCCTAGATTTCGAACCAGGCCCCGTCGGGGCCGAGGTTCGCGATCTCGGTGGCGCCGAGCGTGGAGCGCGCGCCCCAGCTCTCGTGGATGTGGCCGCAGACGGCCAGTCGCGGCTCCTTCGCCTCAATCGCCTCTCGGATCGCGACGCTGCCGAGATGGTCGCCGGAGCCGGAGGTGTCGGCGTGGCCCTGCGGCGGCGAGTGAACGATCAGCACGCCGCCATCCGGGCAGGGGGCGAGCAGCTCGGCGGCCTCGTCGTCGGAGAGGTCGAAGCTCCAATCCCACGGTGTGATCGGGACCCCCGCGCCGAGGCCGAAGAAGTTGACGCCGTCGAGCTCGGCCGCCTCGCCGTGGAGCACCGTCGCCGCGGGCCACTTCGCCGCGACCTCACGGAGCGCCGAGTCGGTCTCGTTGTTGCCGGGCACGAGCAGCGTCGGCGTCTCGATCGTCGCGAGAGCGCCGAGCGTCTCGGCCAGTCCCTCGTGGATCGAGGCGAAGTCGCCGGCGCCGATCACGACATCGGCATCGGAGCTCTCCCCGACGAGCCGGCCGGCGCGGTCGAGGTCGCGATGGAGGTCCGAGAAGGCGAGAATCCGCATCAGTCGATGGTAAGGGCGCTCGACCTCGACGTGGTGCTCGGGCTCGGCCGCCTGGCCCCAACGGTCATCGCGCCGGCGTGTGTCCGGGCTCGAGCTCCTCTGCGAGGGCGAGCGTCTCCGGCTCGAGCTCCGCCTCGATGAGCTCGAACGACTCCGAGAGCCGGGCGACGAGCGCCGCTTCCACCTGGTCGAGTTCGATGCCCGCCACCTCGTCCTCGATGCTTCCCGTCGTCTCCGGGTCCCAATCGAGCTCCAGTGCTGCGTATACGGGCTCGAGCGCGGCGCGCAGCAGCCGCGAGTCGGTGACGACGACGACCGAGCCGAGGTGGGCGCCGCCGCGGATCATCCGCTGCCCGATGCCGGAGAGCTTCTTGCGCCCGCTGGCGTTGACGCTCCAGGCGCCGGGGCAGTACTCGCCCGCAACCTCGCCGACGCGGGCGTCGACGCCCAGCTGCGCGAGCGCGCCGCGGACGATCTCCGCCAGCTGCTCGAAGCGCTGGTGCGTGCCGGCGACCGGCCGCTCGTGGGCGCTCGACCAGGCGATCGCGAGCGTCCCCTCGTGGAAGGCGGCGGCGCGACCTCCCGCAAGCCGCACGACCGGCTCGAACCCGGAGCGGCGGGCGGCGGCCACGGCCGCCTCGAAGCCGGCCGCGGCGCGGTCCTGCTTGGAGAACGCGAGCTCGCGGGCGGGGCGATGGATGCGGATCGTGTCCGGGAGCTCGCCGGTGGCAACGCGGCGCAGGATCGCCTCGGAGACGCCCGTCCCGTAGGCGGGGCGGTCGGGAAAACCGCGCCTGATCAGGCGCAGGCTGGGCTTGGCGGAATTGTGAGCGTTTTCTTGCAAATGTGACCGTGATCACACATAAACGGTGAGGGCACTGGAAACCTCCGCCGCTATACGGATCCCCCGCGGCCGCCGCCGAGGCAGCCTGCTCGGCGCCTTTTGAGCGTAGCGCCGGCCGCGGGGCGCGAAGGCCGCCCGGCCCCCGACACCCCGAACAGATCGAGGCGATCCACGCCGACCGGGCGCCCTGAACGGAGGTGAACTGTCCGTGCAACTGAAGCCCCCGCTGATCGTCGCTGCGTGCGTCGTCACGCTAGGCACAGCGACGGCCGCCCGAGCCGCCGAGCCCGAGATCGCGCAGAAGTTCGAGATCGTCGCCCACCGCGATCTGCTTGCTCAGCGCGACGTCTCCGCGCAGGAACTGCGCGCTGGCGTCGACGAGCTCGCACGCCCGGCCGACCGCGCCGGCCCCAAGCAGCGCGATCCGCAGCCGGACTTCGCCCTTGCGTCCGGCGTTTCGCAGGCGAGCCTCGACGCGATCGCCGCTTGTGAGTCGGGCGGCGATCCAACCGCGGTCGACGCGACCGGTACCTACTTCGGCAAGTACCAGTTCGACACAGGAACCTGGGCCTCGGTGGGCGGCTCCGGCAGCCCGGCGGAGGCGTCGGAAGCCGAGCAGGACTACCGGGCGTCTCTCCTCTACAGCCAGGCGGGCTCGAGCCCCTGGCCGGTCTGCGGCCAGTAGCCGGCGGTCTCGCCGCTCGGCCGAGGCCGGCGGTCAGGCGGCGCCGCGCTCGTCCTCGGTGTCCCCGAGTAGCGCCCGGCGGAAGACCCGCTCCTCGTCCTCGAAGAGAAAGCCCCACAGGTGGCTGCGCTCGAGCAGCGTCCGCCGCTTCGTCTCGAGGATCGCCTGGCGTGGCAGCGCCGCCACCCGCTGTGCGAGCTCGAGCGCCCGGGAAAGCACCTCGCCGGAGACCACCTCTCGGACGATCCCCATCCTCTGTGCCTCCGTGGCGGAAACCGTCCGCCCGGTCAGGCAGAGCTCCTGAGCCACGGTCGCCGGCAGCACCGCCCGCGCCGCCGCGTAGCTCGGCGGGATTCCGCGTGGCAGCTCCGGATAGCCGAAGGTGGCGTCGGAGGAGGCCACGCGCAGGTCGCAGAGGAGCGCGAGCGCAAAGCCGCCGGCGAGCGCGGGGCCGTTGACGGCGGCCACCACCGGTCGCAGACAGTTGCCGACCGCCTGGAACGCGAGCGTGCTCGTCTCCACGAGCCGCTCGCGATGAGCGCGATCGCCGCCGAACTGGCTCGTGTCCATGCCCGAGCAGAAGGCGCTCCCGGCGCCGGTGAGGACGACGCAGCCGACACCGCGATCCTCCGACAGGGCGCCGAACGCATCGGCGAGCTCGACCCGCAGCTCGATCGAGAGCGCGTTTCGCTTGTCGGGCCGGCGCAGCGTCACCACCGCAACCTCCCCGACCCGGTCGATTGAGAGCATGCCGGCCATCAGGCGGCGATTCTACGTCCGCAATCGCCGATCGCAATCTCAGGTCAAGCGCTCAGGCCGCCTCGCGCCGGCGCGGCGGTCCCCTGCGCGGGCGAAGCCGCCGCACGCGGATCTCGCCGTTGAGAAGGTGCGGCGAGAACTCGCTCAGCATCGCGATCAGGCAGCGCTCGCAGCTGCACTCTGGGATCGCGACGCCGGTCTCCGGACACCTGGGGCTGCGCGGTCCCTCACCAGCCACGAGCCCAGGGTAGAGTCGCGGCCGGATGGCGCCGGAGAACGAAACGCCGCTGCCCGGAGGCGAGACCTCCACGGGTCCCGGCGAGATCGGGCGCCGGCCGGCGGAGGCGATCGAGGCCGCGCACGTGAGCGCCCCGAGCCGCGGTAACCGCAGGCTCGAGGCGCTGCTCGAGGGGATCAACGCCGACGCCGAGGTGCGTACGTGGTGGCACATGGCCCAGGTGCAATCCGAGCGCCTCGGGATGTCCGATCACTCGTGGGTCCACGTCCAGGTCGTCCTCAACATCGCGCTGCGCCTGCTTCGCCTGCTGGTCAGGGGCGGCCTCAGCCCCGCGATGGTCTCCGACCACGGGCTCCGGGACCGCGACGCGGAGGTCGTGGTCGCGGCCGGGGCGCTCCTGCACGACGTCGGCATGTCGATCCACCGCGTCGATCACGAGGCCTACAGCCTCTTCCTCACCGAGCGCAAGCTCCGCGAGCTGCTCGCCGACGTCTACCGCGACCAGGCTGAGCGCACGGCGGTGATCTCAGAGGCGCTCCACGCGATCATCGGCCACCGCCGTCGAGGCGAGCCGTATACGGTCGAGGCCGGCGTCGTGCGTGTCGCGGATGCCCTCGACATGGCGCACGGGCGCTCACGCATCCCCGTCGAGGCGGGACAGGTGGGGATCCACTCAATCTCCGCCGCCGCTATCGATCGGATCGAGATCTCGGCGGGCGAGGAGCGAGCGGTCCGGATCGAGATCGCGATGAACAACTCGGCCGGCATCTTCCAGGTCGACGACCTTCTCGCGACGAAGCTTCGCGGGACGCCGCTCGACGGCCAGGTCGAGGTGGTCGCCTCGGTCGCAGGCGAGTCCGAGAAGCGGCTCCTGACCGAGTTCCGGATCGGCTGAGGATCAGACGCCGGCGCCCTCCGCGCCACGCCCCTCGCCCGCCGCGAACCGGGCCGCACCGGCCGCGCCGGTGATCGCCGACGCGCGGCCGAGGCGCGCCTCGAGCTCGAGGCCGTCGGGGAGCGGGCGCCCCAGTCCCTCGAGCGCAGCGCGCCGGTCCGAGAGCATCGTCCGCTGCGGGAAGCCCGCCAACCCCTCCGCGATCTCGAGCGCGCGCTCGACGTGGGCGCCCTCGGCGACGACCTCGTTGACCAGGCCCCAGGCGAGCGCGTCGGTCGCCTCGACGATGCGCCCGGTGAGAATCATCTCGAGCGCCCGGCCGGTGCCGACGATCCGCGGCAGCCGCTGCGTGCCGCCGTCGATCAGCGGCACGCCGAAGCGCCGCTCGGTGAAGCCGAGGCGGGCGTGGGAGGTCGCGATCCGAAGATCGCACCAGAGCGCGAGCTCGAGCCCGCCCGCGAGGCACCAGCCCGAGATCGCGGCGATCGTCGGCTTCGAGGCCTGAAGCCGGGTGAACCCGAGCGGCCCGTCCGGTCGCTCGTCGAGCCATCTGCCGATCTCCTCCTCCGGGTCGTCGCCGCTGAAGCTCGCGGCCCGCTCGGCGAACGCCTTCAGGTCCGCCCCGGCGCAGAAGGCCTCCGGACCCTCGCCGGCGAGGACGAGCGCCCGCGCCCCCTCGTCGGACTCGAACTCGCGGTAGGCGGCAAGGAGCTCCGCCGCCGTCTGCTCGTCGACCGCGTTTCTGCGCTCGCGGCGCGTGATCTCGAGCAGCGCCGCTGCGCCGCGGCGCTCGTAGGAGACGTTCGGCATCCCGCGCCCGGGTTGGGCTAGGGGCGCCGGAGGCGCTCGAGCTCCTCCTCGGCGCGCTCCCTGCGGCTCTCGAGCCGCATCTGGATCAGCGAGGCGGTGATCACGAAGACGACGAAGAAGGCCATGACGGCGAACGCGAAGTAGGTGACGACCTTGTCGTCGGTGCGCCCGTAGAGGCCGACGCCGTCGGCGGCGAGGGCGCCCGGCGCGAGCACGAGCAGCGCGATCAAGGCGGCGCCGACGAGGCTGACGAGGCGTCTCACGCGTCGAACTCTATCGCCGCGGGCGGGGCTCTGGCCTTAACGAGGCCGCGTAAGCTGCGCCGCCGTGTCGATCCTCGAGGCCATCCTCCTGGGGATCGTGCAGGGGCTCACGGAGTTCCTGCCGATCTCCTCCTCCGGGCACCTGATCCTCGTCCCGTGGCTTCAGGACTACACGTTCCTCGAGCATCACGACCAGTTCAACAAGACCTTCGACGTCGCGCTCCACCTCGGGACGCTGCTCGGCGTCGTCGTCTACTTCCGCGCCGAGCTCTGGGCGATGGTCCTCGGGTTCCTCCGCACGGTCGCGGCGCGCTCGATCGACGACCCCGACGGCCGCCTCGCCTGGGTGGTGATCGTCGGCACCATCCCGGCGGTGATCGTCGGCGGCCTCGGAGCCGACTGGATCGACGAGCACCTTGGCGAGCCGTGGATGATCGGCATCCAGCTGATCGTCTTCGGGCTGCTGCTCTGGCTCGCCGACCGGCTCCCGCAGCGCCACGAGACAGAGGCGGTGACCGTGCGCGACGGAGCGATCATCGGCGTCGCCCAGGCGCTGGCCCTGGCCCCCGGGACCTCTCGCTCCGGGATCACGATCACGGCGGGGCGCTTCCTCGGCTTCAGCCGCGACGCCGCGGCGCGGATCTCGTTCCTGATGCTGGTGCCGGCGACGCTCGGCGCCGTCATCTACAAGGGCTATGACGCCGTCAGCGAGGGGCTGCCGGACGGCGTCGCCGGGCCGATGGCCGCGGGAATCGCCGCATCAGCGATCTCCGGCTATCTGGCGATCTGGGGGCTCCTGCGCTTCGTCCGCACGCACAGCTACGACGTCTTCGTCGTCTACCGCGTGATCGTCGGCGTCATCGTGCTCGCCGTGATCGCCGCCGGCGTCCGGGAGGCGACCTTCTGAGCATGGGCGGAATAAAAAGCGCGCGGCGCCCCGGAGCAGGGAGTGAGGGCCGCGCGCTGCACGAGAGAGGATCTCGTGAGCCTCAGTTTCCGCACTCGATGCCGCCGAGAAGTGAAAAAACCGAGAAATAGCGTGTGAAAGTCCTGTGAACGACGGCTGCGCGGGGCGCGGACGCCACTACGATGGATCAAGCTTGAAGCCTGGGACAGTCCGTCTAGCCGTGATCGACACGGACACCGCCTTCCTCCGCGTCGTCACGCGACGCTTCGAGGCCGCCGGGTGGGAGTATCGCGTCCACTCGAGCAGCGTTCCCGAGGCTCAGCTCGTCGGCGCGAAGCTGAACGCGCTCTTGGTCGACCTCTCGGTGCTCGGGCCGCTCGGTTGGGAGTTCCTGGAGCGGATCTGCGGGATGCTGCCCGACCTCGGCGTGATCGTCTGCACCCACGGCTCGACGGTGGCCCAGCGGGTGCGCGGGCTCCGGCTCGGGGCTGACGACTGGATCGTCAAGCCCTCTCATCCCGAGGAGGTGATGGCCCGGATCGAGGCCGTCGTCCGCCGGCGGCGGCGCAGCCGGCCGAAGGCCGACGAGGGGCCGGTCGTCGCCGGCGAGCTCGAGATCCGCGCCGACCAGTTCCAGGCCTTCGTCTCCGGGCAGAGCCTCGAGCTGACGAGGCGCGAGTTCGAGCTCCTGCAAGTGCTCGCGGAGGCGAGTGGCCGCGTGATCGAGCGTGAGGAGATCTACCAGCGGGTGTGGGGCTACGCGATGGCGCACGGCGATCGCTCCGTGGACGTCTTCGTGCGGAAGCTGCGCGCGAAGCTCCAGCGCCTCTCGCCGGAGTGGGAGTACATCCACACCCATTTCGGAGTCGGCTACCGGTTCGAGCCGTTGGCACCCGAGGGAGCCGATGGTGACCTCCCGGGCCCGACCGAACCCGAGCGGGTCGAGCCGGAGGAGCCCGCGAGGACGACGGCCGCGTAAGCCCGGCCCCGGCTAGCGTGCCGGGGGCGTTGATGCCGGTGAGAAAGCGTTGGCTCGTGCTCCTCGTGGGCGCCATGCTGCTCGGCGCCGTTGGCTGCGGCGATGACTCCGGCGGCGAGCCCGAGCGGCTCTCCGGGCCGATCGCGATCGACGCGTCCGAGGCGCTCGCGCCGTTCGCCGGGGCCGCCGCTGCGCGGTTCGAGCGCCGCCATGCCTCGGTGCGCGCCGCCGTGCGCCGCGGCACGACCCACGGCGCCTTCGCGCGCCTCTGCGCGGGCGAGGTGGGGATCGCTGCCGTCTCGAGGCCGATCGGACAGCGGGAGGTCGAGGCGTGCCGGCGCCGCGGCGTCGTCTTCTTCGACCTGCCCGTCGCCGCGGACGCGATCGCGATCCTCGCGCATCCGGACCTGCCGATCAGGTGCCTGACCACGGACCAGCTTGCGCAGCTCTGGGCACGCGACGGTCCTCGCCGCTACCGGGACCTCGGTGACGATCCCGCCACCGGCGCCCGCCTCCCCGATGAGCCGGTGCGACTCTACGGACCGGGTCGCGGGTCGGCCGCGTACGACCAGTTCACGCAGGCGTTCGACGATGACCTCGACGTCATTCGGAGCGACTACACGGTCGTCGACGATGGCCGCGCGCTTGTCCATGCGATCGCCGCAGACCCCGCCGGCCTCGGATACCTGCGGTTCTCCGCCTACCGCGCCATCGATCCGTCGCTGCGGCTGCTCCGGATCGACGACGGCGACGGCTGCGTTGCACCGACCCTCGAGTCGATCCCGGGCGGCGAGTACACCCTCACGCACTCGCTCTACGTCTACGTGTCGCGGGATGCGCTGCGCCGGTCGCAGATTGCGGCGTTCCTACGGTTCGTACTCGACGAGCATGCCCCGCTAGCCGAGGCCTCCGGGACCGCCCCGCTCTCGGACGAGACTGCGAGCCAAGCGGAGCAGATCCTCACTCGGGCGCTCGACTGAGCCCGCGCTCACCTGCGGTCACAGCCTTTTCACATCGGCGCCCATTCTCAGTAGCAAGCTGCGAACCAAGGAGTGCGACGTTGCTCTTCGCACCCGAGGGAAGGCCGACGTGTGCCTGCCGCCCTCACTCATTACGAACTCAGAAGGAGACCTAAAGCAAGTGATCTCTAAGCAGTGGCTGTCCGCCGCCTGCGCCGGCGCGGTTCTAGCGCTCGGCGTCGCGGCATGCGGAGACGACGACTCAAGCGAGGCATCGAGTGGCGACGACGGCGCCTCGGGCCTCTCCGGATCGATCACGATCGACGGATCGAGCACGGTGCAGCCGTTCGCCGAGGCGGCCGCCGAGCTCTTCAACGATGCCAACCCCGATGTGAACATCACCGTCGGCGCCGCCGGCACGAGCGGCGGCTTCGAGAAGTTCTGCGCCGGCGAGACGGACATCTCCGACGCCTCGCGGCCAATCGAGCCGGAGGAGGTCGACGCCTGCAAGAAGGGTGGGGTCTCCTACTTCGACTTCCAGGTCGCCAACGACGGCATCTCCATCGTCACTAACCCCTCGCTCGACATCAGCTGCCTGACGACGGATCAGCTCAGGCAGCTGTGGGCGGACGACAAGGTGACGAGCTACAGCCAGCTCGGAACCGACGCCGACACCGGGGACGCGCTCCCGGACGCCTCGGTCAGCCTGTACGGCCCCGGGACCGACTCCGGCACGTTCGACTACTTCACCGACGTGATCAACGGCGAGGAGGGCGTCAGCCGCAAGGACTACACGCCATCGGAGGACGACAACGTGCTCGTCCAGGGCGTCGAGGGCGACCAGGACGCGCTCGGCTACTTCGGCTTTAGCTACTACGAGCAGAACCAGGATGCGCTCAACCTGGTCTCGGTCGATGACGGCAAGGGCTGCGTCGCGCCGAGCGCCGACACGATCCAGGACGGCTCCTACGCGCCGCTCTCCCGGCCGATCTTCATGTACCCGTCCGAGGACGCGGTCCAGAAGCCCGAGGTGAAGGCCTTCGTCCAGTTCGTCGCCGACAACTACGACCAGATCGCGGAGTCCGCGCTCGTGGTGCCCATGGACGACCAGCAGGGCTCCGAGGCGCAGGCTGCCGTCGGGAAGGCGGTCGGCTGAAGACCCCTCGAGGGGCCGCCGGCCGACACTCAGAGCACACGGTGGAAGCCGGCACTCAGGTGGCAGCGGCGCCGGGGACGCATGTCCTCGGCGCCCGCCGCCGTCGCTGGGGCGAGGGCGCGATCAAGGCGGCCCTGCTCCTGGCCGCGGCGATCTCGGTGCTGACGACGGTCCTGATCGTCGTCGCGCTGGTCAAGGAGTCGGTGCCGTTCTTCCGCGAGGTCGGCGGCGCGTTCTTCACCGGCGACGAGTGGTCGCCGCTCTTCAACGACCCCGAGTTCGGCGTCCGGCCCCTCGTGATCGGAACACTGCTGGTCACCGGGATCGCGGTGCTCGTCGCCGTGCCGGTCGGGCTCGGCTCGGCGATCTACCTGTCCGAGTACGCGAGCCCGCGTACGCGCCGGATCGTGAAGCCGATCCTCGAGGTCCTCGTCGGGGTCCCGACGATCGTTTTCGGGTTCTTCGCGCTCACCTTCATCACGCCGACGATCCTCCAGGACCTGCTCCACCTAGACGTCCAGGTCTTCAACGCGCTGTCGGCCGGGCTGATCATGGGATTCATGATCGTGCCGACGATCGCCTCGATCTCCGAGGACGCGATGTCGGCGGTGCCACAGGGCCTTCGGGAGGGCGCCTACGGGATGGGGGCTACGAGGCGCCAGGTCTCGACCCGCGTCGTCTTCCCGGCCGCGATTTCGGGGATCGTCGCCTCGATCGTGCTCGGGATCTCGCGCGGGATCGGCGAGACGATGATCGTGCTGATCGCCGCCGGCCTTGCGCCGAGCAACGGCCTCAACCCGGTCGACCCGCACGCGACCATCACCGGGTTCATGGCGGCGACGGCGAAGGGCGACAACCCGGCGGGGACGATCGGCTACCAGTCGATCTTCGCGCTCGGTCTGACCCTCTTCGTGCTCACGCTGGTGATGAACATGATCGCGATCCGCTTCGTCCGCAAGTACAGGCAGGTGTACGAGTGAGCTCCGCCGCCGAGGCGGCCGCTGCCGGCGCAGTTCGCACCAGCTTCAAGTCCGGCCGTTCGACGCGTATCTGGGAGCTCGCCTTCAAAGGCTGCCTCGCCTCGTGCATCCTCGTCTCGCTGCTCGTGCTGGTCGTCCTGCTCGAGCAGATCGTGAATGACGGCATCGGCTCGCTCAGCCTCGGCTTCCTCACCGACACCCCCTCGCGGATCGACCCGGCCAGCTCCGGGATCGGTCCCGCGCTCACGGGGACGCTCTGGCTGATGCTCGTCTGCACCGTCTTCATCATCCCGGTGGGCGTCGCGACCGCGGTGTACCTCGAGGAGTACGCGGACTCCGATCGCTGGTTCAACCGCGTGATCGAGGTGAACATTCAGAACCTCGCGGCGGTGCCGTCGATCGTCTACGGCGTCCTCGGCCTCGCCTTCCTCGTCCGCGGGCCGCTGTCGATGGGCCACGTGCTGCTCGCCGGCGGCCTCACCCTGGGCCTCCTCGTGCTCCCGGTGCTGATCGTCGCCGGGCGCGAGGCGATCCGTGCGGTGCCCCCCTCGATACGAGAGGGCTCGATGGCGCTCGGGGCGACCAGGTGGCAGACGGTCTGGAAGCAGGTGCTGCCGGCCTCGCTGCCGGGGATCGCGACGGGCGCGATCCTCTCGCTCTCGCGGGCGATCGGCGAGACCGCGCCCTTGATCGTGATCGGCGCCGCCGCCTTCGCGACCTCCTCGCCCACCGGCATCTTCGACGACGTCACCGCGCTGCCGATCCAGATCTTCTCCTGGATCTCGGATCCGCAGCCCGAGTTCAAGTCGCTCGCGGCCGCCGGCATCATCGTCCTGATGGTGATCCTGCTGGCGATGAACGCGGTCGCGATCTGGCTCCGCAACAGATACGAGAGGAAGTGGTAGGTGATTAGGTTGAATGGCAGAGCGGTGACGGACCCAGAGAGAGCACAAGAGCACGAGCGCGCGGTCCCGGGGATCGACCTCGGCGAGACCGTCGCGGAGACGCACCCCGCCGGCGCCCGGACGGTGACGAGCCGGGAGGCCGTGTTCAAGCTCGAGGACGTCACCGTCTCCTACGGCGGCAAGCCGGCGGTGGCCGAGGTCTCGATGGACATCTACCGCAACGCGATCACGGCGATCATCGGCCCGTCCGGGTGCGGGAAGTCGACCCTGATCCGCTGCCTCAACCGGATGAACGACCTGATCCCGTCCGCGACCGTCGACGGCCGGGTGCTCTACCACGAACAGGACATCTACGACGAGCAGGTCGATCCCGTCGAGGTCCGCAAGCGGATCGGAATGGTCTTTCAGAAGCCGAACCCGTTCCCGAAGTCGATCTACGACAACATCGCGTTCGGCCCGCGGATCCTCGGCATGGACGGGAACATGGACGAGATCGTCGAGAACGCGCTCCATGGGGCCGCGCTCTGGGATGAGGTCAAGGATCGGCTCGACGCGAACGCCTTCGGGATGTCCGGCGGCCAGCAGCAGCGGCTCTGCATCGCGCGCGCCCTCGCCGTGAATCCGGATGTGATCCTCATGGACGAGCCGTGCTCGGCGCTCGACCCGATCTCCACCGGGAAGATCGAGGACCTGATGCTCGAGTTGAAGGAGGGCTACTCGATCGTCATCGTCACCCACAACATGCAGCAGGCCGCCCGCGTTTCCGACCTGACCGCGTTTCTGATCGTGAAGCTCGACGCCGAAGAGCGGCATCGGCAGGGACGGCTCGTCGAGTACGACGCGACGGAGACGATCTTCACCAACCCGTCGGATCAGCGGACCGAGGACTACGTGACCGGGAAGGTCGGCTGAGATGCCGGACAGCGTTCGAGTGCACTACCAGGAGGAGCTCCAGAACCTCGAGGCGCGCGCGCTCGAGGGCCTCGACATGGTCGGCGCGCAGCTCGACAAGGCGATCGAGGCGGTCGAGCACCAGGACACGGAGCTCGCCAGTCTCGTGACGGCCAACGACGACGTCATCGACGGCCGGTACCTGGAGATCCACCAGTCGATCCTCACCCTCCTCGCGACCCAGGCGCCCGTGGCCACCGACCTGCGGCTGATCTCCGCGCTGCTCCACCTGATGAAGGCGATCGAGCGCATGGGCGACCAGTGCGTGAACATCGCCAAGGTGATCCCGATCGCGGGTCACGAGCCGCCGGCCGACGAGCGCATCCTCAAGGACCTCCTGACGATGGCCAGGCAGGTGAAGACGCAGATCGCCCAGGCGAAGCGCGCTTTCGCCGAGCGCGACGTCGAGATGGCGCGTGACCTCGTGCGCCAGGACGACCTGGTGGACAACCTCAACCGCGAGATCTTCCGCATCGCGCTCGAGATCGGCGACGACCACGACCGACGTGAGTGGGCGATGACCATGATCCTCGTCGCGCGGGCGATCGAGCGGACCGGTGACAACACCGTCGACATCGGCGAGCAGGTGGCCTTCATCGTCACCGGGCTCTTCCGGGAGTTCCAGGACGCCTCGCACCCGGGCGAGCCGATCCCAACCTGACTCGCGCAGGCCGCCTGGCATGGCGGCTTTCATCGCGCTTTCATTCAAGGCGGCGACGCTGATCCGGAGCCGGCGCAATGAGAGTGCTGATCGTCGAGGACGAGGTGAAGATGGCGTCGCTCGTGCGCCGTGGACTGCGCAACGAGGGGATTGCCGCCGACGTCGCGATCCGCGGCGAGGACGCACTCTGGATGGCCGAGGCAACCGACTACGACGCGATCGTCCTCGACGTGATGCTTCCCGGCATCGACGGCCTCGAGGTCTGCCGGCGGCTTCGCGCGGAGGGCGTCTGGTCGCCGATCCTGATGCTGACCGCGCGCGACTCGGTCCGCGACCGGGTCGCCGGGCTGGACGGCGGGGCCGACGACTACCTCGTGAAGCCGTTCTCCTACGCGGAGCTCCTGGCGCGTCTCCGGGCGCTTGTCAGGCGCGGCCCGGTCGAGCGCCCGGCGGAGCTCTGCGTCGGGAGCCTCAGGCTCGACCCGGCGAGGCGACGAGTATGGCGCGGGGACGAGGAGGTCGAGCTCTCACCGAAGGAGTTCTCGATCCTCCAGATCTTCATGACCCGCCCGGGCGAGGTGCTCTCGCGGTTCGCGCTCCTGGAGCACGCCTGGGACTACGACTACGAGAACCGGTCCAACGTGGTCGACTCCTACGTTCGGTTCCTGCGCCGGAAGATCGACCGGCCGTTCGGTGTGCGCTCGATCGAGACGGTGCGCGGCGCCGGATACCGCCTGCGCGAGGACGGCGGCGCGTGAGCCGGCTGCCGGTCCGGCTGCGGGTCACGCTCGCCTTCACGGCGGCGATGGCGGTGCTGCTGGCCGGCCTCGGCGTCTTCGTCAACCTGCGGTTCGCCTCCCAGCTCGACGAGACGATTGACCAGGGCCTGCGCTCGCGAGCCGGGGAGATCGAGGCGCTCGCGGACCGGGGCGGCTCGGGCCTTCGCGACGTCGCCGGATCCGCGCTCTCGGAGTCCGACGACAGCTTCGCCGAGCTGCTCGCGCCCGACGGCCGGGTGATCGACGCAACGCCGCAGCTCGCAGACCGGAGGGTGCTTCCCATCGAGGCGCTCGCGAGCGCGTCGGACGGCGCCGTGTTCGTCGACCTCGAGTTCGAGCCGGCGGTCGACAACGGGCCGGCGCGGCTGCTCGCGTCGCCGATCTCGATCGGCGGACGGGAAACGATCCTGGTGGTCGGCGCGGCGCTCGACGACCGCGCCGACGCGCTCGACAACCTGCGCGCGGTTCTGCTCGTCGGCGGCCCGGTCGCGCTCCTCGTCGCGGCGCTCGTCGGCTACCTGGCAGCCGGTCTCGCGCTGCGCCCGGTCGAAGCGATGCGCCGCCGCGCCGCGGCGATCTCCGCCGACGTGCCGGACGAGCGGCTGCCGGTTTCCCCGGCCGACGACGAGCTTCGGCGCCTCGGCGAGACGCTGAACGCGATGCTCGACCGGCTGGAGGCCGCGATCGAGCGCGAGCGGGCGTTCGTCGATGACGCGAGCCACGAACTGCGCACGCCGCTCGCGCTGCACAAGACCGAGCTCGAGCTCGCCCTGCGCTACTCGCACGAACCGGAGGAGCTGCGGGCGGCGATCTCCTCGGCGGTCGCGGAGGTCGACCGGCTGATTCGGCTCGCCGAGGACCTGCTCCTCGTTGCCCGCTCCGACAAGGGCCGCCTCGCGTTGAGGCCGGAGCGGCTCGACCTGCGGGCGACGCTTGAGGCCGTGCGGGAGCGCTTCGCCGCTCGTGCGGCCGAGTCCGGCCGCACGCTCGAGATCGGGGAGGTGGACACGCCGGATCTCGAGGCCGATCGCCTGCGTATCGAGCAGGCGCTGGCCAATCTCGTCGAGAACGCCCTGCGCCACGGCGATGGGCCGGTGGCCCTCTGGGCGGAGCGCCGAAACGGCGCCGTGCGCCTCCACGTCACCGATGAGGGCGCCGGCTTCCCGCCGGGGTTCGCCGAGCGTGCCTTCGATCGCTTCAGCCGCGGCGACGGCGCTCGCGGAGGGGGCGGCGCGGGGCTGGGGCTCGCGATCGCCGCGGCGATTGCGGAGGCGCACCGCGGCTCGGCCGGCGCCGCCGCGCGCGAGCCAGCCGGGCTCGACGCCTGGATCGAGCTACCTTTCACGCCCGTTTCATCACCCGCGGGTACAACCGCCATGAACCCTCGCGATCCGCAAGGAGGATGACGATGACGAAGAGGCACAGGTACTTGATCCTCGGCGCGGTCGCGCTCGCGATCTCGGCCGGCTGCACGGCGGTAGCGCTTGCGACCGGCGGCGACGACGAGGATGCGACGGTGACCGGGGCGGCCGCCGACCGCGCGACCGCCGCGGCGCTGCGGGTGACGGGCGGCGGTACCGCGAACGCGGTCGAGCGCGACTCCGAGGACGGCGCGACCTGGGAGGTCGAGGTGACGAGGCCGGACGGACAGACGGTCGATGTGCGGCTCGACGAGAGCTTTGGACTGGTGACGGTCGAGGGCGACTCCGAGGATGCGGACGGGGGCGTCGGCGACGACTGAACCGCCGATAAACATGCGGTCAGACGGCGGCTCCCGGCCGCCCCCTCTGCCATGATCGAAGCGGTGCTCTGCGCGGCGGTCGACATCGGATCGAACACGACGCGAGTCCTGGTCGCCGAGCCCAGCGACGGCCAGCTCCGCAAGGTGATGGAGCAGCGTGCCTACACCCGGTTCGAGAAGTCCTCGAAGCGCAAGGACCGTATCGTCGACGAGAAGGTGGAGGAGCTCTGCGAGGTCGTCGCGACGCAGGTGCGGCTCGCCGAGGAGCTCGGCGCGGAGGCGATCCGGATAGTCGCCACCGCCGCGATCCGCGAGGCGAAGAACGCACGCGAGGTCGCCTCCCGGATCTCGGCGGCTGCGGGCGCCCCAGTCGAGGTCCTGAGCGAGCAGGAGGAGGGCCGGCTGGCGTTTCTCGGCGCCACGAAGACGCTCGGCCACCCCGTCGAGGGAGAGATCGGCGTCGTCGACGTCGGCGGCGGCTCTTGTGAGATCGTCCTCGGTACGGTGGCCGAGGGGGTGAGCAGCGTGCGCTCGTTCAAGATCGGCTCCGGCGCCGTCGCCGAGGAGTTCCTGACCAACGACCCGCCGTCCGCCTCGGAGATCCGCGCCCTGCGCGACTACATCGACGACTTCTTCGGCGGAACCGAGGTCGGGCAGCCCGATCAGGCGGTCGCCGTCGGCGGCAGCGCGACCTCGCTCCGGACGCTGGTGGGCGCGGTGCTCGAGTACGAGACGCTGGAGCGCGCGGTCCGGGTCCTGACGGGCACACCGATCGCCGAGGTCGCGAAGCAGTTCGAGCTCGACCCCCGGCGAGTGCGGATCCTCCCCGCCGGGGTGCTCATCCTCGAACAGCTCTCGGAGCTCCTCGGCCGGCCGCTGCAGATCGGCAAGGGCGGCCTGCGCGAGGGCATCATCCTCGACCTGCTCACGGCCAGCAACGGCGCCCCACAGGCGCTGGCGGCTTGACGGACCCCTTTGCGGGGTACAGTCCGGCGGGTGGCGGGGACACGCGGCGGAGACTTGCGCCGGGCGGCGGTGCTGGCGATCGCGCTCGCGATCTGCCTCGGGGGTTCCGCCGAGGCGCGCGCCGAGTTCACGCCCGGCGCGGCCGGCCTCGGTGATCCGTTCTTTCCGAAGGCAGGCAACGGCGGCTACGACGTCGACCATTACGACCTGGCGCTCCGGTACCGGCCGCGCGACAACCACCTCCGGGGCAAAGCGACGATCACGGCCAGCACGACTCAGGACCTGAGCGCGTTCGACCTCGACTACCGCGGTCCGGAGCTCACGGCGGTGAAGGTGAACGGCGCCCGGGCCGGCGCGGAGCGCAACGGCCAGGAGCTCGTGATCACACCGAGCGCTGGGATCCCGGCCGGCTCGCACTTCACGGTCCGCGTCACCTATAAGGGCCGGCCGCGCTATGTCAAGGACCCGGACGGCTCGAAGGACGGTTGGATCCCGACCGACGACGGCGCCTTCGTCGTCGGCGAGCCGCAGGGCGCACCGACCTGGTACCCGTGCAACGACTACCCGACCGACAAGGCGACCTTCGACGTCAGCGTCAAGGTCCCGCGCGGCGTCGAGGCTGTGTCGAACGGCAGGCTCATCTCGCGCAAGCGGCGCGGGTCGCACGTGACCTGGAGCTGGGCGGCCGAGCAGCCGATGGCGACGTACCTCGCGACCGCGAGCATCGGCAACTTCAAGCTTGATCGGCGGCGGGTGGCCGGGATCGCGTCGGTGATCGCGGTCGACAGGCGCGAGCGCCGCGACTCGAAGAGCGCGCTGGACAGGCTGCCGCGGATCGTGCGCCTGTTCAGGTCGCTCTACGGCCCGTACCCGTTCAACGCCGTGGGCGCACTCGTCGATCATGCGCCGAGCGTGGGCTACGCGCTCGAGACGCAGACCCGGCCGAGCTTTCACGCGGCCACCGACGACGTGACCCTGGCCCACGAGATCTCGCACCAGTGGTTCGGCGACAGCGTCAGCCTCACGAGCTGGCCGCAGATGTGGCTCAACGAGGGATTTGCGACCTGGTCTGAGTGGCGCTGGACGGAGGCCACGGGCGGCGCCACGACGGCGGAGCAGTTCCGCGACTTCGCCGACGAGCCCGCGAGCCGCGACCGGATCTGGAACCCACCGCCCGCGGTGATCCCGTCGCCGGGAAAGCTCTTCTCAGAGTCGGTCTACGTGCGCGGCGCGATGGCCCTCGAGGCGCTTCGGCAGCGGATCGGCGACGCGGCCTTCTACGCGACGCTGCGCGCCTGGGCCGGCGGGCATGCGTACGGCAACGCGACAATCGACGAGTTCATTGCGCTGGCCGAGGCGCAGTCGGGCCAGGACCTCGACGGGCTCTTTCAGACGTGGCTGATCGAGGCCGGCAAGCCCGTCTGATGCACGCGCGACCGGCTTTCAGCTCCCTTCAACCTGGGGGCGGTACGTCCCGAACGCCGACAGGTTCCCCTCCGGATCGCGGACGGTGAAGTCGCGCGAGCCGTAGTCGGTGTCGGTGAGCTCGAGCGCGATCTCGCCGCCGGCTTCGCGTACGCGATCGTAAAGCTCGTCGACCGCCTCGATGCCGCAATAGATCAGCTGACCGCCCGCGGGGAGGCTTCGGAACGGCTCGCGGCCTACGCCGGCCGTGCTCAGCATCACGGTCGCGCCGCGGAAGACGACCTCGGCGTGGGCGACGTTCCCGTCGTCGTCGCGGTGGTCCTCGCTCCGCTCGCATCCCAGGACCTCCTCGAGCCACTTCATCGCGGCGTCCGCGTCCCGGTAGCGCAGCCCGGCGTAGATCGTCGCGGTTGAGGCCTCGTTGCTCATCGCGCTCCTCTCCTCGGTTGCAGCGTCGAGCTTATGTCCAGGTGCGGAGGCTGACCGACCGCGCACCGCGGGAGAGTTCGCGCGGACGGCGCTGACCGCCGGGTACGACCGCGTCGGCTGCGGGAGCGAGCAAGTCGCAGCCCAGCCCGCTCCGCGAGGTCGCCTGAGCTACGGCCGGCGGTAGCCTGTGGGCAGCCGCCGTGGAACCCTTCGAGACCCAGACGCCGACGGTCACCGACGTCGAGGAGACGCCGGCGGCCGCCGCGGCCGTCCGCCCGTCCGAGCTCGAGGACTCGGAGCTCTACTTCAACCGCGAGCTCTCCTGGCTGGAGTTCAACGACCGGGTGCTCCAGCTCGCCGAGGATCCCTCAGTACCGCTGCTCGAGCGCGCCAAGTTCGCCGCGATCTGGGAGTCGAACCTGGACGAGTTCTTCATGGTCCGCGTCGCCAACCTCCAGGACCAGGTCGAGGCGGGGACCCCCGCCCGTGGCGCCGACGGGATGACTCCGACCGAGCAACTCAGGGCGATCCGCGAGGTGGTGGTCGGGCAGCGCGACCGCGCGGCGCGATGCTTCGAGCACGAGCTGCGCCCGACGCTCGCCGAGCACGGGATCCGCCTGATCTCCGTCGAGCAGGCGTCCGCCGAGGAGCGCGCGGAGCTCGACCAGCTCTTCGAGCGCCAGGTGTTCCCGGTGCTGACGCCGCTCGTGATCGGCCGGGGCCGGCCGTTCCCCTACATCTCGAACCTGTCGCTGTCGCTCGCCGTCGTCCTCTACGACCCGGAGAAGGAGAACGAGATCCTCGCGCGGGTCAAGGTCCCGAAGGAGCTCCTCGGGCGCTTCCTCGACGTCGGAGAGGAGAGCGGGACGACGCTGGTCTCGCTCGACGCGCTGATCGCCTCCCACCTCGGCTCGCTGTTTCCCGGCATGGACGTGGTCGAGCACTCGTTCTTCCGCGTCACCCGCGACACGGACTACGACGTCTCCGACGAGGCCGACGACGTCCTGCGGGCGGTCGAGGAGGAGCTGCGGCGGCGTCGCTTCGGCGAGCTCGTGCGGCTCGAGGTCGATTCGACCATGAGCCCGCGGCTTCGGGACCAGCTCGTCACCGCGCTCGGCGTCTCCGGCGACGAGGTCTACGACGTCGAGGGCGTGCTGGACCTCGGAGACCTCTGGGACGTCGCCGGGCTGGCCGGCCACGAGGAGCTCCGCGACCCGGCCTTCACGCCGGTCACCCCACCGCGCCTGATCTTCGGCGAGGACGGCAAGGAGGGCAATGTGTTCGGCGTCATCCGCGAGGCCGACCTCCTCCTCCACCACCCGTACGACTCGTTCACGAACTCGGTCGAGCGGTTCGTGAAGCAGGCGGTCGTCGATCCGGACGTGCTGGCGATCAAGCAGACCGTGTACCGGACGAGCGCCGATTCGCCGCTCGTCCCGGGCCTGATCGAGGCCGCCGAGCGGGGCAAGCAGGCGGTGTGCCTCGTTGAGCTCAAGGCGAGGTTCGACGAGCGCGCCAACATCCAGTGGGCGAAGAAGCTCGAGGAGGCCGGCGTCCACGTCGTGTATGGCATCCCGGCGCTGAAGACGCACGTGAAGTGCGTCCTCGTCGTCCGGCGGGAGGGCGGCGGCGTCCGCCACTACGTCCACGTCGGCACCGGCAACTACAACCCGAAGACGGCCCGCATCTACACCGACCTCGGGCTCTTCACCTGCGATCAGGAGATCGGCGCCGACATCGCAGAGATGTTCAACTCGCTGACCGGCTACGCGCGGCCGCGGAGCTACCGCAAGGTGCTGGTCGCGCCGTTCAACCTCCAGAAGGGGATCCTCGAGGAGATCGACCGCACGATCGCGTCGCACTCCGCGGAGACGCCCGGCAGGATCCGCGTGAAGATGAACTCGCTGCTCGACGCGCCGTCGATCCGGGCCCTTTACCGCGCCTCGCAGGCCGGCGTCAAGATCGAGATCAACGTGCGCGGGATCTGCGCGCTGCGGCCCGGCGTGCCGGGGGTCTCGGAGAATATCCGGGTCGTCTCGATCGTCGGCCGTTTCCTCGAGCACTCGCGGATCTACTCGTTCGAGCGCCACGGCGAGCCCGAGAGCGTCTACATCGGCTCCGCCGACCTCATGCCCCGCAACCTCTACAACCGTGTCGAGCTGGTGACGCCGATCTCCGACCCGAAGGTTCGCGCCGATCTCGTGGACGTCCTCGACCGCTCCCTCGCCGACAACACGAACGCCTGGGATCTCGGCTCCGACGGCGAGTGGACCCGCCGGCGTCCCGACGGCGAGCCGCGCAACGTCCAGCGGGAGCTGATCGAGCGCCACGTCGAGCGCGCGGCCTCCGGCGCCGCGGTCGAAAAGCCGCTCGTCTAGCGACCACGAGTTCGATGGCGGAGCGCCACACCGCCCGCGGCTACTGGCTCACGGAGGCGCCGCCGATTACCCCGGCGCCGCCGCTGGAGGACGAGCTGCGAGCCGACGTCGTCGTCGTCGGCGGCGGCTACACCGGCCTGTGGGCCGCCTGGCATGCGAAGCGCCTTGAGCCCGAGGCGCGGGTGGTCGTCTGCGAAGCCGGGCGCTGCGGCGACGGGCCCAGCGGGCGCAACGGCGGCTTCGTGAACGGCCTCTGGTTCAGCCTGCCGAAACTACGCGAGCGGTTCGGCGACACCCAGGCGATCGCCGTGGCCCGGGCGGCGCAGCGCTCGGTGGCGGAGATCGGCGCGTTCTGTCGCGACGAGTCCATCGAAGCCTGGTTCACCCCCGCCGGCTACATGCAGGTTTCGACCGCGCGACCGTACGACGGCGCCTGGCAGGGCGCTGCGCGGGCGTGCGCCGAGCTCGGCGAGCCCGATGCGTGTCTCGAGCTCGACCCGGCCGACGTCGCGGCCCGCTGCTCCTCACCGATCTTCCGCGGCGGCGTCTTTTACCCGGGCGCGGCGACGGTGCAGCCAGCGCGCCTCGCGCGCGGCCTCGCGCTGCGCGCACGCGAGCGCGGTGTCGAGGTGTTCGAGGGAACGCCGATCCGGCGGGTCGAGCGCCGCGGCGGGGACGTGGTCGCCGAGGCAGAGCACGGCTTGGTGCGGGCGCGGGCGGCGGTCGTCGCGACCGGCGGCGCGCTGGCGCGGATGCGCGGGATGCGCCTGCGGCTCACGCTGACCTCCAGCCACATCGTGATCACCGAGCCGGTGCCCGACGTGCTCGAGGAGATCGGCTGGACCGGCGGCGAGTGCGTCACCGACTCCCGGGCGATGATCCACTACTTCCGCACCACCCCCGACGGGCGCATCGCCTTCGGCTGGGGCGGGGGCAGGGTCGGGTTCGGCGCCCGCGCCAACGGCCGCGCCGAGATTGACCCGAGCGTGATCGCCACCGTGGAGCGCCACCTCCTGCGCTTCTTCCCGAACCTCGCCGGGCGCCGGATCGAGCACGCCTGGGGCGGCCCGATCGACGTCTCGCCGAGCCACCTGCCGATCGTCCTCGAGCGCGAGCCGGGGGTGCACTGCGCCTTCGGGTACACCGGCCACGGCGTCGGCCCCTCGCAGATGCTCGGGCGCTCGCTCGCCTCGCTCGCCCTCGACCGCCGCGACGAGCCCACTCGCCTTGCGCTCATCGACCCGCCGCCGCTCCGCGTCCCGCCGGAGCCGTTTCGCTACGTCGGCGGCTCGATCATCCGCCGCGCGATCATGCGCAAGGAGGAGGCTCTGGAGCGCGACGAGCGCCCCGGCGCGCTGATCCGCGCCATCGCCGCGATCCCGGAGCGGATCGGGATTCACGTGAGCCGCTGAGAACCCGAGGCCACGCCTGCGACTCGTCACTCGGCTGCCAGGGCGCCGCCGGGTGGCGACCTACGATGCTCTCGATGGCCGAGCGTCGCTCGATCGCCCACCTCGACATGGACGCGTTCTACGTCGCAGTGGAGCTCCTGCGGCGACCGGAGCTGCGCGGCAAGCCGGTGATCGTCGCCGGCAC